>Ga0208879_1002465_pt1 | contig 16253 bp, 9 predicted proteins | sample Knorr_S15_td_Bot_FD_185605 | JGI IMG/M metagenome (GOLD analysis project Ga0208879, IMG submission 185605) | Marine microbial communities from Southern Atlantic Ocean transect - Knorr_S15_td_Bottom_ad_5009_LV_A (SPAdes) (version 2) | ecosystem: Environmental > Aquatic > Marine > Oceanic | place... | reverse complement strand
AATGGTCGTCGGTATCGAGTTCATCCTCGCCGAACTCGCCATCTACCTCGGTTCCATTGTCGGATTGATTCTGCTGTTGGTATTCCTGAGGATGCGGCACAAACGGCGCCGCAAGGAAGCGCTGCTAGACGAGGAGGGCGAACGACTCGCAACTCTGAGCCCCGAAGAGGCCGATCTGATTGGCGAGGACGGACTTCCCGAGATGGCCAAACTCCCGGGTCTGGATGGCGCTGGCAATATCCCCAGCGAGGGCTGGGACGAGGGTTACGAAGACCTGCTCGACTTCGATGACCCCTGATCAGTGGAGCTCGTGCCAGATGCGTTTCGCGAGGGCTGGGCCGATGCCGCTGACCGCGGTGAGGTCCTCCGGGCTTGCATGATCGATGCCCCTGCGGCCGCCGAAATGCCTCAGAAGGGCCTGCAGGCGCTTGGCACCGAGACCCTCGACCGCTTCGAGTGGGTCGGATAGACCTTTCTTGGCCCGGCGCTTGCGGTGGAATCCGTTGACGAAGCGGTGGGCCTCATCGCGGGCGAAGACGAGGACTCGACCTCTGCGATCGAGCACGAGATCAGGCTCGTCCACACGGTGCAGTGTCTCCTCGCGTTTGGCGAGCGCGGCCAGCGGCACGCGATCGGTCAATCCATGGGATTGGAGCAGGTCGTGGATATCGGCCAGATGCACCTCGCCGCCATCGATCAGCAACAGATCGGGCCAGATCTCCTGGCGCTTGAGCCAGCGTTCGACCACACCGCGCATCATGCGTACATCATCGAGCGCGGCATCTTTCACGGCATAGGTGCGATAGGCCTTCTTCTCGGGTCGGCCGTTGCGCAGACAGACACTCGCGCCGACCCGTTCCTCACCCTGCAGTTGCGCCATGTCGAAGCAGACGATGTGATCCAGACGCTCGACTCCGAGCAGACTTGCACCTTCATCGGCTGCGCGCTGCTCGAGGCTGCCGCTCTCCTTGCGCTGATTGCGCATCACCAGCATCTCTGCATTCGCATCCGCCATGTTGCGCAGTTTCGCGAGTTCGCCGCGCTGCGGTGCACGGACCTCGACCTTCGAACCACGGCGTTCGGAGAGCCACATCTCCATCCAGTCACCCACCGGGGTCGGAACGAGCACCATCTTCGGTGGGCGGCGCTGTGCATAATGCTCGGCGAGTACCCGGCTGACCGATTCGCCGACATCACCGCGATGCATCAGCGGATACTGGACCTGACCGATGACGATACCCGCCTCCGCGGAGAGCAAGACGACGGTGCCGAGGTCTCCGCGTGCAGCGAATCCGATTGCATCACAGTCCTGATAGAAGCGAGAATGGATGACCTGTTGATGAATCGTCTTGCGCACGGAGGCGATGAGATCCCGGCTATGGGCAGCGCTCTCGTAATCCAGTGCTGCACTATGGGCATCCATCTCGATTTCGAGTTGAGTGACCAGAGCGCCTCCATCACCGTCGAGAACACCGATTCCAGTCTTGACCCGGTCCGCATAGCCATTCTGATCGATACACGGCGCGGCACACAGTCCGATGTGCATCGCCAGACAACCCTGAGGAAGCAACTCCTTGCAGTCGCGAATACCGAAATGACGGCGTAACAGCTGAATCACGCGCTTGGCCGCACCGGCATCTGGGAATGGACCCCACAGACGTGCGCCCTCGGGGGGGTGACGTGTGTAGAGAATGCGTGGCACCGCCTCGTTCGTAATCGCGATGAAGGGGTAGGATTTGTCATCCTTCAGCATCGAATTATAATTCGGTTTGTGTTCGTGAATCAACTGACGCTCGAGGATCAACGCCTCGCTCGGTGAACGGGTCACGATGCAATCCACATGGTCGGCCTCTGCCACCAATCTCGGAATCATCTCGCGATCGGGATTCTTTGCGAAATAGGCCCGCACTCGATCGGCAAGGCTGGTCGCTTTACCGATGTATAGCACCCTGCCACCCTCGGTCTTGAACAGATAGACTCCCGGCTGAGACGGCAGGTGCAGCGCGCTCGGATCGACAGGCATCGCTGGGCCTCGATCAGGCCACGAGTGGCGCTGTGGATGAACTTTCACTCGAGTGAACTCGCCAACGGTTGAACCGTCACGGTCGTGTTATCCCAACTGCGCGCGCTCTGACTCATCGAGAATGATTCGAATCAGTGGGTCGTATTCGTCAACGGAGACGTCCGTCTCCGATGCAGCCCGAAAAAGTGCCAGCCAGCATCAGCATTGCAAGAATCAGCGAAATTTTTCTCATGAGATCGGCTCGGAAAACAAATGCCCGGCGTGGGTGAAGGGTCATGTGCAACAAGGCTCTCAGGGGGCCATGGTACCCGAGTCACAGGCGCGCATTCTGCGTCTGCTCGCACGACATCCGGTCGAACTCGAGACCGCTTGGGACGTGCCGCGGGAACTTTCCCTGCCCGGCTTGGCGGAATCTCTCGGATTGGTGCGTAGCGCGCTGCACGAGCCGCTGAAGGCGCTCGATGGCGCAGGATTGACGCACACCCGAATGGCCCATGTGATCGGCGGCGGCACGAGGCGTCGCAGTGTGGTCCATCTGACCCAGATGGGACGCCAGCAGGCCTCTGCGCTGGTTCAGACCACCGGACTCGATCTCGGAAGGCCAGAGCACGAGGGTCTCCACGGCCGTGAAACTGAGTTGAAGGCCATTCATCACGCGCTCTCCGAAGGCTCTGTCATCGTGACGGGCATGCCAGGAATCGGCAAGACCGCACTTCTTGAAGCGGTGCCGGACACCCAGTTCGTCACGCTGGATCAGACCATGGATGCGCAGGCATTGGTCGCTGCCTGGCTTGGGCAGGAGGATGCGCCGATCGATCTGGAGGCGCAGGTCGCGATGCTCGCAGGCACGCGACTCGTAGCGGACGAGGTCCAGTCGATTCACGAGCGACATGCCCCAGCCATTCACGCGTTACTCAGTGCCCTTCCGAATGTGGCGATCGGTGTGCGCGCCCCCTCTCCCTTCCCCGATGCGATGACCCTACAGGGCTTGGATACGGAATCCGCCTGCCGATTGCTCGGTGATGCTGTCGATGCCGAGACGGCGGCAGATGTCTGTGAGGCATTGGATGGTCATCCACTCGCACTCCATCTGTGGACTCCCTCTGATGCCTTGCCAGAAGCGAGTGATGCAGTGCAGGCCTTCGTCGAGGAGACCGTGCTCTCCCGCCTTTCGCCCGAAGAGAGGGAAACACTGGATTCCCTCTCTTGTGAGCCGCGCTCAGTTCGCCCTGGGGATGTCGCGGCGCTCGACATCGATCCGCTCGACGACGCGGCGCTGTTGCGCTGGCCCGAGGGCAGGGTCGAGATCCAGCACCTGATTCGCAATGTGCGCAGGGTCGCTTGGAAAGACCCTGAAGCGATTCATGGAGATGCGGCGAAGAGGTGGTCGGAGATCTCTGGGGCCGAGGCACGATGGTTCGAGGCCCATCACCTGATGATGGCGGGTTCGGACCCGTCCACGTTCATCACCGAACACGAGTCGGCCATCCTTTCGCAAAGTGCAGCCGCGGCAGTCCTTCTCGAGGACGTGCTCAACATGCTTCCCGATGCCCACGAACTACGCAGGATGGCCGCAAGACTGGCGCTGGATCGAGGAGAGGCAGCGCACGCTGCTGACTATCTCTCCGACCTGCCCGAGCCCGACCATGCCTTGCTGGCCCGGTTGCATCGAACGAATGGGGATTTATCCGCTGCAGATGCTGCCGAAGCCTTGGCATTGGCCGGCGCATCGCCGGGTGAGGCTGCTCGGATGCACATTTCACGCATGGCTGCTCTGCTCGACGATCGATTGCCCGAGGATGCGAGTGATCTGGGCCCTGTGGAGAAAGGACTGGCCGATGTCCGCATCGGCAATCTCGCCTCCGAGCATCGCCGGCCTGCCATCGTCCTGCTCGCTGTACTGCGCCATCGAATCGCCCTGCTGCGCGACGATGAAGAGACCGCTCTGGCCGTGCGCAATGATCTCAGTGAACTCGCCGGAGGTGAGGATCCGCTGATCGAGCGACTTTCCCATGTGGAAGCGCTGCACCTGTCCGAGCGAGACAGTGCGCAGCACTTGGCTGCCGAGGCGGCGATGCGCCGCCTGGTCGAGCGTACCCCCGACCCCGTGCAGCGCGTTTCACTCGGTCTGTTTCTGGTGCAGGTACAAGCGCAATCCAATGCACCCGGTGCCGCGACCACCCTCGAACGATTGTGCGAGGTGAGCCTGCCACTCGACCTCGCCGCGGGTCGACGCTTGGATGCGATGCGATGGTACTGGCGAGGCGTTCTCGACCCCGTATCACATGTATCGTGCTGGCGCGAGGCCGCTCTGAGACTGCGTCGAGCCGAATGCCCACGCGCTGCACGCGCGCTCACCTCTCGATTGCATCAGGCTCTGTGATCAGCTGCGGCGCTTGGGACGCCGCTTCTTGGCCTCGCTCGCGCCGAAGTCGATTCCCTGCATGTCATCGTTTTCCTCGACGTCCTCGACGTCCTTGAGGTCCTCGACGTCCTTGAGGTCCTCGAAAACGTCGTAGTCCTCTTCTATGAACGGGTCCGTCGGATCTGGATCATCCTCTGCTTCAGGTGCCTCCTCGTCCGCCTCATCATTCGCCGCGTCGTCATTGGCGGCGCTGGAATCCTCGGTGTCGGCATCCTGATGGATGATCTCGAACATGTTGTCATCGGTGTTCAGACCGAGAAGACTCCGGCCCCGACGCATCCAACTCCACCCCTCGTCGACCCAGGTATAGAGGGCATCAAGTTCGGATTCGCTGATCCCGGCCTCTTTGGCGATCATCGTGATGATCTCCTTCTCGCGGGTCTCAAACACGCCATCTGCGGCTGCGAGCAGCAGCGAATCGCGCAAGGCGAGCAGGAGAGACTCATCGCTCATCTCTCGTGCGGCGAGTGAGATTGGTTTGGGTCGCTTGAGTTCGAGGCGCAGATCCTTGCGGCTTATCGGTGCGATCAGGGCATTGCCCATCCGACCCTCGAAGGTCGCCAGTTCCTCGACTGAGATCTCTCCATCCGAGGAGGCCATGTGGGCAAGAATGGAGGCATAACCCCGTCGGTCTGCCCGGTCCAGAAGGTGAAGCGTGTCCGGGAGCATGGCTCTGGACGGGGGCTTCCTGAATTGAACCTTGCGCGGAACGGAACGATCAGATCTCTGCACCGATCAGGGTACGGGTGTCGACGATGCCGTCGATACTTCGCACATCCTCGATGATGCAGCGGGTCAGGTCCGCTTCGTCCTCGGCCTCGATCTTGACGAAGACGTCGTATTCGCCGAACACGGTCCAGCGGCCAGAGACCAGATCGACGCTGTCAAGCGCCTCGCGAACCTTGGTTTCGAAGCCGGGCTTGGTGGTGATGAGAATGAATCCTACTGCCATGCATGTCACCTCAGTAATCGACCACGATGAGGGTCTCGGTCTCCTTCACGCCATCGACGGTGCGAAGGTCGCCCATGAGCAACTTTGTCAGAGACTTGCTGTCCTCCGCCTCGACCCGAACGACCAGATCATACTCGCCGTACAGAGCGTGTGTCTCGGTGACCGCGCTCATGTCTGAGAGCGCCATGAACACGTCGCGTTCCATCGATGGTTCGGTCTTGAAAAGGACGAAAGCGGTGTGCATGTGCAGTTGCCTCTGAGTCACCTCGCGCGGTGTTCTGGTCATAATGTCTCCGACAAGGGAATCGGGGGATTCCAAGGCGAAACCCTCCGAACCGGACGCCGAAAGCATTCAATGGAATGGAGCCGCGGAAGCCTGCCATGATGATGCGTGCGAAGACCGTTCACGTGTTAATCGGTCTGCTCCTTCTGAGCGTTCTGTCCCCCATGGCACCCGTCACGTTGGAAGGTGTGGATGAACCTGAATCCACTTCAGCGCGAGCGACGACCACCTGGAGCGGCGCCCGAATCCTGTCCAGCGACTATACCATCGCCGCAGGAGATACACTGATCATCGATGCGGGCGCGACGATCATGCTCGACGATAACGTGCGAATCTATGTCGAGGGTGAACTCGACGTCACCGGAACGGCAGCCAATCCCGCGACCATCACCAAATCATCGGGTGGCACGGCTCACGAGGGCATCCAATTCAACGCCACGAGCCGTGGCCGCGGCAGCGTCATCCAGCATCTGGTCATCGAGCATGCGGAGTGGGCGATCACCGTTTACGACAGCAAGCCGGAACTGGAGGATGTCCACATCGAGAACGCGGATTATGTCGGCATCGACCTATTCGATTCCGCCGACCCGATCATCCGTCGCCTGCGTGTACAGGGTGGGGGCCAGGATGTGGCGAGCCAGTCGGTCAACAACCGCTACGGCATCGGCCTCTCGATTGGCGCCGGCAGCACGGCCTTCGTCTTCGGCGCGACCTTCGATGGCCTCACCACACGTGGAATCAACATGTGGGGCAACTCCGGCGGGGTTGTACGCGACATCGAAATCTCCAACATCTCTGCGGTCGGTGCCGGTGGCTGGTTGTCGGCGGGCATCTGGGTCGAGGACAGCATCGCGCTGTTCGACAACATCAGTGTGGATCGTTCTGACAATGGCATCTGGGTCAAACACATCACTGAGACCATGAGCACCCGCCCGACCTTCCGGGACGTCGTCGTCACCAACAGCATGTACCGCGGTGTTCAGGTCGAACAGGAGAATAGATCGAATACCAACGTGCCTCTGAACGCCTTCTTCAACGGTCTGACAGTCACAGGTTCGGGGGGTCCCGACGCCAAGACTCCCGGTCTCTGCTTCCACGCGATCGGTATGAACACGACCGGGGTCGACCTGCGCAACGTCCTCTCCCAAGACAACGTGTGCAATGGGCTCAAGGCGTACATGATCGATTCGGCCACGATCATGAACAACATCACAGTCATCGATTCGGGAAATCCGGCTGCCCTCTCGAGCAATGACCGCTCGGGCGTGTTCATCCGCAGCGCGAATTGGGCACCACAGATCTCGAACCTCCATGTGAGCGGAAGTGCAGGACACGGAATCCAACTGTGGAAGTCAAGCCTGCAGGGCCATAACTGGACCTCTAACGACAATGCTGGGGTCGGGTTGTGGGTGCGTGAATCTCATCCCGATGTCCGCGATATCTCACTCTCCGACAATGGGCTCAATGGGCTGCGTGTCTATGATTCGAGCAATGTCGAACTCTATGACCTCGCGAGCGCGCGCAACGGCGCGAGCGCCATCTTCCCCAAGGATGGCGTCGGTCTGTATTTCGAGAAGGCGAACGATTTGATTTCCTCGACCAAGAACGTCTCCTGCACCCGCTGCTCCTCGGTCGAGGACACTTGGGGTGGCGTGCGCGTGAAGGATTCAGTCGACCTGCAGTTGCACGATCTCTCGGTGACCGATCCGGGTAACGGCGCGCTTGCGGTTGACATCGACAACTCCAATCTCAACTTCCCCGGCTGGGTCGACATCCATGGCCTCGCCGTTCAGGCCAACCGGTCCGGACCGATTGTTCAACTCTCCAATACCGAGGCCCGCATCTCCAGCGTCTCCCTCTCGGGAAGCCACAATGGGCTGGCCTGGGATGGCAGTGGAGATGCGCGAACCAGCGCGCTTTCGAATACCGTGTTCACGGGTTCGAATTGCCTTGAATTGACCGATCTGCATCTGTTGGTCACGGCCGATCTCGATCTCAGTGGATGCAGCGGACAGATCAACCTGCGAGATTCCACCATCAACATGAGTCAGACCACACAGGGAACGTCGGTCACCTTCGACATGACCGGTCAGCCGAGCACCCTGCGCTGGGTCGATTCGGGTCCGATCGGCAACCTCAACGTCGGGGTGGGCAGCCTGGTCGATGAGATGTGGACGATGCACATCTGGGCGATCAATCAACATGGCCATGGTCTGCCGGATGCGGTCATCAATCTCTCTTTTGACCAATTCGAGTCTGACCAGACCCACACGATGCCCTATTCGGGCCACGTCGTGCTGGGCCCCTTCCTTGCACAACGGACCGACTTTGTTGGATCAGGGCCTTGGACGGATCACTGGATCGGCTGTGAATACGAAGGAGAGCGCTCCGATTCCGGCTCAGCCCAGCCACTGCCCACGAATCGGGTCCACTCGTATGGCTCTCCGCTGGTCATGTGCCAGATCACCTTGACCAATCAGGCGCCGCTGATCGTGTGGAGCACACCTCTCGATGAAGAAATCTTCAGCAGCGGGGCCGAGGTCATCTTCAACGCCTCCGATTCCTGGGATCTCGATGACGATCCGATCACCTTCACCTGGACTTCGAATCTCGATGGTCAGTTTGGCTCCACCGATATGTTCAGTGTGAACAATGGCTCGGCGAACACACTCTCAGATGGGTTGCACGACATCACGCTGGAGATCTGTGATACCTCGAGCAATTGCGCGAATGAGAGCCGGCAGATCGAGTTGCGCAACCTGCCGCCGGTGATCAGCATCGAAACCGACCCGGTCGTTGCGATGGATGGCGTTCTGCGCATGTTCCGAACCGATCCACTGGAGGTCAACATGAGCGGCACCTACGACCCGGAAGGCGACGAGGTGTCATGTCAGGTGACCGTCTCGTATCGAACGGGTCCAGGTCCGTGGTTCCTGTGTGATGTGTGGAATGAGTCCTTCACCGACGCTTCGGACTCGATCACACAGTTCGATTACACGATCACGGTGACCGACGGCGTGAACCCCGCTGTGGATCTGGTCTATGCGGTCGAATTGGTGAACGACCTGCCCCACCCCGAATTCACGATTTCAAGAGGTGGAAACACCTCCGCCTTCACCGTGACGCTCGACGGTTCAAATTCACACGACCCCGAAGGTGATGGCATCATCGCCAGATGGTGGAGCGATCTGGTCGGGGAACTGCCTGATGATGGCGATGGCAACGAGTTGGTCTGGACAGGGCGATTGGGCGCGGGAAGCCACCAGCTCACCCTCGCCCTCACCGATGTTCGCATCGAGCATCAGAACGTCTGGGCCACCGAGACGATGCCGCTCGAGGTCGACAACACACCTTCGGTCGCGTCGATCTCCAGCCATGGCGACTTCAGCACGAATTCGAGCGCGATGTTGGCCTTCGAATCACACGGAAGCGGCGATCAGGATCTGCCCTGTGCCGGTTTCAGTGACCCTTGGATCGCGAACCACATCTGTGAATCGAATCTGGTACCAGACCCCGACAATATCGCTGTTCGCTGGGATTCAAGCATCGTGAACGGTGCACTCGGCACCGATTGGAGCCTCACCACACGTCTGCCCGCCGGACTGCAGACCCTCACGTTCACGGTGGATGATGGTCTCAATGCACCCGCGGTCGCAAGCATCACGATCGATGTCGAGCCGAGCGCACCGATCCTCATCCTGACAAGCCCGATCCCCGGTATCGAGGTCAGCAGCGACGGTGCCGTGCTGTTCGACTTCCGTTCCTCCTTCGATGCCGATGGCGATGAATTCTGGGTCAACATCTCCAGCGATCTGGTCGAGGGGCTGATCGTTGAGAACGGCACCACGGATTACTGGTACAATGACGAGTTGCCTTCAGGTGTGCACACGCTCACATTCAACCTCACCGACGCGACCGGAATGACATTGCTCCACACTCAGATTCTGAACGTGAATCCAACCGGACCTCACGCGGTGATCGGTAAACTCGCTGAAGGAATGTACATCCCACCGGGCGATTGGCTGGAGTTCAATGCCACCGGCTCCTATGATGCGGATGACGATATCATCCAATATCTATGGCATCAGATTGATGATGGCATCATGACCGAGATCGCCAACGATGCGGACTTCACCATGTGGGTGCGCCCCGGCACGGCGACCTTCACCCTCACGGTCCGGGATTCCCGCGGTGCCAGCGATGTCGCCTGGGTCAATGTGACGGTCGGCGCTTCGAATCCGGTTCTGTCCAACCTCGATGTCAGTCTGAAGACGCTGGAAGACGATGTGTCGAACACGATGATCGTCAGCGTGCGATTGCTCGATGCCGATGGCACGACCCAACTGGAAGGTGCGGTGAATGGCCGTCTTCTGGTCGCTGGAAAGGAGCATTCCTTCACCCTGCTCGACGATGGCTCAGGTCAGGACATCATCGCCGGTGATGGAATGTATACCGGAGTGCTGACCACCACGGTCGAAGCGGATGGTGAACAATGGGCGCTCCTCGAGGTGTGGGCCTCGGACGGTGAGATGTCCTCCAACGTGGTCAAGGAGCAATTGAAGATCAATCAGGCGAGCGGTATGTCCGGCATCGCCGATCTGCTCGGCAGCACCGGCGTTCTCGCGATCGTCGCCGTCATGCTCGTCCTCGCTCTGCTCGGGGGACTCACCGTGCTGCGCAACAAGCGTCGGCTCGCCGCTGACCTTGAGATGATTGAATCCTGGGGTGGTGGCCTCGGCGATGGCGAAGGCGGTTTCGACCTTGGGGAGCAGGAGCGCGCCCCGGACCTTCCCGACATGGATGCAGATGCACCGCCCTCGATGAGCGACTTCGGTGATTCCGACGACTAAGCACCCGCGTAGAAGGATGCATAGCGCTCGGCATTGAGCGTGTAGGTGTATTCATCGAGAACACGCCTTCGACCGTTGGTGGCCATCTCGACCCTCTGTTCGGGAACCGCGAGAAGGCGATTGATCGCAGGGGCCAGAGTCTCGGGTCGATCGATCGTGAACAGACTGCCAACGCTCTCGTCCACCATCTCGGGCAACGGTCCGTCATCCACGGTGATGACCGGTGTTCCACTGGCCATCGCTTCGAGCGGAATCAGGCCCTGTCCCTCATAATAGGACGGGTAGACGACGAGATCGGCGCTTCGGAATAGTTGGGCGAGATTCTCGAATGGCATGCCGGATTCAATCGTGAGCGCATGGGCCACACCGAGGCGCCTGGCCTGTCTCTCCAGCGTCCGCTTCATGTGACCTCGGCCGACGATGACCAGATGGGCGCCTTCATGTTCGGCGAGGATGGCCGGCATCGCTCTCAACAGCGTTCGGTAGCCCTTTCGAGCGACCAGTCTTCCGACTGCGAGCAGGAGGGGTGTCTTCGTTGAAGCGTGCCCGGCAAGCGCATCCTCATCGGGTTCGCCATATCGCAGCCGCATCGCTTCGTGGGCGAGCATCGTATCCTCATGGTCGCGATTGAGCGGCACGAACATGCGCGTATCCACCCCCCAGCGCACGACCTCGCAGCGCCAATTCTCGGGTGGATCGTAACGGGCTTCGAAGTCGCGTTTCGTCGCTTCGGAATTCGCTACGCAGACCGTGGAGGCGCGCACCGCGGCGCGCTCATACTTCGCGTAATACTTCGCGGTGAGGAGGATGGCGAGATCGTTCGGATTCTTCCATACAGCGGATTCCCCATGCTTGGCCGCGCGGGTCATGCCATCGCGTTCACCGAGCCAGGAACCGTGCAGACTGGTGATGACCGGGCCGATCCTCTCGCGCACCAGCCGGTACTGTTTCTCCTTCCACGAAATCATCGGTGCATGGACATGGACGGCATCGACCGCATCCCTGCCGTGCACGCGCATCAACTCGCGAAGCGCCCACTTGCCATAGGAGACGGTGAAGGCCATCGGTAGCGGTGCCCAGCGCACCGAAAGAACGGCGACGCCATCCTGTTGTGGAATGGACCGCGGATTTCGCTCGACCGACTTGTCTCGACGGGTGATCACCGTCACGCGGTGGCCCATCTTGACCAGCGCGCCGGCGAGATGGAACACGGTCGAGCCCATGCCTCCCCAACGCGGTGGGTATTCACCCGACAACATCGCGATGTGCATGCATTCACCTGCTCAGGCCTGCGGCTTAGAAGGCATTCGCTCCGCGGTTCCGGCTTGTCCTACACATGGTTGCATTCAAATCGGTCTTCACAATCCGAGGGTTGGGGATGGACATGGCAGAGATGCTTCCGGTGCACGTGACGGTCGTTATTCCGACTCGAAATGAGGAGGCGGCCATCGTCGATACGATTCGCTCGATCCCCAATGATGGCTGGTGCGAGAAACTCGATTTCCTCGTCATCGATGGCAATTCCACCGACCGCACCCGCGAACTGGCCGCCGAGGAGGGCGCCTGGGTCGTGCTCGAGCCGCGAAAGGGCTACGGGCGCGCCTATCGCACCGGATTCGCAATCGCGCCCGGCGAGATCATCGTCACCCTCGACGCGGACTGCACCTATCCGGGCGAAGAGGTGCCTGGCCTCGTCCGAAAACTCGTCGATGGGGATCTGAAATTCATCACCTGCGACCGACTTCGCCGGGCCGAGGAAGGCGCGATGAGCGGCCTGCACGGCTTCGGCAACTGGGGACTGTCCGTCACCATGCGCATGCTCTTCTGGAACGGCATCCACGATTCCCAGAGCGGCATGTGGGTCTTCCGCAAGGAGATCATGGACAATCCGAAGATGCGCCCGACCCATGATGGGATGCCGCTTTCTGAAGAGATGAAGATCAACGCGCGTCGCTGTTTCGGTCGCAAGAAGGCGGTCGAGGTCAGCGTGCCCTATCGGGTCCGAGTGGGTGATGCTGAGATCAATACCTGGAGCGACGGATTCCTCAATTTCCGTTTCTTCTTCTGGAAGCGCTTCGGACTCAACCGAACCCGTACGCCGTGGGGTCCGAACGACGAAACCCAGCTCTGAGCGCTGCTTTCAGAGCGGCGTAAGCCCCTTTCAGGGTGGCGCAAGCCCCTTACGTGTGCGGGTGCCTCCGGCACCCGTGACGAGGCCTTCACATCACAGACGCGTCCTCCTGTGGTCGCTGGCCGCGCTGTTCCTGCTCGCCTCATTGCCCAGTGTGGCTGCTGAGGCGAACGATGCGATCGGTGGCGCGGATCAGATTAACGACGGCACCTCGACCAGTGGTTCAGTCGACTATGGAGGCGACCGCCGTGATTTCATGAAGGTCGCCGTCATCAACGGTGACGAGGTCGGATTCGGAGTCAGCATCTCCTGTCAGGCATGGGATGGGGGCTGCGAACCAAGGGTCCGTCTCTACTGGAACAACCAGACCCAAGCCGGTGGCACCCACAATCTGCAAACCAGCGCGACATACTACATCAGCCACGAGGGGCAACCTGGTTACGTCTACATCGAAATCATCTCGGAGGATTCCTGGTTCGATGACAACTTCGATTATTCCGTCGCGGTCAGCATCGACACCGATGATCGCGACACCGATTTCGATGGTTTCCATGACGACGATGATGACTGTCCCGAGGTCGAGGGGACTTCAACCGTGGATTTGACTGGATGTCTCGATACCGATGGAGACGGATGGTCAGACATTGGGGATTCCTTCCCGAATGAACCCACGCAGTGGGAAGACGACGATGGCGATGGATACGGCGACAATCCCGATGGTGTGGAACCTGACGCTTGTCTAGGTGGAGACCCGTTCGACAACTCATTCGAAGACCGCTACGGTTGCCCTGACCGCGACAATGACGGCTGGTCCGATCCCGATGTATGGGGCGAGTGGGGCCCGGTCTGGGTCGTGGACCAAGGCGCGGATGCCTTCTGGGAGGATGATACCCAATGGGCGGACTTCGATTCGGATGGCTTTGGAGACAACTGGGCTGACTCCACCTGGAACGAGTCCCATACTGCGATGGGTGTGGGCCAGTACCACGCTGAAGCGACCGAGCCCGATTACTGTCCGCTGACAGCGGGTGGCTCGAACCAGGATCGGTTGGGCTGTCCCGATGTCGACGGTGATGGCTGGTCGGATGCGGATGAGAACTGGACCTGGGAGCACGATGGCGCGGATGCCTTCCCACTCGACCCGACCCAGCACAGCGATCAGGATGGGGATGGCTGGGGTGACAATTCCAGTGGCAACAATCCGGATGCCTTCCCCAACAACCCGACCCAATGGACCGATTCCGATGGCGATGGCTATGGCGACAATCACGGGCTCGGTGATTGGCAAGCGGACAATTTCACCGATGACGCAACCCAGTGGACTGATTACGACCGCGACGGCTTCGGCGATAACGCGAGTGGAAACCGTGCGGATCAATGCGTGTCCCGGCCTGGTTCCTCAATCCATGACCGCTTTGGCTGTCCAGACTGGGATGGCGATGGTTGGTCCAACCCTGACCTGTCCTGGCCCGCTCATCCCGATGGTTTCGCAGATGCCTTCCCCGGTGGAGTGGGTGCCTCATGTGGCGATATGTGTCGCACCCAATGGCATGATGTGGATGGCGATCGCTATGGCGATAACCAGAGCGAGGGCGCTTGGCGACCCGATGCCTGTCCGGCAACACCCGGCACGAGCACGAGGGATCGCTGGGGCTGTCCCGACCGCGATGGTGATGGCGCCAGCGATTCCAATATTCCGCTCGGCTGGCTGCCCCACCCTGCTGGAGCGGCCGATGCCTTCCCTGATGATCCCAGTCAGTGGGAGGATGCCGATGGTGATGGCTATGGCGATGAGCAGACCGGCTTCGAAGGCGATCGCTGCCGCGATACGCCAGGCACGAGCCGTGAAGACCGCTACGGTTGCACGGATACCGATGGTGATGGCTTCTCGGATCAAGGCGATCGCTTCGCCCACGACGCGACCCAGTGGGTTGACGTGGACCGCGATGGTTTCGGGGACAATGCCGATGGGCATCAGGCCGACGCCTGTCCGAATGCGGCAGTCAGCGAAGGTGTCTCGGTCATCGACCGCTTCGGCTGTCCCGATACCGATGGCGATGGATACTCAGATGCCGACGACGGTTGGAAGGCCTCTCCCGAAGGCGCGGCCGATGCCTTCCCCACGAATCGGGTGCAATGGGCGGATGCCGATGGCGATGGGTATGGCGACAATCCCATCGGTCGCCTCCGCGATGATTGTCCGACCATCTCCGGCCGCTCCACCATCGATCTGCAGGGCTGTCCCGACGGGGATCGCGATGGCTACTCCGATGACTACGGCGCGCTTCGCAGCGAGCTCGCTCTGATGGGCTCAGCCCCGACCTCGAGCCTGCTCACCTTCGCTTGGCCGATTCTGATCTTCCTGCTCACGGTTTTCGTCATGAGGGTCTCACGAGGCGGACAGAAGGGAGACCAGGAATTCGATGACCTTCTCAATGAACAGGAAGGTGATGCCGATGCGTGAGCGCTGGCTGACCCTCTCGATCACCTTGCTCATGCTGCCGATGCTGGCGGGTTTCGCCACTGCGCAGGACGACAGCAACATCGTCGTGCATGACTCGCGCGCCGACCGCCTCGACGAGAACAGCGACGGCACCTTCGATATCGTGCGCGTGACCGCTTCGATCGGCGTGCTCACCACTGCGGCGACCCTCTCGGTCGAAGTGGTCGCTGAGAACGAGGCCTTGTCGATCTCCTTCTGGAACAACACCACGCTCGACACGGATCAGACATTCAACATCCAGACCACGGTCAAGGCCTGGGCGGATGGCGAGTACAACATATGGCTGCGTGTCTGGGAGGCCGAGACCGGGCTGGCCGTTCACGATCAGCATCTCGGAGCCCACGACCTGGTCGCCAGCCTATCTCCCCCGATGCTCTCGATGGACCTTGAGGCCGAGGCGTGGATCTTCACGGGAGATACCTGCTTGATTCATCGAACCTCGACAGACCTGGTCGGCGGTCATTACGACCAGATGGGAGTGGTTTCGATTCAGGGCGTGCCCTGGTTGGTCGGCGAATACGAGACCCCGGTCGACTGCAGTCGATGGCCAGCGGGGGATTACACGATTCAGGAACACTATCGCAACGGGCTCGGCATGACAGCGACCGAGACGATCTCATTCACGATTCACGTGCACCCTCCACCCGCCTTTGAAATTGAGATCAGCGGGCGCAACTCCGAGGCGGGTCTTGACTGCGAACTGGCCGTCAACGCGACGGAGGGAACGATGCTGCCCGAGATGAGCATCGAGTGGCAGGTCGCTGATCCTTCTCAGAAGATTCAGATCCACCACGGTCCAGCCGTGCTCGACTGCACGATGTGGGCTCCGGGCGTACACAAGGTCCGCGCCACATTGACCAGTCCACAGGGGCGCGAGACCACCGTCGCGGTGAACCTCATCCGTCTGCCGCCCGCTCCGGATGCCAGCCTTGCCGTGCTCAATGCCAGCGGTGATCCAAAGCGTTGGCCGTCGGTCTCAGAAGGGGATGAGTACGAGCCCAAGCCGCTGTTCTATAGCCTGTCCGCCTCGATTGCGCTCGTCGGTGTTGGTGGCTTCGTGCTCGCGATTGTGCTCGCATTGATCGC
>Ga0208879_1002461_pt1 | contig 16258 bp, 13 predicted proteins | sample Knorr_S15_td_Bot_FD_185605 | JGI IMG/M metagenome (GOLD analysis project Ga0208879, IMG submission 185605) | Marine microbial communities from Southern Atlantic Ocean transect - Knorr_S15_td_Bottom_ad_5009_LV_A (SPAdes) (version 2) | ecosystem: Environmental > Aquatic > Marine > Oceanic | place... | reverse complement strand
CGATGATGAAGATTCGGCCGACCTTCTGCGCACCGAGCAAGATATTGACATGCGCAAAGTATTGGCGGTATGTGCCGGAATCACCTTGCTCACTTTCCTGTTCTATTGGTGGGTTACAGGAGAAATTCTTCTCGCCTTCGTTGGCGCGGCATTCTTGGCGGTGGCGGCATTCTTCTTTTCCGCGGTAGCAGGATATATCGCCGGAGTTGTTGGTTCATCGAATTCTCCGGTGTCGGGAATGACGATTGCGACCCTGATGTTCACCGCAGGACTGGTCTGGGTAGTCGGTGACTTGGTATTGGGGATGACCACTGAGAGTCTGATGACCGCGACATTGATCATCGCCGCAGTAGTTGCTGTGAATGCTGCCATCGCCGGAGATGTGATGCAGGATTTGAAGACCGGCCATATGGTCGGTGCAACCCCGTGGCGTCAGCAGGTTGCAGAAATTGTAGGTGTGATGGTAGGGGCAATCGCCATCGGGCCGGTATTGATGCTCCTACATAATGCATTCAGGATTTCCAAGACTGCATGTATTCGCGACCCACCCCTTCTCGATGGAAAGATTCCAGTTACTGCGGAAGAGATATCCGATGCTTGTGAGACGGCATTATTAGCCCCTCAGGCAGAGTTGATAGGAGCGATTATCAGCGGTATTTTCGGTGGTGACTTCAACCTGCCGATGGTATTGATCGGAGTGGCCATCGCCTGCATTATCATCTGGAAGAAAATGCCGGTGATGTCGGTGGCGATAGGCATTTACCTACCTCTATACCTTTCGGTACCTATCATCCTCGGTGGACTGATTCACTTTTTCGTCTCGCGGATAACACACTATCGAATCGATGGCACGCTCGAAGGTGAAGCCAGTGAGAGAGCTGAAGAGACGGCGAAGAAGGTGACGGATAAGGGGGTTCTCATCGGCGCCGGGTTCATTGCTGGTGAGTCATTGATGGGAGTACTGATTGCATTCTTCATCGTCGTCTGGAAGCATCCCAATAAGTGGTTCGGCTGGACTGACGAGGCAGATAAATTCCACCCGGCGATAGAAGCACTTCCACAGAGCCTATCGATCCTGTTCTACGGTTGTTTCGTAGCGATTTTCGCCTTCTTGGCAACTCGGGCGGTACCCCGTGTCGAGGGGCATACATTCCTTACTGATTGCTTCTCGGTCATCACAGATGCCGGGCGGCGTTTCATCGAGTCGGTTCGTCCAAGATGAGATTGCGAACTGTCTATATTCCGAATGAGGTCTGGGGTTGATCTGCCTCTCACGTCAATCTCAACGGTTGGCAAATTCCACGCGTCACGAGAGATACAGAGGGTGTAATTGAGTTATTGGGGGATAAAATTGTGAATGGAAGTGGAGATGCTGTAGGGAGGCAATAGGGGTTGGCCTTGAGTAAGCATCAAAGGCCAAACAACAAACCGCTGATGTGGGGTAGGGTAATTGACTAAGCACCAGACGCCATCGGTTGACGATTTGCGGGCTAAAGCAGTACGTTGTCGAGCCGATATATTGCGCATGACCCACCGTGCTGCGGCCGGGCATCCAGGTGGTTCGCTGTCCGAAATCGATATTCTCGTCGCCCTATATTCGACCCGATTGCGTATCGATCCAAAACAGCCCGATCTAGTCGACAGAGACCGCTTCATCCTCTCTAAAGGACATGCCAGCCCGGGAATGTATGCGGTTCTGGCAGAGCATGGATTCTTCTCCCATAAGGAATTGGAATCTTACCGTGTACTCGGCGGCATCTGCCAAGGGCATGTCGATATGAAATGGACTCCCGGGGTTGATTTCAGTGCCGGTAGTCTCGGCATGGGATTATCGTTTGGTATCGGCTGTGCTCATGCGGCCAGATTGGATGGCAGCGAGCGGACGATATTCGTCATGCTCGGTGATGGGGAACTGCAAGAGGGTTCGGTGTGGGAAGCGGCGATGGCCGCGGCTCACCATGAATTGGGTAACCTCAAGGTTTTCGTCGACCGCAATCGGATTCAAAATGACGATTTCATCGATGCGCAGATGAGAATGTTCGATGTGGCCGCCAAGTGGAGGGCATTTGGCTGGGCGGTAAAGGAAATCGATGGCCACGACATGGAGGAGATACTCAAAGGATTGGAGTGGATGGATGGCATCACCGATGGTCCGGCGGTAATCATTGCCCATACCGTGAAGGGCAAGGGAATATCCTACATGGAGAATAATCCTGCCTTTCATGGAGCCGCTCCAAGTGATGAGCAGTTACTCCAGGGACTCACTGAATTGGGGGTCGAGGTATGAGTCGGATGGCGGCTTCTCGAGATGGCTATGGTCAGGCACTGCTGGAGATGATTGATGACAAAGAAGTCGTTGTTCTCGAAGCCGACCTCGGAAAGTCCACCAAATCACTGCACTTCAGGAATGCCCGCCCCGAACGTACCATCTCGTGTGGAATCGGTGAGCAGAACATGATGCTGGTGGCGGCTGGACTGGCCTCATCAGGATATACTCCATTCGCCAGCACCTTCGCAATTTTTACCGAGCGGGCTTTTGAACAGATTCGCAACGGCATAGCCCGACCTAATCTTGCAGTACATATCTGTGGCAGTCACGGTGGTGTCCACACCGGAACCGATGGCAGCAGTGCGCAATCAATCGAGGATCTAGCCATCTATCGCACCCTGCCCAATATGACTGTCATGCACCCTTGTGACGATGTCAGCGCCACGGTATTGACCAAGCAATGCCGGAACTTGGCTGGGCCTTCATACATGAGGACCGCCCGTAACAAGACCTTGGTCTTGTACGATGGGCGCGAGGATGAGTTGGAGATAGGCAAGGGGGTCGTCCACCGCGCCGGCGTCGATGTGGCAATAATCGCCTGCGGGGTCCTCGTCGCCAAGGCTCTTGAGGCGGCAGAGATTCTTTCCGCTGATGGCATCGAAGCGAGCGTGGTCGATATGCACACACTGAAACCCTTGGATGAAGATCTGGTCGCAAAACTGGTGACCCAATGCGGTTGTGTGGTCACCGCAGAGGACCATTTGCTGATTGGTGGGCTCGGTGGAGCTGTCGCTGAGTTTTTGGTTTCAAACCTCCCCGCCCCACTTGAGAGGGTAGGAGTGAATGACCGTTTCGGAGAATCCGGTCAGGCTGAGGAGATGCTCGATTTATTAGCGATAAATACCGCTGATATCGTCGCCGCAGCGACTCGGGCGATAAGCCGAAAAAAACTATAGAAAGGTGATATGATGGAGTTTTTTCTAGATACAGCAGAAGTTAGTGAAGTTATCGAGATAGCGTCTTGGGGAATCCTTGATGGGGTGACTACAAACCCTTCACTGATTAAAAAATCGGGCCGAGATTTCAAACAGGTCGTACGCGAAATCGCCGAAATATGCTCTGGCCCCATATCAGCCGAGGTCACAGCCCTCGATGCAGACGGAATGATTGCTCAAGGTCTTGCTTTGAAAGCAGATTTACCCGATAACGTGATCATCAAGGTACCATGTACCGATGCCGGTCTGAAGGCCACCAAGGTATTGTCTGATCAGGGCATCGGCGTCAATGTCACCCTGATTTTCAGTGCCGCACAAGCGCTGATGGCCTCTAAGGCTGGGGCGATGTACATCTCTCCATTCATCGGGCGAATAGACGACACCGGTCATGATGGCATGGCCCTGGTTGCTGAGATAATGACGACTTGGGAAAGTTATCGAGTTACCAACACCAAGGTTCTGGCGGCATCTATTCGTCACCCCCAGCATATCCTGCAATGTTTACTGCTCGGTGCCCACACTGCGACAATGCCAACCAAGGTGTTCAAGCAACTCGTCAAGCACCCGCTTACCGACCTGGGACTCGATGCTTTTTTGGCAGACTGGGCCGATGTTGAGAAGGCTGGGAAGGCTTGAATCACCCTTGTCCCTTGCGCCTGTTCATGGAAAAGGCTTGAAGAGGAGACCTAGACTGCGAAACGCTGAGGGGCTGCCATGAAGGATATCGACAAGTTAAGGCGTCTGCTCGATGGCGATGTCGACCATGGTGACTTGGCAAATAATCCTCTGCTCGCAAGTATTGCTGAAAGGGCCTATGGCGTCAGTGTGCGACCGATGAAGATATCGAAACCATCGCAGTTCAAGGAATCAAATCCAGATTTGACCTTCACGCCCTCGTCAAGTGATGCGTTCGACCCTCTCGACTTGATAGTTGAAGTCATCGAAGGCACGCCGCCCCCGCCGATTGCCGATTCACATAAGATCTCGCAAGCGGCGAGTGACAAGGGTGTAAAATCGAGAATAATGTTCTGGTCAGCACTGATGTTGTTAATCGCCGAAATCGCCAATTTATTCGGGGTTTTCGGTATGCTATTCGGCGATATCTGTGCCGAGCCCGGTACCAGTTCCGGCACCTGTCCAGACCAAGGTGCGACGCGGATCAACTTGCTTTCAATCGGCGAATTGGATAGCGGGTGGGCGTGGTCGGAACCTTTGCAGGCCGGTGGATACGGAATTCCTGATATCGTTTTGGTAGTCGTTCTATTGTTGATGTGTGTGATGATGAAGAAACGCAAGTGAGGTCATTAGCATGCACGAGAAGGTGGGTAAGGCCAAGCGTGGCATCCCCTCGAAGAAAGAGGACTTCAATTCATGGTATCCCTTCATCGTCGAGGCTGCTGACCTGGTCGACAAACGCTATCCGATCAAGGGCATGGATGTTTGGCGACCATATGGTTGGAAAGCGATGCGCTTAATCGATGCAATCACCCATCGAGAGATGGAATTTACCGGCCATGAAGAGGTCAGGTTCCCCTTATTGATTCCAGCTAATCTATTACAGCAGGAGAACCGATTGGTCGCACTGCTCAAACGCGCCCGAGAAGAGGGTGTTGACCCGAGTGAATTACGTCTCGATGAGGATGAAGCGGGGTTTGAGAAGGAAGTCTACTGGGTCAGTAATGCCGGAGAGAGTGAACTCGAGATTCCGATGTTTCTTCGCCCTACCAGCGAAACCGCGATGTATACGATGTTCCCGCTATGGATCCGCAGTCACGCTGATTTACCCCTGAAGATTTACCAGATTGTCAATACCTTCCGCTACGAGACGAAACAGACACGGTCTTTTATCCGGGTACGCGAAATTCACTTCTTTGAAGCCCATACTGCTCATGTTGATGAGGCTGGAGCGACCCTACAGATAGGCGAGGACCTCGAAATCGTCAACCGGATAATGCACGATTTATGTTTACCTGTGATAATGGCCAGAAGACCGGTTTGGGACACTTTTCCCGGCGCTTGGTATACTATTGGCATCGATGTAGTCATGCCCAATGGTCGTACTCTACAGGTCGCTTCGTGCCATCATTACCGCGACCAATGGGCGAAGGAGTTTGGAATTACTTACGAAGATGAGAAAGCCGAACAGAAATACTGTCATCAAACCACCTATGGGATGTCAGAGCGGCTTCTGGGAGCGGTTGTAGGAGTTCATGGTGATGACCGGGGTCTTATCATGCCACCAGCCATCGCGCCGATTCAAGTAGTGATTGTACCGGTTACCAAGAAGGATGGTGCAGATGAGATTATCGCGGCATGCAATGAATTGCATACAACTTTGTCAACTGCAGGAATTCGCGTCAAAATAGATGGTCGCGATATGCGACCAGCCAGGAAATACTATGATTGGGAAATCAAAGGTGTGCCTCTGCGACTCGAACTCGGACCTCGCGACCTCGCTGACGGTAGTGCTATTGCGGCTCGCCGGGGAGGTGGGAAAAAAGCCTTGGTGATATCCAACATCGTCACCCTTGTCAATCAGGAATTGTCTGAGATTGCCGACTGGTTGCGAAACCGTGCTGCGGCCCAGCATTCCGACATCATCAAGGAAATACCGCACATATCGAAAGATGAAAATGGAGACTGGTCACTCGATGCCGAGATAGATGAGGGCAGTATCTATGAGATTGCCTTCGATGGCAGTGATGCTGAGGCCGAGGCAATCGAATTACTGACCGGTTTGTCATTCCTCGGTGATGCCACCGAAGAATACCCCGAAGAACAGTATTGTTGCATATCGGGGAAACCGACAAAGAGGAGAGTATTACTCTCAAAGTCGTATTAGTGAAGGCACGTCTTGAAGGCTACAACGTGGCTCAGCAAGTCTAGGCGACCTGACTCAGAAATGACACACCGTAACTATCCTGAATTCACTCTTCGAGGAGATTGTTGCATGGGGGTTGACAAAACACCGAAAGCCGTGCCTGGATTTGCTTCTCAGTGGTCTTTGGTAGCTTTAGCCTCGACTAATACTCTTACTGCATTGACTAGTTCTCGGTGGTCATTCAGAGCCCAATGCTCACCGCTTGAATCGACCAGATGAGCACGAGGCTTGTTCGGATTATCGAGGTCTTCCAGTCGATTGGCGATCACAGCATCGAGTTCGGCACCTTTTATCAATGCCAAAGCGCGGTGAATCAAATCATGAATCTTGATTCCACACTCCAGTTTGAAACCGATTCTGGTCGCCCCACTGGTCAGTTCTCTCAATTCATGGATATGCTTTGCACCCTCGACCAGTTTCACCTCGAGTGAACCTTGCAGACTGGCGATTTTTCCTTCCACTGGGTTGTCGACGACATAATCCAGAACTGCGGCACTATGAATCCAACAATCGATATCATCATCGGTCAGGGCTTTCAATTCCATTAACATCTGTCGTGGGTCTAGTGTCCTGATCACCAACGGCAAGTCAATTTCCGCCGAATGGGTAGTCGCTCCGGCAACCACTGTCACATCGTGGCCATGGCGATACAGTTCAACCGCGATACTCCAGCCGGTTTTACCACTTGAGGTATTTTGGATATATCTCACATCGTCAATCGCCGAACGGGTGGCCCCAAGGGTGATGACGACACTTTTCCTCGCCGGCTGGCGTGAATTGACCATGTGTGCCAACTCGGCAACAACCTGAGTATGCTCGACGGTCTTCCTCTTTCCCTCCTCTTTCACCCCCCAGATGACATGGGCATCTTGAGCGAGCAAGGCATCCGTGATTTCACTGGTGACTGGGTCTTCTGCCAAATCAGCGTGCATCGAGGGAACGAATATCAGTGGTGAATAATTTCCCCTGGCGGCCGATAGAGCCATCAATAACGGTGAAGAGACGATGCCATTCAGATGGCAAGCGAGCAGGTTTCTGGTCGCCGGGCACACCAACACTGCATCGAAATGAGAAAGTTGGGCCATATCTCCATCCCAATCGGTGATGATCTCCCCTTGGGTGGCCCACGAAAGCGCCAGCGGGGTGATGATCTTCTGCGCCGAATTGGTCATACAAACCGACAGAGTGGCACCATGCCGACGTAATTCACGGGCGATGCGCACGCTATCGACCGCGGCAATACCACCCGAAATACCGAGCAGGATGTGCTTTCCTTCTAATGACTGACCGCGGGGCTCAACATCGGTATCGCGCATGTGAACATACCGTCGGGGTCGGACAGCATACATTTGGGCTTCGGTGGTGGCTCGCGACTCGGTTAGTGGACGATGACGGGGGGTTCATCAACCCCCGACCTGTCGCCAAGACTGTGCAAAGTGGCGACGATATCGTGTTTGCCGGCTCGGTACCGGAACAATTTGACGACCCGTTGAGCCGTTTGCACCGACAGACATCGAACTTGGTATTGGCCACTACGCTGATGATCGGGCTGCTGATGTGGGGAGTCATCTCGAACGTTGCCACAAACGCCATCTATCTGATTCCAATCCCGCTGTTTTTTCTCGGGTGGATCTGGTATGCGTTCAAATCTCGTCGCCAATTCGCACTCGTGCTAGCACAACTGCAGTTGGGTTTTGCTTCATTGATTTTCGCTATTTTCGGCGTCACCCACCTACTGCAAGGTCTTGACGGTAGCATCTGGGATTTGCTCCTCGGTGGGCTGATGGTATACATGACCATCAGTACCTTCAGACGGATGTCGCTGTTGAGCAATGATCTATTTGTCGCATGGTACCGCGGCGAGAATCTGCCATTCGATGCCACCAGCAATCTGGCTACCGGCGAAATTCTCGCCATGTGTCCGCACTGCTCATCGGTCTTGGCAATTAAACCCGAACTACTATCGGCAAAGGACAAATGCCCAAACTGTTCTGGTGATTTGGTCACCGACGCAACGCTTGAAGAGGAATAGCGTTGTGTTTCAAGGCTGATAGAGTGCCCATGCATCGTTTGAATATGCAGGGCGGTAATACTGCTTGCCATAATGGTCGAACCATTCAAAACCATCCTGCAATGTGCCGACAGCATTTTGGGGAGGGCCTGATTCCAGTTGACCGGAATATTCAGGAGTGTTATTTTTATTGGTCAGTGGAGCATTGAATAATTTCTCTGCTTTAAGATTAGATTCTTCACCCTTGCCACCCGAACGTGAAATTGCCGCAATGGTAAGTGAAATAATGGCCATTAATAGAGCGGAAATTGCAATGATACCGGACTGGTCTGATATTTGATAACCTATAGAGGATTCCAGTTCTTCCTGTATTACGATATCGTCTTCTATACGTTGTTCATCCTCTTGTCTATCGTCTTCTCTACGTTGCTCGTCCTCTTGTCTATATTGCTCATCCTCTTTAGACAACACCTCGATGATGGTATATGAAATGGCATCGCCAATACGAAGATTCACGATATACGACCCACTCTTCAGTGAGTCCGGCAAAGTGATGTTCAATGAGCCAACAGATGAATTCAACTCTCCTTGAGTATTATTATCAGGATAGCCAATAATCGAGGTTTCCCAAGACAACGGGAAAATAGGACTTCCATCCTCATTTTCAATAGATATATTGTACTCAATAGTTAGATTTTCTCCAGCAATATGAACGCCTGGAGAAAAGAGAACTATATCCATTTCCATGTTCTCTTCGGCCAATGGGAAGTGCGCGGTGACGGATACGATGTTCTGGTCGCTCACCGCAGTAACCATCACACTGTAATATGCACTATCCTGAGACAGGGGGATGATGATTTCAACCTCGGCCAATGATTCGCAGTCTGAGGTGGATAGGTAGCCTGATTCACCACTGATTGTGCTCCAAAAATATGTTACCTCACCCTGCAGATACCTGCAACTGAAAATAATGGTTGTAAGGTCACCGGGATGATAGTCTCCAGTGGACAATGTTATCTCCAACTCGGGTTCAGCCAGAGGAATTTCAAATGATAGAGAATCTAAATATCCGGTTTCATTATATCCGATTACATTGAGATAGACGGTCGCACCGTTCAATCCTGCGGGGATTGATTTTGTGATAATGACCTCTCCGTTCGCATTGGTCAAACTATACTCAAATTGTTCAAACATATTCGTGGCGTATGATTGGAGTGAAGAATATACGCGAATCTGCACTGTATGCTGGATGTAAATAGATGGTATCGGGTTGCCCCAATCATCCTTAGCAGTGATTTTCATTTGTACATCCTCACCTTCATGTGGTGAGTCGCCGATAATTTCCGCCTCCAGGTTCAGACCCTTACCAATGTTATTTGCCACATACGCATTATCGGCGACGAAAATCATCGTCTGTACGTCATCAGTGTCCATGGTAGAGGGATTTATCCATTGAAGGGTCAAGGTTGCGACACCGGAAATGTCAATAGTAGACAAGTTGATTATTGTTAGAAGATTTCCACTTCTGTCACTGATCATCTGAGGAATCAACACCGTGGTTTGCCCTCCACTATTTATCTTCAGTGAAAAATCATGACCGGAAAGCGGCTCCCAGGCATTGTAGTATGGATTCGAGTATAGTATCGCTTCGGCCTGAAATACAAATGGCTCATCTCGGTATACCAATTCATTGATTGGCGGACTGATTATCGATGCCACCAAACTACTGGTGTACAAGGTATAGGTTTCCATCTCAAATTGACTGGTGGTCGATGAATTAGCCCATACATCGACTTGAATAATCCAATAGTAGGTGCTAGTACCTTGATATAGATTTGAAGGGAGAAGAAATCCAAATTCAAACATCGCCTCGTCCGAACTCACGTAAATTTCTTTTATCTGGGATACGATTCCACCGGTCTCACTATCCTCGGTATAGTAACGCAGATTTGCATCGATGCTCCCGGGGTCACTTGGTCCACCGGTGATTGGATTGCTAACGAAGCCACTGATTTTCACCGTCGAACCGGGAATAACGAGTTTGTGTTCACTGCTCAAGGATAAATCATACAGATTAAGTTCAAAATCAGTGCATGAATCTCCAGAAGATGAAGATGAAAGAACCAAATTTCTGTAATCCGAGGAATAATAAGAGGTATATGAAACCCCCATCTCCCAATTAGTGGAGGTTATTATTGAATCCACACATATTTGATAATCTCCAGTTGGCTGTAGTAAATCGACATCCCATTTCACTGAAATCTCACCATTAACCGGAGAAACATTTCCCCGAATCAGGTATTCATCACCAGTGGCAGAGACAGCCCAAACCCGATACGAGGTAGATTGGCTATAGGAAGAAGTAACGGTGCTGGCTGCTCCGGGAACTTCATCTGAGCCATCATAGCAATCGTCATAGCCATCTTCGACCCAATCGAGGGGAATCACATGGTCGGTGTCATACAAATAACCTTGTGTGGTCGATAATTGGTAGGAATATATCTCGTCGCAGTCGAAGACTCCATAATTTGTTGTATTTCCGAAAGAGGAGTACGGATCACTCCACATATCACCTGATGAAAACCCGGTTACCTCAGCAGTAATGGTCACAGGATAGCCCGGAATCCCATCCGGAGAAGATAATTCAGGGCCATTGGATACGGTATATTTCACCTCTAAATCATTATTTAATTCATACTCTGTTGATGGTGAAAAATCTATTGTCATGAAAACAGTAAAAATCAGGAACACGCTGACTGACACAACTGAAGTTTTCCTTAGCATGAAAATCTCGATAACAAGTAACTATTTACCATTACCTATAACGCGAAATTACCTGCAGGAAGAAAATAATTGCTAATGAGTACTTTCAACGGCTGGCTAGTGTGAGATTCTTCCACATATCCTCGGGGACTTCCATAGATAGTCTCAGACCTCCCATGGCGCCAAGGTGCATCGGGTCGTCGACGGTATGGACTGCAACATCACCCATATCCGAAAGGCGCCGCTCGAGCAGAGAGCCGAATCCACTGATGCCAGAACCGCCACCTGCCAAGACGATGTTCTGTCGGAATGCTTCGTGATATTCAGGGTTTGAAGAAGAGATTAATGACTTGATATTCTCGACGATAGTATCGGTGATGGATTCACATGCGGTCTGGATACAATCGGTGATATCGAGAGTCATCGCCTTGCCCTCAACCGGGAAATCCACCAGCACCGGGTCTTTGGGAGGGTCGGTGGAAACGAAGGAGTATTGCTCCTTCCAGCGACGTGCCATGTCTTTGGTGATTTGGGCGCCGGAATATTTGAGTTGCACCTCACGGATGATCTGGTGGTCGATATGATCGCCAGCGAATGGAATGTGCACCTGATCTCCAGGTTCTGGAATTGTCCCATATACACGACAGATGTCAGCTGTACCTGCTCCGATATCGACGACAATGGTATGGTCGAGCATGTCGAGGGCATACGCGACCGCGAAAGGCTCAGAGATAATCATGCAGGCATTGACCGAGCCGGCAGCGGCGTCAAAGATAGCTGTCTTATCGACATAACTGGCTTCGGCAGGTGCACCAATCACCGCGACCACACGGTCGTGGTCCTCTGGGTCGGCAAGGCCAATGATGTGAGTGATGAAGTGGGCGATGTGTTTCTTATCCTCGGCATTGTCCTTGATGACACCATGTTCCAGAGGACGGAAGAGATTGAGTGCGAGGCGATTTTTCAGTGCCTCTTCACCGAATAGAACATCCCTGGCCAAAAAATTTCGGGCGATTACATCTTTGGGTGTGCCGATGACAGTCAAGACTTCTTCCTCTTGTCCGACGCTGGATACCATCACACTGCGAAAGGTCCCGAGGTCTATTCCAATGTACAGTACTTCTTCAGCCATGCTTCTCGCCGGATGGAGCGACCGTCAACCACTTTATGAAGAATCTCCCGCGCGAGAGAGGGATAGTCTGTTGAGTCGATGGCCATGTCTGTCTCTGAGAAAAGCACTCAGAGTAAGTTCACGAGATTTTTTCGGCTCACAGCCAAGCCTCACAGGGCTGACAATACCATGCGGAATACTCAGGATATAGTTCGGACATGGTTCCGCAATTCGGGCATTCCTTCAGGGCTTTGTCGCCGAAGTGCTCCAAGATTATTCGCACGTGTTTGGCATCGTCGATTCCGAGATGCTGTCGCATCGCCCATAGTAACTGGTCCTCACTGGGAGAAATAATGCCATCTTCGAGAACGATTTCAACCGCAACCCGGTAATCATCGAGAGATACGGCTTGGCGGTAATCCAACGATACACCTCCCTTTTCAAAGATTATGTCGGTGCCTCCGGGGTCGTCGACGAAGAGCACCAGTGAGGCCGAACTCAAATCACTCGAGCGCATTTCAAAACTTATCGTGCTACCTTCGTTGTTGGCATATACCAATTGTGAATGGCGGTTGATGACGTTGGCGATACTACGCGCGGTATCCTCGGCTGAGCGCCCCCTGCTCCATCCGGTTTCGCTATCCTCATCAAAGACATAGAATTCGGTTCCAATCCCGGGATACTCGAGACGAATCTCCTCCCCGCCGTCAAAATCATTGGCTACCAATGTCATTGAAGCGACTTTTGTTTCCACCAGATTATCATCATCATCAAAGGTGATTGAAAGCGGTGTTCTCTCTTCGGCAGCAGCATTGAATTGACCCTGCATACCATCCATCCACTTATCTTGTAGACGTCCCAGACTCTGCTCTTGTTCCGAGGATAGATTCTTTTCGATACCGAGCAGACCTTTCAAATCCCCATCCTCAAGTTCCTGCTTGAACTCATTGATCAATTCCTCATCGCGCCGATAATTCGGCGGCGGGGCTCTCTCTTCAGTTACTGCATCCGGATCTTTCCATTCATAATTGCACCGAGAGCACATCAGGAATCCAGAAATAGTAGAATCCACAGATTCTCCTCCACATCTGGGGCAATCACCCTCTTCACTGATTGTGAGATTCTCATATGCTTCTTTACGGCCGCGACGAACACCCATGCGACTCCTAGGCCGGGAACCTTTGATGAAGGTTATCATCAATGCCTGCGCAGAATTGTGGCGATTCCCATGCCCCCGCCGATACACATCATAGCCAAGGCATATTCACCTCCAGTTCGCTTCAATAGTGTTGCGGCTTTACCCAATATCCGTGCTCCACTGGCACCCAGGGGATGTCCGATGGCCAATGCTCCACCATCGATATTCAAGCGTGAATCATCAGCCTCCAGTGCCAATTCTTCCAATACCGCCAAAGACTGTGAACCAAATGCTTCATTGAGTTCTATGACATCGACCTCATCAAGTTGCAGCCCGGCCCTCTCCAGCGCCTTCAGGCTGGCCGGAACCGGGCCGATTCCCATTATCTCCGGCGCCACACCAGCGACCGCGGTCGAGACTATCTCTGCCAATGTGTCAATAGCATGCTCTGCCGCATATGAATCCGAGCAGATGAGGTTGCATGCGGCACCATCGGTAAGCGGCGAAGAGGTGGCCGCAGTGACCGAGCCATTATCCTTGAATGCGGGTTTCAATCCAGCCATCTTCTCCAACGTGGCCTCGCGGATGCAACCATCGGTTGAAACATCACCACTTGGTGTGGTTATCGGCGTCAACTCATCGGAAAAGTAACCATTGTCCTGTGCCGCAAGGGCCTTACGATGACTGTGGAAGGCAAATTCTTCCTGCACTTGTCGTGAAATGGAATATTGTTCGGCGAGATTCTCGGCCGTTATACCCATGGCAATATATGCGGCGGGAAAGTCCCGCTCGATCATCGGGTGTAAATCCCGATTCCATCCGCCGCGTTGAACCAAGGACATGGTTTCCACCCCGGCACAGATGAATACATCGCCGGAACCCATATTTATCGCTCCGGCGGCGGTGTGGGCAACCTGCATCGATGAGCCGCACAAGCGGTTTGTAGTGGCGCCGGGAACCGAGTGGGGAAGTCCGGCAAGGTATGTCGCCATACGACCCAGGTTCAGCCCTTGCACCCCTTCGGGGTAAGCACAGCCCAACAACAGGTCCTCGACATCAGCCACTTCAATACCACTGCGGGAGATGGCAGCACGTATGACCGCAGACACCATGTCCTCGGGGCGTGAATCGGCAAGAGCACCCTTGTGAGCGCGCTGGAAAGGTGACCTGACGTAGTCACAAATGACTGCCTCCATGACCATTCCACAACGAATGCTCTCATCATTATTACCCTTTGGCCACAACCCCTCGATAGCGAACGGGTTATGAAGGAGGGGCATCACGGCGGCTTGATAATATGCTACGGGAATGTAAGACTCACGGCTCCTTCCTCGGGCAGAATTGCCCGGTATGCAACGATGAAGGCAAATTCATAATGAGTGATAGAGAGATATCTGGGCTGGGAAGATTGATAGCAGGGGTACTGCGCCATTTTCCTGAGAAATTCGGGCTTGAGATGGACTTGAATGGTTGGGTCAATCTCGACAGTATGACCGATTCGTTCAAGGAAAACCGCAGTTACTACCATTGGCTAAGGCCATGGCACTTCAAAGCGATAACCGAGTGCGATGACAAAGGTCGCTTTCAGATTGAAGGCGATATGATGCGCGCCACCTACGCCCATTCGGTGGAGATTGAAATCGACCACCCTACCGATGACATTCCCGAAGCCCTCTACTGGCCCTGCAGTACCGAAGACGTCGAAACGCATTTGGAATTAGGATTGAAGTCTAGTGAGAAACAGAATTACGTTCACCTCTCAAAGACCATCCGTAATGCGATGGAAGCGGGGCATGTTCATTTCTCACGACCATCGATCATCGAGGTCGATACCACTCGTGCCATCGCTGATGGCCACACCATCTACCGTGCCGGATCCACGGTTTACCTGACCGAGGAAATCCCCTCTACATACGTCGACGTCGTGCCTGTAGATGACCCGATCATCGAGGAAATTGTTGCCGAATGGGAAACCGAAGAGACGGCTAAAGAGGAAGAGTGATTCACACCTTCTTTCCACATGCAGGACAGAAATCCAAGTCTTCTTCCAATGTGGCCTGACATTTTTCACACTGTCCGACCTCAGTATTCTTCACTGGGGAAGAAGCCACGGTCTCGGCGGTCTGAATCAAACGCACAGCTTCGGTGATTTTGATCGGGTCGATTCCTTCATCATCTAGTATCTTGTATCTCTGTTGAAACGAAAGCGCCTCTTGCATACTGGTCTCAATCTGAAGTTGTCGACGCATCCGCTCATGACCATCGAAGATATCATCCGCCCGAGCGAGTTCAGTCTGAAGATGGCGAATCAATTCGTCGACGGTCGGCCCGCCCATGGACTTCCTAGGCCGATTACATATTTCACGTCCTCACATGCGTTGGTTTGAAAGTCGCGGGCGATGACGCGATGACAGGAGAGAGGTGAGTGGGCCATACTGATGATGAGAAGGTAGTGATAAAACTTGGAGGAGGACTACTGTCCGACAAGTCCAGCCTTTGCACCGCCAAGCATGGAGTCATCTCCGAGGTCGCCAGTGCAATCGCCGAATTGGGCCGCCGGGGGATTTCAGTCATCATCGTCCACGGCGCCGGCTCGTTCGGACATCTCAAAGCCAGGGCTTGGCAATTGCACCTTGGCCGAAATGATGCAGTCAATGGAGGTATGGGACTGGAGTGTCAGGATGAGGCAGTTTCATCGGTGCACCGAGATATGGATGAACTGAATGCCATTCTAGTGGCTGAACTATCACTCCGGGGGGTGGTGACCACAATCCATCCGCCGCGCCAATGGGTGATAGGAACCGGTGCTGGATTCAAAGGTGAGGTCTCAAGATTCGCAACATCCATGCCGGGTCAAGTGCCGATAACCTTTGGTGATGTCGTCCCCTGTGACCCACCCAAAGATTTTGGGATATTATCGGGTGATGACTTGGTATATAGAATTGGAACCGAAGTACCGGGGGTTTCGAGAATCATCTTTGCAATGGGTGATGTCGATGGAATAATGACCGGCCTGCCTGGAGATGATGCCAGTCGATTACTCAATACATGGCGGCCGGGTGAGTCACTTATCGGCGAGCATCATGAAAA
>Ga0208879_1002460_pt1 | contig 16267 bp, 8 predicted proteins | sample Knorr_S15_td_Bot_FD_185605 | JGI IMG/M metagenome (GOLD analysis project Ga0208879, IMG submission 185605) | Marine microbial communities from Southern Atlantic Ocean transect - Knorr_S15_td_Bottom_ad_5009_LV_A (SPAdes) (version 2) | ecosystem: Environmental > Aquatic > Marine > Oceanic | place... | reverse complement strand
TATAATGAATGAAAGTCAGAAAAGTTTTGGTAGAATGCACTGAATAATCATCTTTAGCCAATATGACAATAATGTAGGTACTAGGCGTTGATAATGAGAGGAGGGGTTCTGTTGGACGATAATGACGCAAGGACCACCCGAATCAAAGAAGACATATCTATGGGAGGCGATCAATCAAGCAATTCTCCCGAATCTGAGGAAATCAATTCATATGAATCAGAACCTATGCGTATGCAAACACGATTAGAACGTTCACAACGTGAATTACGTCGTTTAAGAGAAACTATATCATTCCAAATCGGGTTACATTTGACTCAAGCATTCAGGCAGCCCTGGCGACTTATTGCTCTTCCAATCACCTTTCCATTGTTAATTTTCAAACTTGGTTCACAACGTTTGGGCCGTAAAAGCAGTTCTTTTTTGGTTGAACAGTCTGAAAATAAACAACCTCGAAATCATTGTATTGTTCTATTCCCAACCAACGGTGTTGGTTTTGGGCACTTTACTAGAATGTATGCGGTTGCCAAATTTCTCCGAAAAGAAGACCCCTCACTTGAAATTGTTTTTTTTACTCCAATGCCAACTTTACATATTCTTTATGCAGACGGCTTTCCAACCTATCATATCGCTGGACGCTACAAACACAGTGAGATGTCAGCAACAAAATGGAACGGTTTGTTAGAAGACATGCTTACAATGATTTTTGAAACACACCGTCCAAAGTTGTTCATGTTTGATGGTGCTTTTCCATATCGCGGCATGCTCAACGCTATCAATTCACAACCTATTATGGAAAAATGGTGGATGCGACGCGGTTCAATTAAGGCAAGTAAATCAATTCCAGTTGACAGTATCTCACTTTTTGATGGGATTATTATTCCGGGTGAATATGATTCATCTTCATCCGAGAAGAATATTCATTGCATTAATCCAATTAAGGTTATAGATGTCGAGGATGCATGGTCGCGAGAGACATCTAGAGGGCGTTTATCGGTTCCAATAGAAGCAAAGGTTGTATATGTCCAATTAGGTGCAGGAAGAATCAATGATATTCACTCTGCGATCAGCAAAGTATTATCTGTACTTTTTGAGATGCCTGAAGTTTATGTTGTTTTAGGTGAGTCGATGCTTGGAGGCCGACTGGAAGTACAACATAGCCGCTTACGAATTATTCGTGACTATCCAAATTCATTATACGCTCGTGGATTTGATGCCTCGGTACAAGCAGGAGGGTATAATTCATATTATGAGATGCGAATGTTTGGAATTCCCACCTTATTTATTCCAAATATGGAGACAGGGATGGACGATCAACTTCAGAGATGCGAAGGTGCAGAGAAAGAAGGATGGGGTTTTGTTTTACGTGATATCGACAAAGATTTGAAGAAGAAAATTCAGAAAATAGTCTCTATGAAATTAAAACCGAATGATGAAGTAAATGGGGCAAGCCAAGTACCTAATTTACTTGGAATTCCTTAGCTAAAACGGATAAGAAAGTATCTCTGGAATTCTTTGCTTTTGGAGAGTTTAACCAATTTGTCATTGTGTGAGAATTAACCAAATCCCAATATTCGTGTTTCATAGCGGGAAGAAAGGATTCAAGTTTTACTTTAGTAATTGCTTGATACTTAGGTGGTAACAAATTGAGCGAGGGTGGGTAATATGATTCGAGATAAGATAAATCGCGCTGGAACCCCTCTAGCCGACTTCCAAGCAGATCTGCAAGACGCCCGCAACTTCCTTGCAGGGCCCAAGCTAGAACATTTTCATGACTCACAGGCCATTTTTTCAATTTGTCCTGAACTTCTCGTATTTTGAGCCCAGAATATAAGTATTCTTCTTCAATACGTTGATGTATAAATTTTGTATCAATCATAGTCTTTCGAAAACATTTCCAACAGTTCTCACAAGACTGTGGCCACGAACCCCTTATGCATGAGCGGGTAAATCTATGAAAGGATGACATAAATACGATTTTACTGGTTCCAACTTCACTTACTCCAGCAACTGGAAGGTATAGGGGGAGCCCAACAGCCGCGAAAAATGGGCTCCATAAGCGATAATGATGTGATGAAGCATAATCGCGAGCCTTTTCATGGCCGATTCGATATGCGGACTCCATTACAGTTCCAAATGCAATACTGTCGATGTTCTGTTGAGATGCTATAGCAATAAGTGGTAATGATGGAACCAAATCTGTTGGGAAACCCAGAGGCGAGCGCATATATTCGACATCACAAGAGATTTTCAGTACTTCAAAGCCAATGTCTTGTGCATGCTCAATGGTGGCATATGCTGCAGATTTATTGTACATAGATGTTTTTTTTCTTAGTGGCCTGTCCATGAAAACGCTCAAAGTAGTTTTTGGCATTATGAGGAGGCAGGCAGTAGAATCGGCACCACCTGAAAAAGCAAGACCGGGCCTTGCATTACTCCCGGGTATGTATGGAGGGTGATTGCAGTCCTTGAAGGAAATGGTGTAACTTGAAACACGTTTTGCTGCATCTGCAAACCCCTCACTCACATTCCAAGGCAGATGAAGTTCATTACCAATAAATGGATGACAAGTTAGGAGTGTAATTAAGGCGAGGTGGTCTGGATGTATAAGTTCAAAATCAATATTTTTGGGCAATGTCATTGAAAAGGAATGCTCTATCATTTGAATTTTTTCAGTATATGTGCCATCGGAATCATCAGGTTGAAATGCCCAAGTCAAAACTTGACCATTATTGGTCAATAGAGCCATCATAGCCACGCCAAGTAGTTGCTGATTATAGTGCTTCACACCCAACCCTTCAAGAAATATGATATGCTACAGCACCTACCCAAACACATGACTCGAACGATACATGTTGTAGTGGGTGCGCGTCCGAATCAAATGAAAGCAGCACCACTGCTCCGTGCATTACGCGAGCATTCCGAGTTTACCCCCGTTTTAGTGGATACTGGGCAACATTATGATCACGAAATGGCTGGAATTTTTATGAAACAATTCGGCATGGGGGACCCCGACTATTCCTTAGAGGTTGGAAGCGGCACCCACGGAGTACAAACTGCACGTATTCTTGAACGCTATGAGGCACTTTTACTTGAAACAAATCCGGATGCGACCATCGTGATTGGTGATATTAACAGTACTGTAGCCTGTGCGCTTGCTGCAGTGAAATTGGGGATACCTGTAATTCACCTTGAAGCAGGTCTGCGAAGCGGCGATCGCACCATGCCCGAGGAAATCAATCGAATTATTACGGACAGTATTGCAGATTTACTTTGGACTCCGTCTTTAGACGGAGATGATAATTTATTGAATTTAGGCGTATCCGAAACGGCCATCGTGCGAGTTGGAAACATCATGATCGATACGCTGACATCAATGCTTGAAAAGGTCAAGAAATCAACATTTATGAACGAATACACTTTACAAAATAATGAATTTGCAGTGGTTACGCTGCATCGCCCTAGTAATGTTGATCACCTAAACGTACTCACGATTCTTCTTGACGAACTCTTGAATATAACTCAATACATGGACATTATTTGGCCCCTTCATCCAAGAACAAAGTCAAGGATTGAAGAATTGGGCCGGATGAGTGAGTTAATTGAAAACAAGGCAATTCATCTCACAAAACCACTTGGTTACATTGATTTTATGAGTTCTGTATACGGGTCAAGATGTGTAATTACAGATAGTGGAGGGATACAAGAAGAAACGAGTTGGCTCGGTGTACCTTGTATTACTCTTAGGCCGAATACAGAGCGCCCGATTACAATCACCCATGGAACAAATATTCTTTCATCAGCAGATAATTTAAAGTCGGACATCGAGACCATGTTTTCATCACCGAGACGAAAAATCGTAGATATTCCTCTTTGGGATGGGAACACAGCCCAACGCTGTGTAGATTCTTTGGTTACATTTTTTGAAAGGTGATATGGTCCATGAAATCCACTTTCCGAGACCGTCAGGCACTTAAGCGCCTACGGAAAATGGAGCGTTCCGCCTCTCTTCGGCTTGGTGAACATTTAACCAGAGCATTCATCAAACCATGGCGGCTTCTTTTCTTCCCCATTTCATTTCCATATCTTATTGGACGGATAACCTTTGAAAAACTCGGATGGGTATCTCCGCCGGAAACACGAGTTGAATGGCAACGACCTTCAAAGGGCAATGGACTCTTGGTTTACGTCGATGGTTTTTCCGATGAACACGCGCAAAGTATTTTGCAAGATTTACACGATCTGACAAAGATTCAATCAGAGCGCCCAGTTAGCATTATTTGTACATCAAAATTCCAACACATCTTTCATAATACATCATTCCCCACCTTCATTCTTCCTAGCAAAACAGATCTTTCTCAAAAACAGACCCTTAATTGGGGGGATTTAATCGAAGAACAAATCGGCGGTATTGCTTCCTTTTTTCAGCCATCAATGGTTTTAATAGTGGGTCCTTATCCACATCGGGCATTGAAAAATCTTAGTCGTTCAAATCCCGAAATCCGCCTTATTCTTGATCAGCGCCCGCGAAGTTTGAAACGGAAAAAAGGACCTAGTGGCATGTATACTCATCTCAGCGGAGTGTTGCGGGAACGTGAGGATGAATCTCCGATTCCTGATGGAGTCAATATACACCGTGTTGATAATATTGGATTGGCATCTTGGATTGCAGAAAATCATGCATACTTACAATCAACAGATGATGAAACATCTACATTCAATCAAGAACAAACAAAACACCTTCTAGAGGTTACTAAGAAAGCGAACCGAGATACATTAATCATCTCAAAGGTTATTGACGAATTGAACCTAACCCATGGAATCGAAAAGACATACTCACTTTTAATGTATGCATTTATCACCATTGAACAGAAGGATGAATCCAAAGATAAGAAACTAACAAGAGACCTATTTGTTTCAGCCATTCGTTCATTGGGTAAAACTAATTTGGAGCACATGCTCGAACTTGCTAATTGGCGTCTTCCGCGTTACCAGGACGAAAGAGCTGCCAAATCCATTATTCAATTTTTGAAGAATGCTGAACGCAATGAAGAAGCCCCGGCATTTTTGAGATATGTCGATGACAAGGAATGGAAGCAACGAGAAATAAAAAATGTTACTAAGAAACTATTCAAACAATATGGGATATTAGAAAATACTGTAGATGCAAAATATGATTTGACGACTTTGGGTGTGGAAGAACTGAAACTCGTGATTAGCGAAGGTCTTAAATCCAACTCAATCATTTTTCTAGATGACATTGGCAAAAGATTGAGTACAGGGAGTAAGAAAGCAAGAGTTGAATTCTGTTCCCGTGTTCTCATTGCGACAAGAGAACTACACCATCCTCTAATCCATCAATTCTTGACACAACATACTCTATTTATCCATGAATCGAAGAAATTCGCAGAATTACAGTGTCGATCTTTTCTGATGTATGGCGATGCAAAAAGTGCTCTTGATGTATTGAGAAATGGACCCCAAGAAGAATTAACTGCACAAATAAGGAAGACTCATAACATTTTAGCAAAAACCGAGGGCACCTGGTTATCTTCAATTCCCGCTCTGCATAATACTAAAAAGCATACTCCCAAAGAAAATGAAATACTCTATCTTGCTCACATGAGTTTGCCCTTTGAGAGTGCAGGTTATTGTACGCGAACCCACGGCCTTTTGACCAATCTTTTAGGATTAAACTCTAGAGTTACTGTTCATGGCCGGTTTGGCTATCCGTTGGACAAGGGAAAACTCCGCCACCTCACGATTGACGACGTTATGAAAAAAATAGACATTGATGGCCTCACTTACCGCTTTGATCAAGACATTGATTTGGGCATAACTGACCCAGACGAAGTTGCTTATATCGAAAGAGCATCAATTCGGTTGCTGAAGCACGCCCTAAAATCTCGCGCTTCTTGTATTCAAGCGGCTTCAAATCATGTGAATGGCGCCATCGGTCTTAATGTGGCTAAGGTACTTGATATTCCATTTATTTATGAAGTTCGGGGGCTATGGCACATGTCTCGAGTGGCACGGCAACCACATTTCTATGAACACGCAGAGTATCACGCTATGGATGCTGCAGAGACTGCTATTTGCAAGGAGGCCGACATTGTGTTTGCGATCACACATGCTGTACGCTATTATTTAATTGACAATGGCGTTGAAGCCGAACGAATTTTTGTTTTGCCAAATGGTGTCGACACAAAGCGATTCAAACCACTTTCAGCTGACGGAAAACTCCGTCAACAGATTGGCCTTAGTTCTGGGCCAGTCATCGGTTATGTAGGCTCATTTGTTCGATATGAAGGACTTGAACTTTTGATAGAAGCCTTTTCAGGTCTTGCAGAAAAACATGACACTGTCAATTTGCTTTTAGTTGGTGATGGAGAAACACGTTCAAGTCTTGAAAATCAAGTCAAAGAACTTAATCTTTTATCACGGGTTTTCTTCACTGGGCGCGTCGCACACGATGAAGTAGAAACTTATCATAGCCTCATTGATATTGCTCCATTTCCCCGAACACCGGATATTGTTTGCGAATACATATCTCCTCTGAAGCCCTTTGAATCCATGGCCATGGGTCAAGTTGTTGTTGCTTCTAATGTTGCTGCATTAGGTGAAATTATTACCGACGGAGAAAACGGCCGTTTATTCAAGAAAGGAGATAGTCATCATTTATGTGAAGTATTATCGGAGTTATTATCCGATAGTGAACAAATGAAAAAACTCAGTAAAGCAGGACGAATTTGGGTTTCATCTAATCGCGATTGGAATAATTTGGCAAAATATCTTCACAGCGTTCATCGGTATCTTCTGATGGGTGAAGAAAAACCAAAGATTATTGGCGAAGGTAGACGATTAGAGATAGTTAACAAAAAAGTCGTTACGCGATTAGATAGAAAACCGAATATCATGGTTATCATGGATGAGTTTTCGACAACTGCATTGGAGCCAGACGCCAATCTCATTCGCCCAACTCCTGAGAATTGGTCTAAACTTCTTGAAGAAGAAGAAATTGACATCTTACTAGTTGAATCGGCTTGGGAAGGCAACGACAAGAGTTGGCATCACAAAGTTGGCTGGTATAGTGAAGAAGAGATGGAATCGTTGATCGATTTGACCCAAACTTGCCGAAGAAGAAACATTCCAACACTCTTTTACAACAAAGAAGACCCAGTTCACTTCAATAGATTTTCAAAAACCAGTGAATTATTTGATCATATTTTCACGACAGATATCAATTGCATTCCACGCTATGAGGAATTGATTAGCCCAACTATCAAATCAGTCCAGCCAATACAATTTTCGGCCCAACCAAAATATCACCACTCATATGACACTACATTTGCAAGTAGAAATGGAATTGCTTTTGCAGGTACATATTATTCGGGAAAATACCCCAACAGATGTGAAAGAATGGATCAATTGTTAGACGCATCTCGCAATCATGATTTGATCATATATGATCGACAATCAGATGGGGAGAATCCACAATATGTTTTTCCTGAGCGATTTAAAAATTCGATCAAACCAAAAATTGAATACATTACGATGCTTGAAAGGCATAGACAACACCTTCTTTTCCTCAATGTAAATTCTGTTGAATCTTCGCCTACGATGGCAGCTAGAAGGGTTTTCGAGATTCCTGCCTCAGGTGCAGGTCTTGTCAGTGGACCAGGGTTGGCAATGCAAGAAATCTTTGGAAATATTATTCCAATCGTCAATTCACATGAGCAATCTAGTAAAACAATTCAAAAACTGTTAAATTATCCAGAATTTATAAAATATACAATACAAAGGTCATCAGAAATAATTAGGAACGGGCACTTAAACCACCATCGCTTAGATACAATGCTTTTGACAGCATCATTCAAAATAGATTCCAAATCTAGGACCGAATACAGTATTCATTTGCTAGACACAAAAAACTCACTAACAAAAATATTATTATGGCTTGCTTTACAGGAATGTTGTGAAAATATCATCGTTCTGCCAAATAAACCTTCCACAGTTTCAGAATTAGCTTTGGTGGCATTACTTCAATCACGAGGGTGGAACTTGACTCATACGTCTCCGGTCCAGTTTGCCCAAGCAATAAATATCTTTGATATAACTCACTTTGATCATAGTGGAGTCCGATTCCTTAGGGATATTCTTATCTCTTCAAAAGAGTCAGTGGAAATACAACTTGAATCTGGAGATACGATTGCAGTTTGCAAGAAAAAACAATCCAAATCAATAAAAACACTAGAATACTTTGCAATCGGGGGTGAGTCACCTTTGTCAATATCAACGGTATTCGAAAAAATAGAGAGTATATCTGCTATACCTAGTAAATTGCTTGTTGCTGGACACGATTTAAAATTCGCTCTTCCAATAATGAAAGTATTAGAGGGGATGGGAATCGAAATATTAGTTGATAAATGGGATAATCATGAAAACTTCTCCCAAGAAAAATCGATGACATTACTGGCACAGGCAGACGCTGTATGGTGTGAATGGGCCCTTGGTAATGTAGAATGGTATTCAAAAGAAATAAAATCAAAAATCCCATTATTTGTTCGCTATCATCTTCAAGAAAGAGAAAAAGAATATCTCGGCAGAGCAGATAATTCATCGATTACAAAAATCGGTTTCGTTTGCGGATACTACATGCATAATGCTTTAAAAATTGGTCAAGTTGAAAACATAGATAAGTGCGAAGTTATTCCAAATGCGTTAGAGGTTTTGGAGCGAAGAAAACCCAAAAATAATAATTATAAGATTGGATTCGTCGGAATGGTGCCATCGCGAAAACGAATAGATTTGGCAATTGATTTACTTGAGCGCCTTCTTTTACTGGATGGCAGGTATGAACTGAACATTATAGGCAAAGGCCCTGATGATTTCAAATGGTTACAACAAAGACAAGTTGAGCGAGAATACTATGAAGAAATATCCCGAAGAATTGAAGGATCTCAAATCCTCTCTGAAAAAGTTAATTTCTTAGGTTATGTAGATGATATTCACGATTTCTATGCATCGGTAGGGCATGTTATTTCAACGAGTGATTTCGAATCCTTTCACTTAACATTGGCAGATGGGCCTCTTCAAGGTGCTGCAGCCCACACACTTCCATGGGATGGTGCTGATACGATTTATTCTGACTTATGGATAAGAGAAAGCATCTCAGAAATGGCAGATAAAATTCACGAATTGAACCAGACCAACATGACAAGTTATCATTCATATTTACAATCTAAACATCTTATACCACAAATGCAAATTGAAAATATCGCTCTACAAATTTTAGCATGTCTTGATAATGTAAAAAGAGGTGAGTGAAGTTGTATCAATTCCTTTATTCAAGACTAAGTACTAATTCAACGAAAGATAAGTATTTATCGCGTGCTGAATCGGCGATTGAATATTCTTGGGAACCTGCTCAAAATTGGACACCAGATTCTCCAACTCTAGTGTACTTTTATGGATATGATGGTGAAATTTCTCCAACTAATATGAAGCACGAAACTTGGAATCTTCTTTGTCTCTCCGATCGTAGCGGTTTAGAGAAAAAAGGCTCATGGTACTTTGGCACAGATGGAAACCCTTGGATTCTAGATGGTGTAGAATCAATAATCTTTGAACTGGCTACAGCCGGACATCTCACCTTCAAAAATATTTTCTTTTCTGGAAAAAGCATGGGAGGGCATGCCGCTATATATTTCCATCAGAAATTTTCAGGAAATGCTTGTCTAGTCTACAACCCTACAACTTGGCTGATTGGTTCAAAATATGCCAACCAACATTTACAATTACTTGATTCAATTTTTAATGACAATAATGCACATGAGTATAATGATCTCACACAATTAACGAACCCAATGCACAACGTATTTATCGCCCACGGGACTAATGTTTCCAATTCTTACCTCGACGAGCAAATCAATAGATTCATTCGTTCACATTCTTCGGTTGAAGTAATAGGGGAAAAACAGTATTTGTTCTCAGAATTATTTACCTTTTTCCGCAAATTTGAGGTGGAGGCTAAACCAATTACACTCGCGAAGCATCAAGAATTAAAGCATAACCCCGATACGGTTTCAAATGTCTCGGTAAAATTATCTAGCAGACCAATGTTTGCCTTTAGTAACGGCATAGACTTTTCTATCGACCCCTATTCAGATCGTTCTTGGAGGTTCTGGTTACAAAATTTATCGTGGTTACCAAACCATCTTGAACAACTTCCAGATGAGATTAGAGAAAATCAATTGCGGTATATTTTCCAATCATGGATTGATTTTATCGGCAACGATATATCAGTTGATGAGTTTTTCTATCATGATCACTCATTAGCTTATCGTTCCCTCGCATTGCTCGAATCATTGAAATATGCTACAAGTGAAACTATCACTGAAATTGAAAAACATATATTTGAAATCGGACAATTGTTAGTATCTCCATTAGAGGATAATGCTCTATCCAACCACGCATTCGATCAGGCAATTGCTCTTTTCAGAATCGCTGACTATTTCATGCCCAATCTCAATTTAGAAGAATGGAAAAAAATTGCTCTTCGCCGAATAAAAAGGGAATTAGAATATTCTTTTACACCAGATGGGGTTCATGTTGAAAACTCCCCCTCTTATCATCATGGCATGATTATAAATATTCACCGTTCACTGAAAGATGTTTTGAAAATTTCAAATGATCAAACTATTGCCGGTCATATTAAAGATTTGAGTAAAACTATTCCATATTTAGTTTGGATGTGCCGCCCTGATGGATGTGTACCTCCGATTGGAGACAGCGAAGAAAAAGTAGTATCATTAACATTAGCCAAACAAATATCTCCTGATATTTTCAATGAATCCAATGAAGGAATGAGAGTGTTCGGTAAAGGCTATGCAATATGGCGCCAGGAAAGCCCCCAATTCCATATGACTCTAAAGTCATGCCAACATGGACGTTTTCATCGACATGATGATGATTGTAGCATCACTCTTTGGTATGAAGGTATGAATCTAATTCACGACTCAGGTTTACTTTTTTATAATGAAAAAGACTTGAAACGGAGATATGTACGATCTCCATCAGGACATTCTGGAATTGAAATTCCAAAACTAAAACCGATTAGAAATATGTTTGACAAAAGAACTTCTCGAGCGAATGTCAAGCAAATCAATCCAACTAAAGCAAAGGCAACTCTCGGAATGTATGCGAATGTTAATGTGAAAAGAACAATTTCTGGAGACCATATTAAGTTTGTAATAGAAGATGAATTCTGTGACAAATCATTACAGATTGGAGTTAAACAGAATTTCATTGTATCTCATCACTGGAAAATAGAGAAAAGTAAAGATCGAATAACCTTCCAGAATGATGCAGGGGGCTCATGGGCAATCCAACTCGAAGATATAGAATTGATGAGTACATTAAAAATAGAAGAAGTGATAATATCGCCCATGAAAAATAAAATCGAAAAGGCCAATAAAATAACATTTGTTCCAACTACTAATCGTACGAGATTAGAGTTTTTAATAGGAACTCTTAGTATTCAAGAGATTCAATCAACTGCTCAAAATATAGAGGAATTTATCGAAATTAGACATGCAAAATTTGGATTGACGAATCTGACAATACCCATTGATTGGATAATGGACCCCTATAATAGTAAAAACTGGCGACATCATTTGAATTCATTACGATGGTTAAAAGGGCTCAGCACTAGTATCAAAGAGGATGTGATTCAAGATTTTTTTGATTTTCATGTGAAGAAACAAAAGAAAAATTCCTATTTCAACACACGAGCGGGCGATCATACAACTACAATTCGTCTACAGTTGCTTTACCAATACTTTGAAGAATCTTCGAGTGACTTAAAGCCAATAATAGAGAGTCTAATTGAACAAGATATTATTACTCTTTTTAATCCAAGAGTGTATCGCCCCGGCCATAATCATGGATTAATGGCAGATGTTGCATTGCTAAACCTAGCGTATGTTGGAAAGAGATTTTATGATTTGATAGATGTGAACTATGTTATAGAAAGAGGAATCAGAACGGTTGATTTGATGTTTCATGAAAATGGATTAACAAAGGAACATTCGCTATCATATCAACTTTGGAATCTAAATTATGCATTAGAATTTTTCGAATGTTTAAAACGCAACCAAAGAGATGATTTTATTTTAATTGCGGACCAATATAAGAGTATTACAAAAGAAATGTTAAACCATTTTAGCTATTCTGATGGTCTGCAATTCGCATTAGGCGATTCATTTCACCAAATTAACAAAAATTTAGTAGAGGAAATATTTACTGAGCCAGCATTACTTTTAGAAAACAATATTTCAAACGCTTACTCAAATCAAGAATTCGCATCAGTTCGCTATCAAACATCCAAATTAAAACGAGTTCATTTAGTCATGACATCAGGGTTCAATTCTTTAGTCCATAAACAAAATGATGACTTGTCATTTTGTCTTTCATTGGATGAACAAATTATTTTCGGTGATGGGGGTTATTCCGATACTGCTACAAAGGAGGAAATGGATTTTTTAACATCGGTTCACGCACATTCAATAATCACCATCAATGGAATGAATTGGGACGAGACGACCGGAATAAATAGATCATTTGTCAATAATGTGAAAACAATAAAGTCAGGTAAATATATTGTTTCAGGTTACCACGAAAGGATTCCAAATATTGTTACGAATAGAGAGATTCTTTTGAGTGACTCTGGTCTTGTTATTTCCGATAAGTTAGATTCAAAAACATGTACAGGAAATGAACCAGTTCGGCAGAGATTTGTACTTTCAGAAAAGGTGATTGCCAATATCGTAAATGGACAAGCGATGATTGAGAATATGCAAGAAAAACCAATTGCGAAATTGTATTGCAAAGATAATTCCGCTGAAATCAAATTATTTTCAGAGGGATATTATGTTGGAGAAGATAAAAGAAATATTGGGGTTATGAGAGGAATTGATATCTTTTCATGCGTTTCAAAAATACCATCAATAGTTATTGAATTTGAAATCTAGGTTGTGACGAAATGGATACTACAAAAATTGAACAATGGATGATTGCATTAGGCCTTGATATTACAATACCTCCAGCGTATGAGATATGGAGTAAATCCGACAGAGCATACAAGAATGGAGACAAGAGTTTGGCGCGATTATATCAAAATATGAATTTGGTTCTCCATAATTCATCAATACCTTCAACAGTCAAGGTCGGTACTAAAGTGAATTTTGCTTACGGTGGAATCGGATTAATTATTCACTTCAACTCAATAATCGAAGATTACGCAACTATTGGGAGCAACGTAACATTAGGCGCAGGGGGGGGGCTCACCAGTACATTATATTTTGAAGGACGGAACCAAAATGACTGTCCCTAGAATTGGAAAGTACTCATATATTGCGACTGGTTCTAAAATTCTCGGTGGAGTTGATATCGGGGCATGTTCAATTGTTGGAGCGAACTCAGTAGTTCTCGCCCACGTTCCTCCCTGTAGTATAGTTGCAGGCTCACCTGCAAAACTTATAGCTCGAATCACGGCTGGAAATTATAAAAAATACAAAAATAATTTTACTCAGTTTCGAAATTTAAGCGATGAAGAAACATTGGAAATCATCAATTCCTATCTCTAAACGCGGCCATTTAATTTGAGTAAAGAGTAGTTTCACCGTCAACATTTCCATCGAATATATGACGCCACTGCCTTCACGAATATGAGATACGAGCACATTTTTTGTAACATTCCAAGAGAATGAGATACAATTATTACGATTCCAGATGTCCGCGCATTGTTTGAACAATATTGCATAATTAATGAAGATTGAAATCATTGATTTGCATAAATTTCAATCCCTTTTGATGGCTCTCCAACAAATATTTGAGTACCGTCTTTGAGAACCATTATTCGAGTACAGATATTCTTCAATAGCCCAAGAGAATGCGATACTAATATGACCGAGCCAGATTCATTAATCATTTCTTTAACCCGCTCTTCACTCTTCTTTCTGAAAGTTGCATCGCCAACCCCCAACACCTCATCAATAAGTAATAAATCCGGCTTGAAAGCAGTTGCCACCGAAATGCCAAGGCGGGATTTCATTCCAGATGAATAGGTTCGTAGAGGGCGGTCAAAATGATGTTTTAATTCTGCAAAATCTTGAATTTCGTCAATGAGGTCATCGATCTGTTTTTTTGTTCTTCCCATTAGAGCGCCATAAAGGTAAGCATTTTCTCTGCCCGTTAATTCCTTGTGAAAACCGACGCCTACACCAGCGAGAAGTGAGACACTACCGCGAGTAGCAATGTTTCCAGAATCAGGAGGAAACACTCCCGCCATCATTTTCAGTAAAGTGCTCTTCCCTGAACCATTATGTCCAATAATGCCCAAAACTTCACCCTTTTGAATCTCAAGAGAGATGTTGTGAACGCCGGAAGGTTTGACCTTTTCTTTACGGTAACGCCTATCCACAGGGTATTCTAGGGTGACATTTTCAAGACTCATCACCACCGTCATAAATACACCACCGCATGATGCGCATTTCGTTCAAATACAATGGCGCCAAAGAAATATCCTAAAATTGCGATTCCAAAACACAACATGTATCCATAATTTGGAATTGCGGCTGAGGTGCCAAGAATAGCATCGCGCATGCCTGTTATCGGTACAATAGTCGGATTCAAGTGTGCTACCATTGCGTGCCATCCATCACCAAAGCGATTGTCAAACATATCATAAGTCCACATGACAGGTGAGAGGAAAAACCCAGCCCGAATGAGGAAATTGATAAGATTCAAAACATCTGGTACCTTGCAAGAAATTGGTGCAAGTAAAAGCCCAATACTCCAGCCAGTGAAGGATAAAACTAGTAACCAAAATGGTAAAAATAACAGATTCAGCGTTATCGGAAGGTCGTTGATGAAGAAGAAAGGTATGAGACTAGTTAGGGATATGATGGAAAGCACAGCATTAGTAAGGGCGCCACTGGTGGCAAAAACAGTTTTGGGAACTCTTGCAAATTGAAATAAGTTAATCGAACTACTGAGTGATTTTGTGGACGAGGTCAGTGATCTTGCGAAAAGAGACCAACCAATTACGCCAATAATAATTTTCACTGGATATAATGGGTCAGATGTACCAACCAAGATGGTGAAGATGAATGTGTAAACGATAGCCAGTAAAAGTGGTTCAAGCACAGCCCAAGCATAACCCAAATATGCTCGGCGATACTTCGCACTCAAATCACGCTTTATCAATAATCGGAGAAGATTGCGACTGCGAATGACATCAGCCATTACAATAAATGGTAGTCGAAGTGTGGAACGCTTTCCCCACAAAGGAGTAAGTGGTTCCATCCCTTGTTCGGATTCCATATTAGGCGGTATTTTGCTGGCCCTCATAAAGGCGGCGATGGTATCGCAATTAAGATGCCGTATTTGACTCACAAACGATATCTCCACCACTATCTTGAAAACCCCCGCCCCAAGCCATTTACCATGCAGAAGGTCGGCATCATTGGATTAGGTTATGTTGGTTTGCCCACAGCAATCGGTTTTCTTGATGCTGGTTTTGAAGTATGGGGCGTTGATGTGTCTCAACGCACAGTCGACATGGTCAAAGCAGGAAAAAATCCAACCGGTGACCCCGATGTTGATGAGATTATGCCAGCACCGGGTACGCCTAATTGGCACATCACATCCTCTGCAGCAGAAGCAGTACCGCACTGCGATTTTATTTTGGTAACCGTTCCAACCCCGATTACCCATGACCTCAAACCTGATCTTTCCTATGTTGAGGGTGCAGGACGTGATGTATTCCAAGCCATTCCAAAGGGTTCAGGAACTATAGTCGTTCTCGAATCCACCGTTTACCCAGGAGTCACGGCTCAAACATGGCTCCCAATTATCGAAGAATTAGGTTTGGTCATCGGTGAAGATTTGGAAATCGCTTACTGTCCTGAACGATTCAATCCGGGTGACCCTGCTCACGGAGTTCGCCAAGTAGCGCGAGTCATCGGATGCGAAAACCCTGAAATAGGTGAAAAACTTGTTCAACTATACTCCAAATTGACCAGTGAAGATGTTCGTTATGTAGGTAAACTGGAAGTTGCTGAGGCTGCTAAAGTAATCGAAAATGTACAGCGCGACATTAACATCGCCTTGGTCAATGAACTGGCACGAATTTTCCCAGCCTTAGGTGTCGATGTTGAAGATGTTCTTTCAGCAGCAGCGACCAAGTGGAATTTCCATCGCTACACAC
>Ga0208879_1002458_pt1 | contig 16268 bp, 7 predicted proteins | sample Knorr_S15_td_Bot_FD_185605 | JGI IMG/M metagenome (GOLD analysis project Ga0208879, IMG submission 185605) | Marine microbial communities from Southern Atlantic Ocean transect - Knorr_S15_td_Bottom_ad_5009_LV_A (SPAdes) (version 2) | ecosystem: Environmental > Aquatic > Marine > Oceanic | place... | reverse complement strand
CAATAAATCATAAATAACAATATTTACAAATGCATTTTCATTCAAATTATATTGAATTTGAGTTGAACTATTAAATGGGTTCGGATAAATAGCTAATGAAAAATTCTTTGGTAAATAATCATCGATTGTTTCCAATGGTTGGTTGGTTGACAAGGGGGTTGGTATCAAAAATGACCAGTTTTCACTTCCATCTGGAAATCTACCAAAAGAAATATCCGTTGTTTGTTGGTTAAAAGTAATTGAATCAATTATGGTTTGTCCATCTGGATTTACAATAGCTAAAAATTCTCCCCCAGTTGATAATTTGAAGTTTGTATGTAGGTCTCCTTGTTCTTCATCATTATCACACCAAATTAGTAAATATTCTTGAGGTGCAATTAAAATATTAGTTTCAGGAAATGACCATTTGGTAAGATGTTCAGGGTTATCAGTTAAATAATGATTCATTAAATAGATAGTGTCAAATGTTGTATTATAAAGTTCTAGCCAATCATCAAATTCATCAAATTCATCAGTATTAATTGCATCATTACTGGATAAAAATTCGTTAATAACAATTCCTTCAGTAACAGCAGGTGAAACGATTTTGATTGGCCATTCTCCCGTGATTGGAGAAACACCCGTTATTTCATTTATGTTAGTGATCAAAAATCGCAATCCAATTTTACCTGATAATCCTATTGGTGGAATTTTCACAGTCCAGCGGTCAGCTTCTTCTAATATATTTGACTCGGGTATGGAAGTATTTTCCAAATTGTAACTTTCATAAGAACCATTATTGTAAGTGTGTACAATTACATTTATATGATCAATTTCCGGAGACCCAAAAGCAGATGCATGAATTGTAATCGAATCTCCAATATGAGGGAATTGAGGTTCCGAAATCACATCATATACTAATGGATTAGCAGTAATATAATTTAATTGATTCTCAAGGGAACCTGTGCGCTCAACGAAAAATTCTTTTAACCCACGCTTTATATGCTGATTTGTATAATTCGCTTCAGAGTAGGAATTATTGAAATCATCAAATGTAAAACCATAATCAAAAGTACGATACACATCATAAAATGCTGAAGTATCAATCATGCTTTTAGTGCTATCTATCCAATCATTCCATAGATCAAGTGAGAAAAAATAATCCATATAAAAAGAAAGAAAATGAGAAAATAGGTTTTGGTATGAATCATTATCAAAGATTATATCAGCTAATGGTCGATCAGAATCATCAATCAAATAGTATGAATATGGATCAATAGTCGCCCAATCTACATCAAACCAATCTACTCCAAAGACATTATCATAATCGTATGGAATGAGATGAAACCTATCTATTGAAGGATCATGATATAAATAAAAATTATTTCGTAGTGAACGGTAATCATCCCAACTGCCAGTAAGTATATTAATCGCTAAATATTTAATAAATAAGGAAATGTCAAAAATATGCTCCAACGAATCAATATCATTATTAATGATATTGATCAACCTAGCTAGCTGATAAAAGTTATAATCATCTTTATTTGTTTTAAGTTCATACGGTCTATCCCCTTCAATCCATGGATGATAATCCTGCGGATTTAAGCCCCGATAAGTTAAATCAGCTGGCCAAATACATTTCCATAAATTACCAGAATCATTCGCATAATTTTTGTATAAAAAAGTATCATCAATATGCTCTACAGAAATATAGAGTCCATAATATTCTTCATTAATATACACTTCCATATGACATGCTCTGGAAGAAACAATCCCTATTTGATGAAACAAATCCCAACATAGTTTACTCCGAAGGATAGAAACATCATTGTGCTCGCCATTTAAATTTATTTTTTCTACATCATAAAAATTTCTTCCTTGGACGAAATGATTAAAATCCAGTTTAAATGATTTTTTTTGCGAATTTCGTGAAGTATTTCCTCTTAATCTAAACCCTACATTTTCTACAGTTTCGTTAATATTATTATTATCAAAATGGATTTCTGCCATATGTAGAGAATCACTTTCTACATTATTATACATCCAAATTAAAGCAGTTGAATCAACTGTTATATCTACTCTTCCCACAGTGGAATCATCATAAATTTTCCAACTTTCATCAGCTAAAATAATTGTCCCCAAAATGAAAATAAGCAAATGTCTCATTTATTTTCTTTCAAGGAACAAACTGGTATATGGTTTGAGTGATACTGAGTTTTGATTAAGTTGGTTTTGTGGATGTGTAGAATAATTTAATTCGTATGTATAGCGAGGATCTAATTTAACATTTTCATTTTCAGGGCCTTGATTCATAACAATCAAAATTTCTTCATTAAAATAATCCTTCAGTAAAATCAGAATTGAGCCTTCCGCTAACAAAATATTAACATCTCCTAAAGAAAGAGCTGTATGTTTACTTCGCAACTTATTAAGGCTACTAATAACCTGTTTGTGTAAAATTTCATTTAAATTCAAATCATCATCAAAACGCATCATTCTACGGTTGTCCGGATCACCGGCACCTATCATACCAATTTCTTCACCATAATAAATGATAGGGATACCAGGCAAACTGATATTCAACGCATGGAAATTCTGGAGTTTACCATAACTAGACTTTCGGTTAACATTCTCCGGCGGATTATAGAATGATCGCTCTGTACCATTATCACTATAATCCATTTGTCCATCTGCAAACGACATGAATCTGACCTGATCATGGCTAGATGTAATATTGCCCATTAGGTGAATTGGGTCAAAAGTGATGAGATTGTTTTCAATCACTTCAGCCAATTTGGAAAAGTTTGCTCCCTTCTCGCTGAACTGCCGACGGGCATTGAAATAAATACTGAAATTAAATTGAGCATCCAGTTCACCGGGGTTAACATAGCTACGGATCAATTGATCTGACCCAAATGTTTCTCCAATTTGATAATATATTTTTTCACCGTTAAGTACTCGCATTTTTGATGTTAATTCCTTCCAAAATGCATGTGGAACATGCTTGACTGCATCTTGCCGAAAACCATCTAAATTATAAGTATTTAGCCACCAGATTGCATCATTAGTTGTTTGTTTGATGGCATCGGGATTGGCAGAAAAATCAAATGATGGCAAAAAAGTATCAAACCATGTTGTTAGACGTGTTTCTTCACTCCACAATCTGATGTTTTTTCTGCCGTCAGTCAAATCAACATTGCCAAACCAATTTCTGTTATTATTGAAATATGTATGATCTTCATGGGTATGATTTGAAACAAAATCCAAAATAACATTAATATTTTGCTCATGAGCATTATTGACAATATTCTTAAAATCTCCACTTGTACCAAAACGGGTATCTATAGTTCGTGAGGAAACAGGCCAATAACCATGATAACCGGATACTTTTCTATGAGGTTCAACAAATTCTGTAAAAGCGCTGTCTGGTTGTTGTTGTATGGGTGAAATCCATAATGCAGAAACATATAAATCTCTAAAATATCCACGCTCTAGTTTTTCCATTACCCCTCTTAAATCTCCGCCTTTAAAATTAAATAATGGATCCAATTTTGAATCGTTTATTATGATATTATTTTCAACTTTCCCATCGAAAAATCGATCCACCATTAAACTATATAAAACAGAAAAGTACCATGAATCACTGTGATGCTTGATGTTTAATGCTTCATCGCCAATTATTTCAGTATGATTTTCTAATACAACTCGGTCTCTTTCATCCACTGCTGCAATTCGCAAACGGCCTGATTTTAATCCACGTTTATGTACAATAATTTTTCCCATTTCCAATTCATAGACGTCTGGATGAAGTATCACATTATCCAACGAAATTACGATATGCTTTAACATGGCTCCATCGGCAGGAGGTTCATATACGAACGTAAGCCGGTCATTAAATTCTTTTTCCTTAAATATTTTTCCAGGAGATGGTGATTTATGAACAGATAAATCCAAAATAGAATTCCAACCCCCAATGTTGTTGGATACATAAATCTGATTTTCTGGATCAGTGAGTTCTTTGCCGTTTACAACAAATTTGTATTCATGACGAAGGGGATCCAGAAATACCGTTTTCTCCAAAACACCATCATTATCTTTATCTTCCATTCTCAACTGGCTCCGGGACCAATCGTTAAAACCTCCCATAACGACGATGGTAGCATCATCTTCTCTAGATTTATACGTAAAAGTATGGCTAATCATCTCTTTCAAACGAAACATCAGATTCATTTCTTGTCCATTGGCTGTAAAAGATACGATAGCAAATGAATTTGTTTTCTCATTGGAGGAGATTATCAAGGTATCTGTCTTTGAATTATAAGCTATGTTTAATTGAGGATGTTGAGGGAAATGAATCGATACATCGGGTATCTTTTTATACAATCCTAAATCCATCACTAGCGATTTCCCTGGACGTAATTGTTGAGTTGGTATAAAAAACATTGTACTTTTATTTTCCTGGACACAGCTATTGATAAATAGTAACATTAGTGGAATAATTTTTTTCATTCTTGAATAGTTTGATGTTTTTAAGTTAGTGACTCATTTATGAGATAATAAGAATGAAAAATTTACAATCAGTCACCATTCTCTGCACTTTACTATTATTAATTTCGTGCACACAAAAAACAATGAAAAACAAAACAAATCCATTATCCTATGGTGCTTTTGTTACAAAAAACGGCACCACATTTAAAATCCATGCTCCGAACTCCATAAAAGTATCTTTATTAATTTTCGACTCCCCGGAAGCTTATACTGGGAAAGAATATGAAATGACTAAAAATGAAGTCGGTGATTTTATTCTTGTGCTGAATGATATAGGTGTGGGAACATATTACGGCTATCGATTGCAAGGTCCATTGAATGATTCCAATATCATTATTGCTGATCCCTATACTAAAGCAGCTGTTACTCAAAATTCCATGCGACATGTAGCAAAATCGTTAATCGTAGATGATTCATATGATTGGAACCGAGATACTTGGATAAAAATAGATCCTCGTGATTTAATCATTTATGAAATGCATGTACGGGATATGACAACGCATCCAACTTCCACAGCAAAACAAAAAGGTTCCTATTTAGGGCTTGTTGAGCCAAATCAGAATGGCGGTATCGAACATATCAAATCCATGGGAGTTAACGCGGTGCAACTTCTTCCGACTCAGGAATTTGCCAATGTGGAAGTTCCCTATAAGGATGAAACCACACCTGTATATAATGATTGGAATCCATATTCCCGAAATCACTGGGGCTACATGACCACATTCTTTTTTGCACCTGAATCTTATTATGCCTCCGATGGAACTGACACTCCCAACGCATGGAATGGCACTGATGGTAGAGCTGTGAACGAATTTAAAGATATGATTAAATCATTCCACAATGAAGACATTGCTGTTATTATGGATGTGGTTTATAATCACGTGTCCAATTATGACTGGCATCCTTTAAAATATATCGACCGAGAATCCTATTTTCGTTTGGATGAAAATGGGAATTATATTTCTCACAGCGGCTGCGGTAATGATACCCAATCAGAAAACCCTAAAATGAGACAACTCATACTTGAGAGTCTGAAATACTGGATGACGGCATACCACATAGATGGTTTCCGTTTTGATATTGGCAATTTAATTGATGCTAAAACCAGACAACTGATCATTGATGAATTAAGGGCCATCAACCCTCATGTGTATATCCTGGCAGAACCCTGGGGCAATGGCTACGATCCAAATGGCTTTTCGGATATGGGCTGGGCTTCATTCAATGATCAGTTCAGGGATGGGCTAAAAGGTAGTACATTTAATATTAATGACAGAGGTTTCCTTTTTGGTCAGTTGCGAAAAGATGATGGCGAAAAATTTCTACAGCGTTTGGCTATGGGATCACTCCGGAAACACGGCGGTCAGTATGTAAAATCTGCCCACAGCATTAATTATCTGGAATGCCATGACAACTATACATTGGGTGACCGCCTACGTATTACCGGTGGTTTTGTGGGCAAAGATGATATTATCACAAATACTGAAACCAACGCTTTCGTTCGGGGCAGATTTCTTGATATGAATAGGCTTGGCGCACTGTTTCTTTTTACCAGCCAAGGAATCGTCTTCATGCACCAAGGACAGGAATGGGCCCGCAGCAAGGTCATTGCCAAAACCACCGCTCCGGATAAACATATTGGCATGATCGATCATAATTCATACGAAAAAGACAATGAAACTAATTGGTTGAACTGGAATGAGCGGGAGATGAATCGTGAGCTGGTTGATTATTATAAAGGTTTGATTGCCTTACGAAAACAATATCCTGAATTTCGCCATTCGAATCCAGAAGATTTTAAATTTATGGACGTGGGTGAAAAAACAGCTGTTGCTTATACATTGAAGAACAAGTTTTTTGTCGCCTTGAATGGAAGTAATGCGAATATTGATCTTGATTTACCCCAAGGAGAATGGGCAGTTTTGGTGGATAGAAATGGAATATATACAGAAGATTTAAAAATGATGAGAGAAAAGGTTTCGCTTCCCAAAACCTCGGGCATTGTTTTTTTACGTAACTAAATTGTTCATAAAGAAAATTGAGGTTTTCATCTAACAAGGATGTTGGGTGCTCAATAAATTATCCAATTGGTTAATTGGAAAATCAAAAACCATAACCGCCATAACCCTCATCAGTTTTTTCCGGATCACCCTGTTTTAAATTCAGGCCTTCCCGGCTATACAAGCCTTTTATCTCTTTGGCTTCAGTATGCAAAAGAATCTTTTTCCATTTCCGCTTTATCACTTCCGGACGGAAATTATCGAGGGCTGTTCGGGCTATTTCGGCCATGGCTCGCCGGTCATCCGGATGGGTATTCCAGAACCGTTCGAGCGCCAACAGAAAATTATCCACATCTTCATCAAAGTTCTGGTCTACTTCATACATGAATACTGAATCTTGCACTTTAGCTGTGATTTCCTTCGGGCCATCAATATTCTGTACGATAGCCGGGACTCTCCTGTCCAGCGTTTCGCACATGGTATAACCGAATGGCTCATATATACCGGTGAGACAGTTGGCACCAATACTATTCCAATAAAAATGGACAGTTTCCTTGTTTGAACTGAATGGTATTATGACTAATTGCTTGGGGTGTTTTCGCCCAAGTTCTTCCCAGAAGGGATTACCCAGTTCTCCCCGGTAATCCACACCCATATTAAAGACGCTTACGTCTTTGCGGTGGGATTTTTCCACGGCAAAAATGGGTATATCCGGACGCTTACGCGGAACGTGTCTACCGATGTAACCGATATCGTTTAAACCATAATTTGGACGCCAGGATTCATCATCAAATTTTGGTTTATAACTGTTATATATTACTTGGGTCACGGATTCATACTTGTCATATCCAAATGAAATGTAATGCCTTTTTTCTGCTTGGCTGATCAAAACCACAATGTCAGAATATTGAAATGTAATTTCCTGTTCAAAATAGTGGCTGGTAATGGGACCGCCCATATTGGTGATATGTTCCATTTGAATCAGTGAATGGCAGACTGAAATCATGAGCATTTCGGGATATGTTTCTTTTATGGTTCGGGTAGTATCAAAGGCCACCCAGAGATTATTGATACAAGCGTCCAGGTCGGCAAAGGCATTTTTTACATCATCGGGACCATGGATGATGCGAATTCCCGGATAGCGTTCGGGAAAATCAGTGGGTGATTCGTCCAACTGGGCTAAAAATACCGGAATAATTTCAATGTCATCATCATCGTCAAACATGTCCATAAAGTTCAGAATCCACGTGGATACTCCACCATAAACAATGGGTGGAATTTCATTGGTAAGTAAGCTGACTTTCAATTTTTATCCTCTAATAATCATAATTATTTCAGCAATATCATTTTCATTGTTTTTGTTTTTCCACCGGAAGTCAATCGCGTAAAATAGATTCCGCTGGGGGCTGTTGATCCATTCCATAGAATGGAATATTCTCCGGGGGTCATTTTTTCATCAATCAATGTTTCCACCAACTGCCCCGTTATATTGTATATATCTAAATGTACAGAACCCATATTTTCACCCCCTACACTAAATCGAATGGTTGTAGTTGGATTGAACGGATTGGGATAATTCTGTTTAATGCTGAATTTGTAAGGAGTGAATCCTCCTGCTGTCGAATTTGAAAGAAGGCCATCTTCCGGCGGTTCGATAAAACCATCCGTATAAATATGGAATTCGCCGGGTAGTAAAAATATTTCTTCTCTTGCATTTTGCACATCAACGCTGTCGCCCGAAAAATAATCATACCACATTCCGGTATGGTAAAACTGCGGATTAATGGATTGTCCTGTCACTCCAAAATTCCCAATAATTACCGCCTTCATTCCACTATGGGAAAGACGAATTCGTTTCTTTCCGGTGGAACTGCCGACTGACAAAGAAACATCTGTATCGGAACTGTGAAAAACGGGGTTTTCCTTACGCAATTTGATTAAGGCCTGGAAAACTTTATATAATTTTACCCGATCCGGATCCTCCATATATTCCCAACGGGGTGGTTTTTCGCCTAACCTTCCGTCGTAATCTTCATCATCTATAGAAACATCATAACCCCGTTCGCCAAACTGCCAGAACAACTTCGGTCCCGGGATTGTAAAGAAAAATGCTCCAACTGCTTTCATCCTGTTTAATGCGGTTGAAAGCTGTTTAATATCGTAATCTCCCGAGCCGCTACCCCAGGTTAAATTTTTATACATGACCCGTTCTTCGTCGTGGCTTTCAAAATAGGTAACCAAATGCGGTTGCTCCCAGCCCCTTGCGCCATAATAGCCCCAGGAAAAATCAGACTTGCCGTTGCTGTGGTAGCCCATGGATGCTTCAGCATAATTATAGTTAGTATTTGCCCACAATAGCATTCCGTGATTAGCCAGTTCTTCTTCTTCAGAGTTTTCTGAGAGATGCTCTAAAATCACATATACCGTCGAATCAAACGCCCAAATTTCATCAGCCATTCGTTTCAATAATCGAATTCGATCCGCATCATAAATGCTCCCCCATAGATCATTTGATCCTTTGATATTATTTCCGAATCCTTTGGTAAAGTCAAACCGGAAACCATCAATGCCGTATTCTTCCACCCAGTAACGGTTGATGCGGTCTACCAGTTTTTGAGTGTGAATACTTTCATGATTAAAATCATTGCCCCACTGGGCATCGGGATTGGTAAAATTGGATTGGGTGTTATACCACGGATTTTGCGGGGTTGGCTGTCCCCACTCTCCTACATTATATAAACGTACAAATGGTGATTGACCATAGGTATGATTTAAAACAATATCCATAATGACTGCAATGCCGCGATGATGGCATTCGTCAATGAATGCTTTTAAAGCATTTTTAGGACCATAATATTTATCAGGAGCAAAGTAAAATGACGGATTATAACCCCAGCTGGAATTGCCTTCAAATTCGTTAAAGGGCATGAGTTCAATCGCATTTATTCCCAAATTTTCCAGATAATTCAAGGTATCAATGAGTGTTTGAAAATCATGCCGGGCAATAAAATCACGAAGCAGCAATTCATAAATAATAAGTTCTTCTTTATTCGGTCTGATAAAATCTTCGCTGTATTGCCACACGAATGGATCTTGATCTGTTTGCAAAACAGACACAATATGATTGGTTTTACTATAGGGATACTCTTTCAGATTAGGATAAGTCACATCCGATATCCACGGATCATTCCAATTGTCTAAAACTTTGTTTGTATATGGATCAGCAATGCGGATTACACCATCAACAAGATATTGAAATGCATATTCAGTCCCAGGAGTCAAATTATCCAGCGTAATCCAGAAATGAACTGAATCTTCAGACCCCACATCTTTCTGCATATAATAATTTTCATCCACCATCCAGTCATTAAAATCACCAATCACATAGATAAATTCTTTATGGGGAGCAAATAATGATAAAGTGACCATGCCAATTCCGGTATCGTAATACGTAATACCATCTACAATACCTGCTGGCCGCTGGCTTGCAGCCGGTTCATTGTGAATCATAATGAAAATCCGGGAGCTGTCGGTCAAACCGGCCGTATCCAGAACAATTGCTGTGAGTTCGTGCATCCCCAATGTAAAATTTTGTAAGATCAAATCAGTTATCAATGTATCTGTCGATGATTGCGTATACAGAGAATCGTCAACTAACAGAATTAAATTAGAAATTTCAGTGTTAATTGCTGCGCCAGTGATTACTACGGGAATTGTACCGGTTGGGTAGCCAAATACCGGAGCTCGTCGAGGATCTCCAAAAGAAAAATCTACAAACGGAGAAACAACTATTGCCGTTACACCGGGAGCATAGAGATCCAAAAATATATCCGCGCCACCTACATCCCTGCCTGTTACACTGCCGTCATAGTTTCGAAACACAAAAGCCAGCTGAAGGATTTGTTCATTATTGGGGATCCCGTTATTTCCGTAATAATCACGGGGAAACCCCACATTCAATTTCCACAGATCATTCCCAAGGGGAATCAGTTGGGTTTCGCTGGTATTTTCCCCCCAATTCGTTTTTACATATTTCCAATCGCCGGGGTGTGTACTGGCAGTGGTAATGACACCTGTGTGGCCCCAGACATCTCCGGTGAAACCCAACAGCCCTTGATCACCTTCAGCAGCGTTAAAATACACGGTAATGGAATCCCACTCCGTGGCATAATTCGGCACGGAATAGACGACTTGGGCGATAATGGGCTGAGCCAGTATTGCACAAAAAACAATTAATAATCTTTTGTAATCTTTTGGTAAGAAAGGAAATAAATGAAAATAGGTATAGATTGGTAATTTCATCACTCGTGCAAATCCAATAAATAAAAAAACTTGTCATTGCGAGGAACGACGAAGCAACCGCCTGTCATCTGCGGCTCCAAGGAGTTCACTTCGTCGCACAGCTCCTCGTGATGACAGAATATGTATTTTTTCATTTTCAAACCACTCTGACGCTAAGTATTTTGATTGTTTGAAGAAAGATGCTTGTACCAAGAAAAATAAAGTATAATCGTTAGCGTACCGCATATAGCACCAAGAATCAAGGACATTGACCACGTTTTAAACATGAGACTCATCATAAATAAGAAGAGGCTAATTTGCCAGGGAACAGCAATAATCGTTGAAAAAATATCTCTTTTATTTTCTGCATCAATTGCTTTTTGTTGTTGAGGATCCAATTGTTTTTTGAATTTGCCCCAGGTTCCAAATGGACGTGTTTTATTGTAAAAATTCTGGAGTGTTTCATCATCCGTCGGCTCAGTAAATAATGTTCCCAAAATAGTGCCGATCAATGATGCAGAACTGGATATCATAAACATGGTGTATTCCGTAACACCTTCCGGTGCTACCACTTTAAATGCAATCGCAGAAACCATGCCGGCAATGGTACCAATTGAAAATCCCCAGCCGTTCATCCGTGACCAGTACCAGCGCAGGAGCATGGGAATGAGCATTCCCGAACCAATACTCATGGTAATCCAACCCCAGATGGCATTAATATTTTTGAATACCAGCATGGTGGCCAATCCCAATAAAACAATCAAAACTGATGCGCCATAACTGTGGGCCATGAGCTGCCGATTGTTTGCATTTGGATTAATATGAACCTGGTAAATATCCTTTACCCAATAGGAAGCGCCTGCATTGACAGTCGAGTCAAAAGTCGACATTCCGGCAGCCATTAACCCTGCAACTAAGAATCCTTTAATGCCAACCGGTAGTGTATCTACCACCTTGGGCAGGACGAGTTCAGGATCGGTAATTTGCGTCCCCAGCGAAATACCAATCACTGCAATTGCCCCAATGAATACCCAGCGAAAGGAAAGGAGAAAAACCCATAAGGCGCTCAATAGACCTGCTTCCCGATCATCTTTTACTGCGAAATAGCGCTGAAGCATATAATTCCCTGTCCCGCCGGAACCTTCCAATACAACTTTTATCATGTAAAACATAATGGCAATGCCGAACAAATTATAAATTGCATATTGAGATGCTTCATTAATTGCAAGTTTACTTTGGGGTAAAAAACTCGACCACTCTTTAAAGGTCGTGTTAAATTGCTGGAATGTGCCGTCCATCATGGGCAATGAAATGCTAAAGGTTTCCGGTAGATTGATTTGCAGTGCAACATATGCCATATACATGATAGCGGAAAAAATAAAAATTCCCTGAAACACATCTGTCCAGACAACACCATACAACCCGGATGCAACCGTATAAATCATGGCAATGGATATCAACAACGATGCCGCCCAAAATTCGGAGGGTAATCCAAGATAATTATCAATCCCTAAAAATGAATCTAAAAATTTCCCGCCCCCCAAAGCAAAATAGGTCACCATGGCAATGGTCATAATAATGGAGGAAATCGCTGCGACGAGTCGGGCAGCCTCACCTTGACGGCCATTACCAAACCGGAACTTCATCCATTCAGCCAGCGTCATAACTCCTGATCGAGAATTCCATTTACCCATAAAAATCATCAGAAATGCCATAATGAGTGTAACGCCGCCCCTGATTTCGATATAGAACCCTTTTGCCCCTAAAGCATAAATTAATGCTGCAATAATCATGGTTCCTGTAATGTCCAGGTTTGAGGACATTCCTGAGGAGGCCAATGCCCACCAGGGTAACTTACGACCACCTAGGAAGTACGAATCGATGTCTGCACTGGCTTTTTTACGCATATATAACCCGACAGCAACAATGGCAATTAAGTATATTAAAACAATGGTGTAATCAATGAGTGTCATAGATCGTTCACTTTCTAATAGAGGCCTTTGCAAAGCCCTCTAATAATATTTTTCCTGATAATCGCGGATCATGCGTTGCGCGGTAAACTGGACGCCCGTTTTAATCGCCGACTTCATGATAGATATCCATTGGGATTTATTGTCATAATATAGTGGAATAATATCCTTCTCCAATAGCTCATATAAATGATTTGCGTCTGCCTCATCGTCAGTTGTTTCCGGGTTTCCAATGGCCCATCCGTTGATTCCATCATCACAACCTTCTGCCCACCAACCATCCAATATAGATAAATTTGGGATACCATTTAAAGCAGCTTTCATTCCACTGGTGCCGGAAGCTTCGTTGGGGCGCAGGGGTGTGTTTAACCATACATCGACTCCGGATGTAATTAATCGCCCCAGCCACATATTATAGTTTTCCAGGAAAATCACTTTTACCTTCCCATATAATTTATTCGAATTGGAAACTATTTCCCGAATGATGTCTTTCCCGTGATCATCTTTAGGATGAGCCTTGCCGGCAAAAATAAATTGTATCTGCCCTTGGGATAATTTGACCAATCGATCCATATCCGAAAACAATAAATGGGCCCGTTTATACGTTGCCGCTCGACGGGCAAATCCAATGGTTAACACTTGACGGCTCAACGCTTTTTGAACCTGGGCATTGGCATATCCTAATAATGATCGTTTACGTTTTGCATGAGCCATTAAAAGTTTCTCATTCGGTATGGAATCCACATTTAATAATTTCTCACCATCCCGTCTCCACCCGGGTAAAAAATCATCGAATAATTCACGAAATTGCGGGCAAATCCAATAGGGATGATAGACGCCATTGGTAATGTGTCCGATTTGAACTTGGGGAAATTGTTTTTGGGCCACTTGGCCATGCAACGCCGACACACCGTTTGCTGACCGGCTGAAATGAAGCCCCAATTCAGTCATGTGTAATCGGCTATTTTGAACCAATGAAGGCAAATTAAAATTTTCCGGGATTAAGTCATGGAGCAGATTCTTTACCCGCTCTAATGAAAAATGATCATGACCGGCGGCAACAGGCGTATGGGTGGTAAAATGACATTTTTCTCGCACACATCTTTCATCGTTGTATTCTCTCAACAATTCTAATGTCAGAAATGAACAATGCCCTTCATTCATGTGGAATGTTTCAATATTTTCCATGATACCAAGACGTTTCAACAGTTGAATACCGCCAAAGCCTAAAATGGCTTCTTGCAATATTCTGTCATCTTTATTCCCGGAGTAAAGACGTAAAGAAATAATTCTATCTTCGTCACGATTCTCTTCTAAATCCGTATCCATAAAATATATGGGCAGGTTATGGCCATTGAGACCGGTGTAATCCAATCGATACACTTCTATTTGGACATCTCTATCCCGCAGGTGGAGTGGAAAGGTAAAGTCTAATTTTTTTAATAGTGGTTCCGGGTCAAATTTGGGATATGTTTCCGTTTGATTCCCTTCTTCATCGATGCGCTGTTTAAAATATCCTTCTTTATACAGTAATGTAATGGCGCATAGGGGTAGCCCTTCATCCGCCGCCGCTTTAATATGATCTCCTGCTAAAACACCCAAGCCCCCGCTGTAGGTGGGAAGGCTGGAACTTATCCCAATTTCAGCTGAAAAATATGCAATTCTAATCTGTGATTCAGTCATGGTGATTATTTATGCAGCCTGTTACTTTTTTCAGTCAATATTTTCATTCGTTTCATTATTGGTTTTGTCAATTGATCTTTTTGGAACCGCCATTCCCAATTCCCCGCTATCGTGCCTGGTATATTCATTCGCGCTTTTGAATCCAGTCCCAGAATATCTTGCAGCGGTATAATGGCTGTATTGCTTTTTGAATTCAACGCATAGGAAATGAAATCCCAATTGATTTCAGAACCGTCCGTACCCAATAAATCTAAGGTCTGTTTTCTTTCCTTGGCAATTTCAGCGGTTGATTGAATATTTCCTTTTCCGGGTTTGGCTTTAAACCAGCCAATCGATGTATCGTTATCGTGGGTGCCGGTATAAACAACAATATTTTTTTGATCTAATGCAGGAATAGAGCCACTGAATGATTCATTATTTCCAAAAGACATTTGCAATATTTTCATACCGGGAATATTAAACATTTCTTTCAATGGTCGGGAATCTTCAGCCGCTTCACCCAAATCTTCTGCGATGATGGGTTTAGACCCGATATTCTTTTTGACAGCACTTAATAATGTTTCTCCCGGCCCCTTGACCCACTTGCCAATTGAACCATTTGACTGATCCATGGATATTTCCCAATATTTAGCAAACCCGTTGAAATGATCTATTCTAACAACATCCACTAAGGTAAACAACTGTTTAAAACGGGCAATCCACCATGCATAGTTTGATTTTTCATGTACATCCCAATCATAAATTGGATGTCCCCATACCTGACCATCTTCAAGAAAAAAGTCCGGTGGACAGCCAGATTGAAATTTCATAAAACCATGTTCGTCCAATTTAAATAATTCAGGATTTGCCCACACATCAGCGCTATCATGGGAAATATAAATTGGAATATCGCCCACGATGCGAATTCCATTTTTATGGGCGTATTTTTTTAATCGCTGCCATTGAGTGTAAAATAAAAATTGCTGAATTTTTAGCTTTTGGATAAAGGGCTGAAACCGTTCGCCTATTTCGTCCAATTCATTTTCATGATAAGAAGAATGCTTTTTTCCCCAGTCTGTCCAATTTTTATTAGGATGAATTTTTTTCAGTGTTAGAAACAGGGTATAGATGTTTAACCAGGAATCATTTTCTGTACAGAATAATTCAAATGCCTGTTTTGCCGCTTTAGACGCTCTATCAAAAAACCGATTACATGCCAAGTTAAGAATCTTATTTCGATCCTGAAAAACCTTATTAAAATCAACTTTATATTGAGGATATTTTTGCAATTTATTTAAATCGCTCTTATTTAAATACCCATCTTCCACGAGAACGTCAACACTGATCAACATTGGATTATTTGCGAATGCGGAAACAGTAGTATACGGAGAAGGACACGACCCCGTGTCACCCGTAGGCAATATTTGCCATAAGCTTTGCCCCATTTCAGCCAGACTATCTAAAAAACGAAAAGCATGGGGACCAATTTCTCCTATCCCATAGGGACCGGGAAGTGATGATATATGCAGAAGAACACCGCTTTCTCTCGGGAAAAATTTCAATAAATATTCCTTATATATTAATTAATTGGGTTAGTTTTTACTTTTCGCTTGATCAATCAATCTGTCCAAATCAAACTCATCTTTTTGCATAATGTTTTTGACAAGTGGATTAATATCTATGTCAAGGCGCTGACCGGCTAAAGTGATATCCAGAATAATGTAATCTGAAGCAATTTTTGTTATTGCAGGGTTTGAGGTCCAAATTGCACGCCCATTTTGCTGAGACGCACTGCCCATAATTGTAATTTTATGATCAATGACCAAAA
>Ga0208879_1002457_pt1 | contig 16284 bp, 13 predicted proteins | sample Knorr_S15_td_Bot_FD_185605 | JGI IMG/M metagenome (GOLD analysis project Ga0208879, IMG submission 185605) | Marine microbial communities from Southern Atlantic Ocean transect - Knorr_S15_td_Bottom_ad_5009_LV_A (SPAdes) (version 2) | ecosystem: Environmental > Aquatic > Marine > Oceanic | place... | reverse complement strand
GACATCGGGCTTATTCCTTTTAACTAAAAATAACTACGCAGAAACTTTTCCGTGAAATTTTTCAACAATTTGTTCACGCACAAATGCTGGCGCTTCAGCATAATGTGAAAATTGCATTGTAAACACTGCACGACCTTGTGTCATTGAACGAAGTTCAGTCGCATAACCAAACATTTCTGACAGTGGAACCTCTGCTTCTAATACCTGAACATCATTCCTTGGATTCATCCCCTTAATATTACCACGTCGAGATGTGACATCACCCATCACAGCTCCTAAATAATCTTCAGGCATAACAACTTCTAATGCCATCACAGGCTCCAAAATTGTTGGTGATGCTTTTTTTGCAGCTTCTTTGAAAGCCATTGATCCTGCAATTTTAAAGGACATCTCACTAGAATCCACATCATGATATGAACCAAAGGTAAGCGTTACCAAAACATCTTCAATAGGATATCCTGCCAAAATACCATTCTTCATGGCATCACCAATTCCAACACCTACTGAAGAAATATATTCTTTAGGAATTGCACCGCCTACAATTTTATTGACAAACTCATAACCCTTGCCTGCTTCATTCGGCTCAACGGTAATAACAACATGCCCATACTGACCGCGACCACCAGATTGACGAACAAATTTTGTATTTTGCTCAACTTTCTTGGTAATACTTTCTTTATATGAAACCTGCGGTGCACCCACATGCACATCAACTGAAAATTCACGCTTCAAACGATCAACAATTATCTCAAGGTGCAATTCACCCATACCAGAGATGATAGTCTGACCAGTATCTTCATCCGTTTTAACCTTAAAAGTAGGATCTTCTTCGGCCAACTTTATTAGACCATTTGTTAAGTTTTCCTGATCACCCTTAGTTGCAGGCTCAACTGCAATAGAAATAACTGGATCTGGAAAATCCATTGATTCAAGTAATATAGGCTCATCTTTACTACAAAGAGTGTGTCCCGTTTGAGTATTCTTCAACCCAACCATGGCTGCTATTTCACCCGTCGTTACCGTTTTTCGTTCCTCACGTTTATTTGAATGCATAAGCATCAAACGCCCAACACGCTCTTTTTTACCAGTATTAGGATTATATATGAAATCTCCAGTTGAAACTGTCCCAGAATATACCCTGAAGAATGTTAAACGACCCACAAAGGGGTCTGTCATAATTTTGAATGCCAATGCAGAAAATGGAGAATCATCATTGGGCTCTCTAATTAATTCTACAGATTCATCATATTCATCCATTCCCTTAACTGCACCTACATCAAGTGGTGATGGCAAGAAATCAATTACTGCATCCAATGTTCTTTGAACCCCTTTATTCTTAAATGCAGACCCACAAAGGGTAGGAATCATAGAACCATCAATTGCAGCTTTACGCACAGCAGCTTTAATTTCATCTGCAAGCAATTCTTCACCATCAAGATATTTTTCCATCAAATGTTCATCATAAGAAGCAACTTCTTCAAGCAAATTTAATCGCCATTTTTCAGCATCTGACTTCATATCAGATGGAATTTCACTGTACTCAAAACTAGAACCATCATCAGCTGTATATAAAATAGCTTCCATTGAAATAAGATCAATTAAACCGGTGAACATATCTCCCGCACCAATAGGCAATACAATTGGTACTGGATTTGCGCCTAAACGATCTTTAATCATTTCAATTACATTATAAAAGTCAGCACCCGTTCTATCCATCTTGTTTACAAATGCAATCCTTGGGACATTATATCGATCAGCTTGACGCCATACAGTTTCGGATTGAGGCTCAACACCCCCAACTGCACAAAATAAAGCAATCGCCCCATCTAAAACACGAAGGGCACGTTCAACTTCAATGGTAAAATCAACGTGACCAGGAGTATCAATAATATTTATTCGATTACCATTCCAAAATGCAGTAGTAGCAGCAGAGGTAATTGTAATCCCTCTTTCTTTTTCTTGTTCCATCCAATCCATCGTTGCGGCGCCATCATGCACCTCACCTAAACGGTGCAAACGACCAGTGTAATACAGAATACGTTCAGTAGTGGTCGTCTTGCCCGCATCAATGTGGGCCATGATACCAATATTACGTACGTGTTTTAATGGAATAATTTGCATAAAACTCTATTTATCTAAAATGTGAAAATGCTTTATTAGCTTCTGCCATTCGATGAGTATCTTCCTTCTTTTTAACTGAAGATCCTTCATTATTTGCAGCCGCAATAAGTTCAGCCGACAATCTATCAGCCATAGTACGCCCCTTACGAGATTTAGCATAACTGATAATCCACCGCATTGCTAAGGCTATACGACGATTTTCGGAGACTTCAATTGGCACTTGATAGGTTGCCCCACCAATACGCTTTGATTTAACTTCCAAAAGAGGGCCTACATTGGCCAAAGCTTTTTTGAAAATTTCTAGACCATCTTTTACTTTGGCCTTAGCTTCGACTTGATTTATAGCATTATAAAATATCTTTTCAGCTACACTCTTTTTTCCTGAATCCATAACATTATTAATGAACTTAGCAACCACTAAATCATTATATACTGGATCTGGAATAATTGCTCTTTTTTCTGGTCTTCTTCTTCTCATAGAATTCTATCTATTTTGGTTTTTTAGCACCATAACGTGAGCGACTTGTCTTTCGACCTTCAACACCCGCAGGATCCAATACCCCACGAATTATATGATATCGCACACCTGGTAAATCCTTAACTCTGCCACCTTCAATCAAAACAATTGAGTGCTCCTGTAAATTATGCCCTTCACCAGGGATATATGCATTCACCTCAAACCCATTTGATAATCTGACACGCGCAACTTTACGTAACGCTGAGTTTGGCTTCTTTGGGGTAGTCGTGTACACTCGTGTACACACCCCACGTTTTTGTGGACAACCCTTTAACGCCGGAACTTTAGTTTTCCGTGTTTTCTGCTTACGTCCTTTTCTTACTAACTGATTTATTGTTGGCATTTCAACTCCGATATAGCCTACAAAATTACAAAGATTGCTCGATATAGAACAATTATTATTTTGCCTAAATCAAACTTTTCAACAATTTTACGACTGATTTATTTAATCAGCTATACTTTCAAGCTCTTGCGGTTGCGGTTGAGCTTGTTTTTCAGCTTCTTTTTCATTAACAGGTTTAGTGACTATAATGTTACGATTATTATATGCACCTGTTCCTGCTGGGATGAGTCGGCCAATTATCACATTTTCCTTAAGGCCGATGAGGTAATCGGTTTTGCCTTCAACAGCAGCATCAGTTAACACACGAGTTGTTTCCTGGAATGATGCTGCAGATATAAAACTGCCCGTATTTAATGAAGCACGCGTAATCCCCAATAACAAAGGACTGAATGTAATGGGCTCAGATTTTCGAGTTTTGATTGTTACTTTACCCGCCGCCTTCAATTCCTTGTTTACATCTTTTACATTTGAGGTTAACACCACATCATCCTCTTCGTAATCAGAGTCCCCAGGATTGGTTATTACAACTTTCTTTCTTAATAATTCATTTTCTTTTTGGATATCATATCTATTTATTCGATCGCCTTGTAAAAACACTGAATCACCAGAATCTTCAATGGTAATTTTTTGCATCATTTGGCGTACAATTACTTCAATATGTTTATCATTAATACTCACGCCTTGGATACGGTAAACTTCTTGAATTTTTTCCACTAGATATTCTTGTACTTTTGCAGCTCCACGAATACGTAATATATCTTTGGGAGAAACAGAGCCTTCACACATCCTATCACCTGCGAAAACAAAATCGCCTTCATGTACTAAAATATGCTTACCGTAAGGAATCTTATATGTACTTTCTTGCTCTTTCCCCAAAACATGGATTTCTCTTACTCCACGTTTAATTTTACCAAAACGTACCGATCCATCAATCTCAGTAACCACAGCAGGATTGCTTGGATTACGCGCTTCGAAAAGTTCTGCAATACGTGGCAATCCACCCGTAATATCCCTAGTTTTACCTACATCCCGAGGGATTTTGACCAATATTCGTCCAGCTTTAACTTTATCACCTTCACGGACAATTACATTAGCCTTTACTGGCAAAATACTTGCCCCTGCACCCACTTCTTCATTTTTGTTCTCAATAACAATATTTGGACTTAAGTTTCTATTTTTAGATTCAGTAATTACAATCATCTTTTTCCCACCTTCAACGGCTTCTTCAGAAAATGTTTCACCTTCAATCATATCTTTGAAAATAACAGTACCAGAAGTTCTAGCTAAAATAACATCAGTATATGGATCCCAGCCAAAAAGTGTTGCACCGGCAATAACTTCATCACCATTTTCTATATAAACTTTTGCACCATATGGTACCGCCCAATTAGAAATAGATGTACCATTATTGTCTAATAATTCAATTTTACCATTACGTACTGTTGCTACATTGTTTCGTTCACCATCAACTTCATCAATTACACTAATAAGATTAAGATTTTCGGAAAATTTAATCTTACCTGCACGTTTAGTATCCATATGAGATTGTTCAACAATACGTGAGGCAGTACCCCCAATATGGAAAGTACGTAAAGTCAGCTGTGTACCAGGTTCTCCAATAGACTGAGCAGCCATAATACCAACAGCATCACCCTGCTTAGCATCTCTATTTGATGCCAAATTAAGTCCATAGCACTTAACACACACACCATGAGGTGCTTCACATGTCAATACTGACCTTACATTCACTTGAAACACATTACTATTTTCAATAGATTCAACAATATTGAGGGCCAATAAAGAATTTGGTTTAGCAAATACGGTTCCATCTACAGGGTCAACAATAGCTTCTTGTGAAAATCTACCCAATATTCTTTCAGATAAATATTCAATTACCTCTTCACCTTCTTTAAGGTCTTCGAGTAGTAAGCCCTTTATTGTGCCACAATCTTCCATTGTGATGGTTACATCTTGAGCAACATCCACTAATCGACGGGTTAAATAACCAGCATCAGCAGTTTTCAAGGCAGTATCAGCCAACCCTTTACGTGCACCGTGAGTCGAAATAAAATACTCAAAAGCACTTAAACCTTCTTTAAAGTTTGCTTTAATTGGATTCTCAATAATTTCACCTGAAGCACCAATCATGGTTTTCTTCGGTTTAGCCATCAATCCACGCATACCAGCCAACTGTTTAATCTGATCTTGGCTACCACGCGCACCAGAATCTGCCATCATAAACAATGGATTAAAACCTTGATTTTCGCTCTCTAATTCTTTAAACATTTCAGCTGCAACATCATTGGTGGCATGGGTCCAGATATCAATAACCTTATTATATCGTTCACCTTCAGTTAGCACATGGCGTTCAAACTTACTTTGAATATCGTCAACAGTTGCTTCAGCCTTCGCAAGTAATTCAGCCTTTCTTTTTGGAATATGGATATCAGCGATCGCAATAGACAATCCACTCCTAAATGCAAAATCAAATCCAAGATCTTTCAATTCATCTAGGAATGAGACGGTTTTGAAGTTTCCACAATCTTTATAACTTTTGCCAATAATAGTAGTGATTTTCTTCTTGTCAATGGTTTCATTATAAAAAGGCATTTCTTCAGGAAGTACATTATTAAACAAAACACGACCTACAGTGGTATCTTTAATCCATTTACCATTTAATCTAATATTGATTTTTGCGTGAGGCGTAATTTCATTATTTTCAAATGCTAAAGAAACCTCATCGAAAGAACCAAAATTTGAACCTTCACCGGGCTCACCATCACGAGCACGTGTTAAATAATATGTACCCAATACCATATCTTGAGAGGGGATAGCAATTGGTCTACCATGAGCAGGATGCAAAATATTATGGCTTGAAAGCATCAGCAACCATGCTTCAGTTTGTGCTTCTGCAGACAATGGCACATGCACAGCCATTTGGTCACCATCGAAATCCGCATTAAACGCAGCACATACTAATGGATGTAAACGAATTGCACGACCGTCAATCAATATAGGCTGGAATGCTTGAATCCCCAATCTGTGAAGTGTGGGTGCACGGTTAAGCATAACAGGGTGATTTTTAACGGTTTTTTCTAATACTTTATAAACTTCTTCAGCTTTTCGTTCAATCAACATTTTTGCACTACGTGGCGTGCGCGCATATCCATCACGAATTAATTGATTGATAATCAATGGCTTAAATAATTCCATTGCCATTTCTTTAGGAATACCACATTCATGTAATTTTAATTCTGGTCCAACTACAATAACTGAACGTCCAGAATAATCAACACGTTTCCCCAAAAGATTTTGACGGAATCGACCAGATTTACCCTTAAGCGAATCACTTAATGATTTTAATGGACGACGCGTTCCACTTCGAACAGCAGACTTCATTCGACTATTGTCAAGTAACGCATCTACTGCTTCTTGAAGCATTCTCTTTTCGTTTCGAAGAATTACATCTGGTGCTTTAATCTCCATCAACTGCTTCAATCGATTATTTCTAATAACTACACGACGATATAAATCATTCAAATCAGAAGCTGCAAATCGACCGCCATCCAATGGTACCAATGGACGTAATTCTGGTGGTATTACTGGCAAAATACTGAGTACCATCCATTCAGGACGGTTTTGAACTCTCTTTTCAATTCGCGGATCAAACTGCTTAAGCACACGCAATCGCTTCAATGCATTTTCACGTTTTTGAACCGAAGTCTTACCCTTTATCAATGTTAAGAGTTCACTGATTGTACCAATAATATCTAAATCTTTAAGAAGGGTTAGAATGGCTTCACCGCCCATTTCTGCGATGAAGTAGTTATCATTATCAATATCATCTTCACCGGCTACATCAATGCCAAATTCTTCATCCAAATCCAAGAATTCATTTTCATCGATAAGTTCACCATACTCTCTCCCTGAAGTTCCAGGATTAAGAATTAAAAACTTCTCATAATATGCAATTTGCTCAAGTTCTTTAGTGGTATAACCGAGAAGGTAACTAATCTTACTTGGGATAGACCGCAAATACCAAATATGTACAACCGGAACAGCGAGGGTAATATGACCCATTCGTTCACGACGAACGGTTTTACGTGTAACTTCTACACCGCATCTATCACAAACAATACCGCGATAACGGATACGTTTATATTTTCCGCAATGACATTCCCAGTCCTTAGTTGGACCAAAAATCTTTTCGCAGAATAAGCCATCTTTTTCTGGCTTATATGATCGATAATTAATTGTTTCTGGTTTTAGAATTTCACCGCGAGAACGATCTAAAATTTCTTCAGGAGAAAGTAATCCTAACGTAATGGATTTAAAAGAATTCGATTTACGATTTGCCATGGTGGAAAATGCCACTATTATCTCCCTTTAATTAGTCGAGAACAACATTTAAACCAAGACCTTCAAGTTCTTTACAAAGAACATTGAATGATTCTGGAATATTTGCTTCAGGTGTATTGTTACCACGTACTAATGCATTATAGAGCTTCGTACGACCGTCAACGTCATCAGATTTAGTTGTCAATATTTCTTGAAGTGTATACGCAGCACCATATGCTTCGAGTGCCCATACTTCCATTTCACCAAATCTCTGACCCCCAGACTGAGCTTTACCCCCAAGTGGTTGTTGAGTAATCAATGAATATGGTCCAGTTGAACGTGCATGCATTTTATCATCAATCAAATGCGATAATTTCATCATGTAAATCACGCCACATGTTACTGGAGAAAGAATCTTCTCACCGGTACGACCATCCCACAAATCAATCTTACCTGAAACAGGCAAACCAGCGGCTTCTAATTCAGCTTTAACCTCATCGTTTGTTGCTCCATCAAAAACTGGAGTCGAATAATTCTTACCCAGTTTATCACCAGCCCAACCAAGCATAGTTTCATATAACTGACCCAAATTCATACGTGACGGCACACCAAGTGGATTTAAAATAATATCCACAGGAGTCCCATCGGCCATAAATGGCATATCTTCTTCTGGTACAATAATGGACACAATACCCTTATTACCGTGACGACCAGCCATCTTATCACCCACAGAAACTTTACGTTTTTGTGCAATACTTACTTTCGCAAGTTTCATAACACCCTGCTGTAGCTCATCACCCACTCTTAGCTTAAATACATCAGCTTCAAGCGTTTCTTCTAAATAACGTAAATTTCGACGGTAATTTTGCCAAATCTTAAGAATTTTATTCCAAATAAACGGATCTTCAACCCAAGGTGATTTCAAAGATAAACCTTCAAAATCAAGTCCAAGAATACGTTGTTTTGTTAACAACGTTTTGGCTTTAATTGCCGTTTTATCACTAGCAGCATCACGAATACCACCAGAAATTTGATCTTTTAATTGAGACTTTAATAACTCATCTCTAATTCCCATTAAAGCTACACGTTCTTTACGAGCAATTTTCTGCAATTCTCGAATTTGTTGCTTTTCTTCAGCACGAACCGCCATACTTTTACGTTCAAATAACTGAGTATCAACAACCACCCCACTCACTCCAGTTGGGCATGTCTTAGAGGCATCTTTAACATCACCTGCCTTTTCACCAAAAATAGCCCTTAACAGTTTTTCTTCAGGAGTTGGATCAGTTTCACCCTTAGGCGTTACCTTACCCACAAGAATATCACCAGGATGAACATGTGCCCCCACTCTAACAATACCACGGGCATCCAAATTACGTGTAGCTTCCTCACTCACATTTGGAATTTCATTGGTTAATTCTTCTTCACCACGCTTAGTATCTCGGATTTCAACTTCAAATTCCTTTAAGTGTAAAGATGTAAGAATATCTTCTTTCATCAATCGTTCATTGATAATAATCGCATCTTCGTAATTATAACCACGCCAAGGCATGAATGCTACTTTTAGATTACGACCTAATGCTAATTCACCATTCATAGTTGAATGGCCATCAGCAAGCACATCACCAACTTTAATCTTTTGCCCTGGCAATACACGAGGAACTTGATTAATCGATGTATTTTGGTTGGTTCTTAATAACTTCTTAAGTGTAAATATTTTTCTATTTTCATCCTGAACTAACTTCAGCTCTTCAGGTTCACCCGTAGTACGAATTACAATTTTACATGCATCTACTTCTTCAACAACTCCATCCACATCAGAAATAATAATAGAACGTGAATCTTCTGCTACTTTTCTTTCCATTCCAGTTCCAACTATTGGAGCTTCTGGACGAAGTAATGGCACAGATTGACGCATCATATTTGAACCCATAAGTGCTCTGTTTGCATCGTCATTTTCTAAAAATGGAATCAATGAAGCTGAAACACTCACAATTTGACTGGCTGAAACATCAATGTAATCAACTTTATCAGGCGTTACAAGCGGAAAATTTTCGCCATTTCTTGTTCTAACATGTTCTTCAGTAAATTGGCCATTTTCAATGGGTTCATTCGCTTGAGAGATAAATGCTCTATCTTCTTCATCAGGAGATAAAAATTCTACCTTTTTTGTTATATTGTAACTTCCATCCCTTTTATGGTCAATTTTACAATAGGGTGATTCGATAAATCCAAGGTTATTCACAATACCATGAATCGCCAATGAATTGATTAAACCAATATTTGGACCTTCAGGTGTTTCGATTGGACACAGTCTACCATAGTGAGTATAGTGTACGTCACGCACCTCAAAACCTGCACGTTCACGAGACAAACCACCTGGCCCAAGAGAAGAAATTCTACGCTTGTGTGTTACTTCAGCCAATGGATTTGTTTGGTCCATAAACTGTGAAAGCTGACTTGTTCCAAAGAAAGTATTTAATACCGTTGTAACGATTCTAGAATTTACAAGATCTTGTGGGGTTAAACTTTCAGCTTCTCGCTGATTCATCTTTTCACGTATCGTACGGTACATTCGGCTCAAGGCAATATTAAATTGATTTGCCAACTGTTCACCAACAGTTCGAATACGACGATTACCCAAATGATCAATATCATCAGGACCCCGCTCGCCATTTCTCATTGAAATAAGATAGCCAAATACATTCAAAAAATCATCTTTAGTTAATACTGGCTCATCAATTGACGCATGGAGATTAAACTTTTTATTGATACGGTAACGACCAACTGCCCCCAGATCATATTTTTTTGTTGAGAAAAACATTTTCTCAATGAATTTTCTTGCAACTTCAACAGATGGAGCTTCTCCAGTACGAAGATGTTGATACAACAGCAATAAAGCTTCACCTGTATTTGTAGTTGGATCCTTTTCCATTGTATTAAGAAGCATTTCTACATCCAAAGAATCACTTGACTTGGTAATTGTAAGCTCTAAAACACCGGCAGTTTTCCAAATTTCTAATTTTTCTTCAGTTATTACTTCACCTTGCTCATCAATCAATTCACCTGTTTCAGTATTAACTATATCTTCAAGGAGTTTCTTGCCAACTAATTTCTTTTTGGCTGAAATCTTATATGTAGTTGTTAATCCAAAAGCATCAAAAATATCCCTGTTGGTTGAGTATCCAATAGCACGAAGAAGTAGAGTTGCTGGGAATTTTCTACGGCGATCTATAATTGCATAAATACAATCATATATATCAGTAGTGAAATCTACCCATGATCCTCTAAAAGGAATAATTCGAGCTTGAAATATTTTGGTTCCATTGGGATGGAAACTCTGGTCAAAGAATACACCTGGCGATCTTTGCAATTGACTTACGATAACACGCTCAGCACCATTTATTACAAAAGTTCCACTTTCGGTCATAAATGGGATATTGCCAAAGAAAACATCCTGTTCGATGCTTTGAACATATTTTGAGCGTTCATTTTCATCAGTAATATGAAGAACAAAACGAACCTTTAGGGGTAGATTATATGAAATCCGTCTCTCTAAACATTCTTTCACAGTATACTTGGGCAAACCAAGATAGTAGTGCTTATATTCTAAAACATAATTCCTGTGATTATCTTCAACAGGAAACATGTTCTTAAATACCGCTTCTAATCCTTTAATTTTTCGCTTTTCAGGTAGAACATCTTCTTGAAGAAAATCTTCAAAAGATTCCAACTGAATCCCTAATAAATCAGGGATAGGTGAAGCCGTTTCGATACGGCCAAAGTTATGACGTGCGAAAGCTTTTTTGGTAGTCACGCTCAAGTGAGTACCCTCCTACTATTGGTTAAAAAGTATGTTTGTGAAATGTTTAAAATGATAATGCTGAATAGGTTACTTTAAAGTAACCGTAGCTCCAGCATCTTCAAGTTTCTTTTTGATTTCTTCAGCTTCTTCTTTTGCAGCAGCTTCTTTAACAACTGATGGTGCACTATCAGCTATTTCTTTAGCTTCTTTTAATCCAAGTGCTGTTATTTGACGAATCACCTTAATAACATTGATTTTCTTTTCACCAACACTTGTCAATTCAACATCAAATTCAGATTTTTCTTCTACAGCATCAGCAGTAGGCGCAGCACCACCAGCAACCGCAACAGGTGCAGCAGCAGTAACGCCAAATTTTTCTTCGATGTCCTTGATTAGCTCAGATACCTCTAACATATTTGCAGTTTCTAAATATGTTAAAACGTCTTCTCTTTTGATATCAGCCATTGTTTACTTTCTCCTGATTATAATTAAACTTTTGTATTTTTCAAACTATCTAATGTGCCAGCCAGCTTTGTCATAGCACCATTTAATGTAGATGCCAAGGTTGTCATTGGTTGATTCAAACAACTTGCAAACTTAGCAATCAATTCTTCACGTGATGGAAGATTTGCTAATTCAACATATTTAGAAGGATCAAAAACCTCACCTTCAAAGAATACACCCACAACATTTAAGCATTCCTCGTTTTCCTTAACAAATCCCTTAATTACACGCGCAGGTGAAGTTGGATCATCTTTTGCATATGCTATTGCAATCTGCCCTTCAAGAATGTCGTCAAACTTACCTTCAAAACCCGCATTTTTAGCTGCAATTTTGGTGAGTGTATTTTTTGTAACTACAAATTCGACACCGTTTTCACGAAACTGTTTACGCAAGCTAGTTGCTTGCAAAACATTCATTCCAGTGTACTTGGTAAAATATACACCTTTAGCTTCTTGAAATCGAGCTGAAGTTTCAGCTATTATCTGTGCTTTTTGTGGAGTAGACATAATTAATCCCTCAACCTTTTATACAACACTTGCTTTATCAATTTTTAAACCTGGACCCATAGAAGATGTTACAGAAATTTTCTTCAAATAAGCCCCTTTAGTTCCGGCAGGCTTTGCACGCATAATGGCATCCATAAAGGATTTAATGTTTGCTGAAATTTGGTCAGCTTCAAATGAAAGTTTCCCAAGAGCAACATGAACAATGCCATTCTTTTCACAACGAAATTCAATCTTACCAGCCTTTAATTCAGATACAGCTTTAGCTACATCCATTGTTACGGTACCAGATTTAGGATTCGGCATTAATCCCCGCGGGCCTAAAATTCTACCGATTTTCCCAACTTCAGCCATCATGTCTGGAGTCGCTACAATAACATCAATGCCAGTCCAACCATCTTTAATTTTAGTCACGTACTCAGCAGAACCAACAAAATCAGCACCTGCAGCTTCCGCCTCTGCAACCTTATCACCTTTTGCAAACACAAGCACTTTAATTTCTTTCCCCGTTCCGTGAGGAAGGGCAACTGTGCCCCGTACAATCTGATCAGCATGACGTGGGTCTATTCCCAAATTCACAGCAACTTCAACTGTCTCATCAAATTTAGCTTGAGTTGCATTTTTTAGGATAGAAACAGCCTCATCTACAGCGTACTCTTTCTCCCTATCTACAGCTTTAGCATTCTCTAAATATCTTTTACCGGGTTTCATGAATCATCCTTCAACTAATACACCCATGCTTCGGGCGGTACCCTCAACCATGGACATTGCAGATTCAATGCCAGCAGCATTTAAATCTGGCATTTTAATTTCAGCAATTTCTTTAACTTGATTTTTAGTAATAGTACCAATTTTTTCTCTATTTGGTTCTCCTGAACCCTTCTTTGCACCTATTGCCTCCAAAATCAATGTTGGCGTAGGTGGAGTTTTTGTAATAAATGTAAATGATCGATCTGCAAAAACAGTAATTTCAACAGGAATTATTTTCCCCATGTTTTCTTGTGTTTTTGCATTAAAAGCTTTACAGAATTCCATAATATTTACACCATGCTGACCCAATGCAGGACCCACTGGCGGTGCAGGATTTGCCTTCCCTGCTGGAATTTGAAGCTTAATAAATCCAACTACCTTTTTAGCCATTACTTATACCTATTTTTCTAATTCAACTTGGAAAAAGTCTAATTCAATTGGCGTTGGTCGCCCAAAAATTGAAACCTCAACCTTTACCTTCTGCTTGTCTTCAAAAATTTCATCAACTACACCTGCAAAATCTATAAATGGTCCTGCAATTACCTTAACAGCATCACCCGATTTAAATGGTGATGCAAGAATTTCTTTTCCTTCCTTGCGCTCAACTTCACCGAAAATTCTCTTAATTTCACTTTCCCTCAAGGGTACAGGTTCGCCACCCTTTGGACCTACGAAACGAATCACTCCAGGTGTATTTTCAACTATATATCTAGACTGGGGTGTCAATTCCATGTTAACTAAAATATAGCCCGGGAAAAACATTTTATCTTTTACTATTTTTTTATTATTCCTCATAGCAACAACTTTTTCAAAAGGAACAAAAACTTCTTTTACCTGATCGGAAACCCCACCATTTTCTATTTCGTGCATTATATCTTCTTGGGCGTTTTTTTCTTTTCCAGAAATTACTCTTAATGAATACCATTCCATTGAGAATTATTTACCACCCAATAATCGAGAAACAAATTCAGTTAAGCTAAAATCAATGAAAAATAGAAAGATAGATACTAACAATGAAAATACTCCAACTATCACTGTAGATCCCATCAACTCGTCTTTAGAAAGCCATGAAACTTTCTTTATTTCAACTTGAACACTACCAATATATTGACTAATTTTTTCAAACATTTAAATCATCCCTCAAAGATAAATCACATCTCTAAAACTTTAGCAGGTGAGGAAGGACTCGAACCCTCAACTCCCGGCTTTGGAGGCCGATGCTCTACCAATTGAACTACTCACCTAAACCAAATATAGATTGCCTTACTTTGTTTCTTTAAAAACAACATGCTTACGAACAACTGGGTCATATTTTCTAATTTCCAGTCGCTCAGGATGCAATCGCTTATTTTTCGTTACCGTATAACGATAACCCGTACCGGCAGTGCTTTCAAGTTGTATTATATCACGCTTACTATTACCAGCCACAATTTTCCCTATTCTACAATTTCAGTAACAACACCCGCACCAACAGTATGACCACCTTCACGGATAGCGAAGCGAAGCTCCTTCTCCATGGCAATAGGGGTAATCAACTCAATATCCAATGATACATTATCACCAGGCATTACCATCTCTGTACCCGCAGGAAGATCAACATTTCCTGTCACATCTGTGGTTCTAAAATAAAACTGAGGACGATACCCATTAAAAAATGGAGTATGACGTCCGCCTTCTTCTTTCTTTAGTACATATACTTCAGCTTTAAACTTTGTATGGGGCGTAATTGAACCCGGTTTAGCAAGTACCATTCCTCGTGCGATATCTTTCTTATCAATACCACGAAGTAGAAGCCCTGCGTTATCACCAGCTTGACCCTCATCTAACAACTTACGGAACATCTCAACACCTGTACAGGTCGTCTTAGATGTTGCACCCATTCCTACAAGTTCAATCTCTTCACCCACTTTTACAATACCTGCTTCAATTCGACCTGTCGCTACCGTACCACGACCCGTAATTGAGAATACATCTTCAACCGGCATCAAAAATGGTTTATCTACTGCACGGTCTGGGGTGGGAATAAAATCATCTACTGCACTCATAAGTTCATATATCTTATCTGCAGCATCACCCGTACCATCAGAGTTCAATGCATTTAAAGCAGAACCTTGGATAATTGGTGTATCATCACCAGGAAATCCGTATTCGTCTAATAACTCACGAAGTTCCATTTCTACAAGTTCTAATAATTCATCATCATCAACTTGATCACATTTGTTCATGAAAATAACAATTGAAGGAACATTAACCTGTTTGGCTAAGAGTAAATGCTCTCTGGTTTGCTGCATAGGCCCATCAGTTGCAGCCACTACTAAAATAGCACCATCCATTTGAGCCGCACCAGTAATCATATTCTTGATATAATCAGCGTGACCTGGACAATCAACGTGAGCATAGTGACGTGCCTCAGTCTCATATTCTACATGTGATGTATTTATGGTAATACCCCGTTCACGCTCTTCTGGGGCATTGTCAATCTGATCAAAATCTCTAATCTCAGCTAAACCCTTTGTTGCAAGACATTTGGTAATGGCTGCCGTTAGGGTGGTTTTGCCATGATCAACATGACCAATGGTTCCTACGTTTACGTGTGGCTTATTTCTTTCAAATTTTGTTTTCGACATCGAGCTTATTCCTTTTAACTAAAAATATTAAAATCTTTCCAAACTTTTTTTGAGCCTACAATCAGATTTGAACTGATGACCCCTTCCTTACCATGGAAGTGCTCTACCAACTGAGCTATGCAGGCAGTGAGCGGGAGAAGAGACTCGAACCCTCGACCCTCAGCTTGGAAGGCTGATGCTCTACCAACTGAGCTACTCCCGCTTTAATGTGGGCCGGGATGGATTTGAACCACCGTAGGCTATCGCCGGCAGATTTACAGTCTGCTGCCATTGACCACTCGGCCACCGACCCAAAAAATATCACTCCCACGAAGAGATGAGCCATTGGAGGGATTCGAACCCCCGACCCGCTGATTACAAATCAGCCGCTCTGGCCAACTGAGCTACAATGGCATCAGCATTCAAAATTCCTCTAAAATATAAAAATCACTTAAGGTAGAGCCACGCAATTTAAGGCAGTTAAAAAACTCCAAACAATATATAAAACTATTTTTTTTCTTTTTATTTACGCTTCCAAATTGTACCCGATTCTGTATCTTCCAAAACAATGCCCATTTCATCTAATTTAACACGAATTTCGTCAGCTTTTCCCCAATCTCTATTTAAACGTGCTTCATTCCTTGCAATAATCAATGCATCTACTTCCTCGGATGATTCATCAACACAAGTTTTATTGATGACACATAAAATTGAATCGATTGTATTAAGTGTTGATATAATCTTTTCTGATCCAGCTGATGAAATGTCATTATTATCGAGCAACCCAAATACTTCAT
>Ga0208879_1002456_pt1 | contig 16287 bp, 16 predicted proteins | sample Knorr_S15_td_Bot_FD_185605 | JGI IMG/M metagenome (GOLD analysis project Ga0208879, IMG submission 185605) | Marine microbial communities from Southern Atlantic Ocean transect - Knorr_S15_td_Bottom_ad_5009_LV_A (SPAdes) (version 2) | ecosystem: Environmental > Aquatic > Marine > Oceanic | place... | reverse complement strand
TTTTTCAAATCTTTCTGACCTAAGGAAAGAAATAGGTATGGTCTTCCAAGGAACTGCTCTTTTTGATTCAATGTCCGTTCTTGAGAATATAATATTTCCCTTGAGGATGTTTACAAATAAATCAAATGATGAGATGATTTACAGAGGAAATGAGGTAATAAAAAGAGTAGATTTAAAAGATGCTAATAATAAATTGCCTTCTGAAATTTCTGGAGGAATGAAAAAAAGAGTTGCTATTGCAAGAGCAATTGTACTAAACCCCAAATATCTTTTTTGTGATGAACCAAACTCCGGTCTCGATCCAAAAACTGCTATAATAATAGATAACTTAATAAAGGAAATTACGGAAGAATATAATATTACAACAGTTATAAATACTCATGATATGAATTCAGTTATGGAGATTGGAGAAAAGATAATTTTCTTAGTTAATGGAAGGAAAATTTGGGAAGGTTCAAAACAAGAAATATTTGATACAGATAATGAGTCTGTAAATAATTTTGTGTACTCCTCTGAATTATTTAAAAAGGTCCGAGATATTCAAATAAAAGGTAAATAATTATCTTGTTCTTTTATTCAAGATTTCCTTTATCTAATTTTATTATCTCTCCATTAACTAAGCTGGACTCATCTAAAGCAAAGTCAAGGATTTGTTTAGCCATCTCAGCAGGCATAATTTTAGCTTCATAACCTGGAAAAGCTTTCTTTAGCATTTCTGTTTGTACAGATCCCAGAGCCAGACAATTAAATCTAGGACGAGATTTATATTCTTCGGCTAGGACTTCAGTTAATGTAATTACTGCCCCCTTACTACTAGCATAAGCTGATAAACCAGGAAACTTTTTACTAGCATTTAACCCTCCAACACTAGTAATATTTATTACCTGTCCATCTCTATTAATAATAGGCAAAACTGATCTTGTGAGGGTGGCTAATCCAAAAACATTAACATCATAAATCTTCTTAAAAATTTCGTATGTAGTATTTCTAAATCTATCCTTAACTAAAAAACCGGCATTATTAATTAAGATATCTATTTTGATATCTTCTGAAATTAATTTTTTGACAAACTTTTCAATTTGTTCTTGATTAGTCACATCTACAGAATATGATTTTAGATTTAATATTCCTTTAAGAGGTTCAACATTTCTTGAAATAGCTATGACATTTAGACCTAAATCTGAGGCTTGAGAACAAATTTCAAAACCTATACCAGAACTTGAACCTGAGACCAAAATAGTTTTCATAAAAACCTAAATTAAAATAGAAACAGGATTTTCAATATATTCTTTTAATGTTTTAAGAAACGATGATCCAGTAGCACCATCAACTGCTCTATGATCACAAGCCAAAGTTAATTTCATTGTATTTCCAACTACTACCTCACCATCTCTGACAATTGGTTTTTCAATAATTGATCCAATTGATAAAATAGCAGAGTTTGGTTGATTTATTATAGAGGTAAAACTTTCAATTCCAAACATACCAAGATTAGAAATAGTAAAGGTACTTCCTTCTATTTCAGCAGGGGTTAATTTTTTATTTTTAGCTCTTTCCGCAAAGTCTTTAACTTGAGTATTTATCTGAGACATATCCTTTGAACTTGCGAATTGAATAACTGGAACTACTAATCCATCTTCAACAGCAACAGCAACTCCAAGATGAACATGCTCACTTATTTCAATCTTGTTATCATGCCATCTTGAATTAACTTTAGGGTTTTTGACTAATGAGAGAGCTACAGCTTTAGCTATAATATCATTATAAGAAATCTTTATATTTTGAGTATTTATATATTGCTCTCTAAAAGAAATCATATTGTCCATTTCAAATTCAACGGTTAAATAATAGTGAGGAGCCGTGAATTTTGATTCTGATAGTCTCTTAGCAATCGATTTTCTCATTGTGCTATTTGGAAGATCATATGATGATTCTTCTGTAGCAATGATCATATTATTTGTGTTTACAAAAGTTGCAGGTTTATAATTTTCAATATCTCTTTTGACAATTCTTCCATTATCACCCGTTCCTTTAACTTGGCTAAGATCAACACCCCTCTCAATTGCAAGTTTATTAGCTAAAGGGGAAATTAAAACTTTGCTACCAGAGCCCTTTAAATCATTTGCACTCTTAGTTTCTTCTTTTTGTAAATTAGGTGTGTTTAATGTTTCGGTTACTTTCACTGGCTCTGGCTCTTTCACTGGCTCTGGCTCTTTCACTGGCTCTGGCTCTTTCTTAGATTTAGATTCTGAGACATTTATCAAACTTGAAATATTCTCTCCTTTCTTACCAATAATTGCGATTATGCTATCTACAGGTGCTGTTTCACCTTCTTTAATACCAATATATAGAAGTTCTCCTTCATGAAATGATTCAAACTCCATAGTAGCTTTATCTGTTTCTATTTCAGCTAATATATCTCCTTCATTAATTGAATCACCTACTTTCTTGAACCATTTTGCAAGAGTTCCTTCCTCCATGGTATCACTTAATCTTGGCATGTTAATTACCTCAGCCATACTAATCTATTTTATGCTTAATGAATGGATAATCTTTTTGTTCATAAACAGAGTCATACATCAAAGATAAATCAGGAAATGGAGAAGACTCGGCAAACTCTTCACATTCTTTAATTTTCTTTTTTACTTTATCATCAATTTTTTTAAGCTTTGCTTCAGTAGCGTATTTCTTTTTTAATATAGTGCTTTTAACTTGAGTTATTGGATCAATTTTCTTATACTCTTCAACCTCTTCTTTTGTTCTATACTTTTGTGCATCGGACATTGAATGCCCTCTATATCTATATGTCTTTGCTTCAACAAGAGAAGGCCCATTTCCTTTTCTTGCATGACTAATACATTTATCTATTGATTCAGCAACTTTAACAATATTCATTCCATCAACAGATAGGGAATGAATACCATATGAATCACCATGCTTCCATAGTTCACTTTGTGCAGTTGATCTAGATACTGATGTACCCATAGCATAACCATTATTTTCAATTACATAAATCACTGGCAATTTCCATAATGCTGCCAAGTTAATAGATTCATGAAATGTACCTTGGCGAACTGCCCCTTCTCCCATAAAACAAAGAGTAACATTATCTCTTTTAAAATATTTATCGCCAAAGGAAATACCAGTTCCTAATGGAATCTGACCTCCAACTATTCCATGTCCACCAAAAAAATTATGTTTTTTTGAAAAAATATGCATCGAACCTCCTAAACCACCTGATGTTCCAGTTGCCTTTCCATAAAGTTCAGCCATTACATATTTAGGGTCCTCTCCTAGTCCAATAGAATGAACATGACTTCTATAAGAACTTATCATTCTATCTTTACCAATTTCTATAGCATGAAGACAACCAGCTAAGATAGCCTCTTGACCATTGTATAAATGGAGAAAACCTCTTATTTTTTGTTGTATATAGGCAGCTGCAAGTTTATCTTCAAACCTCCTCCAAAAAAGCATCCCTTCATACCAATTTATATAAGTTTTACCTGTTATTTGCTTCATGTTTTATAGTTGACAACTGTAATTTTGAGCCCATGCTAAATTACTCATTTCTTTAGTATATTGCAATAAAATTAGAATGGACATTCAAAATTTATATTCACTTTTTCAATCCTCTAATGGTGTGTCCATTGATTCAAGATCTATAGAAAAAGATGAAATATTTTTTTCAATAAAGGGTGAAAATTTTGATGGGAATAGATTTGCACTTGATGCAATAGATAAAGGCGCAAAATTTTCAATAGTTGATGATCCTCAATTGAAAAATAAAAATGAGAGAATAATATTTGTTGAAAACTCCCTAAAAGAGTTACAAAATTTATCAAAATTCAATAGATCAAAGTTTGATGTAAAAGTTATTGGTTTAACAGGAAGTAATGGTAAAACAACTACTAAGAAGTTGATTTGCAGTATTCTTTCTGAAAAATATAAGACATTATGTACTCATAGAAATTTAAATAATCATATTGGAGTTCCTCTCACTTTACTAAATATAAAACCTGAAACTGAAGTTGCTGTTATAGAAATGGGTGCAAATCATATTGGAGAAATTCAAAATCTATGTGAAATATCTATGCCTGATATTGGGCTAATAACAAACTTCGGAAGTGCTCATTTGGAAGGGTTTGGAAGTTTAAAAGGTGTAATTAAAGGGAAAAAAGAGCTTTATAAGTATTTAATAAAAAACTATGGACATATATTGTTAAATAATGATGATAGTCTTCAGAAAGAAGAATGTAAAAGTGATTTATATACATCATATGGTAAGGATAATTCATCAGATTTTATTTTTAAATATAAGAAAGAAGATGACAAGCTAGTTCTTTTAATTAATGACCATGAATTTAGCTGTAAAATTTATGGCGATTATAATTTTCCAAATATTGCTTCTGCAATTAGCATTGGAAAAATTTTGGATTTAGATAATGATGAAATTCAGAATGGTTTAAATAAGTTCCAAACAGAAGCGAATAGATCTGAAGTACTTGAATACCATGGAAATAAAATTTATCTAGATGCATATAATGCAAATCCTTCAAGCATGATTGCTGCTCTAGATAATTTTAATAGAGAAAGCCCGAACAATAAGATAATTATATTAGGTGATATGCTTGAGTTAGGGAGTTTCTCTAAAGATGAGCACCTGAAAATTATTAACCATTTAGATAAAATGGATTTTGAATCTGTCTATTTGATTGGTGAAATCTTTTCTTCTCTGAATACTTCTGACTCAAGATTCAAAAAGTTTAATGATATAGAAGAGCTAATTAAGGAATTGGATTTAACTCAAATAAAAGACAAAAGTATTTTGATTAAAGGGTCTAGAGGTATAGGATTGGAAAAATTAATTAATTGATTGCTCCTTGAATTATTTCTTCCACAATATCAGGATTCAATAAGGTTGATGTATCTCCCATATTTGACAAATCATTACTTGCAACTTTTCTCAAAATCCTTCTCATAATTTTACCAGATCTAGTTTTTGGTAGTCCACTTACAATCTGGATTTTATCTGGTTTTGCTATTGGACCTATAACATTTCTTACAACATCTGTAATTTGATTTTTTATATTATCATTTTCAGATCCAGGATTTATAATAACAAAAGCATATATCCCCTCTCCTTTTATATCATGAGGATAACCTACCACAGCAGATTCAATAACTTCACTATGTTCATTAATTGCACTTTCAACCTCAGCTGTACCCATTCTATGTCCAGATACATTCATTACATCGTCAACTCTACCTAGAATTCTGAGGTAGCCATCATGGTCCCTCTTAACACCATCACCTGTAAAATACATTCCTTTATAACTAGAGAAATAAGTCTTAATACACCTTTCATGATCTCCATAAGTAGTTCTTAATATGGAAGGCCAAGGTGATTTTATACATAAATTTCCTTGAACATTATTTCCACTTAGTTCATTTCCTTCAGCATCAACTATGACAGGGATTATACCCGGGAGTGGAAGTGATGCATGGGCTGGTTTATTAGGGGTAATTCCCGCTAATGCGGAAATCATTATTCCACCAGTTTCTGTTTGCCACCAAGTATCAACAAGTGGGCAATTACCTTTACCTATATTATCATGATACCAGTGCCAAGCTTCTTCATTTATTGGCTCTCCAACTGATCCAATTACTTTTAATGAGTCTAGTGAATTATTCTCTAAAGGTTCTAATCCATGGGCTTGAAGAGCTCTTATTGCAGTTGGTGCAGTATAAAATTGATTTACTTTGTGCTTATCTACTATGTCCCAAAATCTACTAACATTTGGATATGTGGGAACACCTTCAAACATTAAACTTGTAGCTCCGCACAAAAGAGGTCCGTATACTATATATGAGTGTCCTGTAATCCATCCTACATCTGCAGTACACCAGTATATATCATCTTTATCATACTGAAAAACATTTAAAAAAGTATAGGCTGAATATACCATATAACCCCCTGTTGTATGAACAACTCCTTTAGGCTTACCAGTTGATCCAGAAGTATATAAGACAAACAACATATCCTCTGAATCCATAACTTCTGCTTTACATTCTGATGACTTATCTTTAACTAATTCATGCCACCAAAAATCTCTACCTGAAACAAAGTTTACTTCTTGATTAGTTCTTTTCAGAACAATTACTTTTTCTATTGAGTTAGATTTTTCAAGAGCCTCATCAACAACCGATTTAACTGGTATAACTTTGTTTCCTCTAAAATTTCCATCAGAAGTTATTACCATTTTTGACTCACAATCATCAATTCTATCAGCTAATGAAGTAGATGAAAATCCTGCAAAAACAACAGAATGAACTGCTCCAACTCTTGCACAAGCTAACATTGCAATTGCTGCCTCTGGAACCATAGGCATATATATTATAATCCTATCCCCTTTTTTTATTCCGAGATCTTTTAAAGCATTTGAAAACTTACAGGTTTCCTCATAAAGTTCTTGATAAGAAATTTTTTTCGTGTCTTCATCTGGATTATTAGGCTCCCATATAATTGCTGTCTTATCTTTATTTTCAATTAGGTTTCTTTCAAAAATATTTTCTGTAATATTAAGCTTACCATCAATAAACCATTTAACATCTGCTTTTTCAAAATCAGATTCTAAAACTTTTTTCCATGGTTCAATCCAACTAAATGATTTAGCAATTTCAGCCCAGAATCCTTCTGGATCACTTTGACTTTTTTCATATTGATTAAAGTATTCTGATAAAGATTTAATTCTTTGCATAATTATTTTGGATATCTAATGTTTTCTACAAGCTGTTTAATTCTTTCAGGAGTTGGTTTAGTAAATCTAGATACAATAATAGCTATAATAAAATTAATAAACATTCCAATAGTACCAATACCTTCAGGTGAAATACCAAACAAATAGTTATCAGGAGTTCCTGGACCTCCTAATTGTGGCTTAAAGTAAAAAATATAAATTGCTGTAAACAAAATACCTACAATCATTCCAGAAATTGCTCCTTCTTTATTCATTCTTTTATCAAATATTCCAAGAATAATTGCTGGAAAGAAAGAGGATGCTGCTAATCCAAAAGCAAGAGCTACAACTTCTGCAACAAAACCAGGGGGGTTAAGCCCTGCCAGTCCTGCTGCAACAACTGCTACAGCAATAGCAATTCTAGCAGCCCGAAGCTCCCCTTTTTCAGAGATTTTAGGATTAAGATTCTTCTTTAATAAATCATGAGATATTGAAGTTGAGATTACAAGTAATAGTCCAGCTGCAGTTGAAAGAGCAGCAGCTAACCCACCTGCAACTATTAATCCAACTACCCATGCAGGAAGATTAGCAATTTCAGGATTTGCAAGAACCATTATGTCAGGATCAACAGTCAGTTCATTAATTTGAGAATCTGCAACATATTGAATTACACCATCTTGATTTTTATCATCAAATTGAAGTAAGCCTGTATTTTCCCAGTTTTTAAACCAATCTGGAACATCTGCATATCTAGCATTTGAAACTGTATTTATTAAATTAACTTTTGCAAAAGCTGCAACTGCAGGTGCAGTTGTATATAAAATTGAAATAAATAAAAGCGCCCAACCAGCGGAGATTCTAGCATCTCTAACTTTAGGGACAGTAAAAAATCTAACAATTACATGGGGCAATCCTGCTGTTCCAAACATTAAGGCAGCTGTAATAAAAAAGACATTTATCAATGTTGTCCTATTTACATCAGTATATTTTTCAAATCCCAAATCAACAGATAATTGATTTAACTTTTCTAGTAAATAGACTCCATCCATAGTCTTACTTCCAAATCCTAATTGAGGTATAGGGTTACCAGTAGCTTGAAGTGAAAGATAAATTGCTGGAACAGTAAAAGCAAATATTAAAACACAATATTGTGCTACTTGAGTGTAAGTTATTCCTTTCATACCTCCAAGGACAGCATAAAAGAATACAATACCAATACCAATAATAACTCCATTCTCAAATGGTATTTCAAGAAATCTTGAAAATGCAACTCCAACTCCTTTCATTTGACCAACTACATATGTAAATGAAATAAAGATTGCACAAATTAATGCTATAAGCCTTGCATTACTAGAGTAGTACCTTTCTCCTATAAAATCTGGAACAGTAAATTTTCCAAATTTTCTTAAATATGGGGCTAAACATAATGCTAAAAGAACATATCCACCTGTCCACCCCATTAAATATTGAGAACCTCCATAACCTAAAACAGAAATAAGTCCTGCCATTGAAAGAAATGATGCAGCTGACATCCAATCAGCAGCAGTCGCCATTCCATTAATAATAGGGTTTATTCCAGCTCCCGCTATATAAAACTCTTTTGTGCTTTGAGCTCTAGACCATATAGCTATTACTATATATATAGTAAAAGTTATGCCAACTAAAAGATATGTCCAAAATTGAGAATCCATACTATTCTTTTAAATTATATTTCTCATCTAGTTTATTCATAAGATATACATAGATAAAAATTAATATTACAAAAATGTATATTGAACCTTGCTGGGCAAACCAAAATCCAAGAGGAAAACCTCCTAGATAAAAATTATTAAGATATTCTGCCATTAAAATTCCAAAACCAAATGAACATATAAACCAAACTGTTAATAGTATTCTTAAATAAATTAAATTCTGTTTCCAATATTTCTTTTTTAATATAGTATTTTTAATCTCTTCAATTTCTTTTCTTTCTATATTGGAAATTTGTTTTGTTTCAGTAGCATATTTCTTTTTCATATCACATCAAATATTAAGTGGAGATTTACCTTCAATTCTCATATTCTCTTTTGATAAAATTTGAAAAGATTTTGATCTAGATAATTCCTTAAAAAGATTAAATGAATCCTCTGGCATTAAAGTTAGCTTTCTTTTGACTGTATCCATTATTCCAAAGGCAAGGTCTAAATGAGCTAAATGTTCTCCTTTTTGATTATAAAAATTTTGAAAAAGTTTAAAAAACTTTCCATCTTCACTATAACCATCTATTTCAACAGTTACAGAAAATTTAACACCTATTTTAATCTCTTTGTAATAGTACATATGTTCGTAGAAAAGAACAGGGCCTATGTTCAGTTTGTCAAACTTAGTTTTATTTAACTCTAATGAATTAAAAAAAGAAACCCTAGCATCAGTAGAATATTTATTATAAGCATAGTTTGCAACATGCCAATTTGGGTCTAAATCAGTCCAAGAAGCCTCATAATCCTTTTTAAACATTCGACAATTTACTTATTTTTTAGAAAAAATTTTCTTTGTATGTCCAGAAAATATTTAAATAGAAAAAAAGATAACTCAAGGTTACACAAAATTTTATTAAACTTCCTGCAACCACACCTACTAATGACCCAAATGCAGGTTTTAATGATTCTGAAAAACTTTTTTTATTTACCATCTCACCAATTAAAGCTCCTACAAAGGGACCAACTAGTATTCCAAATGGACCTATCACTATAATGGCTAAAACTAGTCCTATAAATGTTCCAACTTGTCCAGACTTTGATCCACCAAGTTTCTTAACTCCAATAATTGGTATTATATAATCTATTAACCCTACTGCTACTGCGACAGAAAGAGTTATTAAAACAAAATTTAAATTAAATTCTACTGCATCGGTTAAGTTTAAGATTAAAATAGCTAACCATGAAACAAATGGACCAGGTATCATAGGGACAAAACTTCCTGTGATACCAATTAAACATAGAACCAACCCAAGAATAAATAAAATAATATCCATCATGAATTATTTAATCATCAAATTGAGAATATAAAATAGAATTAGAAAAAAAATCCTTTTCATAATGATTTGTTGAATCTACAAGTTAATATTTTTTACATATATAATTTAATAGCCCTTTGTTGGCAGTTCTCTTTTTCACTAAATTGCAAAAAGGCTTAATTATGAATAAAAAATTTGTATTAGCAATTGACGCAGGGACTACAAGTTCAAGAGCAATTCTGTTTGATAAAAATGGAAAAATAAATGGTGTAGCTCAATATGAGTTTAATCAACTTTTTCCAAAAGAAGGTTGGGTAGAGCATGATGCAGAAGAAATTTGGAATACTCAATTAAAAGCAATAAATGATGTATTAAATAACTCAAATGTAGATATCACTCAAATTGATTCTATAGGTATAACAAATCAAAGAGAGACTACTGTTATATGGGATAAAAAAACTGGAAAACCTGTTTTTAATGCAATTGTATGGCAAGATAGAAGGACTGCTGATTTCTGTAAAGAACTTATTAAAAAAGGGAAAGATAAAGTTATACTTGATAAAACAGGATTAGTTATTGATGCATATTTTTCGGGAACTAAAATAAAATGGATTCTTGATAAAAAAGAAGAATTTAGATCTAAAGCTAATCAAGGTGAATTAATTTTTGGAACAATTGACACTTGGCTAATATGGAATCTAACCAAAGGAGAATATCATGTTACTGACCCAAGTAATGCTAGCAGAACTTTATTATATAATATTCATGATGATGATTGGGATGATGAACTATTATCTATTTTTAATGTTCCAAAAAATATCTTACCTAAAGTTATTGATTCATCTTCATTAATTGTAAAAACAGATAAAAGCATTTTTGGAGAAAGCATTCCTATTAGTGGAATAGTAGGTGATCAACAAGCTTCTCTTTTTGGACAACTATGTCTTAATCCTGGCGATGTAAAAAATACTTATGGTACTGGATGTTTTTGTGTTATGAATACTGGAGATAAAGTAGTTAGATCAAAAAATAAAATGCTTAGTACTATTGGATGGAGAATAAATGGAAAACTAACATATGCTCTTGAAGGAAGTGTTTTTGTTGCTGGAGCTCTAGTCCAATGGTTAAGAGATAAGCTTGAAATTATTTCAGAATCATCTGAAATTGAAGAATTAGCAAAAACCGTTGATACAAATGGTGGAATTACATTTATACCAGCATTATCTGGTTTAGGTGCTCCGTATTGGGATCCATTTGCTCAAGGTGCAATTTTTGGATTAAACAGGGGAACTGAAAAAGGCCATATTGCTCGAGCAGCTCTAGAATCTATTGCACTTAGAACAAGAGATATAATCATTGAGATGCAAAAAGATGCTGGTATTGAATTTAAAAATCTTAAAGTTGATGGAGGAGCAAGTAATAACGATTTATTAATGCAAATTCAATCTAACCTATTGGGCAACAAAGTTATTCGACCTAAAACAACTGAAACTACGGCAATAGGTGCCGCTTTCATGGCTGGTCTTGCAACAGGATTTTGGTCAGATATTTCTGAGCTAAGCAACCTTTGGGAGATGGATAAAATATTTAATCCTAATGAAGATTTTGACTCAAAATCAATAATTGATCTGTGGGATAAAAGAATAGGAAAGATACTTTCAGATTAATGAATAGAGATACTAATTTAGATAAAATTAAAAGTTTTGATAGCCAGTGGGATATTGTAATTATTGGTGGTGGCGCTTCTGGTCTTGGAATTGCAGTAGATGCTTCAAAAAGAGGTTATAAAACTTTACTTCTTGAAAAATATGATTTTGCAAAAGGAACATCTTCTAGAAGTACAAAACTAATTCATGGAGGTGTTAGATATCTCCAAAGTGGAGATATCTCTTTAGTTATTGAGTCTCTAAGGGAAAGAGGGATTTTAAAAAAAAATGCACCTCATCTAGTTAGAGATTTAAGTTTTGTTATTCCAACATATGACTGGTGGAGTAGTCCCTTTTACGGAATAGGTCTTAAAATATATGATATGATGGCTGGATCATTAGGTCTTGGTAAATCTCTTATACTTTCCAAGGAAGAGACAATTAAATTAATTCCTAATGTAAATAAAAAGGGTTTAAGAGGGGGTGTTATATACCATGATGGACAGTTTGATGATACTAGAATGGCTATTAGTCTTGCTTTAACAGCAAATGACCAAAATGCTTGTTTAATTAATTATTGCGAGGTAATCAATCTTATAAAAAAAGACAACCTCGTTACTGGTATAAAATTTAAAGACACAATAAAAGGTGAAACTTTTGAAGTTAAAAGCAAAGTAGTAATTAATGCTACAGGTGTATTTGCTGATAAAATAATTAAAATGGATCAACCTAATTCAAAAAAAATGATTAAACCAAGTCAAGGAGTTCATATTGTTTTAGAAAAGAAATTTTTAGATAGTCCTCATGCTATAATGATACCTCATACAACTGATGGAAGGGTTCTATTTGCGGTTCCATGGAAAAATCATGTAGTTGTCGGAACAACAGACACTCAAATTAAAGACACATTGGATGAGCCTAAACCTTTAAAAGAAGAAATTGATTTTATTCTTAATAATGCATCTAAGTATATGTCTATCAAACCATTTAAAAAAGATATTAAAAGTGTTTTTGCTGGCCTAAGACCCCTTGCTTCTACAAGTAATGAAAAATCGACTAAAGAGGTATCCAGAAGTCACAAAATTAATGTTTCAACTACTGGTTTAATTAGCATCTTAGGTGGTAAATGGACTACTTATAGAAAAATTGCTGAGGATGCAGTAGATGCTTCAATACTATTAGGGGGATTAAGAAAAAGAAAATGCAAAACAAAAAATTTACGTCTTCACGGTTTTAAAAGAAGAGTAAAATGGGATAATCCATTTCACGTTTATGGATCAAAAGCAAGAAGATTAAAGTCTTATGGAAGTTCAATAGACAATATCTCACTATCAAAGAAATTTTTTATTTCAAATAGTATAATTCATTGGTCAATAACCAAAGAAATGGCGATAACAGTTGAAGATGTTTTAGCTAGAAGAACAAGATGTTTATTTTTAGACTCTGGTGAATCTATTAGAATCGCCCCTCAGGTAGCAAAAAAAATGGCAGAAATTATGAAAAAAGATAAGACATGGATAGATAAAGAATTAAAAAAATTTAATACATTATGTGAAAATTATAAAGCATGATGAACAATCCTTATATCGCAGAGTTCATTGGTACAGCTATTCTATTATTTCTTGGAAACGGTATTGTTGCCAATGTTAGTTTAAACAAAACTAAAGCATCTAAACAGATGACACCTTGGATTTTAATCACTACAGCATGGGGTCTCGCTGTTTTTACCGCAGCCTTTATAACTGGACAATTCAGTGGAGCTCACCTTAATCCAGCAGTAACTGTAGGTCTAGCATTTGCAGGAAAGTTTTCTACTGAGCTTATTTGTGGGTATATTATATCACAGATACTTGGAGCAATTTTTGGTAGTTGGCTAGTTTATATTATTTATATAGATCATTATAGAGAAACTTCTGATGAAAGTTCTGTAATGGGAACATTTTGTACTTCTCCCGCAATAAGAAACTACAAGAATAATTTCTTTAGTGAGTTAATGGGAACATTCATCCTTGTTTTTGGTGTTTTATATTTAGTTGAACCAAATATAACTATTGAAGGCACAAAAATAAATTTTGGAATTGGTTCTTTAGAGGCTCTTCCTGTTGGAATATTAGTTTGGGTAATAGGTTTAAGTCTGGGAGGAACTACTGGATATGCAATAAACCCTGCCAGAGATCTTGGTCCAAGAATTACATATCAACTTATTCCTAGAAAAAACAAAATCTCTGACTGGGCTTATAGTTGGGTTCCTATTTTAGGTCCTTTATGTGGAGGTGTTCTTGCTGGATTATTATTTGCATATCTTCAATAATTATTAATTGGAAAACATCAAGTCAAAAAAAATTGCTCTAATAACTGGAGCGACATCTGGGATAGGAGAAGCAACTGCAAAAAAGTTAGCTAGTAAGTTTTCTTTAATTCTATGTGGAAGAAGACAAGAAAAGCTAACTACTCTTTCTAAATCTTTGTCTAATTTAACAACTATTAAAACGCTAACTTTTGACGTAAGAGATAAAGATGATGTGTCTACCAAACTTAATGAACTAGAAGGGGAATGGAAAAATATTGATATTCTTATTAATAATGCTGGTAATGCTCATGGAATGGATTTCATTCATGAAGGAGATATTGAAGACTGGGATATGATGATAGATACTAATGTAAAAGGATTACTATATGTATCTAAAGAAGTTTTAAAAATAATGGTAAAAAATAATAGAGGGCATATTATTAATATTGGTTCAATTGCTGGAAAAGAAGTATATCCAAAAGGAAATATCTATTGTGCTTCAAAATTTGCTGTTGATGCTATATCTCAGGGAATGAGAATTGATTTAAATAAGCATAATATAAAAGTATCTCAAATAAATCCTGGTTTAGTAGAAACTAACTTTTCAATGGTTAGGTTTAAAGATGATAAGGAAAGATCAAAAGCTGTTTATAAGGATGTTAACCCTCTAGTTTCTGAAGACATAGCTAATGTTATTGACTATGTTATATCAAGCCCAGAAAATGTTAACATAAGTGATATTACTGTCCTTGCAAAATCTCAGGCATCTTCAACAGTTATAAACAGAGGTTAATCTAAAACAGTTATACTAAGGTATTTATTAGGTGTTGGGCTATAAGCTAAACATACAGCGCAATTATTGTTTTTGAAGTTATCTATAATAAAGTTAAACTCGTCTCCTTCATCTATATCCTCAGGAAAATCACATACACTTCCAAGAGCAAAAACATTAGTGTACGAAATGTCTGAGAATTCATTTGTCCAATTTAATTCAATTAAAGAAGAATCAAAATTTGAATCTAAAACTTGAATGACATAATTCATACATATCCCCTTAACAACAAGCTTTCCTTTATATGAACTTTCTAATTCAGTATCAGAATTATTTTTAGAGCAACTTAAAAGGAACAAAAGAGCAAATAGATAAATAAACTTATTCATACAAGACAAAAATAAAAAAACCCTTCAAATGAAGGGTTTTTTATAATTGCACAAATAATTATTCTTCAGCCGGAGCTTCCTCATCAGATCCTTCTTCAGTCGGAGCTTCCTCATCAGATCCTTCTTCAGCCGGAGGAGGAGGAGGAGGAGGAGGAGTTTTATCATAGACAATTACTCTAGATATTTTTCCTTCTTTAAATTGAGCATCAATCATTCTTTGAACCGTACTCTCATTATTTCTTACTACTTGGCCAGCTATAATCCAAACTTCACCATTAACAAGACCTTTGTATGGCATTGCCCAGTAGAGATTCCATTCTGGATCACCAGATTCAAAATAATTTGATAACGCCTCAGCATGTGCCTCTGCTCCAGAAATTACCTTTCCACTAGATAACTCAAGCCTAACATCATCTGTTTCAAGAGATAAAATTGTTTCAATATCTTCATCGTTGTGAGCTTGAAGCCACTTTTTGTATGTTTCAGTAATATCATCTGAAGCATTAACAAAAGTTTCATTTTCATCATCAGTAATCTCATCTGAAGCATTAACAAAAGTTTCATTTTCATCATCGATCCAAAATCCAGATCCTTCAACTGGTGCATTACATCCCATAGTAAGTAGAGCAAGTATTAGTATAAGTTTTTTCATAATATTAATTTTAATTATGTCTTAAAGATAAAGTTAAATAATTATGTTTTAATAGTTTTGTATGATAAATTTGTATAAATAAATTATGACTATGAAGCCAATAAACATTTATTTAATTATTGCAATTGTTCTTGCTGGATGTAACCAAAAACAAAAAAAAGAAAATTTTCAATATGAACGTGTTCAAGAAAATTCATCTGAAGTTATTCAAAATAATGATAGCCAGAATACAATCATTTTAAATTCTAATGATGCAATGCTCTTCGACAAAAAAGTAATAAAAGTTAATTATGGTGAAAAAATTACACTTACTTTAAATCATGTAGGAAAAATCGGAAAGGATTTTATGGGGCATAATTTTGTTTTATTAAAGAAAGGTGTTGATGTTGATGACTTTGCACAAAAAGCAATACTTGCTAGAGATAATGAGTATATCCCTGAAGGTGATGAAATTATTGTTACAACAAAAATGTTAGGTGGAGGAGAAAGTGATACAATAGTCTTTGATGCACCGGAACCAGGAAAATATATTTTTATATGTACATTCCCAGGACATTATCAACTAATGAGAGGAGAATTTATAGTTTTTTAAGTGGGCATTACGGTCCTAATTTCGAACTTCTTTAGAAAATTATTACAATAGACAAAAAATGAAGAGATAATTGATTTTCAGAAGAAATATTTTTTTCATAACTATAAATTTAGTCAAAAATTTATCACTTATTAACTTCAGATAAACTTCAGATTAGTTATTTTCCTAATTGTACAATCCTCTGTGAAGTCTTGTGGGTGATGGCAGATTC
>Ga0208879_1002455_pt1 | contig 16289 bp, 13 predicted proteins | sample Knorr_S15_td_Bot_FD_185605 | JGI IMG/M metagenome (GOLD analysis project Ga0208879, IMG submission 185605) | Marine microbial communities from Southern Atlantic Ocean transect - Knorr_S15_td_Bottom_ad_5009_LV_A (SPAdes) (version 2) | ecosystem: Environmental > Aquatic > Marine > Oceanic | place... | reverse complement strand
TAGAATGGGTCAGATGAAATGGGATGAAAAAATCTTGCATTTATGGAGTACAACCGGCAACTTTTGACTTAATTCGAGGTATTTTTGGAGTTTCAACATGGTTAATGACATGAAATCCGGTATTGGATTTCTGATTCCCGCTGCCGGCGTCGTCGGCTTTTTCACCTCTCTCTTGATGGGAGATTTCCTTGTAAGCATCATCGTTGCCGTCGCCGGGATCCTGATCTGGTTCCTGTATATGGCGGTGATGGAATCACATATACCGGAACAGATGGGAAATATGATCATGCTGTTCGGTATTATGCTGGCGATCGGTATTTTTATGGGATATGGCGTTACGCAGAATATGTGGGGCGGAATTGAATTCCAAACAGAGGGATCTATTTTTTCACTTGTGATTTTGTTCTTTGCGGTACTTACAGGGCTCTCTTTCCGGAATCAATCTTCCCGCCTGGCAACACCGGGAGGCGGATTGTCAGATTCCGATCGTGAAATGGTATTGAATGCGATCAAGGAAAGCGACAAGCCTGCATTAGGGGCCGAGCCACACGTAATTGTTGTTAAGCAAGAAGCGGCATCAGACGAGGATGAAGAGGATGAAACAGACGAACTAGACGATCCTTATGCTATGATGAATAATCCTTACTTTGCTTATCCACCGGATTATTATTACGATGATGAGGAAGAAGACGAGGACGACGAAGATTGGGATGATGAGGACGACGAAGACGAATAAAACGCATCTTTCCCGAAAATTAAAAAGGGCAGTTTTCACCGCCCTTTTTTATAAGATCATTCGTTAAACATTAAACTTAAAGAAAATACAATCCCCGTCTTTCACGATGTATTGCTTTCCTTCCTGGCGTATGAGTCCCAGTTCTGATAGTGCTTTCTCTGAGCCATGCTTTAAAATTTCATTATATTGAAATATCTCCGCCTTAATAAATCCACGTTCAAAATCGGTGTGGATCTCTCCAGCTGCCTTGGGAGCTGATGCACCCACAGGAATGGTCCAGGCCCGAACCTGTTTATCTCCGCAGGTAAAGAATGTATGGAGCCCCAGTAAGCTGAATCCTGCATGGATCACTTTATGGAGTCCCGGTTCAGGTAGGTTGTATTCTACCAGGAATAATTCTTTTTCCTCATCCGGAAGAACCGCGATCTCCTGTTCAATGGAGGCACAGATCCGGATAGCAGAATTCCCTTCTTTTTCAGCAAAATCGAAAAGGGCTTGAACGTGTTTATTCCTTTCATCCTGCATGATCTCTGCTTCATCTACATTTGCTATATACAGGATCGGTTTGCTGCTGAGCAAGTGCAGGGAGCGCAGTATCTTTTTTTCATCTGCATCATGGATGATCAGGGTACGCGCACGGTGTCCCTCATTACAATGCTGGAGTAAACGGTGGATCAGATCCAATTTTTTCTTGGCTTGTTTTTCTCCGGATCGGGCTGCCTTTTCCGTTTTGCGGTGGCGTTTTTCCAATGTTTCCAGATCGGCCAGCAATAATTCTGTTTCAATCGTTTCAGCATCCCGGATCGGATCCACACTTCCCTCTACGTGGGTCACATTATCATCATCAAAACAGCGGACCACATGCATTATGGTAGCGGTTTGCCTGATCTGTCCCAAAAACTTGTTGCCTAATCCTTCACCTTTACTGGCACCCCGGACCAGTCCAGCAATATCCGTAAATTCAACAGTAGCAGGAACAATCTTTTGCGGGTGATAGATCTTCGCTAATTCCATCAGGCGGGAGTCGGGCAATTCCACGATGCCCACATGGGGTTCAATGGTGCAAAAAGGATAATTCTCCGCAGGAACGCCGGATTCCGTCAGGGCATTAAACAAGGTGGACTTGCCCACATTGGGCAGTCCGACAATTCCACATTGAAGGGCCATATTATAATTTTAGTTTTTAAGGTTGATGTAAGAGAAGTGATTTCGACAAGTTCAATCACCGAATTTCTTGATGCCTGAGCTTGTCGAAGGCAGTTTAAATAAATGTGATTAAAATGAATCGAGAGCTGGATCACCGCCAAAATCGTAAGTGAGATTATCAAACAATCCAACCTGGAGATTCTTGGCAAAATAAATGGTACGATCTGCGCTTGTGCTCAATTCGCCATCTGCCCAGATCATATAGTTTCCGCGCAGATTCAGGAGTTTTTTAATATCGATCTTATATGTGACCTTATCATGATAGGGACGAACCTGGCCTTTAAATTTTATATCGCCAACACCTAAAGCGCGCCCTCTGCCCTGGCCTCCGATCCAGGATAAAAAGAATCCGACCAATTGCCACATACCATCAAGCCCAAGACAACCAGGCATGACTGGATCACCCTTAAAATGGCAATGGAAGAACCAAAGGTCATCGGTGATGTCTAATTCCGCAATGACCTGTCCTTTGCCATATTTGCCGCCGTCATCATTGATCTTTGTGATGCGATCCATCATGAGCATGGGAGCTAGGGGTAATTTCCCATTTTCCATTCCGCCCAAGATTCCTTCGCCGCTTTGTATCAGATCTTCTTTTGTATAACTACTTTTTGTTATCATTTTATGGTCAATTATCCCATGATTATATGGGGGTGAGAGTACGACAATTTTAGGAGATTACGAACCGACTTTTCATGTTCAACTTCCAAAATAATCGGGTAAATTGTGTGCTATAATTTGGAGAAAAATATGTCTGCATGGGTTTTAATATTAGGTGGTTCTACGGGTCACGGCGCCGCAACGGCAAAACGCCTGGCAAAAGACGGGTATGGTATAATTGCGTTTCATTTTGATCGCGGAGAAGCGAAAAAACTGGCTGTAGAAACCATTGCTGAAGTGAATAAAACAACGGATGGCCGTTGTCATTACTTTAATACAAATGCCGCCGCGGAAGAGACCATGGATAAATATATTCCCCAGATCAAGGAGATCACGGGTGGAGAACCGGTCAAACTTCTGTTGCATTCTATTGCTTTTGGTACCACCACCAACCTTTTTGGGGAAAGACCTGTCACCCAACGACAAATGGATATGACGGTTCACGTCATGGGGAATGCTCTGTTATACTGGACCCAAAAATTATACGCAGAAGAGCTCCTGGGAAACGGCTCCCGTGTCATGGGACTCACAAGCGAGGGGAACTATGTGGCCATGGAAGGATATGGTCCCATCAGTGTAGCAAAAGTAGCCATGGAAGCCATTATCCGCCAGATCGGCTGGGAGTTAGGACAATATGGAATTACGGCCAATGCGGTCCAGGCGGGCGTTACACCAACCCGCGCTTTAACAAAGATCACGGAAGGATGGGAAACCTGGATTGAAAATACAAAAAAACGAAATCCCATGCGTCGCACAACCACACCGGAAGATGTGGCGGGAACCATTTCAATGCTTTTACAACCGGAAGCAGATTTCATTAATTGTTCCATCATTTATTGTGATGGAGGCGAATCCCGTTCCGGTTCTTTCTGATGATTATTAAACCTTTCAAAGGTTTTATGAATTTCCCCCATGGAATTAATCCAGTTCCTCCAACAATTTGATTTTCCACCTATCCTTTTTCTCATGAAAGGGATCACGCTATTGGGAAATGTTTACACCTATCCACTTTATCTAATCATAGGCTATTTCTTTTTAAAGAAAAAAGATTGGCTATCATTTCTCGGGATCATTATCCTGTCCGCCATTGTAAATGAGGCACTGAAGAGCGGATTTTCACTCCCGCGTCCTCCGGAAGAATTTCACCTTGTTTCTGTCACCACTTCAGGTTTTCCCAGTGGTCACGCTCAAATGGGTGTGGTTGTTTGGGGTTGGCTTGGAAAACACTATAATCGTATTGTGCCAGCATCAGTGATGATTTTTGTGATCGGATTATCGAGGATTTATCTCGGTGTACATTTTCCGCACCAGGTCCTGGGCGGATGGGCTGTTGGTTTTGTGCTATTAATGGGGTGGTTCTTTTTTGGAAGAGAATTAAAGAAAAAAGAATAGGTTAGGAATTAACGCCCTGGGCGATCTTTGCTTTAATGAGTCCCACCAGATCATGACTATCTTTATTGGGTGCTATATCAAAACTCCGCTTCGCCTCATTCAGGGCATATTCCCACCAGTCTTTTTTTGTATAAGCTATGGCCAGTTTAAAATGTGCTTTGCCCAGGACATGAAATTCATCCCGCGTTAGTTGGCTTTGATCGCCGGAATAAAGACGGGACACTTCACGGTATTCCATGATAGCTTCATCCAGAAGGCCCTTCTGCAGATACCAGTTTCCAAGATTCAGGTGGCGTGAAGGATCTTCCTGGCATGCACTAATCATGAGAGCAAGACAAGCGGGCAGAAGCAGTTTGGCGTGACGAGATATAAAATCGATCATAATAGAACGTGAATTTCCGGTTTTACCTTGTGGAAAATCAAGAAGAAAATCCATCCACATGGAATTTGGCATCTGCGGGATGTTTTGGATCGCGAACCACAAATTGAAGAATAAGCATGCCAACGATAAGACTTGTGCCCAGAATATAAAGTGATATGGTATAATCACCCATCCGGACCAGGAAACCAATCCCTACAATAAAAATTAAAACAAACGGTGCCAGGAATGAATCTACTAATGCCATGTATGTTTTGGTATCCCTCTCTTCCGCAAAATCGTAAACGAGATTCATGGCTGAGGGCATGAAGGCGCCCTGCCCCACTCCGATAGCTATAAAAATCCCATAAACCCAAAACATATTCTGGGCAAAGATAGCCAGGATCACCGCTGTGAAATGACCAAAATAGGACAGCATCATACTGGTTTTGTGTCCAAACTTGTCACCCAATTTTCCCGCAAAAAAACTGGCAATCCCTGCTGCTATCACATTCAGGATGGTAAAAATGCCTGCCTCACTCACAGCAAATTTAAATTTGTCCTGACAATAAACCGCATAGAGTCCCATCCCGGGGAGATAGGCAGCAAAAAAGATCCGAGATAAAATGTATTTTTGGAAATTTTTATGTCCGATGATGATGGATTTGGTCTCTGCAATAAAATCTCCCACTGTTTTATGATTCTGTCCTTTTCCATCTGGTTTTATTTTGAATGGAAAGAACAGAATTGTACCGATAGTGAGGCTCAAAAAGAGAATAAAAAACCCTATCCCAAAATTCCGTGGGAAGGGCAGATCACTGGTCAATAAATATCTTAACGCAAATCCACCTACAAAACTCCCGACGCTGTTAAAGGCAAATCCAAGTCCAAAAAATTTTCCACGCTCAGATTTCAATGTAGACTGGTTTAAAAATTCTGCCCAGATGGGAACAATAATGCCAATCGAAAACCCATACAATAAAAAATAAGCAAAATACACTTTCCATGCGGTTTGAACCTGCACTGGATCCAGCATGGAAAATGTGAACCCCATGAGGAAAGCCACCACCAATATGATCAAATGAACCAGGATAACAGCCCGTTTAATATTGCGGATATTTCGTCCAAGCGCCGCAATAAATAATGTGGGAAGCGCAATCAAGATCGAAAATAATCCAGCCGTGGAAACTGCGATACTTTCCGGTGCCCCCAATTCACGTAAAAAAAGCGGCACAATCGCATAAATTGTATGGAATGCTGCACCAAATCCCCAGCAGAATTCGTGGGACAGATTGTACTTTAAATTATGGTTATGGTCCCGAAGGGTGAATTTAGTCATTGGTTTTTTCACGGGTGAGCATGATCATAGATCCCAGGAGCAGGACTGCACCGATAATTTGTGCGAAACCCAGCATGCGCCCCCGGATCACCCAATCCAAGAAAACAGCAGACAGGGGCCAGGTGAGTTCATAAAGCGTGGTGTGTGATGCTGGAAGGTGCTTGAGTCCGTAATAATAAATAAAGAGTGCCACCGCACCGGTGGACATGACGATGATAACCAAATTCCGCCATTGATGGGTGGTGAGTTCAATGGATCCAAAACCATCCGATGTCACAGTGAAAATGATGAGCGCGCCCACAGCCGTTACAGAAAGTCGAAGCGCAGTAACAGTCGTGAAGTGTAATCGATTCAGGGCATGTTTGCCAAGAACAGTGGAACTACCCCAACTAAATGCAGCCAGTGTTGCCAGGAGTGCTGCAATGATTGTTTTGTCATCCCAATCAGCAATGGATGTGGTACCAAATGTGACGAGATAACCGCCTAACATAGCTACCAATGCCAAGCCAATAAATCGTTGGGAAAGTTTTTCTTTTAAAATAATGGCCGCCAGTGAAATGGCAAAAAGCGGCTGGAGTTTCTGCAGCATAACCACCACCGACAGATCGATATAATTTAAATAACCCAGTGCTTTGGTATAAAAAAAAGTTCCGAGAATTCCGCCGCAAATGGAGATCCAGAGAATTGAGATCCACCCGCGCTGACCCAGTGTTTTGATCTCCGGCCAGGCTTTGATAAGCAGGGGTAAAAACAGAAGCGCACCAATAGCGTGCTCCAGAGTCACCACCAAAAAAGACGATACTGAATAGAGTTCCTGTCGCAGGAATCCATCCATGCTCCAGAGCAGGGCGGCAAAGACAACAGCCAGCGGTGGAAGTATTTTTCGCATCATTAAAATTAGGGGCAGAATTGAAATTTATTGTGGGTTATTTAATGTCATACCGGGAATTTTGGTACACTTATTCATTAAATAATTCATGATTATAAACAGAAAATATCCGGTATCCAGAAAATTCTCACTACCCCTTCCGGAATGACAAATAAACAAAAAAGCCCCCCGCCCTTCGAAGCTTAGGAATCGGGAGGCTTTTTAAGAATGCGGCCTGACTGAATCAGGAATCTTTTTTCAGTTTTTTCATCTCTTCCCGGAGTCCTCTCATCTCTTTTCTTAATTCATCCATTTCATCTTCCAACTCATCCAGGTCATCATCGTCATCATGGAACCGGAATCGTTTCATCATTTTATGAGGCCTATTGCGATCCCTATTAAAGAATATATCCACATCTTCATCATGGTCTTTATCGCCGAAGAACATCATATGCTTTCCAGAGCCAAATCCCACATCGAATGAATGAGGCGCTACGCCCAGGGTGACTTTCATTTTCCTGGAGCGATTCTTCCGGATCACTTTCAATTCCACTTTTGAATCGGGTTTATGTCCACGGATCTCTTCTACAAGGTCGCTTGCATCTTCAACCTCTTCGCCGGCAACACTTAAGATCACATCACCCGCTTTCAGGCCTGCTTTTTCTGCGGGACTGTCTTCCATCACTTCTGTGATCAAAACACCACCATCTTTTGCGCCAAAATAGTCAGCGAGCTGGCCATCCAGGCCCTGGATCTGAACTCCCAGATACCCACCCCTTTTTTCCTGTCCATGCCAGCGCATCATTCGCATAAAACCATGCTCTTCTTCATCGTCGCCATTCCCATGTCCCATAAATTGAGCGATATTGACATTTAGATCCATTTCTTCCAATTCTTTTGCAAGAGCTTCCATGGCTTCTTCGTTACCCAAGGGAACCTCAAATTCTTTTTTATTACCATTTACCGTAATAACAAGCCTTAGTGTTTCACCATCTACATCGGCTTCCACATTGATATCTTTTGATTCCTGCTCATCATCAGATGGGATCATGATAACTTTTGTCTTTACAACAGATCTGTCTTTTTTACCTTCGGCAGACCCAATAGATAGGACAAATAAAAGCGATAACAGTATTCTAAACATAGATTTTCCTCGTGTTAAGTTAGTGGGTTAACACCCGAATTCGGATTTGGTTCCAATCGAAATTTATGTTAAAAATGTCATTCCAGATGAAAATCCGGCATTCAGTTTTAAAATTGATGGATTCTGGAAAAATGACCTTTCAAAGCTGTCATGCCGGCTAGCAAGCTCACTCATTACGTGAGGGCAGGCCGGACCAAGACCCGGTATCAAGAAAAATTATGGATTCCGAATACCCGCTAAGCATCTTCCGGAATGATATTATTCTAGATCTTCCCTTCCCGCTTCAGTGCTTTCAACGCTTCTGTTTTACTCAAGGTACTCAATTCAGATTCGTGGTCTTTTACAAATTGGACCACACTTTTTGAATCTATATAAGAATACTGTCTTAATGCCCAGCCAATGGCTTTGCGGATAAAGAACTCTTTCTCACCCATCCGTTGTTCACAGTAATGAAAAAGCCGGTCCGGATCGGTTCTATCTTTAAAATTTAATTAATGTAAAATGGCAGTTCGGCGCATCCACATATTCTCATGGTCGATCCAACCATCCATTACTTTTCCTGTTTCTGGATTATTGAAAACCACTGCCCCCGCAAAATGGCTGGCCATGGCATCCACTGTATCCCACCAGGATTTTGTAATCACTAACTTTTGAATAAAGGCAATAGAATTTGGCGCAAAGAATTTTTTATAGCGCTTCCCCAGATCAAGTCCAACATATTGATATTCCCTTTCATCCAAATCCCACAGGGCTTCAATAATTGACTGAAGTTCATTTTCAGATTGGATCGATCGTCCTCGCCACCATTCCCGTTGTAGTTCTCGTCTCATGGTACTTTTGATGCCAAAAAACGGAAAATGACCTTTCATATACTGTGCCATACGCAGGGCATTTTCCCCATGGGCGTTTTGTTTAAAAAGACGCGTTAAATCATTAATTTGATAATCAGGTATCATGATAATTATGATCCAAAGAAAATAAAAAGTCCACTATATTCCGGTTCGTCTACACGGCTAAGGAATGACCGAAAACTACAAAGAAAATTTACTGCCAAGTCTCATTGCCGGCACGATCAATGGTATTATTTTTATTGTGTCTGCCATGTCTTTGGCTGCCCTGATCTTTACAGGACCCTTGTCAGCCTATCTTCCGCAAGGGATTGGCATAATGTTGGTGGGTTCTATTATATTTGCTCTTTTTTCCGCAATGACCGCTACTTATCCATTGATCCTGATCGCACCCCAGGATATCCCGATCGCCATTCTTGCTTTGATGGCCATTACGATCAGCACGGGAATCGGGGATCAACTTTCAGCAGAGGATGTTTATCAATTTATATTTGTCGCCATTGGCCTCACGTCTATTTTGGTCGGGGTCTTCTTTTGGGTCCTGGGCCGCTTCAAATTAGGAAAACTGGTCCGTTTCATTCCCTTTCCGGTGGTAGGCGGATTCATGGCCGGAACCGGTTGGCTCATTGTAAAATTTTCCTTCACCATGATGACAGACATGGACCTAACCCTGTCCAACGCTTTCACTTTCTTGAATTCGGAAGTATTGATCCAGTGGGTCCCGGGTTTGGTTTTTGCTGTTGTGCTGCTGGTGGCGAGCCGGCGGATCAGTCATTATTTATTGACGCCGGGAATCCTGGTGGGCAGCATTCTATTATTCTATGGCATCACATCTTCCCAGGGATTTTCTTTCAGCGATCTGGAATCAGCCGGATATTTACTTGGACCCTTTTCGGAAGGGGGTCTGTTTCCTGGTACGCCCTTGCCCTACATTTCAGAATTTCGCTGGGATTTGTTTTTAACCCATCTCCCAGCCATTGCCACCATGATGGTTTTGAATGCCATTTCCATCCTGTTTAATTACAGTGGACTTGAGTTGATCGTCAAAGAAGATTTCGATCTGGATAAAGAATTACGGCTCACGGGTTATGGAAATATTCTGGCAGGACTGGCAGGAACCCCTCCCGGATATATCACCTTAAGTGAAACATCAATGGCCTACAATATTGGTGCCCGGACGCGATTATCCAATATCATTGTGGCGATTCTTTGTGGCGTTACGCTTATCTTTGGAGCAAAAGTGATTTCCATTTTTCCCAAGGTGATCCTGGGCGGGTTGCTCCTGAACCTTGGTTTGGACTTTTTAGTAGAATGGTTGGTGGATACATGGAAACGGCTCCAGAAAATGGATTATCTTGTGATTGTTCTCATTCTGGTTGTGATCGGGACTGTGGGATTTTTAGAAGGGATCGTGATTGGACTTTTGATGTCCATTGCTTTGTTTGTGATCAAGTATTCAAAAGTGGAAGTGATCAAATACGAACTATCAGGAAAAACCTTCAGCAGCAATGTGGGCCGATCGGAATACATGAAGAAAATCCTGGAAGAAAAAGGCGATCAAATTTTTATTCTCCCGCTACAAGGATTTGTCTTTTTCGGCACCGCGAACCAGATCCTTGAACGGGTCCAGCGACGGTTTGATTCAAGCCCCGATATAGATTTATCCTATCTTGTTTTTGATTTTCGGCAAGTGACAGGCGTGGATTCCTCCGCTGTAAACAGTTTTAATAAATTGCAAATCATGGCGGAGAAAAATGAATTCCGGGTTTTACTCTGCGGAATGAGCAATGAGGTTCACGCCCAATTTGAAACAGAAAATCTCATATCAGAAGATTCAGATATTTTTAATGCATTCAGTGACTTGGATCATGGCTTGGAATGGTGCGAAGAATCCATCATCCAAAAAACCCTTGAACTGGAAGGGCATGCAAGCCAAGCAATCAGCGAAGGGTCCTTTAAGGATAGATTCCAACAGGTTGCGGATTTCTTTGAATACAGGGAAGAACCGGAGGGAACTCGGATCATTGAGCAGGGGCAAGACCCCGGCGGGATATACTTTATTGATACGGGACAAATTTCAGTTTTCCTGGATACGGGATACGGGAATGAGATCCGATTAAAAACAATGGGTGAAGGGACCGTTGTGGGAGAAGTGAGTCTTTATCTCGGCTCTAAAGCATCCGCATCTGTGGTGACAGACGAACCGTGCCAGATCTATTATTTATCTAAGGAGAAATTCCAACAACTAAACCAGGATGCCCCGGATAAAGCCAGTGAGCTCCATACCTATGTTGTAAAATTATTGAGCGATCGATTGGCAGAATCCAATGCCACCATCCGCGCATTGATGAGATAATTGGCCTTTTCAACTTGGGATCAGGCTTGTCCCCCAATACCCATAGATGGACCTAGGTCTATTCCAAGGGAGCCTGCGGCCTGCTGCCACATTTGTTCGGGGCTGACATTAAAAATAAAATCTCGAGTCGTATTTTGCATGAGCCAATCACCATTTTCAATTTCACGCTCCAACTGTCTCTGTCCCCAGCCCGAATGACCCAACATTAATTTGAACGGGATATCCGGTTTTTCCTGGAGTTCTTTTAAAACATGCTGCTGGCTCGTCATGGAAATATGGTCAGATAGTTGGATAGTCCCTTCAGATTCATAGATTGCATCATGCAGGACAATGCCCCGTTCCAAGAGCACAGGTCCGCCAAAAAAGATATCATTCACCAGGGAATGAATGGCATCATCACCAATATAGAGTTTTTCAAAAAGTCCTTTCAGATCCGTTTCCTTAAATTGCTTATTAACGATCATGCCCATTGCGCCTTCCTTGTTGTGCTCACAAATATAGACAACAGACTTAGAAAAATAGGGATCTGCCATATGGGGCATGGAGATAAGAATTTTGTTTTTTAAAGAACCCATGGCTCAAAGTACCGATTCTGGGATTCTCTGTCAAGTAATTCGAAAGAACTTAAGGGTGTTTATTGTTAAGGTAGTAAAATATATTCAAACCATTAAAATGGTTATCTTCTTTGTTATCACTAATAGCCCACGACTTAAGTCGTGGGCTTAAGCAGTACAATTTGCGAATAACCGTTTAAACGGTTTATTATTAGGAATGGATGTCACACATGCCTCATAATGGCTTTTTATCATTATTGCCCTTCAAAAAAAGTTACGGAAAAAAAGTAAATCGTCTTTGGGGTGATGAATCAAAAGTCTGTAAATTTCGGGATGTTCAAAATCATCACCCATTTCAGTGGTTAAGCCGTCATGCCCCATCGTATAGATAAAATTATCGTAAAAGGCGCCCGCCAGCACAATCTCAAGGATATCAATGTGGAGATTCCCAGGGATAAACTGGTGGTCATTACCGGCTTGTCCGGATCGGGGAAATCCTCTCTCGCTTTTGATACGATCTACGCAGAAGGCCAGCGGAGGTATGTGGAATCCTTGTCATCTTACGCACGGCAATTTCTAGGTCTCATGGAAAAACCGGACATGGATGCTATTGAAGGATTGTCTCCAGCCATTTCTATTGAACAAAAAGCCACGGCGCGAAATCCTAGATCCACGGTTGGCACTGTAACAGAGATCCACGATTACCTGCGCCTGCTCTATGCCCATATCGGGAAGCCCCATTGCTGGAAGTGTGGAAAGCCGATCCGGAAACAGACCGTCCAGCAAATTGTGGACACGGTGAGAAAATTTAAGTCCGGAACAAAAATGCACATCCTGGCGCCCCTCATCCGCGGCAGAAAGGGGCAACATCGGGGCGTCATTGAGGAGATCCGGAAAGAAGGATTTTTACGCCTTCGCGTGGATGGTGATGTCATGACCGTAGATGATAAGATCATCCTGAATAAAAATAAAAAACACACTATTGAAGTGGTGGTGGACCGGCTCATCATGAAAGAGGGGATCCATGAGCGTTTGACTGAATCGATCGAATTGGCACTGAAGATCGGCAGCGGCCTTATCTTGGTGAATGAATTGCCAAATAAAGAACATTTATTTTCTGAACATTTCGCCTGTCCCGATTGTGAGGTCTCCATGGAAGAGATGGTGCCGCGAATGTTTTCCTTTAATTCGCCTTACGGCGCCTGTCCCAAGTGTGATGGCTTGGGCTCTCATATGGAAGTGGATCCGAATATGGTTGTACCGGATAAATCTAAAAGTCTCATTCAAGCTGCTATTGCACCTCTGGGTGAACAGCCTCGGGGCAACTGGTACGGCAGTATCTTAAAAAGTCTTTCTCGTCATTATAAATTCAATTTTACCACACCATGGATCAGGATAGATCCGGATGTGCGTCAGATGCTTCTTTATGGAACCGGTGATCAAAAATTCAAAATGCAGTATAACTCGGAACGATGGTCCGGGACGTACACCGGTGGCTGGGAAGGAGCCATCCCAAATCTCATGCGTCGTTATACCCAAACCAAATCATCTGGGATCCGCGAATGGATCGAGCAATTTATGAGTATGCGTCCCTGTTCTGATTGTGGCGGTGCCCGTCTCCGGAAAGAAACACTGGGTGTTTTGATCAATGAAAAAAATATTGGTCAAGTATCTTCCCTGTCCATCCAGGAATTAAGTGATTTTTTTCAAAAGGTGGACCTGACAAAAATGGAACATGAGATCGCTGATCAGATCCTGAAAGAGGTTCGTCAGCGATTAAGCTTCTTGGTGAATGTAGGTTTGAGTTATCTCACCCTGGATCGCCCCGCTGCCACTTTGTCCGGAGGCGAAGCACAACGAATCCGACTCGCAACCCAGATCGGTTCTCAATTGATGGGTGTCCTTTATATTTTGGACGAACCTTCCATCGGTCTTCATCCACGGGATAATAATCGGTTGTTAGATACATTAAAATCACTGCGGGATATCGGGAATTCTATTTTGGTTGTGGAGCATGACAAGGAAACGATCGAAGCGGCGGATTATGTCATTGATCTGGGCCCCGGAGCCGGGAAGCATGGCGGGGAAATCATTTTTGCGGGTACGCCGAAACAATTGTTGAATTCCACTAGATCACTCACTGGGAAATATCTTTCCGGTAAAAAAGAGATTCGTATTCCTAAGATGCGCCGGAACGGGATCACCAACCAATTATCCCTGAAAGGCGCAACGGGAAATAATTTGAAATCTATTGATGTGGATTTTCCCCTGGGACGGTTTATCGCGGTCACCGGCGTATCCGGCAGCGGAAAAAGTACCCTGGTGAATGAGACCCTGTTCCCCGCACTCACAAAAGAATTGAACAAAGCGCGCGCCTATCCACTGGGCTATGATTCCATCGCTGGTGCTAAGTTCTTGGACAAGGTGGTGAATATTGACCAAAGGCCCATCGGCCGTACACCGAGATCAAATCCCGCAACATACACAGGTGTTTTTACCTACGTACGGGACCTGTTTGCCAAACTGCCGGAATCAAAGATCCGAGGCTATAAACCAGGCCGGTTTTCCTTTAATGTGAAGGGCGGCCGGTGCGAATCCTGCAAAGGTGACGGCATTATTAAGATCGAAATGAATTTTCTCCCTGATGTGTATGTGACCTGTGAAGTATGTGTTGGAAAACGGTATAACCGGGAAACGCTGGAAGTGAAATACCGTGGAAAATCCATCGCTGAAGTGTTGGATATGCCCGTGGCGGAAGCTCTTGCCTTTTTTAAGAATATTCCATCTATCCAGAAAAAACTTCATACCTTGGATGATGTGGGGTTGGGCTATATCCACTTGGGACAGCAAGCCACAACATTGTCCGGTGGGGAAGCCCAGCGGGTAAAACTGGCCACGGAACTTTCCAAGGTCTCCGCGGCGAAAACACTCTACATTTTAGACGAACCCACAACGGGACTCCATTTCGAGGATATTCGGATGCTTCTCCATGTGCTTCAGCGTTTGGTGGACCGGGGAAACACTGTTTTGGTGATTGAACATAACCTGGATGTGGTCAAGACCGCGGATTGGATCATTGACCTGGGACCGGAAGGCGGCGATGGTGGCGGGACCGTCCTGGCCACCGGAACACCGGAAGAGATATCCTTGGTGAAGGCCTCTTATACAGGATCATTTTTAAGACAAATATTAGGAAAAAAGGGAATTGCTGCATGAAAACGCCGGCTGAATTGAAACAATATTTTAAACATTGGGAGATCACAAAAGATCTCATCGATCAATGTATTGACATTATGCTGAACTTGCGTCAGAGCGGACATCCCGGCGGATCCCGTTCCAAGGTTCACGCCATGGTGGCCACCCTTTTATCCGGTGCCATGCGCTGGGACATCCGGGAGCCAGGAAAACGATTTGGCGACCGGTTTGTTCTCGTTGCGGGCCATTGTAATCCTGTGGTCTATGCAACCCTGGCCGTCATGAATGAAGCACTCCGGATCAAATATTGCCAGACCGGTGATGCAAAATACCTGAATTTCAAGGGCGAGGATTTCCAATTGGTGTGGGAGGACTTGTTAACCCTGCGGCAAAAAGGCGGCCTTCCGGGTCATGCGGAGATGGAAGGAAAAACATTATTCTTTAAGGCCAATACTGGCCCCAGCGGACACGGCTCTCCTTATGCCGCCGGCGAAGCACTTGCCCTTAAATTTGCCGGAACACCCGATGTGAAAGTTTTTGCATTTGAAGGGGAGGGTGGATTTACGGCCGGCGCCAGCCACGAAACGATCAACTCTGCCTGGGGACTTGGGCTTGGCAATTTGGTTTATTTCATGGATTGGAACGATTTCGGCATCGATAACCGTCCTTTTAGTTCTATCGTGTATGGCGGACCGGAGGATTGGTTTGGTTCCCACGGCTGGCACGTGGAGGGTGCGGAAGACGGAGAGAATTGGGGACAGGTCATGGAAGCCTATCACAAATTGCTGGTGGAGAATGCGAACGAAAATGTGCCAAAAATGATCTACAGCAAAACAAGGAAAGGCCGCGGGTATTATGTGTACGACAACAAAAGTCACGGTGCTGCCCATAAACGGAATTCAGAACTATTCTGGAGAACGAAAGAAGATTTTGCCAAGATATATAATATTGATTTTGATGGTTTTGGCGAAGCGGAAGCAGACTCTTGGGACGAACAAGTTGACCAGGCAAGATCCATGTTCAAAACCGTGTTTTCCGTGTTGGAATCAAATCAGGGAACAGTGGACTACTTGGCAGATACCTTGATTGAGCTGGGAGAATCAGTTCCGGAGCAAAATGAGAAGTGTAAAGTGACAGTAAAAAATCCAGTCCATGATCTGGACCTGTTCAATGTGGATACGCTCCCCAATGACCTCTTTGTGGCACCCGGCGAAAAAGCACCAAACAGGGTTGGCTTCTCAAAATATGCTAGCTATATCAATACGATTTCGGAACAAAAATATGGCCGGCCCCTGGTTTTGGCCATGAGCGCTGACCTGGCGGATTCTACCAATATTTCCGGATTTGCCAAAGGATACAATGGGGCTGAAGACAAAGGGCTCTACGATAAATTTTCCAATCCGGACAGTCCGCTCATGCCCCAGGGCATCACAGAATTCACCAATGCGGGCATGATGGCCGGCGCCGCCACGGTAAACTTCAACGAAGACACCTACAAAGAATTCAACGGATTTTATGGCGCCGTCAGTACCTATGGCTCCTTCAGTTATTTAAAATACGGGCTCATGCGCCTGTTCAGCCAGATCGCCCAGGATTCTGATCTGAAAGTGGGCAAAGTGATCTGGGTGGCAGG
>Ga0208879_1002449_pt1 | contig 16341 bp, 16 predicted proteins | sample Knorr_S15_td_Bot_FD_185605 | JGI IMG/M metagenome (GOLD analysis project Ga0208879, IMG submission 185605) | Marine microbial communities from Southern Atlantic Ocean transect - Knorr_S15_td_Bottom_ad_5009_LV_A (SPAdes) (version 2) | ecosystem: Environmental > Aquatic > Marine > Oceanic | place... | reverse complement strand
AGGTGGCTCTTTGATTTTCTATGCTTCAATTCTTGAATTATTGAATCATGGCAAAATTATTGGTATTGATATTGATATTAGAAAACACAACAGAATAGAAATTGAAAATCATCCTCTTTTTAAGAGAATTAAACTAATCGAAGGTTCATCAATAGACGATTCTGTTATTCATAAAATAAAAAAAATTATCAAAGATAAAAAGAAAATAATGATCTTACTTGATTCACATCATACTGAACAACATGTACTTGAAGAATTAGAAAAATATTCTCCATTTGTCAGATCTGGTAGTTATGTTGTTGTTTTTGATACTATAATAGAGAATATGAAAAAACATCATTCTGAAAATCGTCCTTGGAATCATGGAAATAACCCTAAAACTGCCGTAACAAAGTTTTTGAAAAAGAACAAACGATTTAAAATCGATAAAGAAATACAAAAGAAATTACTGATAACTTCCTGCCCTGACGGATATTTGAAATGTATAAAAAATTAATGAACGTTATTTGTGCCCAAAATCACACGTAAAAATTATATTTTTAATTGATGTTTTATGGAAAAGCTACGTAAAGGAGATTAGAAATGACTAGTTTCCTTTCAAAGAAGAAACATAAAAAATTATTTTAAGTTGGATTTAGAACAAATTATACAATCAAAATATATCAATAAATCCATCATTAAGAAATTTGTAAATATTATTCAAGATTAATATAATTTTCTTCTTTGCTACAAAATAGGTTAACATAATTTAAGTTTTTTTCGTTAATTTTTTTTGATAACTCTTCTATAGAAATCATTTTTAAAATCTTTTTTGGTTCTACTGGAATTATTTTAAATCCATGATTCTCAATTTGTGTTAGTAATTCTTTTGGAAAATGTCCTGATTGTATAATAGAACCTGGTTCATATTCAACTAGAATTTTGATATTTTTATTTATATCGATTATATTTTTAATTCCCTTGATGACTTTAACCTCCGAACCTTCTGTATCAATTTTAATAAAATCAACATTCCCATTAAATTTAACACTCTCAAAAAAATCATCTAATTTTGAGGATTCTATTTCTACATAACCTTCACATATTTCTGATTGATATATTCTATGCATTCCATTGCTATATTTACACAAATATAATTTTGTTGTTTCTGTTTTATCCGAAATTGCTTTTTGTGTTAATACCACATTTGTATATCTATTAATTTTCACATTTTTTTCTAAAATAGAAAAATTATTTGGATCTGGTTCAAATGAAAAGACTTTTCCATCCGGTCCAACTAACTTCGCAAGTAAGAGTGTAAAATATCCTATATTTGCTCCAATATCTACAACAGTACTATTTTTTTTAATAATTTTTTTTAATAATTGTGTCTCTTGAGGTTCATAATTTGGATCTAATGAAAGTCCTAGGGAATCTTTTGAATCTAAATAGATTTTATGACCCTCAGTCATAACAAATTCTGGAGTAAAATATTTCCATAATGAAAACATAATTTTACGTATAGGGGAATATTTGACTAACGCTAATCCATTAAATGAAAAAACATAGTATCTAATTGATGACAGAAATTTTTTAATTAAATTTGACAATATTTGATCTGACAATTTTTATCTTATAACTGATGCCTTTTACTAAAGATCTTCTCAAGAACTATGAAAATATTTTCCCAACTTTAAATATTTCTTGAAATTGAATATTCTCATTTACTTATACATTAAAATAATTTTTCTATTTTTTCTTTCTAATTTGGTAAATTGAAACCAGTTGAAAAATTAGTCCTGTCGTTTTCAGTATTTATAGATATTATATTTCTCAATATTGAATTAAAATTAATCTCCATATGTCATCATACTCATCTAGAATCTTATATGATAGATTTTTTACTAGATTTAATTCAGGAGTATGTATGGACATAAGCATTATCCCATTTTTATTCAAATAATTTTGGCATTCGCTTAAAAATCTTTGAATTAATTTTGCACGTTGATTTTTTGTAAATTTAAAGGAAATTTTATGTAATGTTTTACTTTCCTTTGGAAGAAATGATTTGATCATTTCCATATTTTTGCTGACAAAAGTGGAACTAGAATCTCCTAACGGTGCATTAAAAATTATTAAATCATATTTTTCTGTTACTTTTTGAAATAAATTTGAAATAAAAAAATTTGTTTTACAATTATTTTTAAGCGCATTTTCTATCGAACATTCTATAGATTTAGGATTAATATCAGAACCCTGACAACTTAAACCACCTTTTTCAAGATAAATTGGGATGAATCCAGTACCAGTGCCAATTTCTAGAGCTAATTTAAAATTTAATTGGCTTGCATGTTTAGCAATTATCATAGTGTCCTTCCCTGGAGGAGAAACTCCCTTGGTTGTTTTTATGTCAATATTTTTAAAATCTTTGTAAATCATCTATTCATGCGTTAAATTGATTAAATGCTGAAATTGTTTCTTGCGCGTGTTCTTTAGTTGACATTCCGACTACTACAGAATTCAGTTCTAATTTTGATAGATAATCAAAAGATTCTCTTGGTTTAACATATCCTGCTGCAAGGACATTCATAGCAATAATTTTTGTTTTAGAAATCTGTCTTTCACACTCTATTTTAGATGGATTCATTTGATACCCAATCGGATTGAATGATGTCATGATTGTAGGAATTTCAATATTCCACTCTTCAAGACTTTTAATTAATCTAGGCAAATTCTTTGTTACTAATCCTGGCTTTACTTGATACTTATCCTTTATTCGTTCGATAAAAGTTTCAATTACTTCTCTCATTCCTAATCCTAAAGCTAAATCTGTCAGACCATCATGTAAGAAAACAGTATTTTTTCGAACATCATTAAGAGGAAGTAATTCAATATCAATTACAGTCTGCAATAATTTTTTGACATCTTTTCTAATGTATCCTAATGAACCTTGCATGACAACTCTTAGCTTTCCTGAAACACTACCCGAAGAAAGAATTTCATTCATTCCTTTAATTATTCCTTTTTCTGCTACTTTTGAAACATATCCTTGAGCATATGGAAGAATAGGATAAAATTCAAATTTTTTTAATAATTGGGTTTCATTTTTTAAATATTTTATTAGATCTTTTAATTGTGGATGTGTTGAAACTACAAATCCTTTAACTCCTAATTTTTCAACAAAGTCCATTATTTCTACAATTTTATTTAATTCATTTAATCTCCCTATTCTTTCTCTTCCTCTTTCCTGTGATAAATTATCTACACCAAAAAATGGATTATCTCCTAGTAAAAGCTCTTTTTTATCAGACACATGTAACACCTTCTTGTTTTTTTGTTTTAGCTGATTCATATATTGAATCAATTACACTTTGAACTTGAGCAGAATTAATTATATTACTGCCTAACTGTTTTTCATTTCTTAGGCAATTTACAAAATCCGTATCTTCCCATGTATACATAGAACCACCAATATCTATTTCAACTCCCTTGTATAATGACTGTCTATACCATATTTCTTCATCTGATTTGAAATACTGGATTTTTACATAATCTTCATTGACTTTGATTTTACCAAGTTCCCCATGAATTTCCAGAGTGGTTTCTTGTAACCTATAATTTTTTACATTCCAAGCAGTTTCAAACATACACTTTATTTTATTTTCAAATTCTAATGATGCACTCACCGAATCATCAATTTCAGGAAATACAAATGAAATTTCTTCTATTTTGACTTTTTCAATTTTCCCAAAAAACCAAAGCAAAAGATCTATCATATGAATTCCTATATCTACCAATACACCTCCTCCACTAGATTCTTTTTGAAATCTCCAACCTGTTCCTTCTTTTAATACTAAAGTTCGAAATGCAGTCGCTTTTACATTTGTTATTTTCCCAATACTTTTTTTATCTAAAAGTTCTTTTGCTTTGAGAAAAGTACTTGAATATCGTAGATTAAATCCTACCATATTTGTTATCTTCTTGTTCCTTAATATTTTACATAATTCTTTGCATTCAGTAGCTGTTCTACTTAGTGGCTTTTCAATGAAAAATGGAATGTCCTTTTTTGCACAATAAGTGGCTATTGATATGTGTGATTTTACTGGTGTTGTAATATATACAAAATCTAAATTCTCTTTTTCTATCATTTCTTTAAAATCTTCATAAACCTTGACATTTGGTAAAAATTTTTGGATAAATTTTATTACTAATTTTTCTAGTTCAGTGACAGCTATGACTTTGACATTTTCTAAAGAATTAAGGGTACCTGCATGAAGCATTCCCATAACGCCCATTCCAATGATCCCTGCTCTTAACTCAACCATTGTTTAAGCACTGTTTTGAAACGTAATATCAATTAAAAGATGAAAATTTCCAGTTAAATATGATTTAAAGATCAATTTTTGACAGATCCCTTATCCATTTTACCATTTAATCATTTTTCAGAATATGTCATTAAATTAGTTAATTATATGAGATAGTATAAATAGGATTTTTTTGCGTAAATAATAACGTGAATCACATTGATGTAGTGATAGTTGAACCAAAAACTGGGTTTTTGGATTATGCTAGTAAAAGATTACCTTTAGGCGTGATGTCTGTTGCAGGAATGGTTAGAGAACAAGGATTTACAGTCAAAATTATTGATCAAAGAGTAGATCCACGAGGTTGGAAAAAGGATTTGGAATATCATGTTCGTCAGAAACCTCTGTTTGTTGGAATATCTTCAATGTCTGGCACTCAAATTCTTCATGCATTAAAAGCAGCTGCAGTAGTGAGAGAAGTTGATAAAAATATCCCTATTGTATGGGGTGGCGTTCATCCAAGTCTTATGGCTTTACAGACAATTGAACATCCTCTAGTTGATGTTTGTGTGATGGGAGAGGGTGAAAGATCTACTGCATTACTTGCTGAAGCATATAAAAATAACGCTTCTCTTGAAAACATTCCATCAATTTGTTACAGAAAAGAAGATGGCACTGTGAAAGTTACCGATAGTGCACCACAAATTGATTTGAATGAACTTCCAGAGTTTCCTTATGATTTAGTGGATATGGATGCATATGCCTCAATTGATTTTTCTGGTGAATACGAACGATCTATTTCTTTTGAATCAAGTAGAGGATGTCCATGGAGATGTGGTTTTTGTTATATTAGCTCATTTTATGATAGTAAATGGAGAACTTTTTCTCCTGAAACTGTTGTTCAGAGACTACGTACTTTGGTTGACAAATACAAAATTAAATCAGTATATTTTGTAGATGACGAAATGGCAATTGATACAAAGAGATTTGAAAAGATAGTAGATGGAATATTAGATGAAAAATTAGACATTACTTGGGGAACTCAAGGAATTAGAATTGATACTATGGAACGCATAATGACACGTCACCCTACTTTGTTAGATAAAATGTACAAAAGTGGAAATAAGCAAATTGAGATTGGTTTAGAATCTGGTTCTCAAAGAATATTGAAACTAATAGATAAAGACATTGACTTAGATAAAATGAAAACGATTACAAACAAGTTAACAGATTTTTCTATAGGTAAAGATATTACACTACACTACAATATGATGGGTGGATTCCCTACTGAAACAAGAGAAGAAATGGAAGAAACCATAACGTGGGGAGAATATTTAGTCCGTGAAAAACAAGCCTATGTTAATTACAACATTTTTGCACCTTTCCCTGGAACTCCACTTTACCCGTTATCTATTCAATCTGGTTTTGTTGAACCAAAAGATCTTGAAAGTTGGGGCGATTTCAACCTATTTGATTGGTTTAGACATCATCCTTCTTGGATGGATAAAAAGACAATTGATTTTCTTACAAATATGGCATTTTCTTTATTATTTGCAAACACATCTATGGCAATTAAAATCACAAATAATGTAACTAGAACTCTTTTCAAACTATATGGCCCTGTAGCTAGATTTAGACTCAAGCATAGATTTTTCAATTTCTTTATTGAAAAAAGAATCACTGATATCCTGAATATGAACTCAGACTTTTAGATTAGAGAATTAAAATTCCATATCTTACTCTAGTGAATATTCTACGATAATGTGAATCTAAAGCCTCAAAATTTTTAATAATCTTAAATTTTCCTTCTTCAAGTTTTCTACAATAATGTTTGAATTCTTTTAACATTTCTATTTGATCATCAAACTCTTCATTTAGTAAAGAGTAACTGTATTTTGAATTATGGATTAATATAACAAATTTATTTTGCTTTTTCTTTTTGATTTTTAATTTAAATTCTCCTTTTGAGGTTTTTACAATTTGCTCATCTTTTAAAAATCTAGATTTTTCCAAAAGGTATATGCAATTTTTACAAATAGAATAAAATCTGTCAGCATCTTGAATCTTTCCATTTTCATGCATTTCTTCATACGAGTACTTTTCATCAGAATTTATTTCAGTCATATTCTGACATATTTTGCATTTCTTTTTCATACCCTATACTATAATATGAAATATAATAAAAACTCAATCCTATATTTTTTAAAAATAAGAGAATAAAATATCAATATTGAAAGGCAACAAATCTATGAGGAATTTTTAAAATCTAAATACTTAACTTTCTTTGGTAAGAATTTCTTATCCTTCTGTTGTACATAATCTTCATAGTATCAAAAAACATTTTTGATGCATGAAATAAACTAAACGATCTGGTGAGATTTAATTCAATAGGCATTTCTTTTATCTTTAGTTTTAATAGAGTAGCAATAGTCAATAGTTCTACATCGAATGCAAATCCGTTTATAGACATTATTTTGAAAATTTTCCGCATTTGTTTTCCGTCCCCTATTTTTAGTCCTACTTGAGTATCTTTTATCTTTAGATTCATACCTGTCTTTACAATAATACTGAATGCCTTACTCAAAATTTTTCTTGATATTGAATTTCTAATGTCTGCATTAGACACTCTTTTTGATCCAATTACAATATCATAGTTTTTCAATTGTTCAATATACTCAGGAATTATGTCTGGAAATATGTCAAGATCTCCATCAATGTACATAACTATTTTACCTTCTGATTTTAGTACTCCACTTCTAACAGCATATCCCTTTCCTTTATTTTCATCATAGGAAATTATTTTAGTATTGGAATAATTACCCTCCAATTGTTTTAACACACTAAACGTATTATCTATACTTCCATCATTCACTAAAATTATTTCATAGTTTAGATCACTCTCGTCCAATTTCCTAGTTAGATTTTTTAGCATTTCAGAAACATCATTTTCTTCATTAAATATAGGAATAATTACAGAAAGCTCAATTTCCTTGTCAGAAAATTCCATTTACAGTCTAGATTTAAAATCAATATAATATACATAATGAATTTACAGAGGAATCAATCCTTAGCTTTTTCTATTAAACAGTATTGTAATAATAGTGAATTTGTATTCTAGTTATGCCTAAACCTCAAGTAATTAACGAGTAATAGTTTCTCAAAAACTAAAATTTGATATGTGAGTAATTTTGTGTGTTAATCTTGAATCCAGCATTTTTTGTAATTCTTCTTGTTATAGCATTTTATGCTATATTTATTGCATATTCTGATTTTGATAAGTTTTCTTCAAATATTGAACAATTTAAATTTGAATTTTTACCTTTGATTTTATTCTTTTCATTTGTGGGCATAGTTGTTAATGGATTCAGACAAAATATTCTATTAAAAACAGTTGGAATTAAAATCTCAATTAAACAAAACATTTTACTATATTTAGCAGGTCTTAGTATGATAATAACTCCTGGAGGTGCAGGACAGGCAATAAAATCATATTATTTGAAAAAAAAATTTGGTTATAACATATCAAAAACATTACCATTGGTTTTTGTTGAAAAATTTCAAGACTTTATTACTTTAGTTTCTATACTTTCTTTTCTTCTTATTTTTATCCAAATAAACGAAATTATAATTTTGGATGTAATTATGATCCTTTTAATTACTATTATTTACATTACGTTTAGAATAAAAGGAATATTTAATAAAATTGTTAGAATTTTTAAAAAAATTTCTAGGTTAAACAAGTTTCTTGTAGCCCTCTCTGAATCTTATGAGAGCCTACATGCTATGACTTCACCTAAAACTATGTTTAAAAATTGGTTTTTAGGTATCCTAAGTTGGTCATTCGAGGCAGTTGCAATTTATTTGGTTTTCTTAGCTTTTGATGTCAACTTAGGATTTATACTAACAACTCTAATTACATATTCTGCTATTTTACTTGGGGGTATTTCCTTAATTCCTGCAGGAGTGGGACTAACTGAAATTAGTGCTACAACTCTATTGGAGAATGAAGGCATTGAATTATCATTGGCAATTTCGATAATTCTAATGATGAGAGTTGTTACAATTTGGTTTTCAACTACACTAGGTTTTATCACAACAAAATTTTTCATATCAAAATGATTTTGTTTCTTCATTTGTCATGGGTATTTTAGATATTCATACTTGTTTTATTAGATTTATACAATAATTCAAAGGTTGATAGTATTTTTGGTTCTTATGCATAATACTAACTATAAAATATATGATATTCTACAAAATTGTGTTAAATGATTAAAAACATTATGACTGTAGATCTGGAAGATCATTTTTGTGATTTACCGTTCAATGTATGGAAAAACTATGAAAGCAGAATAGTTTCAACAACAAAAACAATTTTAGATTTATTTGATAAACATAAAACAAAAGCTACTTTTTTCACAGTGGGGTTTATAGCTGAACAACATCCAGAATTAATTGAGGAGGTAATATCTAAAGGTCATGAAATAGCAAGTCATAGTTATTCTCATCCAAATCTTAAAGAAATTACAAAAGAAAACTTTGAGTCTGATCTTGTCAAATCAATAGAGTCTTTAAGAAAAATATGTGGTGAAAAAATACTTGGGTTTAGAGCTCCATGGTTTTCAATAACCAAAAATAATTTTTGGGTTTTCGATATTTTAAAAAAACATTTGAAATATGATTCGAGTATTTTTCCAGTAGGTCCACATTATGGATTCTCAAAAGCGCCACGATATATCTACAAAATGTCAGAAAATAATCCACTAAAGGAAAATAACAATGGAGATTTTTTTGAATTACCGATGATGACATATCCTATACCAATACTTGGAAACTTTCCAATTGCTGGAGGTATCTATCTAAGATTTTTACCTAAGATGATAGTTAAGAATGGAATAAAGAAATTCAATAAATCTGGTCATACTGCTGTATGTTATATTCATCCACAGGATTTAGATTTTGATAGACCACATTTGGAAGGAACTAGTTGGCATAATTATTGGGGATTAAAAAATATGCATAAAAAACTTGAATCTATCTTAACTACTTTCAATTTTTCTAGTGCTCGTGATGTACTCAACTTATAATTATGATGGCTAAAAAATTAAATCATTCATAATTTACTGAATTTCGTTGACTCTTAATCCAAAATTAACCATAGGAATGCCTGTGTATAATGGTGAATTATTTATCAAAAAAGCCATAGAATCAATTTTAGCTCAAACTTTTACTGATTTTGAACTGATTATCTCAGATAATTCATCTACAGATTCTACAGAAGAAATTTGCCAAAATTTCCTAAAAAAAGATAATAGAATTCGAATCTTTAAACAAAAAGAAAATATTGGCATTCATAGAAATTTTAATTTTCTTTTATCTCAAGCTAAAGGTAAATATTTTGCATGGACTGCAGTAGATGATTACTTAGATAACGATTTTATGGAAAAAAATTTAAAAGTTTTAGAATCTCATGATTCAATTGTATCTAGTATTGGAAAGATAATCCCTTATGGTACTGATTCATTAAATATTGATTCTAAACTTATTCACACTTCAAATTATCCAAAGTTTCTTAAAAATTATGTAAAACATGCAAGGCGAAATAAAATGACCGACACTGCACCTGTCTCTGGAAATATTAATTCTAAGATTAGAACTTTACTTAAAATTACAAAATCCCTTGGACGATTTTATGGTGTACACAGAACTGAACAACTCAAACAATGTATTGTGCAAAAACCATTCATTAATGTAGAAGTTTCTGTTTTTCTAAATCTTTTAAGGTTAGGAGATTTTCATGAAGAATCTTCAACCACTTTGTATGAATTTGATGAAGGAATTTCATCTCGTGGTATTATTAATATGGCAAAATATTCTGAACATAATTTTTTTGAAATACTTTTCCCATTTTATCCATTTACTAGATGGCTGATCCAAAATTTTGGAATTATGACTTTTATTAGGAATTTTGATATTTTGTTTAAAATGAATCTTGGTGGAGGATTTGCATTATTTGTTGACATTTTCCTCAAAATTTTTAATACCAGTAAAAAAAGTCATTAACTCTCATCTTGTTTTAATTTAGTCATAATTTCATTTATGCCATATTTTAGATCATAATCTATCTCGAATCCTAGTATTTTTTTAATTTTGTTACAATCCATTGTGAATGAATTTTTGTCTTTTTCATCACTAATGACCAAACATCCTTCTTTTTTTGTAATATCCGTAATTTTTTTTGCAATTTCTTCAATAGAATAGTTCAACTCATCTGAGCCTACATTGAAAATCTCTCCTGCAATTCCTTTTTTTGATTTAATCACTAAAATTATTGCTTTAACCGCATCCCTGACATGTAAAAATGGACGCTTACTACTTTTACTTTTAACTTCAATTTTTCCGTTGGTATGTAATTGTTTTATCATGTTATTTATTGACTGATCCCATCTCATTCTTACCGAGTCCCCAAAAATACTTGCTAATCTTAATACTGTTACTCTAAATTTTGTATCATTTAATGAAATAGCATACTTGTCTAATTCTAAATTTATTTTTGCATAAAGTGTTTTGGGATTTGGTATTTTTTTTTCATTGTTTCCCTTCATACTTCCTGCATACACATTACTGCTGGAAATTCTAATATATTGTGAAATACCATTTTGTTTTGACATTTTAATTATTTTTCTTCTTGCATTTTTATTTACCTTAATGACTTCCTCTTCTTTTTTATCTAGATTCTTTGTTAGTGCTGCAAGATCAATAACTGTATCTATGTCTGAAAAATTTTTTGATTCAATATTTCTAATATCTCCAACTATGATTTCTAGATCTTTGTTTGATTTTAACTTAGATAAAATCTCTGATGATGAAAATCTATCAAAACATCTAACATAAAATTTATTTTTAATTAATTCTGTGACTAACATGGAACCAATATATCCACCACCACCAATTACAAGAATTTTCAATCTCTTCAATATTAGAAATAAACTCTTTCATATATTATTTAATTAGTTTTTAAAGCCAAATTTCAAGATTGAAATATAAATATCATTATTTTTATTTGAATAAATGTCTAATTTTACTTATTTTGCTAGAGTTTTAAAACACCCTGGCTTTGTATTTAATGAAAATTTTCTTTTACATCCAATTGCTTCGTTTTATACTTCAAGGAAAATTCTACAAAATAACATGTCACTTTTAGATGGAATACAAAAACTTACTAGTGAATCTTTAGAAAATCTCAAAAAATATTATGATGATATTTCAAAGAACACAAAATTACTAAACCATTTAGATACTCAATTTGATACATATTATGATTATATTGAAAAATCTGATCTTAATAATTTAAAATTTTCAAAAGAAAACCCTGCTGGAAGATTAAATCGACAATCACAAAGCAATGCTGGATTTTTTTTATATCTTCTAGTACGAGCCCTTAAACCAGAAATTTTTGTCGAAACTGGAGTTAGCGCAGGAGAATCATCTACTTTCATACTTCAAGCAATGCATGATAATAATTTTGGAAAATTGTATTCTGTAGATCTACCTCGAGCAACTGTTGAAAAAGGTTTGACTACTATTATTCCTGAAGACAAGTCTTCAGGATGGTTAATTCCTGAATCACTTAAGGATAAATGGGAATTACATTTAGGAAAATCTGAAGAAATTCTACCAAAATTATTTTCTAAACTTGAACAAATTGATGTGTTTTTTCATGATAGTCTTCATACATACGACCATATGATGTTTGAATATAGTATATGTTGGGATTATCTTAAAGAAGGTGGTGTTCTTTTTTCTGATGATATTGTAGTAATGAATGGTAAGGGTCATTCGCCTTTAGTAGATTTTGCTGACATGCAACAAAAAGAAATTGTTGTTTACAATGTATTAGGTGGATTACAAAAATGATCCTGAATTAAAATGGAAAAAAATGATAAATTTCTACTAGGTTTTTATGTTTTATTAGGAATAGGTGTTTTTCTTGGATTATTTTATATTAATTCTACATTAGAAAAACCTGAGGGCCCATTAAATCTTGTACCTCTACCGCTTTCAAATGTTTCAATTTCAAAAGTTGTTGATATCGAAACTGAAAAATTGTTTACAATTTTAACTGATGTAGAAAGTTATCCACTCGTACTTCCAAAAAATATTTTATCTGTGAATAAAATTGATGAAACAAATTCCTCACTAGTTTATGAGATTATTGTTACAGAAAAGGGAATTAAAACGACTCTTTTGGTAAAACAAGATTTTTTTCCTTACGAGAAACAAATTTTAACTGTTATTGACGGTGATGCAAAAAATACAATTATTACCCAAAAATTCCAAAATCAAGGAAACTCTACAAAACTAATTACTGATATTGAAATTAAATTATCTGGTATACTGACCCCCTTTCTATTTATTCCAGACTTAAATTTTAATAATGCCATGAATACAATATTCGAATCTTTTATTGAATATTCTGTTGAAAAAACCAAAAATGAAAAAATTGTAGACGATCTTTATCGTGATATTTTAAAACGTCCTGCAGATCAAGAAGGAATGTCTTATTTTGCACTTTTATTACAACAAAATAAAATAACTCCTGAAGAAATAAAAAAGGAATTATATGCTTCTGAAGAATACAAATCTGTAATTCTTTTAACTGATTTAAAAAATATAGATGAATTATCTGATGAAACCAAGAATACAATTAATGAACTATATGACATTATTTTAAGAAGAAGTGTTGATAATGAAGGATTACGATATTTTGGCTCACATTTGGAAAATGACACGATGACTTTATCTGAAATTAGTGTTAACATCTTAGCCTCTGATGAATTTAATTCATTACCAGTTGAGACTAGAGATGTGGATGAAACATACATGTTAAATGAATCTTGGCAGATTGTTAATCAAACTTATTATAAAATACATGATAAATATCCTGACAAAAAAACAGTTAGAGCATATGGGATTTTTTTTGAGAGAGGTGATCTTACATTGAAAGAAATTAAAGAATTATTTGGAGAATTATTCGGAAAATAACTAATAACTATTAGATATTCAATTTTAGGATATGTGCATTTTTTTTAAACCCCCTCTTCAATCTAGTTAGTTTTTTCAAAATCCAATTAATTATCAAAATCTTAGTTCTAGTTTGAAATGTGATTAAAAACATAATTAAATAAGATAAATTTTAACTTTTAATATGCGAAAGAATTCTAATCTGAAATTATTTTATAATAAAGTCTATAAAAAAGGTGAAGAAAAACATTTTACATCATTTGTTGCTAAAGGTACTCCAACAGATGAAATTAAAGAAGTTCTTAAGGAATTAAACTGGAAAAACAAATCAGTCTTAGATGTTGGGTGTGGTACCGGATTATTTGCACATAAAGTATCAAAACTAGGTCCAAAACAAGTACTCGGAATTGATTTTTCAAAAGAAGCTATAGAAATTGCAAAAAAAAACTCACAAAAATCATAATTTACAATATCAATTTTTGGATGTTAAGGAAATTAAATCTAAATTTGATGTTATTGTTTCTTTAGGAACTTTAGAGCATATGGATGATCCCATAAAGACATTAAAAATATTAAAAAAACATTTAGCCAAAAATGGAAAAATTATCATTACTTCTCCTAATTGGACAAATCCTAGAGGCTATATTCTAATGACCTTATGGCATTTGTTTAATGCTCCTATAACACTAGCTGATCTGCATTATCAAACTCCTGTAGATTTTCAAGAATATGCTAAAAAATTGAATATGAATTTTAAGTGGCGAACAATAGATAGATTATGGGCACATGGTGATATTCTAATTAGCGATTTCAAAAGAAGAATTCCTAATGTACTGAGAGATTCTAAACTTCCTAATAGCCCTGCTCAAATCAAAAAATTCCTTAATTGGATAGATGTCAATATATTATCATTTGATAATTCTCTTCCACATTCAGGCGCCACTGGACTGTATGTGTTTTCGTTTAAAAAATATTCTTCAAGATCTACTATCTAAATATCCCACAGCATGTGGCTGAAAAGAAAACAATTAGGGCTTTGGGAATTTTTCTAGAATCTGGAGTCATGTCAATGGATGAAATTAAAGATTTTTTATTAAATATTAATGATTAGTTATTTTTATTTATTATTTTTAAAATCTATTTTTTCTTTTTAATTTCATTAAGAATTGAATAACATAAATTTCTAATTTTTGAATCAATAACTATTGTAATTATCAAATACAAAAATGCACTTAAGATTACAAAAATTACTAATGATGGTAAAAATTCAATTAATTTTTCATTATATGTTATGTTCTGTTCTAAAATTATGAAAGTTATTCCAAAAACTATTATTCCTGTTATTAGGTATTTTGCAATTCTACTTTTTTGGATTTTTACATCTACTGATTTTTTAATTAATGTTGCTAAGAAAACAGTAAAAGGAATTTCTATGCATACAGCTAAAATTGACCACCATATAACTAACTCTAATTGTGTTGATGTATCATTTGTAAAAATCAATACAAATGAAAGTATTACAATATATGAAATAGTTTGAATCAATTGTATAGTTGGTACAACAAATAATCTACTTTTAATATAATCACTAAATCTAGATTCTTTTATTGTATCTACATCTTCTATCCCAGTTAGAACTTGAGAAAATAATCCATTAAAAGTTTGGAAAAATATTCTTATGGTTAGAATAATAACTACTAGTGAAGCAATTTTATAAATTGGATTAAGTGCAAATAGTCCAAATTCTGCAAAAATTATAGATAATCCTGCAAATAAAATCATAAAATATACTTGTAAAGTAATATTATGCCCAAGATAGTCTTTTTTCTTTTCTCCTAGAAGTTTTCCATAAATTCCCACGGAAAACGCACTCGCATATCCCACTATTCCTGCAATTACTAGTGCCGCTGAGTAATATGCCAAACCTATGACTGAACCTGTGATTATTGAAAAAATTATCACATCTGATCTTCCAATTAAGGAGGCAATTCTTGGATATAGTGGTAACCATGAAATTTTTAACCATTTTTGAAAAAATTCTTTTTTGATTTGATTTTTTATTTTTTCTTTGGCATACCAAAATAATGCAATATCATTAATTATGTATCCAATGAAAAATGATATTATAACTCCAACAACTCCCATTTCAAAATAATATACAAATAATAGTGCCAAAGGAATTTTTGCTAAATCTGCAAAGAAATTACTATAACTAACAACATGAGGTTTCCATCCTAAGTTAATGGATGATAAAACTTTGTGTAAATACATTAGAGGAATTAAAATTACTGCAAATAGTAATACATTATAATCAACGTTAGTTTGTGGACTTACCAGTATTACACATAGTATGTAAATTCCTATACCGCCCATCGAAAGTATTCCTTCCCCTAAGACTGAGGTTTTTCCAGAATCAATTTTTCTTGCAGTTTCTCTTGTTGCCCAATAAGCAATTATTGGATCTAAAATAATTCCATAAAATAATAAACCGCTTATTAATGTCCAAGTACCAAATTCTTCTGCAACGAGTACTCTTGTAATGATTATCATAAAAAATAACCCAGTGATTATTCGTGTTAATCCAAATGATAGCGAAACTAATCCTGAGTAAGTAATTCTAATCTCTGACAATTTTTTTTATACCTATTAACAAAATGTCAATAGGTTCAATGTAAAGTTTCATGATATTAAGTAAATTTTTTTATTGTACTTTTTACAATATCTGAAAATAATGGGGTTATTTCTTCTCTTAATCTTTGGATGTTTTCTTCTAAGGTGTTAGTTTTATTATAATTTACAGGATGTGAAATAGTATCAATTGTTCCTCCTGAATCAATTTTGTTTCCTAAGTGATGTACTGACAAAATTATTTTGTTCTCATTATGACTTAAAGCCTGTTTAATTGGTTTACCTCCTCCATATTCTGGTAATTTTCCCCTATGTACTCCAAATGCAAGAATTGATGCTTTTTTCCCAACATCTTCCAAAATTAAATATCTCCAAGAAATTTCTATTATAAAATCACAGTTCGGGATTT
>Ga0208879_1002446_pt1 | contig 16359 bp, 16 predicted proteins | sample Knorr_S15_td_Bot_FD_185605 | JGI IMG/M metagenome (GOLD analysis project Ga0208879, IMG submission 185605) | Marine microbial communities from Southern Atlantic Ocean transect - Knorr_S15_td_Bottom_ad_5009_LV_A (SPAdes) (version 2) | ecosystem: Environmental > Aquatic > Marine > Oceanic | place... | reverse complement strand
AAACAAAAACCCTTAAATTTTCTCCGTAAATACCAGATTCGGAATTTGATTGCCAGGAGTGAAGCTTAAGGGAAATGAAAAAGACCAAAGTTTTATTCAAAATGTTTTACCTGTATCATAAGGCAGCTTTTGATCCTTTAATTGATCTCTTTGAAAGTGATCAAAATTATGATGTTGCCTTATCGCTGACCCATGAAGTTGAACGATCATTTGGTTTTTTTGATAAAGATGAGACAAAGAAATATTTACAAAAATTTGATCAAGAAGGGCATCGTATCAGTGATGAAAATGAAAACTTTGATATAGTATTTGCCCCGGATTTTATTGATGAAAAAAGGTATGGGGATGCTTTACTTTGTTTGATTTATCATGGGATCACATTTACGAAGACGGTTACTTACCGTGAGTTAAAAAAACATGCTGGCCATCGCTATATTATTTTTGCTGAAGGCGATCAATCTGTGGAGTCCTTGCAGGAATCCGGCAGCTTAGGGAATTGTGAATTACATAAAGTTGGCTATCCAAAAATGGATCCCTATTTTACAGGAGAGAATTTTAATAGAGATAAGATTTTAAAATTATTAGGCCTTGATCCTGATAAACCTGTGATCTTGTTTGCACCAACCTATAAACCAACCTGCCTTTATGATTTAAAAGAAGCAATTTTTGAATCGACAAAAGATTATAACCTGATAATAAAACTCCATCATTATGCTTGGATGGGGAAATATGCATCCCACAATCAACATAAAATATTTGAAGATCAAATTGAGAATTACCCTCACGCAATTATAATACCAAAAGATGATTACAATATATTGCCATTATTATTCGTTGCGGATACATTGGTGTCTGAAGCATCCGGAGCAATTACTGAATTTTTAGCAACAGGGAAGACTGGAGTTATTTATAACCTGGACCAAGAAAATTTAAAACACTCAGATGGTGAAGCTCTTTTGGGATTTGATAATCGAGAATACTTAAAAGAATCTTTTGTGCATATCGATACGCCCAAGGAATTACATGCAGGAATCAAGCTTGCATTAAAACCCATCGATGAAATGAAAAAAGCACAAAAAAGGGATCAGAAAAAAATATTCTATAAATTAGATGGGAATGCCTCCATTAGAGTAAAACAAATAGTTGAGCAATTGATTTCAGATGGAATAAAAATATAATAAATGCTTTAATCTATTCGGGGATTCCAATTGGTGAAGCCAACTGATTCCGGTAATTTAGCGACTCTATGAAAGCATTTATTTTAGCAGCTGGCGTATCACGACGTCTTTATCCTCATACTTACAATACTCCAAAGTGTTTATTGGATGTGGGTGGTCGACCTATTATTCATTATCAATTAGAAGCATTGGAAAGCATCGACATAACCAATGTTACAATGATTGTTGGCTATCATCGCGAAATATTAATGGAACATGTAACGTCCAATTTTCCTAATCTGAAATTCAACTTTTTAGTCAATCATCATTATTTTGAAACAAATACTGCCTTTTCAGTATACCTCGGCCGTGATATTCTTAGATCTGATGACCATGTTCTTATGAATGCGGATGTAGTTTATCCCAAAGCATTGTTGGCCCAAACGGTCAACTCTCCGTATGAAACAGCCTTGGCTGTAGATGCAAAAGTTTGCGGAAGGGAAGAAGTGAAAGTTATCGATGGCGGTGAAAATAAGATTGTTGCCATTGGGAAGGACCTAATTGAATCTCAATGTCTGGGAGAATTCATTGGTGTAGCAAAATTATCTAAAGTATTCACGGGTCTTTTTTCTGATTCATTAGAACATTTGATTAATGCAGGAGGCGTGAATGATTATTTCGAAGCAGGCATTCAACCTTTGTTGGATAAAACAGATGTCCATTTTGAAGATGTATCAGAATACCCTTGTCTAGAGATTGATTTTCTTGAAGATTTAGAATCAGCACGAAAATTATTTTAATTATTAAACTTTAATGGCAAAAATTCAGCCTTTCAAGGGGTATTTACCACCACCTGATTTAGCAAAAAAAGTTTCATCTCCACCTTATGATGTATTATCATCAAGTGAGGCTCGAAAAATGGTTCAAAATAACTCGGACTCATTTTTAAGGATTATTAAACCAGAAGTAGATTATTCGACAAGTCAATTACCCGATAACGATTCACTCTACAATCATGCTTCGAAGAATCTTGAAGATTTTATAAAAAAAGGTAACTTCACCCAAGATGAAAACTCTTGCTTTTATCTTTATCAAATTTCATTGGGTAATCACAAACAAACCGGAATTATTGCTGCAGTTTCTATTGATGAGTACAATAGAGGTCTAATAAAGAGACATGAATTTACTCGCCCGGAAAAAGAGGATGACCGGACAAAACATATTGAAATTACAAATGCTAATTCAGGTCCAGTATTATTAACATTTAGAAATGATGGTGAATTTCAAAATCACATCGCAGAAATTAAAAACCAAAAAATGGCAATTAATTTTTTTGCTGATGACGGCTCAAAACACAGTTTATGGAAAATAACATCGCCTTCAATGCAGGAGTCTCTTGCTCTGTATTTTGAATTAATCCCAGCTTTATATATTGCAGATGGCCATCATCGAGCTGCATCGGCATCAAGGGTTCAAAAAATTAGGCAAGATAAAAATCCGAACCATAATGGAAGTGAATCTTATAATTACTTTTTATCTGTTATTTTTCCTCACGACGAAATGAAAATTCAGGGATATAACAGGTTGGTGAAGGATTTGGCTGGATTATCTGACGATCAATTTCTTGAGATTATTAAAACTAACTTTATTGTTACCCAAATAAACCCTATTCAGATTCCTCATTCCCGTCATACTTTTTCTATGTACCTGAATGAGTGTTGGTATCAATTAATTGCAAAGGATAAAATTATTTCGAATGATTCAGTCTCAGGGTTGGATACATCAATTCTACAAGATTATCTATTAGATCCTATTTTAAAAATTGATGATCCAAGGACCAATAACAGAATCGATTTTGTAGGTGGAATTAGAGGGTTGAAGGAATTAGAAAGACGTTGTAATCTGGATGCAAAAGTTGCTTTTGCATTACATCCGGTATCTATTGATGAGTTATTGACTGTTGCAGATGCGGATAAAGTTATGCCACCAAAATCAACTTGGTTTGAACCAAAACTTAGGTCTGGGCTCGTGGTACGGTTTTTGGATTAGGCACCAAAGATGAAAGAATTAAGAAACCACGTCATTTTTCAAGCATTTATTGAGAATGGTACTCTGTCAGTCGTGGTAAAATAAGCTGATAAGTTAGATGAGTCATTTGACGATGTGATACGTTTTTTTGTAAGGGACTGAATGAGTAAGTTCAGTTAAGTAATTATTAATTTATTTTATTAAGGATGACAGCATGAGTTTGCTGAAACAAGAACTACAGAACCAAATTCCAATTGTTCAAAACGAAATTAAACAATTGATCACTGAAAAAGGGGATCAAAAAATTAGCGATGTGACGGTAGCCCAGGCCTATTCCGGGCTCCGTGGTATCAAAGCATTTGTTTGTGATACTTCATCTGTCTCTGCTGACAAAGGTTTGATTATTCGTGGGTTCCCACTTTTAGAGATCACCCATATTTTACCTGAAGAAGTTTTCTTTTTACTCCTCACTGGAAGGTTACCCAATGGAGATGAATTGGTTGATTTGAAAAAGGATTTTTCATCTCATCTTCACGTACCCGATTATGTATGGAAAGTTTTAGGTGAAATGCCGGATGATGCTCATCCCATGACCTTATTTAACACAGCAATTCTAGCCATGCAGGGTGAAAGTGTTTTCCGTAAAAGATATGATAATGGAATGCCAAAAACTGAATTTTGGGAAGCAATTCTTGAGGATGGGATTCGATTATTGGCAAAATTACCTGCATTGGGGGCCGGCATTTACAGAATGCGATTTAATAAAGGAGATCGCATTTCACCCGATATTAATAAAGATTGGGCTGGGAATTTTGTACATATGATTGGGTTGCCAGATGAGACAGGGGATTTCCATAAACTCATGCAATTGTACTTCATGCTCCATTGTGACCATGAAGGCGGAAATGTAAGTGCCTTTGCCGCCCATACAGTTGCATCGGCATTATCCGATCCGTATTATGCAGTTACAGCGGGCTTGAATGGATTAGCCGGTCCGCTACATGGATTAGCAAATCAAGAATGTTTGAAATTTGTCTTGAGTGTTCGAGACGATTTTAATGGCGTACCATCTAAAGATGAATTGAAACAATATTGTTGGGATCGATTGAATAGTGGCCGCGTTATCCCCGGATATGGCCATGCTGTGCTTCGCTGCCCTGACCCTCGATTTTCAGCATTTATTGATTTTGGTAAGAAAAATATTAAAGACGATGATGTTTTCGCTATTGTGGATAGACTTTTTGAAGTGGTACCCGGCGTACTTCAGGATCACGGCAAAGCAAAAAATCCTTGGCCTAATGTAGATGCAGCATCAGGTTCTTTACTTTATTATTATGGTTTGAAAGAATTCAATTATTATACAGTTTTATTCAGTATTTCAAGAACCATGGGTATGATCTCACAAATGGTTTGGGAAAGAGCATTGGGGATTCCAATTACTCGTCCTAAATCAGTGACAACTGATTGGATCAAACAATCGATTTGAATTTTATGAAAAATATATATAGAAAAGCCATACTTTTTATGTTCATTCTTCAATCTGTATATGGGAATGAAATATTTCAATCTGTACGTGTTTTTGATCCATCTGATCAAATATTAGAGATTATCAGCCATGCAGGAATCCCCTTAGACCACCTTGTCGGAAAAAAGGGAGTATATGTTGATGTGATTGCATCTGAAGATCAAACTCTTAATCTTATCCTTAAAGGACTTAATGTAGACATATTAATTCCGGACCTAACATCCCATTATCAATCTATAAATATCCCTGCGGACTCAAGAGATTTTCCCCTTGGATCCCTTCAAGGGAATTATTCTTTGGACGAATTAAATGATCGGTTTGATGAACTTCAATCTGAATATTCAAATATAATTTCAGAACGGGTTATTCTTGGACAATCGATTGAAGGAAGAGATATATGGGCTTTTAAAGTTTCAGATAATCCGGAAAATGACGAAGATGAACCGGAAGTTTTATTTACGGCATTAACCCATGCCAGAGAACCAGTGGGAATGATGAATCTTATTTATTTTGTCCAACTATTGGGAGAAGAGTATGGGAATGATCCTGAATTGACATACCTTGTAGATAATAGGGAAATTTGGTTTTTACCAGTCGTTAATCCTGATGGTTATGTTTATAATGAATCCATCCAACCCAATGGAGGTGGGATGCATCGAAAAAACAGACGGGAAACATGTGGTAATGGGCAGCAAACCGGTGTTGACTTGAATCGGAATTATGGATATGGCTGGGGAGTTAATAACACCGGATCATCCAACGATCCATGTGCCTCCACCTATCGAGGCGAATCCGAATTCAGTGAACCGGAAACCCAGGCGGTCCGGGATTTTATTTTAGGAAGAGAGTTTATGGGTGTTCTTCATTATCACACTTATTCTAATGTTTACATCCATGCATATGGCAATGCGACCTTACCCGATGAACCTGACTTAACAACCCATCGTGAAATTGGGAATGAAATGGCAAGGTACAATGGGTATCCTGTTGGGACTGGGTATGAACTCATTGGATATACTGTAAATGGAGATGCTGTTGACTGGACCTATGGTGGGCAAGGGATCACTGCTTTTACACCGGAGGTAGGGTCTCCCTCTCAAGGGTTTTGGCCACAAGAAAATGATGTTTTACCTTTGTGCCAGGATCAAGTCCATCCTAATAAAATCTTTGCTTTTGTTGCAGGATCTGACCTAATACTATATTCGTTCGATTTATCTCAAAATGCAATTTTACCAGGGGATGAATTCGAAATTGAATTGGCAATTCAAAATAGGGGTTTATCAGACTCTAATGATGAAATTGTAATCAATGTAACGCCCTATAATGAGTGGATTACACTTAATTTAGAATCATATACTATGGATGAATTAGAAGCTCGCGATACAGATGAATTTTTAGTGAGTGCAATTATTTCTGAAACAGCGCCAAACGGTATTTATTCTGGTTTAATTGTTTCCATTGATGATGGAGAAAGTTTCATTAGGCAGGATACTGTCATCTTCTTAATTGGCGAACCAGATATTATATTTTATGAAGGGTTTGAAAATGGGTTAGATAACTGGGAGTTGGATGGAGATTGGGGTCCCACCAACGATGCTGCAACTGGATCCTTTGCTCTAACGGATAGCCCGAGTGGGAATTATCAACAATCTCAGGAAACTATTGCAGAATTATCCTTAAATGTTGATTTAACTTTGTTAACAATTCCCATGGTGACATTTACAGCTAAATGGGATATTGAATCCAATTGGGATTTTGTTAGGTTTCAAGCCAATGTACCAGGCAACGGGTGGATTAGTTTAGAAGGGCTTTACACCGAAGCTGGGGTAGGCCAGTCAGCTCAGCCTCTTGGTGAGCCAGGGTATGATGGCGTTCAAGATGATTGGGTGATGGAAACCATTTTGCTGGATCAATTGGGCGCATCTTCAATTACAGGATTTAGATTCATTCAAACGTCCGATAATTATGTAGAAGGGGACGGTTTCACCGTAGATGATTTTACTATTTTAGGATTCCCGTATGGACTTGTTGGGGATTTTGACTCGGACAATTACGTAGGTATCTTGGATATCCTTGGGCTAGCTGACCTTATTTTATTTGGAGGTGAACCAACCAATATTCAATTGGACAATTGTGATCTTAATAACGATGGGAATTTGGATCTTATGGATTTGGTTGAATTAGTAAATCTTGTTATGGGTTCTTAAGATGTATCAATTATTTTTTCTTTTGATTTTTTCTTTTGCGTTTAGTAGCGGGATTAATTCCGAGACATTAGAATTTGCAAGACGAGGAGATCAATATCGTATATGGATATACTTTAAAGACAAGGTTGATTCTGAAAAAATAGGTATAAGTCAAAAAACGAATATTCGAAGACAAAAAAGTGGGGTGGTTTCAAGTCATTTATGGCTTGACCTTAAAATCTCAAGCACATACAAAACACAAATTGAAGAGCTGGGCATTGAAATAATAAATGAAAGCAGATGGCTGAATGCCGTCTCTGTGCTTTGCCAAAAGGTTTCAATCGAAAGTATTTTAAAGCTATCATTTGTAAAAAAGATAGAACCTGTCATAGGATATAAAAAACCAAAGCTGGTTTTCGGAGAAGAAATCGAACCCAATTCCCGTGATTACGATTATGGGAACGCCCAAGCACAGATCGAACAGATCAATGTACATGAACTTCATAATGCAGGATATACTGGGGAAAATGTTCGAATTCTTATTATGGATACGGGATTTGATTTGACTCATAATGTGTTCGCTAATATTAATGTAATTGATCAGTGGGATTTTATCAATGACGATAATGAGACGGCGAATGAAACTTCTTCTGAGCATAGTAATAATCAAGATTATCATGGTACAGCTGTATTATCAACAATTGCAGCCAATACTCCTGGGGAATTAATGGGGGTCGCATTTGATGCGGAATTCCTATTAGCTAAAACAGAAGATGCCCCTCAGGAATATCAATTGGAAGAAGATAATTATGTTGCTGGACTGGAATGGGGCGAAGCCAATGGTGCCGATGTGGTTTCTACAAGCTTAGGGTACTTGGATTGGTATACATATGAAGATCTGGATGGAAATACAGCTGTTACTACAAATGCTGTAGATATAGCTGTTGGTTTAGGAATGGTATGTGTCACTGCGGCTGGCAATGAAGGAAATGATGATTGGTATTATATCATAACACCTGCTGATGCTGATTCAGTTATTGCTGTAGGCGCAGTAAATGATAATGGAGACATAGCATCATTTAGTTCTCACGGCCCAACATATGATGGTCGTATCAAACCAGAAGTTTGTGCCCGGGGGTACCAGACATGGTGTATAAACCCCAATAGTACTACAACATATACTCGAATGAGTGGAACATCACTTGCGTGTCCTTTGGTGGGTGGGGCCACCGTATTAATTCGTCAAGCTCAACCAGATTGGAGCGCGATGCAGGTGCGAGAAGCTATAATTATGACTGCATCAATCTCAAGCAACCCTGATAACACCTACGGATATGGCATACTCAATGCAGCAGCTGCAATAGAATATGATCAATTCACTGGAATAAATGATAGTGGAGTATCTCCAAGTGACTTTCATCTTTTATCTGCATATCCTAACCCCTTTAACCCAGCCATAAAAATAAATGTTTCTTCATCATTGGGAGCACATTTGATTGTTGATGTATTTTCAATAAATGGGACACTAATTGACAATCTTTATTCTGGTATTACTTTTCAAAAGATTAATAAATTGTATTGGCATCCACAAAATTTATCGAGTGGAGTCTACCTAATTCGATCAGAATTGAATAATCAGATACTTTTCCAAAAAGTAACTCTTATTAAATAAATATTTATTTGGGGAGGAAATCCTTGCCTCCCGTCTATAATTCATCGAAATTGTATCCTGCCTTAGCGGATTCTCTATGAGACGTATTATTAAATTTTCACTACTTCAAGCAATACTTGTCTATTGTGCCATCTGGGCAAACGAACCCAATGACAAAGATGAGCAGGTGTTTCCCGTCGATTTATCGGTCTTTGATGGTAATGGCTCATTATTGTTAGATTGGTCTTTCCCCGATTCTATATTACTTCGTGAAACTAGGATTTATGTTCAAAAATCCGGAGATGCCGAGTTTAATCTATTAATTGTGAATCCATCTGACAAACAAAGATTTTTGGATCAAAGCTGCGAAGAAAATTCCCGTTATTTTTATAGGGTAGAGATTGAAGATGTTTTTGGTAGAGTGTTTTCAAGTGATTCTGAAACACCCGTTTTTGGCACATGTCTAGAATCGGAAGATTCGGCATCATTTGATCAATCTGTTGAAAGTATTTTAGATTTATTGTTAACATATATTCAGAATAATTTGGCTGAGATTTCCCCATACATAGACTACCAAAATCTAATTGATTTAATTGCCGTAAATGACCCTACCCAAAAAACTTGGATAGAAAATTATCCACTATTTGACCTAGTAAATGTTGATGAAATGATTCCAACTTTAAATAGTATCATTATGGATTCAGATATTCTCCGAGAGATTTTGGAATTTGAACGTGATTATAGAAATAAATTACTCATAACACCAGATGAATGGCTGTCATTTGTTGAAAATGCATTATTAACCGTTCAGAAGAAGTGGCAATTATTGACATTGAGTTATCCTAAGGCAATAAATCTAATCGAAAATATTGAACCAATACGCATAGTTGGGCTTAACATTTCTAATGAAGAACAAAGAGAATTATATCTTTTTTGGTTCCATCCTGAACAAAATAATGTATCGGAAGCATTTCTATTATCAGGAGATGAATATATTGATTTAGGAGAATTTAAAATTGAAAACGAATCTTTAATATCAGTGAGTATTCCAGAATATTGGGAGACTGTTGATCTAATTCTGGATAATATTTTATTAGAACAACAAGGATTAAATTTTCAACAATCAGTCAGTTTTACCTTAAATGGGGATATCACTCCATCTGATGAGCCATTCAATTTAAAGGTTGGGATCGAAAACACTTCTTTGTGGTTAAACGAATTAATTTGGAACCCCTCAAGTTTGAAACTTCATTTAGAAGTTGCGGGAAATCCTAAATATGAAGAATATTTTTCAATTTATTTGGGAGATAAATCTATCTGGGAAATTGACCCAATTTCGGGTTTTGAAACCCAATTCAGTGATTCATTGATTATTTTAGAGTCAGACATCCATTATCCAATTCAAATATCATTTGAAAAACAAATTAATGGTCTAAGTGAAACGGTAGAATATATTGTATTGGATACGATTCCTATTATGATTCAACGATATCCTGATGGTGGCCCTTGGCAAACAATGGAATTCTCCACATTGGGAATTACAAACGATCCAGGGTTAAATGATTACGAAGCTGAATTATTACCAGAACTATTTGTTTTATATCAAAATTATCCTAACCCATTCAATAGTTTAACTCGGATAACATTTGATCTTTTGGATGACGCAGTTATTTCTCTTTTTGTGACAGATGCTACAGGTAGAATCCATAACAAATTTATAGAAGATCAGTATACTAATTCTGGAACCTACCATTTTGAATGGAACGGAGATGGAAAGTCAACAGGGATATATTTTTTCACAATTCAAGCTCAGGTGGGGTCAATGTCACCTGCCATCATGAGCCGAAAAATGATCTATTTGAAATAACGGTCTTCTTTTTCGTTTTATTCTCTCAGGAGATTTCTGTATTTTCACTTATATGATGAAACGAAATCCTATCATCTTTTTAATCACAATCATCCTTTGGGGATCAGGGTGTGCATCGCACCCGCCCGTTTATCCCATAGAGCCAAGGAAAGGTAAAACCAATATGGGTTTTACATTTTCGGTTGAAAATGTTATTCCTGTCGCATGGGTTCGACGAGGATTAAATCAGTATACAGATGTTGGAATAAGAGTAGGCCTTCCTCTATCTGGGAGTGGTATTGATATAAACCGAATTCTGTTTAGAAAAGACAGAAAATGGGATGCTCTGAATCTTGCTTATAATATTGCACCTAATTCTAGTATTGATTTCACCTACTACAAATTCAAACAAGCCAAAAAAACTAAAAAAGGAAAGTCGCTGGGGGTATCGTGGAGAGGGTATCGTGGGATGTATATACCGGAGGGCGTCTCTAAAGGAGAAAGTTTAAGACTTGGTTTTCTTTATGGACGGAGAATAGGTGAAAAGTATGGGATTGAAATTGGGTATTTTCATGATTTTAGATCGATACCTATTTCGGAACTGTTCAACATCAACTGGGATCCCAATGACTCTGATACAATCAAAAAGCATGGACCCGGTTATAAAAATTATGAACATAAATACAATGGGTTTCCATCGGAATATTCACGGTTGACCGGTTTGTCATTTCAATTGTTTATGTATTTGGATTCAACCAAAAAAAAGAAAAAATAAATTTTACAATCCTTTTACAAATGACTGATTCATCCTTTCGGTCTGCCTTATTATCTAAAGACAGGCAAACCTGTCAAAAATTTGTTTCTCAAAACCTAGGATCTTTACTCATTCAAATCCTGAATGACCTTTTATTTTGCAGTATATCTGTTGAACAATCATCAGTGACGGGTTTACATCCCGTTTGTGTCATAAATTCAATAAAAAATTTAATCGGGGATGATCGGGAGAATCCATCAAAACCACTCCTTGAATTTTCTATAAAATATTTGTGTAGTTTTGATTTCCGATCTAATGACACAACTCAATTAGATAAAGTCGTAAGAGATGGAATTGGGCTCACTGCGTTTCTTGGTGATCTTGAAGATGCCTGTCAAAAAGGTGAATGGGATGATGTCCAAATATTGGCATCAAAAACATTTATGGCTTCTGATCAATCTCGTGGAACAATGGATGTGTTAGCTGAATTAGGATTACAGGATTCTGACCGTAATGCCGTTTTCATTTTTCATTTATTACGGGCATTTCAATTCCAGGAAACAAAAGATGACAATTGGGCTTTTACAAAATGTATTCTGGATTGGATAAGTGAAAAATTATTGCCGGAGCCCCATGATCAAGCTGATTCATCTCCTGCTAAAATTAATGATATGATGATAGAATCCGGTGACCTTTCATTATTGGGTGCTATTTCAAGATTATGGGATGGAGATTATGTCAGAATCCGAGGATATCAGAGAGAGTTAAGCCATTGGTGCTCTCAAATTATTATAAGTGATGCAGGACTTGCACCGGATCAAAATCATTGGTTATTGGATCAAGTAAAAAGAAAATTTATCCTGGTAGCAGAAACAATTATTGTCAGTGAAAAATCTCAATCTGAAAAAGCCAATGCATTGGTAATTTTAGAGGCCGTGCGAGCCCTTTCTAAAACTGCTACACACACCCAACTTGGACTCCTTGGAGTAAGGTTGGATGGCTTTATATTATGAAGATTGGCAAATACACATTATACAGCATAGAGACATCCGAATTCGGATTGGACGGCGGTGCAATGTTTGGGATAATCCCAAAACCATTATGGGAAAAGAAAACACCTGCAGATGAGATGAATCGGATTGGCATGGTAACTCGATCTTTATTATTGGTAAATGAGGATCGGAAAATTTTGATTGATACAGGAAATGGCACCAAGTGGAATGAAAAATTCAAAAAAATCTATAATATAGATACAAGTCGGTATAGTATCGAATTGTCATTAACAAAATATGGTTTTTCTGCAGACGACATAACTGACGTATTTTGTACCCATCTCCATTTTGATCATATTGGCGGGAATACTAAAATTGAAAATGGCGAAATTGTTCCCACATTCCCAAATGCCAAATATTGGGTCTCCCAGGAGAATTGGAATTTGGCAAACCATCCCAGCCAAAAAGATTCCGGCAGTTTTATGGAAATTGATTGGAAAGTTCTAGCTGAAAATGGAATGATAGAAATTGTGGATGGTCACGAATCATTCATAGACGGTATAGACACTTATTTGACTTACGGGCATACAACTGGGTTAATGCATCCGGTGGTTTCGGATGGAAATAAAACCATATTTTATGGAGCTGATATTTTCCCTTTGGCCGCTCATATTCCGGTTCCTTGGGTAATGGCATACGATATCAATCCTGTCATAACGGTACAGGAAAAAGAAAAATTACTTCCAAAAATGGTGGATGAGAATTGGATATTGTTTTTTGAACATGATCCCAATATTCAAGCTTGTACTATTCACCAGGATGGGAAACATTTTATAATGAAAAAGCCGGTGATCATCAGTGAATGAAGAAGAAAAAAAAGAAAAATTATTTCTGGAAGGAATGAAGCAATTCAAGGGCATGGATTATTTTGATGCCCATGAGGCCTGGGAAGATCTTTGGTCAGATTATTATTTGGAAGACCGAAAATTCGTTCAAGGGTTGATTCAATTGGCTGTGAGCTTCGTCCACATCGGAAACGGGAATATGACGGGTGCAAAAAATTTGTTAAGAAAATGTAAAGAAAAGTTTCAGGATTTTTCCGGTGTTCATCGGGGAATTGATGTGTCTGTTTTATTGAATCAAATAGAAATGGTGCGACTCACGTATGACGGATTGGATAATCCTTCCGATTTTGATTGGGATGTCGTTCCTTCTTTGGAGTAGAAAATGCCGGAAGTACTATTGTTTGTGAAGGATTTTGAATTGGGTTCACGCTTATCATCCGCCTGCGTTGATAAAGGAAAAAATGTGGAATTTTCTGATGAAAATACCGATCCCGATTCTTTCCCGGAACCTGTAAAACTCGCTGTTGTGGATATGGATGAAGCCGTTTTTTCTTCCGTTGGTTTGGTAGCAGAACTCAAGCGCCGAGGATTAAAAGTTATTGGAACCATGACAAAGATCAATAACAGGGAACAATCCAAATTACGGGCTGCCGGCTGCGATATTATAGTGCCGCGCTCCAGCCTTATTAAAAATATGCCCAGTTTGTTAGACGAATTATTGACTTGAGAGAATCCAAAATTAAAAAACGGGAACGGGCAGCGGAAATCGTGACTCGTCTTCGAAGATTGTATCCGGATTCAAAGTGTTCCTTGAATTATAAATCTCCTCATGAGTTATTAACTGCAACTATTTTATCAGCGCAATGCACGGACCATCGTGTAAATATTGTAACTAAAGACCTTTTCCTAAAATATAAAAGGCCAGCAGATTTTGCTTATTGCAATGTGACGGAATTGGCAAAGGATATCCATTCTTGTGGATATCATAACCAAAAGTCTCGAAGTATCCAAGGCACTAGTTTAATAATTGTGGAAGAGTATAATGGGGAAGTACCTGATAATTTAGAAACATTGATAAAATTACCGGGAGTGGGACGTAAAACCGCCAATTGTGTTTTGGGCGAAATATATAAAGTTCCATCGATGGTAATTGATACACACATGGTTCGAATTATGGGGCTACTCGGTTTTACGAAAACCAAGGATGCAAAAAAAATTGAATTAGAAATGATGGAAATCTTTGAAGAAACTGATTGGACAAATTTGACACATATGATTATTGATCATGGACGGGCTATTTGCATTGCCAGGCGTCCACAATGTGGTGAATGTGTGTTGGCGGATATATGTCCATCATCTTCTGTTTAATTTAAATAAAAAGATCCTACTATTTAACTTTCATATTCTTTGTTCCCGATATAAAATGGCGGTAATTTTGAATTCTAATATTATTTGCAAGATACAAGTATGTCGAACCCCATTATAACAAAAAAATATCACTTTTGCGCATCCCATAAATATGGAAATTCTGAATGGTCAGAAGAAAAAAACTGGGAAGTGTTTGGTAAAGATTATAATAATCATGGCCATAATTACATTTTAGAAGTATCGATTACAGGTCCCATTGATCCTGGATCCGGTTGGCTAATTGATTTACAAAAACTTGGTGAAATTGTTAAAACGAATGTGGTTAGGATTTTGGATCATTCTCAAATTGAACAAGACATAGAATGGTTTAAGGGAAAACAACCCTCATCAGAAAATATTCTTCTTTGGGCATGGGATGAGATTGCACCAAGGATGGAACAGGGTATACTCCATCGGCTTCGACTTGTAGAAACTCATTCAATCTTCACGGATTATTACGGCCCTGAACAATAATGAATTTCAAGGATAGATTTTATTTAATATTGGCGGGGATCTTTATTGCTTCCCTGGTCAGTTGCAATCTGATATTTCAGAAGTTTTTTACCTGGACGCCATTTGGTATTTATACCTTCGAAATATCCGTTGGAATCCTACCATATCCCATAACATTTTTAGCGACCGATCTAATTTCTGAACTTTATGGTAAGAAAAAAGCAGACCAGGTTGTGATTTCAGGATTAATCGCCAGTGTTTTTGTTATGATTATTGTTCTTATTGCAAATGCTGCCCCAAGTACAGTTTGGTCCCCAGTTGATGATGATCTTTTCCAAAAAGTTTTTGGACTTCAAGGTATGGCTGTTTTTGCGTCCATGGTTGCTTATCTCTCGGCTCAGTTTATAGATGTAAGAATTTTTCATTTCTGGAAAAAGCTGACCAAGGGAAAGCACCTTTGGTTGCGAAATAACGGTTCAACAATTATAAGCCAGTTTGTTGATACTGCGGCTGTCTTGATATTATTATGCTCAACGGGTGTAATTGAGTGGAATAGATTCTGGCTGCTATTGGAAAACGGATTTTTGTTTAAGGTCCTGGTAGCCTTATTGGATACTCCCGTCATCTACGGGGTGATTTATGCATTGAAAGGGAAGATTGAAATCGCTCCCTACGAAGATTAGGAATAATGAATGAAGGATTATAAAAAATTAAAAGAAATCACCCATTCGCTCTTAAATGAAATCGGTGAGGACCCATCAAGAGAGGGTTTATTAAAAACACCGGAACGTGTTGCAAAAGCGTGGGAATTTTTCTCCAAAGGATACACCCAAAATTTAGATACGGTCATCAATGATGCTGTTTTTCATGAAGATGCGAAAGATATGGTTATTGTAAGGGATATTGAATTTTTCTCTCTTTGCGAACACCATTTGCTTCCATTTTTTGGAAAGGCTCATGTGGGATACATTCCCAATGGGAAAGTGATTGGGCTCTCCAAAATCCCAAGAATTATTGATATGTTTGCACGACGTTTACAGGTTCAGGAACGGCTAACCCACCAGATTGCTAAAGCGATTCAGGAAGTTTTAAATCCCATTGGTGTTGCTGTTGTTATGGAAGGTGTTCACATGTGTATGCAGATGCGGGGCGTTGAAAAACAAAACAGTTTTGCTTCTACCAGTTCTATGTTGGGGCAATTCAGGAAGTCCGCCGAAACACGCGCAGAATTTTTAAGTATTATTGCAAAATAAATGAGTATAGTAAAAACTCCAAAACCACCTTATTATGCTGTTATTTTTACGTCTCAGCATACGCAAAAGGAATGGGCTGAATACGAAAAAACATCGGCTAAAATGGCTGAATTAGCTCAGGGAATGCCGGGGTTTTTTGGTGTTGAATCGGTTCGGGATGAATTAGGATTTGGGATTACATCTGTCTATTGGAAAGATTTGGAATCCATTAATGCGTGGCGAGATCACACTGAACATAAAAAAGTAAAAAAGCGAGGACGTG
>Ga0208879_1002442_pt1 | contig 16381 bp, 17 predicted proteins | sample Knorr_S15_td_Bot_FD_185605 | JGI IMG/M metagenome (GOLD analysis project Ga0208879, IMG submission 185605) | Marine microbial communities from Southern Atlantic Ocean transect - Knorr_S15_td_Bottom_ad_5009_LV_A (SPAdes) (version 2) | ecosystem: Environmental > Aquatic > Marine > Oceanic | place... | reverse complement strand
CAGTCCTTGCAGCAATTGCAGTAATACTACAAATAGTCATAATCGTTAGAGGAAACCTCCTCAAAAACTAGATAAATGTGGCGCGTTTACGCGCTCCATTTCTTTTTTTTTATTTTTGTGTTAGTGGAACATTTGTTCTATTTATTCTGAATAATTCTTAATTCAGGCATAGGAATTATGTAATTCATCTTTGAATATTTTTCTTCTACTTTCTTAATTATCTCATCTGCATAGTTCCATGCAAAAATCATTAGATAATCTGGAGTTTCTTTTTCTAAGATTTCAGGACCTATTATTGGTATATGACTTCCAGGCGTGAATAATCCTTGTTTTAATGGAGAATCTTCTATAATCAATTCAATATTCTCGTTGGTTAACCCTATTGAATTAATCATGGTACTTGACTTTGCAGGTGCTCCATATCCAAAAATTTTCTTATTTTCTTTGTTTAATCTTTCAAATAATTCCCTAATCTCATTTATGTTATTTTGAAGTTTATCATTGAATTTTTCCATAGTTTGTAATTTATCTATGCCATTTTTTCTTTCTTCATTTATTAATTCGATTACACTTTGTTGGATTTCTATCTCTTCTGATATATATACTCGTATTGATCCACCGTGTGTAGGAATTTTTTCAACTCTATATACATTCATCTCATGTTTATTGAATAAATTAATCAAAGAATGTATTGTGTAGTACATTACATGTTCATGATATATATTGTCAAATGTCATATCATTAATCATATCGGCAAAATATTGTACTTCAATAATATATGTTCCATCTTCTGATAATAGCGATTTAACATTTTCAATAATCTCATGATATTCATCTAAATGAGCAAAAACATTTGATGCAACTACTATGTCTGCTTTTCTTTTTTCTGATATGATTTTATCTACCGTGTATTTATCAAAGTAAGAACAGATTGTTTCAAGCCCTTTATCGTTAGCTTGTTTTGCTAAATTTCTTGCCGGTTCAACTCCTACTGATTCACATCCTAATTCTAATAGAGGTTTTAATAACACTCCATCATTTGATCCAATATCAACCACTAACTTGGGGTTGAATTCCGATTTAATTTTAACAGCCAAGTCTGTGAAATGTTTTCTTAATCCACCTGAGATAGAAGATGCATATGCATAGTCTAAGAACAATTTGTCTCTTGGTATATAACTTTCATCAGTTAATTGTACCAATAAACAGTTTTTACAACAAGTTACATCTAGAGAATATGATATTTCTTTCTGAAAGTCATCCTCTTTAAGAAAAGCATTAGCTGGAGGTTGCTTATTTAAAGAAATAAAACCTAAAAATTCCTCTTTATTACACGATCTACAATTCAAACTTCTGGCACCCTGATTATCGGTTCTTTATCTTTTATAATCACAATATCTGAACCATTCAATACTTCTAAACTTCCTGATAATATTCTTGAAATTATATTTGTTATTCTAGATGTATTTTGCTGATTCTCTGCATCATCTTGCCCAAATACCATTGCTCTCATTCCTGTATTCACTCCTGCAGGAGAAATTGAAATGCATTTAATTTCAGTATCCTGTACTTCTTTGGCCACTGCTTCTGTTAAACCCCTTACGGCAAATTTTGCGGCAGTATAAGCTGATAATCTTGGTACTGCTCTTCTACCTGCTCTTGATGATACATTAATTACAGTCCCTGAATTGCTTTTCTTCATTACTGGGATTATATATTTCATCATGTTGAATGTTGGCATAATGTTATCTCTTATAATAGAACTAAACATCTCTGAATTCATTTCTTCTATTAAAGCTAAATTATGCGCCACTCCTGCATTATTTATTAAAACATCTATGTGATTCTCATTTTCTAAAATAGTTCTTGTATACTTCTCAACATTACGTTCACCTGCTAAATCTAATAATTCAAAATTACAATTCTGTTTATCTTTTTCCGTTATTTCTCTTTCGTTTCTTGACGACGCATACACAATAGCACCTTCATTAATGAAATAGTTTAATAATGAATAGCCTATTCCACTAGAAGCTCCTGTCAAAACAACTATCTTATTCTCAAATTCTTTCATATTATTTCGTACGGTATTGTATCTTTGTCATATTTACCTTTAAGCCGTTTTTCTGTTGTCATTGCTAAAAATACTGAACTCTCGAGAAACTTCATTGCATGAGGAACTCCCGGCGCACTATATACCATTTCTCCCGCTTTTACTATTGCCTTTTCTATCTTTCCACTCTTTCTCTCTTCATAATACTCCATCTTTCCTTTAATTATGTATGACCAATGAGAATCTCTCTTATGATAATGGTTTGCTCTTACTGCACCTTTCTTGGATGTTATAATCACAATGCTTGTAACTGGATTCTCTAAAATATTTGTGATTTTTCCTCTCTTGTCTACAAATGATTCTTTTATCTTGATTACTCTTATTGCCATTATAAATTCCTCATCCAATTTACTGTTCTCTCTATACCTTCTTCAAATGATATCTTTGGTGTATATCCGAAATCTCTTTTTGCTTTTTCTATAGATAATGATAATTTCATTCCTTTCTCGCCTGACCTCCATGGCAAGTTCTTTATCTCTGACTTGCTATTTGTTTGTTTTATAACTAAATCCGCTATATCTTTTATCGAATAATCTTTACCGTATGCTATATTATAAACACCCTTGACTTCAGATTCTGCCATTGATATTATCGCATCAACTAGATTTTGTACATAATTAAAGTCCGTTGATTGACTACCATCTCCCTCTATGGTAATTAACGCATCTTCTAAAGCTTGTTTGATAAATATCGGTATTACTTGTTGTAATCTCGAATTCGGACCAAATAATCCACTACTTCTAATTACTGTTATAGGCAATCCAAACGATTCAGCATAACTTTGACACATTAAATCAGCAGCAGCTTTCCCCGCACCATATGGATCTGTCGGTCTCAATACGTCGTCTTCTGACACTGATGAATTTTCTGCCTTTCCATATACATTTTTACTACTCATAAAAATTAATTGTGTATTCTTCTTCACTCGAATTAGTTCTAAAACATTTATCAAACCTGCTGTATTTGTATGAAACGAATATTTAGGAGAAGAAAGAACTAGAGGAACATCTGCCTGAGCTGCTAAAAATAATATGCAATCAATATCTGTAATATCTTTTTCATTCAAATCTTCTGCACTTTTCCAAATATAATTTATTGACTCCATTTTATCTCCTATTCGATTTGCATAATGAGGTCCAATTATATCTGATACAGAAACATCCGCTTGTTTTTCTAGTAACTCAGTAATTACGTGTGACCCTAAGAACCCAGAGCCGCCTACTATTAGATAGTTCTTCATTGAATACTTTGGAATTCCAATACATTATATATGAATCTTCATGAATTCTGTTTATATGAAAATAATTGGCTGTATGCAAGTTGGAGGAAACTGTTCTTGGATATTAGATTCTAGTCTGACGAATATGTCTGAAATAGTGGATGAAATTATTCTTGTTGGAGGTTGCGTTTCTGATGATAGTAAAAAAATTATTGCAAGGTGCAACAAAGTAGTTGAAACTAATTTCTATCCTGATAATCAATCTCGTATTGAATGGAACGATATGAATTCTCTCTTACGTATGGCAAAAAATCACAATGCCGATTGGATTTTGTTTATGGACGCAGATGAAACATTTGAACCACAATTTAAAACAACAATTCGTAATCATATTAATAATCCTGATGTAGGAATATATAAATTTCGCCGATATTGGCTTTGGAATACCGCGGAACAATATCGAGTAGACCGACCTGAAAAATTTTCTTCTCTTGCCTACAATAGTTACTTGGTTCGTTCTACGCCCGCTCTTCATTTTCCTAATCCTGCTGGAACTTTATGGAAAAGATTAATCAAACATTTACAAGGTAAAGAGAAACTCAGACCATATTTTGGTAGAGAGCCTATTACTGGAATAGTGGGTAACACTATTGAAAGTGACATTGTACTACTTCATCATGCTGCCTTGAACTGGAACCAATTTGTTAAAAATCAGATGTGGTATGGAATGATGCTTGCTAAAAGGCAACCAAATTCTTCTGAATCTGATTTGTCCAACCAACTTTATAGTATATTAGATGAATCAACTCTCGAATTGAAACCTATCAATAAAGATTGGTTATAAAAAACTTATTCTAACTTCTTTACTTTTGCATGTTCATCTAAAATTCCTTCTATCGCCAGTATGTCCTTATAATATACTTTTGACTTGAAGTCACAATATCCGCAAATTACTCTTATAAAACTAAATTTTGGATCCATTGTTACTCTTAATGAACATGGCAGTTCTCCTCCATTATCGTCTTTAAGTGGACACGAGCTGCATTTTACTCCATTTACTGTTCTAATGATTCTAAATTTACCTTTCTCGCTCAATAAATAATTCACGTTCGAATGAGTCTATTGCCAATTTTGACGTTATTCCTCCCCTAGGTTTGAACTTCATCTCAATTAACAATCTCTTTGGTTTGTACACATGTATCAAATCATCATAAATTACATTAATTACTCTTTCATACGAAGCAATTTGATTTCTATATTGTTGTAGATATACCTTTAAAGATTTTAACTCAATTATAGATTTTTCTGGAATCATTGTTATAGTTATTGTTGCATAATCTGGTTGATTCTTTGCTCCATAAAATGTAAATTCTGGCGCATCTATCTCAATTTCATAAGGCTCTAAAGATGGGTTTATTATCTTTTTTAATACGCGTTTATTGATTTTCAATACAGTCATTTATTACTATATAATCACTATTTACATCTTAATTAGATTATCCCAAGCCTATTGCATGGTATTCTAATTTGTTGAATTGTTTCTTCGAAAAGATTCTACGACCATCAATTATAAGTGGCCTTTTCATCAATCGAATAAAATCTTTAGGTTTGAGCATCTTGAATTCTTTCCATTCAGTCACAATAATACAGCAATCTGAATTGCGTATACAAGACTCTGAATCTTTCGCGTAGGTGATAGAACTTCCAAATATTCTCTTCATATTATTATTTGCTATAGGGTCATAGACTCTGACTTTAGCCTTCTTGTCTAACAATCTCTTGATAATTTTAATTGACGTAGCGTCACGTATGTCATCGGTTTCAGGTTTAAACGCAAGTCCTAGAATTGATATCCTTTTTCTTTCTAATTGGCCTAATTCTTTATTTAGAATATTAAACACACTCATAAATTGCGTATCGTTAATCGCTAATACTGACTGCAAAATTTCTGAATTAACACCTAATTCCTTACTAAAAGCAATTAATGCTTTAACGTCTTTCGGAAAACATGATCCACCAAAACCCAAGCCTGCATTAAGAAATGACTCAGAAATTCTTTTATCCATACCAATTGCATATTTAATCTCATTCACATCGCCATCTGGTATTCGTTCGGCTATTCTTGATATATAGTTCATAAAACTTATCTTCGTTGCCAATAATGAATTGTTTGCGTATTTAATTAGTTCAGCATTGCTTAGTGTTGTATAAACTATAGGAAGATTCTTCCTATAGATTTTTTTGAATAATTTATAAATAATTTTCTTATCTTTCTCTGAATTTACTCCAACTACAATCTTATCAGGTCTTAATGTATCATTTATCGCACTACCCTCTTGCAAAAATTCTGGATTAACTATTACTCCAAAGTGTATTGAATTTTTTTTCCTTGAATGTTTTTCTAAATTATCTATTATCTTTAATGCCGTTCCAGGAACAACTGTACTCTTTATAACAATTACAAAATATTCTTCTATATCCTTTATTGCAATGGCTATATCTTTTGATGCTTGTTCTATATATTTCAAATCTATTGAACCATTTTTCCGACTTGGTGTACCTACTGTAAGAAATATTATCTTTGCTTTTGTTACATCTGCCACTTTTCTACTTAATGATAATCTATTCTTTTTGATGGCTTTTTCTAGTAATTCATTCATATATCTCTCATGAATTGGAGAATCTGCATTCTTTATCCTGTTTATTTTTTTACTATCGATATCTACACCTAACACATTTATTCCTCTATCTGCAAAGCAAACGGCGGTAGAAAGTCCTACATAACCTAAACCTACAAAAGCCACGTCATATTCCATACATATTCTGATGATACATTGAAATAAATGGATTATGAGAATATTATAGGGGTTAATAGTGTTAAAGAAAGTAGTTATTCCTGTAGCAGGTCGTGGAACTCGATTACTTCCTACTACAAAAGTTCAACCCAAAGAAATGCTCCCTGTTTTCTCTTCGTTTCAAGGCGATATATTACTAAAACCAATGGTTCAGATTATCTTTGAACAATTATTTGATTTTGGTATTCGTGATTTCTGTTTTATTGTTGGCCAAGAAAAACGCGCTATTAAGGATCATTTTTCTCTAGATTATCGATATCTCGATGACCTATCTAACAAAAAAAATAATATTTCATATAAAGATATGAAATTCTTTTACAAACGCATAGAAAAATCAAATATTACTTGGATTAATCAAAGTCATCAGTTAGGTTATGGACATGCTGTTTCATTAGCTTCTTCTTTTGTTGGTAACGATGATTTCATTTTACATGCTGGTGATACCTTAATTGTACAACCAAATAGACAACATCTTACTGTCTTGAATAAATTATCTAGTAGATCTGATTGTGTTGTAGCATTGGAAAAAATTTCTGAACCAAGTGCATATGGTGTCGTAATCGGCAAACGCACAAAAAAATATTCTCTTCCTTCAAATGAAAAGGTATACGAAGTAATTCAAGCTGTTGAAAAACCATCGAAAAAAATTTCTAACCTTGCTATTATGGCATTAAATAAGTTTACTCCTGACGTCATGAAAATTTTAAAGAAAATTCCTGCTGGATATGGAGGAGAAATACAGATTACTGATGCAATACAGTATATGATTGATTCAAAGATGGATGTTTTGGGATATGAATATCATCATTCTTGTACACGGCTTGATATTGGCACACCAGATACTTATTGGCATGCTCAACAATCTTCTAAAAAACTTGCTACTAAAGGTTGGATGTAATTGAGCGACATAATAAATTCTGACATAGCAACCCTTCTATCTGACAACAAAAAATTTCGTATCTCAGATAAACAATTCTTGATTACTGGAGGTGCGGGTTTCTTAGGAAGTTGGTTGTGTGACCTTCTAATAGCAAAGAATGCTCGAGTATATTGTATCGATAATCTATCTTCTGGCCGTGCTGAAAATATTAAACATCTATTAAAGAATAAATCTTTTGTTTTTAAAAAACATGATATCACAAAAAACACTCTTAATGTAAAACCTGATTATATTTTTCATTTAGCTAGTAGACCCTCTCCGGATGATTATCTAAATAATGCAATACAAACTATTGACGTGAATACTGAAGGAACTAAAAAAATTCTTGAACTCACCAGAAAAACTGATGCAAAACTTCTATTCACTTCTACTTCTGAAGTCTATGGCGAGGCAACTGTTTTTCCAACTCCTGAAAATTATTATGGAAACGTAAATCCATCTGGACCTAGATCATGTTACGACGAAAGTAAACGATTATGTGAATCTTTATGTATGGCTTACAACAGAACCTATGGCCTTGATCTGCGAATTGTAAGATTATTCAATACATACGGCCCACGACTTCGTGGCGATGGCAATTATGGCAGAGCGTTATCTAGATTCATTTGGCAATCTATAAACAATCAAAGAATTACTATCTGGGGAAATGGAAAACAAACACGATCATTTTGTTATATTACGGATATGATTAATGGATTAATGGGTTCTTTACTTGTTAAAAAAACTAAAGGTGAAACCATTAACCTTGGAAATCCTAAAGAAACACGAATTGTTGACTTGGCAAATATGGTCATTAAGTTAACTGACAGTAAATCTAAAGTTAAATATTTACCGATGCCTGACAACGATCCTCGACGTCGTTTACCAAAAATAACTAAAGCCAGACAAATAATTGGCTTCAATCCTCGTGTTAAACTTAATCAAGGACTTTCTAAAACTATTGAATGGCAAATAGATAGATAACAGGCCCGGAGAGACTTGAACTCCCGATCTCCAGCTCCGCAAGCTGACGCCTTAATCCAATCTAGGCTACGGGCCTATACATACAATTTGTAATCACTAGAATATAAAATCAAATATAGATGCAAACGATTTATAGATATTGTGAGCTTGCTTAAAACAAAGGAATACGTCATTTCATTTATATCGCAATCTATAGGAATTCCAAACGGGTTGGAATCCATATATGAAGACATTCCTGAAGATATAGTTAAACAGATATCTATTGCACTAACAGGGAAAGACGTACACACAGAAACTTTTGAAGAGGACGATTCTCCAATAGTTGATGAATTCATACAATGGGCTCAAGAAGTTTATGAAGAAGTGTGTAAAGAAAACAATATTCCCGCGGTTTGGAAAAGTAGATGGCCGAATAGTAAAAGTTTTGCAGTTGCATTAACACATGATTCAGATAGTATTGAGGTTACAGAAGAACATTTACAGAAAGTTAAAGATCGTTTTAGTGAAAGTGATTTAAAGGAAGCATTAGAAGGACGAAAGAATTTATACTGGAATATAGAAAGAATCAAAGAAATTGAAGATAAATTTAGATTCAAATCGTCTTTTTATTTTCTAACAAGTGAATATAATGTTGAACAATACAAGGATGTTTTGGACGAATTAATGAAGAATGGTTGGGAAATAGGATTACATGCAGGATTTGACACACACGATAATGAAGATAAGATGAAAGAAGACATAGTAGAATTCAAGAAACAATTAGGATATAGGCCAAGAGGCGTGCGTGAACATTACTTACAATTTGATTATCACAAAACATTAGACTTCTTAGAAAGAAATGAATTTGTATATGATACTACATTAGGTTTTAGAGAACATCCCGGTTTCTTTTTAGGAACATCTATGCCATTTTATCCTCCAAAAGAGAATTGGGAAAGAAGAAAGATAATAGAATTACCATTAATCATAATGGACACAAGTTTATGGGGATACATGGATCTAGATGAAGAATCTGGAATGAAAGTAATAGAATATTACATTGCAAATATCAAAAAGTTCGGTGGCCTTCTCACAATATTATGGCATCAAGAAGCATTTTTGATGAAAAGAGGTGAGATTTATACACGTATTTTAGAAAAATTATCTAAAGAAAATTGCTTTGTATCATCGGGAATCACTATCGCAGAATGGTGGAATAATAGAAATAATTCCGAGATATCAATCGTCGAAGATAGCCAGAAAGGGTGGAAATGCATCATAAACAATGCTGCAAAAGGCATGTGCATAGAAGCAAAGATTTTTGACTTAACAAAGAGTATTTCAATTAATGGACCGGGAAGAATAATTGATAAATCAGAAGCTGAAGGAGAAATACATTATAGGATTGAATTAGAAGGAGATTGTGAGTTATTTTATGTCTAAAAACATTTTGGTTACAGGTTCTGGTGGGATAGGTGGAGTAAATTTTGTCAATGCATTGAAGATTGCCAAGAGAGAATACATAATTTCGGGAACTGATTTTAACAAATATTATTTAGAGTTACCGAATCTAGATTTCAAATACAGAACACCAAGACATACGGATTCTAAATTTCTAGAGAAGATTAAAGAAATAATTGATAAAGATAAAATTGACTTTTTACATCCAAGTCCACATTCTGAAGCTAGTGTAATTGCAAAGGAGATAGATCAGATAAACACCGCAACATATTTGCCTAGATACGACATCATAATTAGAGATAAATTACAAACTCAGGAGATCTTAAAAAGAAACGATGTTCCTGTAGCAAAAACCGAAACAGTGAATTCTTTAGATGAAGTCGAATCCACAAAGGAGAAATTCAGAGATGAGAAAGTTTGGGTGCGAATGAAAAGTGGTGCAGGAGGAAAATTAAGTTTATTGTGTGAGACTGTAGAACAAATACAAGATTGGATTAGAATATGGGTAAATAGAGGAATCGCAGAATATTCAGATTTTATGATTCAAGAGTATCTTCCAGGTAGAAATATTGCATGTGATAGCTTATGGCATGATGGAAAATTAATTGCTTCATTTACAAGAGAGAGATTAGAATATCCATTCAAACATATTTCCCCATCAGGAATTACTGGAACACCAACTGTATCCAGAATTGTTATAGATGAAAAGGTAAATGCTATTTCTAAGAAAGCAATTTTGTCGTCAGATTCAAGGCCTCATGGAAGTTATGCGGTTGATCTGAAAGGTGATGTAAAGGACAATCCAATTGTAACTGAAATTGATTCGGGAAAATTCCATACTACTACTGCGTTGTGGGGAATAGTATCAGACAGATTAGGATTAGATTCTAAGAAAAACTTGGCAGATTATTATTGCGCAATAGGAATGAATTTAGTAGAACCAGAAAGTCTTGGTACTGATATCTATCCAGATGGTCTCTATTTAATTAGGCATATAGACACAGGAACATGGATTTGGAAAGAAGATGGATACAAGGTAAAGATACTTTGATTGAACTAGTTATTTTTGATTTAGATGGAACACTAATTAAATTACCTGTAAGATATGATTGGCTTAGAACTGAATTAAAAGATAAATTTAAGATAGAAGGGGAATTCTTCCTTATACCTATGATCGTAGATAGTACAAAAGGGAAAGACGAACTAAAAAGAGATGCATTTGAACTTATTTGTAAAGAAGAATGTAATTCAATAAATAATTTAGAGATTCATGAAGGTGCAATAGAAGTAATAAAAGAAATTCATGCTCGAAATAAGAAACTTGCAATGGTAACTCTACAATGCGAACGCGCTGCAAATCAGATTTTAGAGATTATTGGTATAAAGAATCTGTTTTCAAACATATTTACAAGAGACAATTATACCAACAGGTACGACCAAATAATAAATACAATGAAGAAATTTGATGTTAATGCACTTGAAACATTGATGATTGGAGATAGAATTAATGACTTTGAATCCGCCGAGAAAGCTGGATGTAAATCAATAATTATTAGGCGAGGCGAACAAGAAGGGAATAATGACATGAATTGGGTTAAAAATAACATGCAACTCAAAGATGAAATAGCAAAAATATTATAGATATTAATTTGATCCCTTAACTCCTAATTTTTTTAATAAAATCTATTGTCGATTCTCTAATAAATGAATCTATACTCAACACAATTATAGCATAAACTAATACAGAAATGAATCCTGGAGGTATGATATAAATAATTATTGATCCTACTGAAGTCCCTGTTAACGGAATTAATTCTTGATAAACATACAAAAACCCTGCCATTATTATTCCTGAAAAACTATATCTTAATATTGATAACTTAGGAAACTCGAATTGCATTACGCGTTTTGCTAATAGTATTTTATATATTGTAACTGGAGTTGTTATCAATAACAATGTTATTGCCCAATACACACTAAGCGTCATTTCATTTCCAACGCCTTTTGACGTGTACATTATTACTCCCAATATTGAAAAATATACTGCATATTTCATTAAATCAATTAACGGCAGCCTTACTAACCAGCTATTTCTCAATTTCTTAAACTGTAGATTGTTTATATTTTCGTCAATTTTTTCCAAACCTGTTAATATATTCCACATAAAATACTCTATTCCTTCAATTACTGCCACTATTGTCAAAACTCTTAAAACAAGTTTTGCTTTTACGTATTGTTCACCCAAAATTCCCAAAAGTGGTTCTGCCAACATCACTGCTCCAACAGCAAGTGGAATTACGACAAAACTCTGTAATCTAAACGTCAATGTAATATCTTCATTTTTATTATCACGAATTAATTTTGGATATAAAACACGTAAAAATTCTTCACTATAACGAACTATTAATGTAAATACTCTACTTGCTTGAAATATTCCGACAACTGTCGTTGAACCAAGAATTATTGCTACAAGTATTGAATCAGAAATCGATAATCTTGAAACCGACACGTTCGATATTGGTATCCATGCTGCTTTATACCATTTTTTTATAGTAGAACTCTTAAATGAGCCTCTTAATTTCGGTCTTATTATGTAGATAACAATAGCTAATTGTAAAAATTGCCCTAACGCTAATGATAATATCGCACCAATTAAACCAAGTTTTAGAATTGCTATTGTATAATAAGCACCAGATACTTTTCCAATTTCTAATGCAATCGTTGCATATCCTAGATATTCCGGTTTATATGATCTTGCAACTGGCTTAACCACCTCCCAAATACATAAAGCTGGAATTTGTATACTGTAAATTAATACATAAATCAATATTGGTTCTATTGACGAAGAGGCTGTCAGTGCAAGTACTAAGTATGTTATGACAAAAATTGGCACTGCAATAATTCCTGCCAATAAAGAGGTTCTTGCTACGTCTTGGCCTCTTGCAGAATATCTTAATGTCCAATAATTTAAAGGGGCTAATGGTATCAGCAATAATCCTACTGAACTTCCTAATGTTTGCCATAAACCAAATTCATCAACAGGAAGATTTCTTGTTACTAATGTAATAAAAATAAGTCCTGTAATTAATGTAGAAAACCGCGCAATTAGCTGAATAATTCCTGCATAAGCTATTCTTAATGTCAATTAAACAACTTTCTTTGTAACATATTATTAATATAATCTTTTCTCTTTTTGATTATTATTATTTTTTCCATAATATTATTTTATACTGTCCTGAACCTGATTTCCATATTCCATATTCAGAAACATCGTTACTTACTGATTGAGGTACTGCTTTAGTTGCCATTACATGATCTGTTTGGATAACAACAATCTTCCCAGAATCAATTTTTTTGATTTCTTCTCTTGCAATGATCTGCGGATAAGGACATACTTCTCCCTCCATGTCTATTATTACTGCACTTTGTTCAATCTCTTTCATATCTTCGTCATTCACTTTTCTTTCTTCCATTATATTTCACCTATAATCAAATTGCACAACCTGACTTTCTAAACATCCAGTGAGTAGCAACATATACTCCTAATAATAGACCTAGTGATGTTATAAAACCTGCCACTGACAAAAATGCTAATCCACTAAATGTATTACTGATGTTACAGCCTGGCGCCATTCTTGAACCGAAACCCATAACCAATCCCCCAATTACTGCATTTGGAATTCTTGATCTCTTTATTACCCTTATCTTAAAATCTCCGCTTAAATACGCTGAGATGAAAGCTCCTAGAATTAAACTTACAAATAATATCATATCTAAGCTAATTGAAAATATACCATCAGGAAATACAACGTTATTCCAGTATACGTTTTGTTGAAGAGTTTCTAATCCAACTATCTCACTATAAATTAAACCTGTCCATTTTGCTTGCGGACCTGTAACACTTAATGTCCCCCAAACGACAAACCATAACGTGGCTAATATCCCCATTCCTAATCCAACTAATTTTGTATCCCATTCAGCTTTGAGACTCTCAGAGGAAATATTTGATATCTTTATACTTTGTATAGTCTGATTTATTATCAATTTATTTTTACTTCTTAAATAAATTATTGATGTTGCTATCAATACTATTGGAACAACTGGCGCTAATAATTCTAAGCTTGCAATTAAACTGTACCCATCAAAAATTTGTAAAGGAACAAAAAAGTATGGCAAAAAGAATCCTGGGAATAAAGCAGCAAATAATATGTATCCTACACAGGCAGAAATTAACACTAACCAATAATGTATGTAACCTTCTCCTGCACGATATAATGTACCTGAAGCACAACCACCTCCATAAACCATTCCTATTCCGAAAACAAATCCTCCTATGATGTTCGATAGTCCGTAATTTGATACCCAGAAATTAGAACTAGAAACCCCAAAAATATATGCCAAACTAGTACCCAGCATCATTGTTACAATTCCAATTATTACTCCATTTAGTACCCTTGTATCTTTGAATGCTATGAAATCTCTTAATGCACTTGTGAAACAAAAACGTCCTTTTTGCAGTAATATTCCAAAACCAAGTCCAATCAATAATGTCGCAACTAATGAAAAAATATTATTATATTCGAACATATTCTAACCTCCACAATTAAAATTCGCACTAATAATCTTACCACCATCTTTTGCCGTGTTAATTTGTGTATTACTATTCATTATATTGTAAAATTGTACATTATGTGATCCATTTCCTGTTTCTATCGTCGCAACAATCTCAAAATTTGTTAAATCCATAATTGATACACTTGCACCATTGCTGTTGCTTATATATCCGTATTTTCCATTAGGGTCAATATCTATATTATGAGGAAAACTTCCTGTTTTTAGTTCTTTAATTATTGTGCCCTTCATATCTATGACTAATACTTTATCCTCATCCGGTAAAGTCACAATAAGATTTTTTTTATCTAAAGTTAAGGCTATTCCATGAGGATCTGATTCTAATCTTATACTGATCTTCACTTCATTATTGTCGATAAAGAATATTTTTGAAGGTTTTACGGCTCCCACAAACATCTTACTTTCTCCGTCTGATGTTATCATTACTGGATTTGCATCAATCTTGATATTGTTTTTTACATCCATTCTTATTATATCTACAATTGATATTGACTGAGATTCTGTATTTGTAACTGCCACTGAATCTTTTAACAATGCAACATGGTGAGGTTGTTCTTGAACTTCTATCCTAGATATTATTCTATCTGTCGTTGTGTTTATCATTACTAAAGAATTTGAATCTCTACTTACTAGGAAAAATATCTCACCTGTTTTGTCAAATATTCCTGCATGTTGAAGATTCGGACCAACTCGAACCCTTGATTCAATATCCAATGATTGTGGATTGAGTATTAATAGTTCTGATTGGCCATCATGAATTAAATATAATTTATTATTGTTCTCATTAAAATACGCTCCATATTGACCTGCTTCGATATCTATTTCTATATTTGTTAATGTATTGAATTCAATATTGTCTATTACTGTTGCTGTTTTACTTATAGTATTGAATACTACTGCTTGATACTGTTCTAATTCATTATTCGTATGATAAACAAAAGTTCCTCCAATCAAAAAACCTATTATTAGCGCAGTTATTATTACGCTAACTAATAGAAATCTCTGATTGTTTTGTTCTGACAACTATTCCACTTATTAATTGTTTGTATTTATTGGAATAATTTTTGATGGCGAATAAGGTAGTTTCAGACTATCTACTTTCTTAAACGAGCCTACCTCGAACACATCAACTGAACTGTCTCCTGGATTTGGTATATATGCAAGACTGCTATCTGGACTAAATGCAGGATGTCCTGTATTCTCGATTTCAATCTTTGTAACTTCCGTGAGACTTTCCGTATCATATACTATTGTTGCCGGCCTAGTTCTGACCAGTACATATCTTCCATCAGGAGTAAATTCACTTGTTCTTGGAGACGCATCTTTTAATGGAAATCTTTTTATTATCTCTTTTGCTTTTATATCCCAAACCATTTCTTCTCCATCCGCATTAGCAAAGATATCTGGATCAATAATTGACCAATTTGCTCCTGAATTTACTTCAATGAATGCCAAATCATTGTTTGGAGAAATTGTTACCATGCTTCCTCCCCAATCTGAATATTCTTCCGCTAAATGCTCTTCCACAGTGAAACTATTTGTATCTACTACTGTTAACAAACTCTCCAGCTGATTTGTTAACCATAATCTGCCATCAGGTGCAATAGCAACATCACAACAAAACTTTGGAACTTCGAGTTCACCTACTATCTTTCCACTTTGAAGATCAACTTTATAGATTATTGAAGGAGATATTGTATCTGACGAAGCAATGTTTTCAACTTCACCTCTTGCCCCCAGTAATTGCTCATCTGGAATTTTAGCAACTAATAGATTCAAAAAATATCCATATTTCCCATCTACATCAGTCTCTGCTAATGCAGATCTCCACGCTCCTTCTAATGGTATTTCTGTTAACTTCTCATTCGTTGACGGATTTACTTGATACACTGTAGCTTTTCCACCAGATCTTCCAAGTCCCCAAACATTTCCATTTTTATCTGGATAGTGGTTGGCCCAGTCTACTCTTCCTGCTTCCGCAATCCATGTAGGTCCTGATGATGCTAAGACTTTTCCACGAGCTAGGTCAATTGTCGCAATTGATCCTTCCGCACCAAAGACATATCCTAAATGTCCTCTTCCTTTTAGTTCTTCTTTTACCTGTTCAAGTTCACTTGTTACTGTACCAACTTGAGAGTTGGCAGACAGATAACCTGCTCCTCCAATTCCTAAACCGACAGCTGCTCCACCGATATATTTGATAAAATCTCTTCGATTTACGT
>Ga0208879_1002440_pt1 | contig 16407 bp, 11 predicted proteins | sample Knorr_S15_td_Bot_FD_185605 | JGI IMG/M metagenome (GOLD analysis project Ga0208879, IMG submission 185605) | Marine microbial communities from Southern Atlantic Ocean transect - Knorr_S15_td_Bottom_ad_5009_LV_A (SPAdes) (version 2) | ecosystem: Environmental > Aquatic > Marine > Oceanic | place... | reverse complement strand
GTATTGCTCCCTGGCTAGAGTCTGTGCCCTTTCTCCGCTAAGGCCGCCTCACTCCGTCCTCAGAGCTGTCATCGGATCGATGTGCATCGCTCTCCTGGCGGGCAGGAGGTCCAAGGGGACCGGCTGACTTTCCAGGCGAGCGTGATCCCCGCTTCGGGTGGATCGCCTATCGCGCTCCTGGATCGCTGATCACTGACTCCTTGGCCTCGACGGTTTCCTCGAGAGGGATCTCGATGTCTTCTCCCCATATGTGCTTGCCGAACCACTGCCAGTTGTGCCAGATCGTGGCGAGCCGCTCCTTGGGCTTCGAGATCCCGTGCCCGAAGCCCGCATAGATCACGAGCTTCGTCTCTACCCCCACGTCCTGAAGTCCTTGATACAGCTCGTACGCGTTCGGTGTTGGAACCCGTCGGTCGAGTTCGCCGTGTTGGATCAGTGTGGGCGTAACGGCCTGAAGGATGTTGGTCATGGGAGAGGTCAGCGCGTAGATCTCCGGATCACTCCAAGGCGTCCCCTTCAGGTATTGGCGGGTGAAGGGGTGGATGTCCGTGTTCACGTAGTACGTCATCCAGTTGGAAATCCCGGCTCCTACTGAGATGGCGGCGAAGGCGTCCGTATTGGTCGTGAGGAATGCCGAGATGTAGCCGCCCTGGCTCCACCCCATGGATCCCATCCGATCCGGGTCGGCGATGCCCTCGTCGATCAGATGCTGCACCCCGGACATGACGTCCCACATGTCCCCGACGCCCAGGTTGCGCACGTTGAGGCTCCGGAAGGCCTCGCCGTATCCGGCGGAGCCCCGGTAGTTGGGCTGGAGAACCACCGCCCCCCTCGCGAGCCAGTGGTTGACCGGGTAGGTGCCCCCGAGTCCGACGGTCGGCCGAGATGTTCCCGTAGGCCCTCCGTGGATCTGGACCAGGAGCGGGTACCGGCGGGACGGATCGTAGTCGGAGGGCTTGTGCAGCACCCCTTCGATCTCGGCGCCGTCTTCGCTGGTCCAGGTAATGACCTCGCGGGTCCCAAGGTCCCAGTCTCTCACCTGACTCGTCATGTCCGTCAGACGCGTGGGTGTGGGGCGTCCGAGGTCCGCCACTCGATAGACCTCGCCCAAGTCGTCCGTCCCCTGGCCCGTGAAGGCGAGCGCCGTCCCGTCCGCGGTCAGGCTGGCCGAGCCCACGACGTGGACCCCGAGTGGCACCTCGGAGAACTGGCGCGAGTCGGGGTCCAAGTTGTACATCTTACGCGCGGTTCGCGCCCCGGCGATGACGTAGATGCCGTTGGGTGTCCAGCGCGCGCCACTCAGGTCCTCGTCGAACTCGCGCGTGAGCACCTCGATTTCGCCGCCCCGAGACGGTACCCGCGCCAGCTCGCCGTTCAGGTAGAAGAGGGAGCCCAGATCGCGATCGAACTCGGAGAAGAGGATCCACCGGCCGTCGGGCGACCACGTGGGTGAGTCATCCGGCCCTACGCCGACCACAAGCGGTGTGCTTTCCTCGGACTCGACCTCGAGCACATAGATGTCGGTCTCGACGCTCGAGAGACGGGCGGGATCCGGTTGGCGAGCGTAAGCCACCCTCGAGCCGTCGGGGGACCAGCTGAAGCTGCCAACATGGAAGTCCCCCTCCGTCAGGCGGCGGGGTTCCGACGCCTCGCCAACCATATCCACGTCGATGACCCAGAGGTGTGCGCTACGGCCGGTCTCGCTATCGAACGCGAAGTCGCCGTACAGCTCCTGCCGTGTCTTGTCCTCTTCCGATTCTGGCTCGGTCACGCGCAGCGCCATCTGGCCACCCGAGGGAGACCAGGCGTAGCTCGACACACCTCCCTCGACACTCGTGAGCACGAATGCCTCCCCTCCGGACGGCGAGATCAGGTAGACCTGATTCCGGTCGCCCCGGTTGGCGGTGAAGGAGAGCCAGCGACCGTCAGGAGACCACGCCGGTGAGCTCGAGTTCCCCTCGATCGTGCGCGTGAGCTGGTACGGGGCGCCCGACGCGGGAGCGATCCAGATCTCGGTGTCGTACCCGTTGTCCTCCCACACCGTGCGCCGCTTCTGGAAAGCGACGGTCGTACCGTCTGGGGAAATCGCGACTCCCCCGACCGATTCGAGGGAAAGCGCCTCGCGGAAGGTGCCGATCCCGTCGACTTCCTGCGCCGGCGCGCTCGTGGTCGTCAAGACTACGGTCGCGGCAATGAACAGCGTCGTCCCCAAATGCTTCATCTCTCGATCCCCTTTCTGCCCGGTAGTTCGCCTCGACGCAGAAGGTGTCGGTGGCTTCCGAGGGCTGCAAGAAGGCCGTGGGTGGGCGGACTGCGAATGAGGCTCGAGCCGCACCAGGGACTTCCGCCTCGACGGGACTCGATAGTAGAATCCCGGCATGCGCACACAGCGGAGGCTCGACATGATCGTATTCGGCAGGCGTCGCCTTAGTCAGGGTCTGGCGGTCTCGACGATGTTCGCCGTGCTCGCCGCGTGTGGCGACGCCAGGGCCCCGCAGAACGGTTCGATTACACAAGAAAAGCTGTCCGCCGACCTCCACGTGCTGGCCCACGATTCGATGGGTGGCCGCTTGGTGGGTTCGCAGGAGCTGGGTGCCGCGTCGGACTGGATCGCAGGCCGGTTCGAAGAGCTGGGGCTCGAGGGAGCCGGAGACGGCGGCGGTTATTTCCAGTCCTTCGACCTGATGTGGTTCAGCCTGGGGCCGGGCAACCGCTTGACGGTGTCGGGTGCCGGTCCCGCACGCACGCCGGGTGACGGCTGGACCGTCTCCAGCGCGAGCGGAACCGCGGTTTCACAAGCGCCTGTGGTATTCGCGGGCTTCGGCATCGTCGAGCCCAGACTCGATTATGACGACTACCGCGGCGAGGACGTGAGGGGTCGCATCGTGTTGATTCTGGAGCGAGAGCCTGGCGTCGCGGACCCAACGAGTCCGTTCGATGGCGTCGTGACCACCGAAGCGTCTCGTGAATGGCGGAAGGTGCTTGCGGCTCAGGAACGGGGAGCGATTGGAGTCCTACTCACTCGTGACATCCACAACCGTCAGTCGGTGGATGATTGGAACCGCACCCATGCGGCGAGTTGGCCTGACGAGCAGCGTCGCATCGAGCGCTTCACGCTCGGAGCGTGGGCCGAACAGATCACGATTCCCGCGGCGCGCATCTCCACGGAGCTCGCCGAGGCGCTCGCCGGTCGCTCCGGCAGATCGCTCGAGGAACTCGCCTTGGAAGCCGAGCAGGCCGAGGGGGGAATGGGCCTGGTCGCGCTACCCGGCACACGCGTCGTCATGAACCTGGCGGTGGATCGCCACCTGCTTCCCGGCACCAACGTCATGGCGATGATCGAAGGGTCGGATCCCGAGTTGCGCGACGAGGTCGTGATCATCGGGGCGCACCACGACCACAACGGCGCGACCGAGATCGAGGTCTTCAATGGCGCGGACGACGACGGTTCCGGCACGGTCGCAGTGATGGCGATCGCCGAGGCGTACGCCCGCGCGGCGGACCGGGGCGACAGGCCGCGCCGCAGCGTGATCTTCGCGATCTGGGACGCTGAGGAGCGCGGCCTGCTCGGCGCGTGGTACTACACGCTACGCCCGCTCTTCCCGCTACGAAGTACGATTGCCAACCTGAACATGGACATGATCGGGCGACACGAAGAAGTGCCTTCGGACGGTCGTGGGCGCTTTCGTGGTCTCGCAGTGCAGAGTGCCGAGTCCAACTCCAACGCGACCAACATCCTCGGGTACAGCCGCACGCCGGACTTGGCGGCGAGCGTGGTGGCGGCCAACCGCTTCGACCTCACGCTGCACATGCGCTACGACAACAACGAGTCGAATCTGCTGCGCCGGTCGGACCACTGGCCGTTCTTGCAGAACGACGTGCCGGCGGTGTGGTTCCACAACGGGCTGCACCCGGATTACCACACGCCGAACGATACTCCTGACCGTATCGAGTACGAGAAGATGACGCGCATCGTGAGGCTGGTGCATCAGACGAGCTGGAACGTGGCGAATGCGGATGGACGGCCAGCGATCGAAGGGATGGCTTCCAGGCCCAGATCGTGATGCGCCGCACCGCCAGTCCTCGAGCTGCCTAGCCACCGGGCAACTCTGGGCTAGGCCTCTTGGGCAATAGCCCGGACAACGAGGCACTCAAGCCCGGACCATCGTGGGCATCGATTCGTGCCACTTGAGGTTGACCTTGGATGCGGCGCTCGCCGGCCGCCTTGCCGGCCCCAAGGACCTCCGCAGCCAGCGCTGACCCGGCACCGGCCATCAGGGGACACGTTCGTGCGTGAGGGCGGATTGGCGAACTGGAGTGCGTTCGCCTTCCTGCGCTGCGATTCCGGCAGGTGAGTGGAGCGCGCCCAGGGTGAGTGCGAGAAGAGCGAGTCTGCTGACCATCGGGAAGGCTCCAGGTTGTACCATGACGTCTCGGTGCAAGAATGGGCCGCGCCTTTAGCGTCGCCGTCAAGTAATCGGCGTGATCAGCGGCTCGGTCGCACGGCAGGCGCATGACCTGAGATCGAGTGGCCGGTCACAGACGAGCGCGGGAAGTGTGACGGCTCGCTGAATTCAACCGGAAGCTTCTGCATCTCGTTTCAGAGACTCGTACGCATGAGTACGTAGAGGGTGCGGGGTTTGGCGTACCGCCACAGCCATTACCAGGGATAGAAGCAGTCGTAGTTGCGCTGGGCCACGATCCGACCGTCCTGGAACTCGAAGAACTGTGCAAACCGCGCCCGCATGACCGTACCGGACCCAAGATCGCCGACCGACACCCCAAGCGTCCCCGACCACTCGACTTCCACAACGACGGTGTTGTCGTCCGCGACGAGGTTCAGAAGCTCGAACCGTATAAGACGACATCGCGTTCTTGCCGCTCTCGGCGGCCTCTTTGAGTCCCTCGAGGTCCCGACTGGCGCCATCGGGCGCGAACTTGTTGGGAAATTCGGTCTGGACGGCGTTCACTGCATAAAAGGCTGCGATCTCCTCCGCCTCGACACCGTGTTCAATGGTGGCGAAGTAGGACCGCACCAGCGCGACGTTGGCCTTTCTCTCGCTCATAAACTCTCCACTTAGGCCTCTGGGCAGACCCATGTTAGCAGCCGGATCTCTCCTGTTATATCCCCGCAGCGCCCGTCTGCAGAGCTGGCACCGACCCCAAGCTCGACGAAGTCTTCGCGACACGTGCCGACACCGGAGCCGTCGCACCGCTCGATGTGCCACGGCCCACCGCTGATGCGCTGCGAGGAATCGACCATCGGCACGCAAGAGAGGTCGATGGTCGCCTGCGTGCGTTGTCCACGTCGGATCCGGAAATCGCCTTCTGTCGGCTCCATCGCCGAGTCCAAGTCACCGATCGCGACTGGCTCGAACTCTCGCAGCGGTACGCCGGGGATGAGCGGTTCCTCCAGTCGGTCCCCGGGTTGAGGGATGCGCCAGTGGCCCGTGCTCACCGAGATGTGGGCGCTCAGTATGTCGACCAGCAGGTCGCGGTACTCTCGGTCGATGAAGACCAGTCGTAGACCCTGGGAGACGTATGCGATGGGCGGCTCGGAGATCGGCGCCACGATGCGCGTGGCGTCTCCGGCGTAGGAGCGGAGGATCGGATCCGCGACCGTGCGCCCGGCGCTCGCGATCGACGCCTCGTCCTCCGGCGGGGACCGGTCGCTGCACGCAAGAAGCGCGATGACCGGGGCACCGATCCCTGCGGCGCCCAAGCGTCGCAAGAACGTTCGGCGGTCCCAAGGGTCCGTCGCCGCTGCTCTGTGCACAGTTCGCTCGAGCGGTCCGTTACAGCCCGGCGAGCGCCTGACGTTGTCGCTCGAGCCGGCTATCTCGTTCGCGGGCGAATCGTACCACGGCCTCGAAGATCGACTCCGGATCGAGGCCCGCCTCCGTGATCACGTCGTCCTCGGTCCCTCCGGACAGCCAGCGATCGTCCTGGTCCGCATAGAGCGAATACTCCTCCGTGAGCGGTCCCAGATCGGGCAGGGGAGGGACGCGCTTGGTCATTGTGCTCACGACCATGCTGTCGTACCGCGAAGCGCCCGGGTAGACGTGGTCCTGGTAGCTCGCTGGCTGATGCGAGAAGAGTTCCGGACTGATCACCGCCGCGACCCGCACGTTGATGCCCTCGGCGTTCAGCCGATCGAGCACGCTCACCAGGTTCACCGTCGAGCTAGAGCCCTGCGTCCAGACGGTCCCCATGCGTGGCCGGTCCGGATCGTAGTCCCGAATCAGGTAGATGCCCTTGGCGGCTGCCTTGACGTCGGTGTCGGCGAACTTCGTGCGGTCGGCGACGGGCGAGTCGGGCCGAGCCACATGGATCGTGATGATGCCGACCTCCTGGGTGCGTGCCGCCTTCGCGACCGCCGCGAAGTAGCCGGGCGCGACGTCGTTGTAGTCCCAGAAGTACAGGTTGATGATGTGTCCGCGGGGAAAAAGCGTCCAAACCTGCGGCGCGAAGATTCCGAAGTGGGTACGTGCATCGGCCGCGGTTTCGGGCCCCGAGTGACCCGCCAGGATGGTGATCACGCCCAGCCGAAACGGGCTGTCCTGGTTCTGCTGGCTGAACACACGTGCTGGCGTATACATGAGTGGCGTGAACGCACCGTAGGTGCCCGAGAGGCCCCAGACCCCCGAGTGGACCGACGGGTCGCTCGATGTCGTCTGGCTCACCAGCCCGATGATCGTGGAGGCGTTGACGGCTTCCTGGATGGGCGCTTTCAGACGCGTGCCGCCCCGGTTGTGCACCGGATCGTAGTGCCCGAAGAAGTGGGACTTCTCCACGTTGATCGAGTTGGAGAGGTCGGCGGCCATGGTGAGGAAGCGGCCGCCGGTGACGTAGTTGAGCCACATACCCACTTCACTGATCGCGCGACGCGCTCCTTTCTTTTCACCCGCCGGCAGTATGAGGCTTATCGTACTCGATACCGACTCACCGGAGTGCGCGTCGGTGGCCGTAACCTCCACTGGCTCCGTGGGCATGCCCGCGGGCGTCAGTCGTTCGTCGAGAAAGGGATCGACTTTGGTATCGATGTCTACCGGGAGCCGGCGGTCCAGGCCCTCCGCGATGTCCAGGAGGCGATCGGCGACCCAGTCACCGAGCTCGGGCTTCTTGTCCAGGACCGACAGGGCGACATCGATGTTGGTCTTGAACTGGATGAGCCGGTCGGCCTCGGAGGCCGGCGCACCGTCACGGATCCCCTCGAATTCCACGCCGTAGCGTCGCTCGTAGGACTCGGCGAGTGCCACGAAGTAGGGCGCGTTGATACCGAAGCCGTACGGATGGCTCGGGAAGCCGACGATTTGCTCGCCGACGCCCGTGAGCTCCCCGTTCTCCGCACTAGGCCACCACCCCTTCACCGTGGGACCGATCAGGATCATCGGCCGGCGGTCTTCTTCCGGCCACTCCTCCATCAGCTTCAGCGCGCCGAAGATGTCGTCGAAGTCGTTGCCGTTCTGTACGCGCAGGACGTTCCAGCCATAGGAGCTCCACTGCTGCGCGATGTCGTAGCCCTCGTACTCGGGCTTGATCACGCCGCCTACGAGCGAGTCGTCGATGCCCGCGTTGTTCTCACTGAGCAGAATGCGGAGGCGTTTGCCGACCTGCTGGGAAAGCGCTGCGGTCTTGAGCTCCTGGGCATGTCCTTCGGTCATGGCGAACTCGCCCTCGAAGGCCATGATCTTCATGCTGGCCGGTGCGCCGACGAAGTCCCAGAACATCGCCTTGCCCGCCGCGGTGGCGATCCCGATACCCGACGGACCTCCGTTCACGTCGTTGGTCACGTCGGTACTCTCGGCGTGCCCCATCAAGGGCCGGATACCGCGCAGCTTTGCCTGCTGGAACAGCGGGTGGTCGGTGAGGCCGTTGTGCTCGAGCAGCGTGGCCATGGCCGCTGCGTTGCGCCGAAATCCCAAGGCGTCGACGGCCAGAATCGCGATGTCGGGGTCGCAGGCGTACCGGTCGTCCCCGGTGTCGGCGTGCCGCCGAGCCATCGCCTCGTACAGGATCATCCACAGCGCGTAGCACGTCGGGATGCAGTGTCCGCCCGCCAGCATGAACTTGTCGCTGAAGGGGTGCTTGGGCGCCCGGATGTCGTAGGAGAGCCCGCCGGCGTCGGCGCCCCCGAGGTGCAGCGCCACGTTGTACGGCGTGTAGGCCAGCGGGCCACCGAAGTGGCCTGAGCCCCGGTAGTTGCCGAGCAGCGTGAGCACCATCGACGTCATGAACGCCACGTCGTCGAAATACTCGCGGCCGTAGGCCGGCAGTTCGACGTCGTGAAGGGTCTGCTGCTGCGAGCCGATCGTGGTCACGCTGGCCACCGTGGGCCCCGTGGCGACTTCTGGGGTCATGTTCTCTCGATCTACAGGGTCAGTTGTATGCCCGCTTGAATAAAGCTCTCGAAGCCTTGCGCGTCGTGGGCCGCATCAGCCATTCGCCGCACGGCCTCCGCGAGATCGTCGTCCGCGTTCGCCGTCGAGATCCGGAGGAAGTGCTGACCCTCGCTGCCCAATGCGTTGAACGAGCGCCGGTCCATGGTGGCGACCTGGTAGCGGTGCAGGAGGAAGAGCTGGAAAAGGGTCGCAGGGCTCGAGTCCGTGCGAATGTGCTCCGGCAGTCGGTCGTATGCGTCCAGTACCCCGATGCGCTCCAGTGCCCCGCCCACGTTGGGGAAGGCGTAGAAGGCGCCCTTCGGATTCTGGCAGCTGATTCCGTCGATGTCGTTCAGAGCAGCGACCACGAGGTCGCGACGGCGCTGGAACGCATCGACCATCTCTTGGATCGCAGGGGCGCTCTCCGGAGATTGCAGCGCCTCGATCGCGCCCCATTGGTTGTACGGCGGGATCGACGCGAAGAAGTTGATCGCCAGCTTGCGGTGGACCTGGGCCTCTTCCGCGGTCGGGTATACCGCCCAGCCCACCCGGCCTCCTGTCCATGCATACGTCTTGGAGCACCCGGAAGCGATGATGGTGCGAGCCTCCATGCCCGGCATCGATGCAATCGACACGTGCTCGTCCCCGTCGAAAGTGATCGCTTCGTACGATTCGTCCGAGAAGACGCGCACGTCCGGGCCAGTCTTTTCGAGTATGACCTCCGAGAGCTCCGCGAGTTGTGTCCGCGTCGCGACACCACCCGTCGGATTGGATGGGAAGTTCAGGAAGATCAGGCCGGTCTTCTCACTCAGCAGCGGTTCGAGCGCCGCGCGCGAGAGGCCGAAGCCGTCTTCTTCCCTGAGCACGACCGGGACCGGGCTACATCGGAAGTACGCGACGAAGGACTCGAAGAGTGGATACCCCGGCGACGGGTAGATTACCTCCTCGCCAGCCTCACTGTACGTCATGTGCGCGAAGCCGATGGCGGGGCGCCCGCCCGGATAGACCACCACGCGCTCCGGCCCGATGTCGAGCCCGTGTTTTTCGCTGAGCGACCTCGCCACCGCGGCGCGCAGCTCGGGGATGCCCTGCGGATCGCAATACGTCGTGAGCCCCGCGTCCAGCGCACGCTTGACCGCGTCGGTGATGTGCTTCGGCACCGGGAAGTCTGGCTGCCCCAAGTTGCATCGGATGACCCGTTCACCCTTAGCCTCGACCTCCGCGATCGACGCTCCCAACGCGAAGGCGGCTTCGGTGCCGATGCGGTGGACTCGGTCGGCGAGGAGGCGTGTGGGAGGGGCGGCAATTGTCATTGCGTGGGAGGATCGTAAGGGGAATCGCTTATGGCAAGCGCATTGCCGGATACCGCTCGCCCGCGGATCTTCTCGCCATGGATCTATCCGTCCCGAACCTGGTGCGCGACGAGCTCGCCGCCGGGTATCTGCAGCTCATCGTGACGCTGGGTCTCGTGGTATTGTGCCTGGTCCTGTCTCGGCGATACCGGAAGTCCTACTTCGGTCTGTGGGGGCTCGCGTGGGGGCTGTATGCGCTCCGCATCGGCGCCATTATTGCGTTTCTGCACACGTCAGTGTCGTGGTGGCTCTTCTGGCATCAAGTGATGACCGGCTGGGCTGCGCTGGCATTACTCTGGGCTGCCTTGGTCTTCGCGCAACGCCTCGAGTGGCGGAACGACTACGTGCTCTTTCTGTCCATCCCGCTGCTTTGGGCCTTCGTTTCGATCTATGTGCTCGACGACTTTCTATGGGCTGCGATCCCCACGGTGGTGTTCCTGAGCGTCACGACCGCGGGCACGGCGTGGGCTTTCTTCCGCTACGACCGCCTGGTCGGTTCGCCAGCTGCGCGGCTGCTCGTTGTCCTGCTCACGCTGTGGGCGTTGCATCATCTCGACTATCCGCTGCTGCGCGCGCGCGGAGCTTGGAGCCCGTGGGGTTACTACCTGGACATCATGTTCGAGGTGGGCATGGGGCTCGGCATCCTATTCCTCATCCTCGAGGACCTCGATCAGGGGCTGCGTACGTTGACCGCGCTGTCGGGCGAGCTGCAGGGGCGGGGCAGCAAGGAAGAGCCAATCGCCGAGGCGATGCTGCGGCGGGCGCTCTCGCTGCGCGGCGTGCATGGATCCGCACTGTATTTGGCGACCGACGGCGGTGGCGCGTTCGTGCACGGCGCCGGAGTGGCTGCGCTTTGGCCATTTGAAGGCCCGCCGACCGCAGCGAGCGAGGGCGCTGAGCTCGTGCAGCGGTCTGGGCTGCCGGCGGTTCGCAGCGGCGAGCGAGCGCGCGACTTCGGCGATTGGACGCATGCTTATACCGCTGCCCTGCCGGTGATCCGCGAAGAGAAGGTCGTCGGGGCTCTCGTCGTGGTCGGTGAAGCCCGCGACCCCTTCACGGTGCTCGATAGCCGCTTTCTGGTCGCATTCGGGCAACAGGTCGGAGCCGCGTTGGAGAACGAGGACCTGCACCGCAGCCTCGAGTCCCGCACCGAGGAGCTCGAACGACTTCAGGCGCGCATGGTTCACCAGCACGAAGAGGAGCGCAATCGGCTCTGGCGTGAGCTGCACGACGAAACCGCGCAGGTACTCGCGGCGCTCAACATGCAACTCGGGTTGCTGCAAGAGCGTAGCGACCCCGAAATGGCTGAAGGGCTCGACCGGGCGAAGACCCTGGTCGGGGAAGGCATCAAGTCGATTCGCAGCGTGACGCGCAACCTTCGCCCGGGAGCGCTCGACGACCTGGGACTGGTACCTGCGCTGCGAGCGCTCGCGCGGGACTTCGAGGCCGAGGACACGCTGCAAGTCGTGTTCGATGGCCCCACTACGGAGACTTCGGTTGGGACAGACGCCGAGCTGGTGCTTTATCGCGCCCTTCAGGAGGCGCTTTCGAACGCCGTCCGCCATGGTGGATGCACCCGCGTGGACGTGAGACTCTCCCTGGAAGAGGACCACGCACTGCTCACGGTGCTGGACAATGGCCGAGGCATGCCTGAAGATGCGCTCCAGAACCTACGCAGCCGTGGAGGTCTCGCCGGCGTGCGGGAACGCGTCGCGGCCGTGCAAGGCGATTTCGAGGTAGGGAACGGGGCGGACGGTGGTGCGCGCGTTCGCATTCAGGTGCCGCGTGTCCACCACGGGGGAGGCTGAGGGGCAGTGACCGACGACCGACTGAGAGTGGTGATCGCCGACGATCACGCCGTGGTGCGGCAAGGCATCCGTATCGTGCTCGAGGAGATTCAGGGACTCGAGGTGGTCGCCGAAGCCGCTGACGGCGACGCGGCGCTGCAGCTCACCCAGGAGCATCAACCGGACGTCGTGGTTCTAGACGTCACCATGCCAGGCAAGACCGGGCTGGAGGTCGCCAAGGAGCTGCGTGACAGTGGGCAGGAGGTCGGCATCCTGATTCTTTCCATGCACGACGACCCTGAATACGTGCTGCAGGCCGTGCGCGCGGGTGCCGACGGATACGTACTCAAGGACGTGGCGCCAGCTGAGCTGCGGAAGGCGATCGCTAGCGTAAGCGAAGGCCGGGAGTTCTTCGCGGAGCGCATCACGCACCAACTGTCCGTGGGCTTGCGCACGGAGCTCGAGAAGGAGCAGACGCGGAGCCGCGTGGACAGCCTCACAGCGCGCGAGGTCGAAGTACTGCTACGGATCGCGGACGGCCACACCAATCGGGAGATCGGCGAGGAACTCGGCATCAGCCCGCGCACGGTCGAGACTCACCGCGAGCGAGTCATGACGAAGTTGCGAATCCGAACCGTCGCAGGGCTTACGCGGCTGGTGGTAGAGCAGCGGCTGGGCGAGGACTAGTTAGCGAGCACCGCCCTACTTTTTGATAATCAGCTTCAGCCACTTGAGCGGATCGGGCCCCAGTTTGTCCCAGGGCTGGCTCTGGCCCGGGAGTTTCGGGGACTTCGGTGGCCTCGGGGCGCCGGTATCCGGCACTCTGAACTTGGCCATAAAGAAGTTCTCCTTTGGCTCGAACTACGCGGTTCAGGCCGGGAAGGATTCAGAAAAAACGAGAGACCGCCACGTACGCGAGCCCTGGGATCGATCCGTACTCCGACGCTAGGGTGCCCAGCGGCAGTAGTCCAGCTTGTCCGAGCCCCGAGTAGACACCCAGGCGTACCGAGGTGGACCCCGTAGCCGACCAGGAAAGGCCCGGAGCCACGAGCGTGCTGCCGTCGGTCAAGTTGACCAGGGCCATCGCCGAGAGTCCGACGAGTGCGTGGATCTGATAGCTCGCCTGCATCACAGCTGTCCACGTACCCAAAGTTTGTAATTCGCCACGCATAAATGACTTAGACGATGCTACTTCGAGTAGATGCGAGGCGTCGTCGGCGCCCAGCCCGTCGTATTGCAGCTCTGCGATCAGGGAGAGGTCTTTCCTGCCGGGCGTGAAAAACCGATCGAGCCCCAGCGTGGCACGCACGGTCATCTCGCCTTCGTTGTCCTCACGCAACGTGGCTTCACTTCGCACCGCGGTTGCGCCGATCGCGCCGGTAGCGAAGATCGCCATGGCGGGTTCGTCGTGCAGCACCCCGCCCCAGCCGCCGAAGGCCCATCCCCCGCTAGAAGTCTGCGCGCGCGCCAGCGCCGTTATCGTCGTACCGAACACCGTTTCGGCCGCCCGCACCACCGCCTCCACCTCCGTGAACGGTCCGGGAAAGACACGGAGTCGCACCGCATCGACTCCGCCGCGGTACTCGCGGAAGGGGTCGGACGGATCGAACGGCGCAAACGGGTCCGCAGGCGTGAGGAACAGCGTAGTGGCCCACGAGATTGCCTGACGGCCTATCTCTACCTCCACAGCCCCCTCGGAAATGCCCACGCTGAGCCGGTCGAAACGATGGCGCCACTGGCCGCGTGACCACCCCTGCAGCTCCCAATCTGTACCCAGCCAGTCTCCTCCGCCGGTTCCGGCCGCTGGGGAGGTCACCGAGAATCCACCGCCCTCTGATGTCCGCTGAATCACATGTTCGTAGGCGAAGTCGAGCGTAAACGGACCGGATGTGGCCAGCCCCATCAGACGAGTACGAGCGAGTAGCGTCGTGCCTGCGGGTGACAGAGCACTTTCGGTCGCGTGGCTACTCACGCCGAGCCCGTAGCCGGTGAGCTCTACCTGTGCTTCGGCAGCGGTCGGGGGAAACAACAGAGGGAGGGCCGCGAGTAGGGTCTTGGCCTTCGTGGCCCGCTTCACGCCCCGGCGGTCTCGTGGTTCTGGCGCACGTCAGTGGAGATCTCGCCATCCACCAAGGTGATGAGCCTGTGGGCGCGCTCCATGACCCGGGGATCGTGGGTAGAGAATACGAATGTCGTGCCGTGCTCGCGGTTCAAGCGCTCCATAACGTCGAGCAGCGCGGAGCTGGCCACCGAGTCGAGGTTGGCCGTGGGCTCGTCCGCGAGCACCAGCGCGGGCTCCCCCACCACGGCGCGCGCGACCGCAACACGTTGCTGTTGTCCGCCTGACAGCTTGCCTGGGAATCGATCTTCCAACCCCTCCAGGCCCATCTGGTCGAAGAGCACGCGTACGCGTTCATGTCGTTCATCCGTGGGAACGCCACGCAGCAACAGTGTGAACTCGGCGTTTTCCATCGCGGTGAGTACCGGAAGCAGGTTGTACGCTTGGAAAACAAACCCGATGCGCTCGAGCCGCAGGCGCGCGAGGGCCTTGTCGGGCATCGAGGTGATCTCGTGCCCTCCGATCTCGATACTTCCTTCCGTGGGCCGGGTGAGGCCACCGAGCAGGTTCAGCACGGTGGTCTTGCCCGAGCCGGACGGACCCGCCATCGCGACGAAGTCGCCAGACTCGATCTCGAGCGACACGCCGCGTACGGCCTCCACCGGGTTGGGTTCTTGTGGATAGATCTTCCAGACGTCTTTGGTCTGGACCGCCAGTGTGCCGTTTGAAGTGCTCATCGATCGAATTTCATCGCCTCCGCGATGTCGAGTTTCGAAGCGCGCATGGCGGGATAGATAGACGCCAGCGTTCCCATGACCAGAATGAAGTAGAGGCTCAGCATGACCTGACTCGAGTGGAAGATGGGCACGACCACCGGGTCCACGACGCCACCTGCGCTCGCCCAGGCACCTTCGCTTTCGACGAAGGAACTGAAGTCGAGTCCCTCCCGGAAAAAGACCCAGGTGAAGAGGAACCCGAGGCCCATGCCGACGAAGCCGCTTACCGCGGTAAGGAACATCCCCTCGCCGAAGACCACCCATCCTGTCTGCGCGCCGGTTAGGCCCAGCGCCTGTAGGACGCCGAATTCGCGTCGTCGTCCGAGCACGGACATCATCACGGCGTTCATGATGGCGAGCGCGACAATGGCGAACAGGATCGCGTGGAAGACGTAGTTGCCGTAGTCGTCCACAAGAAGTGCTGAGCGGAGTGCAGGCGACGCCTCTCGCCACCCGAGCACGCGCACGTCGGGATCACCGGAAAGCCGGTCCTGTAGGTCATCTACTACTCCGTCGGTGCCGCGCGCGCTGGCCAGCAGCACCGCGTGCGTCGTGACGGCGCCCGGAGTACCGAGCCACTCCCGTGCCGTCTCGATGGGAATGTGGACCAGCCCTTCGTCCATTTCGGGGACCGTAGTCTTGAAGATCCCCGCCACGCGAACCAACTGGCCTTCCACATCGCCTGACGCGGACTGCGCTGTGAGCACGAATCGGGTGCCCACTTTGAGGCCGAGTCGGCGTGCGAGCTCCACGCCGATGTACGCGTGCAACCGGTCATCATGCTGCAAGTACCGACCGTCCTCCACCTTTTCGTCGAGATCGGAATAGAGGCGCTCGCCATCGGGATCCACGCCCTCGATGCGAACCGGAAGCGCCGACGAAGCCGAGCTGGCCAGCCCGGTCACCGTGAGGCGAGGCGCGTGCGCGACGACCCGGTCGTCGGCCACCGCTTCCACAGCGTCGAGCGCGCGTTGGTAGGCTTTGGCACCGATCCGGTCCTCGAGCTTGCCCGATTCCAGGTAGCCTGGCGCCTGGATGGCCACGTGGCCGGTTCCCATCCTCAGGGCGGACGTAATCCACTGCTCGTGGGCTCCTTCGGAGATGCTGCGCGAGAAAATCAACAGCGCGAGTCCGATCACCATGGCGGACGCGGTGAGCGCGCTGCGCCGAGTGTTCCGGCCGACGCTGCGCGCGGCGAGCTTGAGCAGGACTCGGAATCTCATCGGTCTGCCAGCGCATCAGCGGGCGGCACCCGCGTCGCTTTCCAGGCGGGGTAGACGGCCGCGAAGACGGCGGTCAGGAAGAGCGCCACGGCGCAGATGACCGGCGTGTCATAAGAGTACTCGAGGCGCAGAATCGGACGCCACTGCGAGCCAGCCGTGCTGAAGCTGCCGAGTATCGATGTGAGGTCGGGAGGCGAGTTGTGCCACCACACCACGATGGGCCACGTGATCAATGCACCTGCGGCGAGCGAGATCGCTCCGAGGATGATTCCCTCGTAGACCACGGTGCGGCCGACGCCCAGCGGACTGGTGCCGAGGGCTCGAACAACAGCAAACTCTCTCCGGCGCTCGAACGTCCCAATCAGCATCGTGTTGGCGACGCCAAAGATGGCCATCGCGAAAATGATCGCGGCGATCAGGTAGTTCACCGCGTCCATGAGTTCCATCATTTCCGCAAGCTCGGGGCGCAATTCCGTCCAGGGCGTGACCTCCACCGCGTAGCCCGCATCCTCGAGTCTCACCGCCAGTGAACTCGCGATCAACGGCGTGTCCCAAGCGCGCGTCACGGTCATCGCGATCTCGTGCACGCGGGCCGGGTCCATCGCCATGAGGTACTGGAGATCGGGCAGAGGGAGTACGGCGTAGTTGCCATCGATCGCCGGCGTGCCTGTCTCGAACACGCCGACTAAGGTGAACAGGTCGTTTCCCATGGAGCCGTCGCTCGCCCCCGCTACGACCACGACTTCCGCGCCGATCTCCAGCCCGAGTTGTCGAGCCATCTCCAGGCCGACCAGGATTTCGTACTGTCCCGCCTCGGGTAGCCGCCCTT
>Ga0208879_1002439_pt1 | contig 16407 bp, 16 predicted proteins | sample Knorr_S15_td_Bot_FD_185605 | JGI IMG/M metagenome (GOLD analysis project Ga0208879, IMG submission 185605) | Marine microbial communities from Southern Atlantic Ocean transect - Knorr_S15_td_Bottom_ad_5009_LV_A (SPAdes) (version 2) | ecosystem: Environmental > Aquatic > Marine > Oceanic | place... | reverse complement strand
AATATATTTAACGATATCAATAGAGTAGTTGAAGATGGATTTAATGATAATGGCCTTAGCAAATCCTCTTGTGCAAATTATACATCCATGGCTTCCGATTCCTCAGATGCGGATACCTTAATAATCGATTTTGGAGAGGTGGATTGCCTAGATGAATATGGCAAGTTAAGAAGGGGGAAAATAATTGTTATTTATACGGCTGCATATCAGGATTCTCTCTCAGTAATCACTACTACATTCGATCATTATTATGTAAATAAAACAAATTGGGTACAAGGTAATAGAACTATTACTAACCTAGGGAGAAATTCGGAGGGCAATATGGTTTTTGAGGTAGAAATAGATGCAAATATTACCACCATAAAAGGTAGAATTGATTGGATTTCAAACAGAACAAGAATCTGGACAGATGGTAGAAGTACCACTCAAAATCCTTATGATGATATTTATAAAGTAGTTGGAACTGCATCAGGAAACGGACTAAACGATAGAGATTTTACTGTAGAAATTAAAGATACTTTAGAAGTGAATTTTGGCTGCTTGGATGATTTAATTACTTACAATAAAAGATGTGTCATTGTTAGCGGAAAAGTAGAAATTACCCCTGATGGATACACTACAAGGGAAATAGATTACGGAATGGGAGGATGCAATTGCGATTTCTCAGTAACTATAAATGGGGAAATCTACTATGTGGTAGTTCCCTAAGCTAAGCGGCTTTCAATTTTTTTATCGACACTTTCTTTAGCTTTTCTTGTGCATAAGCTAAGCTTATATTAAAAAGTTCTGATTTTATATCTTGAGAAGGAATTTCAAACATAGCATCTAACATTATAGCTTCACAAATAGAGCGTAATCCCCTTGCTCCCAATTTATATTCTATTGCTTTATCCACAATCAAATCAAGGGCTTTATCATCAAAAGACAATGTGATTCCATCCATTTCAAACAGCTTTTGGTATTGTTTGATAATGGCATTTTTTGGCTCGGTGAGTATGGCTCTTAATACTTTTTTATCTAGTGGTTTCAAAAAGGTAAGAATCGGCATTCTGCCAATAAGTTCTGGAATAAGTCCGAAACTTTTCAAATCTTGTGGAGCAACATATTGTAGTATGTCTTTTTTATCAATACCCTCCTCAGAAGATTTTTTGTAGCCAATGGATTGCGTATTTAATCTACTACCTATTTTTCTTTCAATCCCATCAAAAGCCCCCCCACAAATAAATAAAATATTGGCAGTATCCACTGCAATCATTTTTTGTTCAGGATGTTTTCTTCCTCCTTGTGGTGGTACATTCACAATAGATCCTTCCAGTAATTTTAACATGGCTTGTTGCACCCCTTCTCCACTCACATCACGAGTAATGGAAGGGTTATCGCTTTTACGAGCAATTTTGTCAATCTCATCAATAAAAACAATCCCTCTTTCAGTAGCTTTTACATCATAATCCGCTACTTGCAAAAGCCGAGACAAAATACTTTCTACATCTTCCCCAACATAACCAGCTTCAGTAAGCACAGTAGCATCCGCAATACAAAAAGGGACGTTTAGCGTCTTGGCAATGGTGCGAGCCAAAAGCGTTTTACCAGTCCCTGTTTCCCCAACCATTATGATATTTGACTTTTCAATTTCAACCTCCTCATCTTTCTTTTTTGGTTGCATCAATCTTTTGTAATGATTATACACAGCAACCGCCAATACTTTTTTAGCATCATCTTGTCCAATCACATGTTTATCCAAATGATTTTTTATCTCTTGTGGTTTTAATAATTTAAAATGTTCAGAAAGTTCTGAGGAATCTTTACCGGCTTTTTCGGCATCAACAATGCCTATTGCTTGGTCAATACAAGAATCGCAAATATGTGCGTTTATTCCAGCAATAAGCATATTGGTATCCTGCTTATCTTTTCCGCAAAAAGAACATTTTATAACTTCTTTATCCGGCATCTTTATTTATTATTAATTAGAACCTCATCAATCATCCCGTAATCCAACGCCTCTTGAGATGTCATCCAATAATCTCTATCGCCATCTTTCCATACCTGTTTGTACGCCTTTCCTGAATGATGAGAAATAATTTCATATAGTTCTTTTTTCAATTTCTGAATTTCCTTAGCAGTAATTTCAATATCGGATGCTTGCCCACTTACCCCACCCATTGGCTGGTGAATCATTATCCTGGAATGTTTTAGAGCTGTTCGTTTTCCTTTTGCTCCCGAACACAACAGCACGGCACCCATGGAGGCAGCCATTCCTGTACAAATGGTAGAGATTTCACAATTTATATATTGCATGGTATCGTAAATACCGAGTCCAGCATATACGCTTCCGCCTGGTGTGTTAAGGTAAATCAGAATGTCTTTATCAGAGTCAATAGAATCTAAATACAACAATTGTGCTTGAATAATATTAGCGACATAGTCGTTAATCGGCACTCCCAAAAAGATGATTCTGTCCATCATTAGCCGAGAAAAAACATCCATTGTAGCAATATTTAGTTGCCTTTCTTCAATAATAGTTGGCGAAATGTAATTGCCATAAGCTGAGGTGAATTGATCTAGGGAAATACTGCTTATCCCCCTGTGTTTTGTTGCATATTTTTTAAAATCTTTTCCGAAATCCATAGTATCTTTAGTTATTGGTTATTGGTTGCTGTTTTTAGTTTAACTTTTCAAAGTAGCACTTCTACTAATTATCAAATTAAACATTATTTATCTGATGCTAATTTAACAAAATCATCATAAGAAATGTCGTTATCTACAAGTTTGAAATTATCTTTATAAACAGTCAATGATTTTTGATCGTAAAGCTGGTCAATTATCTTCTTTCTTTCTTCTTCTTTTTTTAGGATACTATCTGCAATTTCATTGAGTTTTTCATCATCTAAAACTGGCTGTCCGTATTGCATCATTTGCCCAGAAATAAGTGTTTTTGCTTGCGCTAAAATCTCCTCTTGCTCAATTTTAATATCAAAATTTTCATTGATTTTATTCTCAATAAGCTGCCATTTTAAGCTTTTAGAGTACCTATCATATTCACTTTCAATTTGCTCCAAAGTAATCGGTTTCTCAGAGGTTTGCCCCAACCATCTTTTTAAGAAATCATCTGGAATATCAAAATTAGTTTTTTCTAAAAGATAGGTGACTACATCATTTTTTAACATTCTATCGCTTTCGGCTACAAAACTTATTTCTGCCTCCTCTTTTATCTTATCACGGAACGCTTTTAGTGTTTTTACATTCCCTTCCCCATACACTTTATCAAAAAGTTCAACATCTAGTTCTGCTGGGGTTAACCTATTTATATTTTTTACAGTAAACTGAAATTCTTCCGAGCTCAAATTATGAATTGCTTCATGTTTTACATTTAGCATGGCCCCTAAATCGGAATGGTTAGTGAATGCTTTATTCACATTTATTTTAAGAATGTCATCAGGTTTTACACCAACAAATTGCTTTTTTATTTTTTTGTCTGCAATAAAATCCATGGATACAGTTGCTTCATTTTTTATCCCATTTTCCATCACATCTCCATCCACATCTAGCTGTTCAATATTACAAAAAACCAAATCGCCTTCTTGCGATATTTCTATATTGCCCATTTTGCCATATCGCTTTGCAATATCATTGCAGTATTGGTTCAATAATTTTTCATCAGCCTTTATATTGTAATAATTCAGCTTGTCTTTTTTCGTGATTTTTACATCAAAATCAGGAGCCAAACCTATTTCAAATTCAAAATTAAAATCATTATCCTTCTCCCAATCAATTACTTTTTCACTTTTCTTTGGCATTGGGCTTCCTAGTACGTTTACTTTGTTTTCGGAAATATGCTTGTACATTTCGTCTTGCAGAATTTTATTTACTTCCTCTACAGTTACAGCTGTTTTGTATTTTTTATTAATGATGGACATTGGCGTTTTGCCTTTTCTGAATCCGGGCATTACAGCCGTCTTTCGATAATCTTTCAGAATTTTATCTACATTTTCTCTGTAATCTTTTTCCACTACCTCCACTTTTAGAGTAGCCATTAGGTCTTTGGTTTTACTTTGTGTAATTTTCATAAAGTTAATAATTTTAAAAAGGCTTGCAAAAATACATATTTTATCTGATTGATAAAATCAAAATTAAAAAGAAAAAATAGAACTTTTTACAGGATAAAATCTGATCTACGTAGGGAAAGAAAATTTAAAAGTAATTTTATATAGATTCTTGAAAACACAAATTTACATCTCATCATAATCAATAACAATATTTTCAGTAATAGGGTGCGATTGGCAAGTTAAAATATATCCTTGCGCTACTTCATCATCTGATAATGAAAAATTCTTATCCATAATTGCTTTGCCCTCCATTACTTTTGCTTTGCAAGTGCAACATACTGCCCCTTTGCAGGAAAAAGGAACATCAGCACCAGCATCCATTGCAGCATCTAAAATACTTTGTCCGTTTGATGAAAGTTGAAACTCAAAATCATCCCCATCAATACTTACCAAAACATTGGCAGTGATGTCTTTTATTTGCTTTGTTGTTTCTTCCTCTTTTTTGGTAGTGGTAAATCGTTCAAAATGAATGTTGTTTTGCGCAACTTGATTTAATAATAACTCATTAGTTTGGTCAATCAAATCGCCAGGACCGCAAAGAAAATAAGCATCTGCTGATTTCAAATCTGGAAAAGTATGGAGTAAATGTTGAATATTATTTTTATCTAATCTTCCGTTAATTGTATCTACCATTTTCTCTTGTGAAAAAGCCCAATGGATTTTAAATCTATCTGGATTTGCCTCTTGAAATGCTTTTAGTTCTTCAGCAAACATACTTGAGTCCATAGTTTTATTACCATAAATAAGTGTAAAATTAGAATTATCATTATTCAACAAAATCGTTTTTATCATGGAAAAAATAGGCGTAATTCCGCTACCAGCACAAATGCCAACAACATTTTTTCCTTGCAATACAAAATTTCCTGCTGGCGGCATAACTTCTAAATTATCCCCCTCTTTTAACTCATTGCATAAAAAAGAGGACATTTTCCCAGTTGCCACTTTTTTCACTCCAACACTAATACCTTCCTCAATACTGCTACAAATAGAATAAGCACGCCTAACCTGTTCACCACCAATTTGATGTTTTATAGTAATATATTGACCAGCTTTAAAGTTGAATTTTGATTCTAAGTCGGCTGGAATCTCGAATTTTAATTCGACAGCATTAGCAGTTAATGCACGGATTTTACTAACTTTAAGAGGGTAAAATGAATTCATTGATTAAAAAAATTTTCGCAAAAATATAATTTTAAGGATTAACAAAGGGAGTTTAGAAAAAATATCAATGCTATAACACATATTTTGAATAAATTTGCAACAATTATTTACAAAAATATGAACGACAAATTATTTCAAGAACGCATTGATGCCGAAAAAAAAATTGAACCGAAAGATTGGATGCCAGAAGATTACCGCAAACATTTAATCCGCCAGATTTCACAACATGCACATTCAGAGGTAATTGGCATGCAACCAGAAGGAAATTGGATATCTAGAGCTCCATCACTTAGGGCAAAAATGATATTATTGGCCAAAGTACAAGATGAAGCTGGGCATGGTTTATACCTCTATTCAGCTTGTGAAACTTTAGGCATTAGCAGAGAAGAATTAGTAAAACAATTACATGATGGAAAAGCAAAATATTCTTCCATTTTTAATTATCCAACATTAAGTTGGGCTGATATGGGAGCAATTGGTTGGCTAGTGGATGGAGCTGCCATTGTGAATCAAGTTTCTCTGCAAAGAACTTCTTACGGACCTTATGCAAGAGGAATGGTAAAAATCTGCAAAGAAGAGAGTTTTCATCAGAGACAAGGTTATGAAATAATGGCTGAAATGGCAAAAGGAACTCCTGAACAAAAAGCCATGGCACAAGATGCACTGAACCGTTTTTGGTGGCCATCAATTATGATGTTTGGACCTCAGGATTCTGATTCCCCAAGAACAGGAAATGCTATGAAATGGAAAATTAAGCGACAGTTTAATGACGAATTAAGGCAAAAATTTATTGACCAAACTGTAGGGCAAGCAGAGATTATCGGACTTACAATTCCGGATAAAGATTTGAAATGGAATGAAGAAAGAGGACATTATGACTTTGGTGAAATGGATTGGGTTGAATTTTGGAATGTAGTAAATGGAAATGGACCTTGCAACAAACAAAGACTGGATCATCATAAAAAAGCCCATGATGAAGGAAAGTGGGTGCGTGTTGCTGCAAAAGCATACGCTAAAAAACAAGAATTAGTAGCAAATTAAAAAATAATATTATGGCAGAAAATGCAGATATATGGGAAGTATTCATTCAAAGTAAAAACGGATTAGCACATAAACATGCAGGCAATGTTCATGCTAGTGATAAAGTAATGGCTTTGGAAAATGCAAGAGAATTATACACCAGAAGAAATGAAGGGAGTTGTATTTGGGTGGTAAAATCAGAATATATTGTTTCATCAGAATCGGAAGATAGTGAAGCGTTTTTTGATCCATCAAACGATAAAATGTATCGTCACCCTACTTTTTATACCATGCCTAAAGGTTCAAAACATATATAAAAATGAGTAATTTATTTACTTATACTTTACGAATTGCCGATAGTTCCTTAATTTTAGGACAAAGAATGGCTCAGTGGTGCGCTAAAGGGCCAACCTTGGAAGAAGACATTGCGCTTTCTAACATTTCATTAGACATGTTCGGACAAGCCAATGGATTTTATGAATATGCTGCCCAATTAGATGGCACAAAATCGGTAGATGATTTGGCTTTTCTCAGGAATGAAAGAGAGTTTTTTAACCATCAAATGGTGGAAATAGAAAATGGGCATTTTGGATATACCATCACCCGTAATTTTCTGCATGATGCTTTCAACCTTTTGTTCTATACCAAACTTTCTGAAAGCAAAGATGAAACACTATCAGCATTGGCTACAAAATCCTTAAAAGAAGTGAAATATCATTTGCGTCATTCTACAAATTGGCTTATTAGACTGGGGGATGGAACAGAGGATTCTAACGAAAAAGTGCAAGAATCATTAGAGGAAATTTGGCAATTTACAGCTGAACTTTTTGAAATGGATGAAATTGACACTGAACTCTTAAATGCTGGAATTGGAGTAGACAATACCGCACTGAAAGCTCAGTGGGATGAGATTGTAAATACTACCCTTAAAAAAGCAAAACTTAGCCGACCAGAAGATGCATACATGGCAACTGGCGGTAAAAAGGGAATGCACACAGAATATCTTGGTTTTCTACTAGCGGAAATGCAATATTTACAAAGAGCATATCCTGATGCAAAATGGTAAAATAAATAAAATATGGGAACTACTAAATACCGTTCCTGACCCTGAAATTCCTGTAATTTCAGTAGTGGAATTAGGCGTTATTCGTGATGTCACTTTCAGCAATAATAACTATATCATTTCCATTACTCCTACCTATTCGGGCTGCCCTGCTGTGAAAGCATTTCAGGATGATATTAAAGTTTGCTTGAAAGAAAATGGAATCAATAATTTTGAGTTAAAAATTGTGTATTCTCCTGCTTGGACTACCGACTGGATGACTGATGCAACCAAGGAAAAACTCAGAAAATATGGCATTGCCCCTCCAGCAGATACTGTAATTTGTCCTCAATGCAATTCCAAAAAAACTACTTTAATCAGTGACTTTGGCGCAACTGCTTGCAAAGCACTTTACAAATGCTCTGATTGTTTAGAGCCCTTTGAATTTTTCAAGTGCATTTAAGATTTTATTTTTCGTATTTTTGTCCATAAAATTTTTAATAAATGATTCAATTTGAAATAATAGAAGGTGTGGGGAAAATTACCTTAAACCGCCCTGACAAATACCATGCTTTTGTAAGAGAAATGGCTTTGCAACTGCAAGAGAAATTGGACAAATGCAATGATAATAAATCGGTAAGAGCTATCTTAATTACTGCTACAGGAAAGGCCTTTTGTGCCGGACAAGATTTATCAGAAGCAACCGACCCAAACGGACCGGCTTTAACGCAAATTGTTCAGGATCACTATAACCCAATTATTAGAAAAATACGCAATATAGAAAAACCTATTGTGTCGGCAGTAAATGGAGTTGCTGCTGGAGCTGGGGCTAGTATCGCGCTTTGTTGCGATATAGTTGTTGCATGCGAAAGCGCCACATTCATTCAGGCATTTAGCAAAATAGGATTGATACCAGATAGCGGAGGAACATTCTTTTTACCAAGATTGATTGGTATGCAAAAAGCAGCAGCACTTATGATGACAGCTGAACCTGTTTCAGCAAAAGATGCAGAAAAAATGGGCATGATTTACAAAGTATTTTCAGACGAAAGTTTTGAACAGGAAAGTTGGCAATTAGTAAGCAAATTAGCTGATATGCCAACCAAAGGATTGGGGCTTACCAAACGATTATTAAACGCTTCTTATTCCAATAATTTGGAGGAGCAATTGGATATGGAAGACAAATGCCAAACCATTGCGGGAAATACTGCTGATTTTAAGGAAGGGATAGAAGCATTTTTTGAAAAAAGAATACCAAACTTTAAAGGAGAATAAATGAAAGTAAGCGTAATTGGTGCCGGAACAATGGGAGCAGGAATTGCTCAAATAGCTGCTACAAAAGGACATGAAGTTTGCCTTTATGATTCTTTTGATGGAGTTATTGAAACTGCTGAAAATAAACTCAAAAAAATACTCAACCGTTTGGTGGAAAAGGAAAGAATTTCTCAATCTGAGAATGAAGCAATTCTGGATAGAATTAACTTTTCAAAATCCTTAGAAAATATTAAAGGAAGTGAGCTTGTTATTGAAGCCATCATTGAAAATCTGGAAATAAAACAAAAGGTTTTTGCTGAAATTGAAAGTTTAGTAGATGATAATTGCATTATCGCTTCTAACACCTCTTCCCTATCCATTGCATCTATTGCCTCATCATGCAAAAAGGCAGAAAGAGTTGTGGGGATTCACTTTTTCAACCCTGCACCACTTATGCCACTAGTTGAAATTATTCCGGCTGTGCAAACTTCTGAAGACACTTTAAATAAAGCAAAATCAATTATTGATTCTTGGAAGAAATTAACTGTTATTGCAAAAGACACCCCTGGTTTTATTGTGAATCGTGTTGCTCGTCCTTTTTATGGAGAGGCAATTCGAATTTATGAAGAAGGAGTGGCTGATTTTGCCACTATCGATTGGGCAATGCGTGAGATTGGAGGTTTCCGTATGGGACCTTTCGAGCTTATGGATTACATAGGAAACGACATCAACTATACGGTAACCGAAACCGTATTTGCTGCTTTTTATTTCGACCAAAGATACAAGCCCTCTTTCACACAAAAGAGAATGATGGAAGCTGGATATTTGGGTAAAAAATCAGGGAGAGGATATTATGATTATTCTAAAGCTGTGCCAAAAGCCAATGAAGACAGAGAATTAGGAAAGAAAATATTATGGCGCGTATTAGCCATGCTCATCAATGAAGCGGCTGATGCACTGTTCTTAAAAATTGCCAGCCAAGAAGATATTGATTTGGCTATGACAAAAGGAGTGAATTACCCAAAGGGATTACTCGCTTGGGCTGATGAGATTGGGGTAGATAATGTGCTGAAACAATTGGAAGATTTACAAGCAGAATATGGAGAGGACAGATACCGGCCTTCTCCACTATTAAAGAGAATAGTAAAGGAAAATAAAACTTTTTACTAAACAATGTGTTCTAATAAAAATTTAGCAAAAAAAGTAGTAGATAAAATGATGGGTGGAGATGCTTTTAGCCAGTGGCTTGGTATTGAAGTTTTGGAAATATCTGAAGGATACTGCAAACTACAAATGACAGTAAGAGAAGAAATGACTAATGGATTTAAGATTGCGCATGGTGGAATTGCTTACTCTTTAGCTGATAGCTGTTTAGCTTTTGCTGCAAACTCAGATGGTGTGCAATCTGTATCTGTTGAGACATCTATTTCTTACACCAAAAAAGCAGTGAGTGGTGATATGCTTACAGCTACTGCAAAAGAGATAAGAAAAAGTGAGAAAACAGGATTTTACCACATTACAATTACAAACCAAAATAATATTGAAATTGCTCATTTTAAAGGTACTTTTTATCGTACTGGAAAAGAATGGTTTCCAAATAACTAAATTACTTTAAAACAATGAAAAAACTACTTACACTTTTATTTTGCTTACCAATTATTGGATATGGGCAAATTAATGTTGGAAACGACCAAACTATATGCTTAAATGATACAGCAGAGGTAATCGCATCCTTACAAGGAGGAAGTCAAGGTGCTGGCATGGATACTGTAATATGTGGAGTTCATAATTCAAATTATACATCAAATCTTACTAGAGGATTTCATTTTCAGGCTCAATCTTCATTTATTATTACTGGCTTAATGTGTGCTACTGAAAATTCAGGTCCTGGCTATAATCAATCTGTTCAATTCGTGATATTTGGTGATTCTCTAGGTGGAGTATGGAACTCCTATCCACCAACAACTACTGGAGTTTCTTTTTCAACTCTTTTTTCTTCAATTGACGATTCTACCTCAAATTATATATTGTGTAATATAAGCATTGACTCAGGACAATATTATGGTATAATAGGAGTCAGGCACGGAGCAGGAGCAGGAGCTTCTGGGCAAGGTTATAATTCTTATAGTGCTACTACTGGAGCTAATGTAATTATTGATGGTAACCCTACACAATTAAATAGATTGTATTATCAAAATGGTTTAGCGGGTGGAGTTGCTCCACCTGGGAGTTTCTTAGGATTGGCAAATAGTCAATTAGGCAGAATACATATGCTTACAGGAGGGGGTGTAAATTGGTATGATGTAAATTCTGGGCAGATGATAGGTGGTGGAGATACTCTTTTTTACGCTCCTACTCAATCTACTTTTGTAGCAGGAGTAATTACTGATAGTACTGGACAGATTCATTCAGATACTATGCTTATTGATGTTTTAAATACAAATATTTCTACAACTGGTTTTTCATTATGTAATGGACCTATCGTACTTACAGCTCCAAGTAATTTTGCGACTTACAATTGGAGTAACGGAGCTTCTACATCTTCTGTATTAACTGTAAATACTGCTGGTAGTTATTATGTTAACTGTATAACAGCTAATGGTCTTGCTTGTCAATCTGATCCAGTTACTATTTATACTGGAACAATACCAATAACCTTATCAACTCCTGATTCTGTATTTATTTGTCAAGGGGATACTCTTTTGATAGCTGGTCCTACTGGCTTTAGTCAATATAATTGGAGTACTGGTGCTACTACCTCTTCAATAACCACAACATTAACTGGTAATTATACTTTATCAGTAACTGATGGAAATAATTGTACAGGAACTTCAAATACAACTACCGTAGATATCTCACCTGAATCAATATCTTTAAGTACAACTGGTTATTCCCTTTGCAATGGATCAGTTACTATAGATGCAGGTTCAGGATATTCCTCATATTTATGGAGTAATAACAGCACTAATCAAGCTATAGTTGTAAATTTTGCAAATAGCTATTTTGTAACGGTTACTTATCCTACGGGATGTACCGCAATGTCTGATACCATAACAATTGCTTCTGCAACAGGACAATTTTATTTCACCATTAATACTCCTGGAGATGACTCTTTATGTCAGCCAAATGGTCAGGTAATATTAGATGCAGGTAATTTTGCTACCTTTAATTGGAATACAGGAGCAACTACACAACAAATAACTGTTGCTTCATTGGGTGTTTATTATGTAAATGTTACTGATTCTAATGGTTGTCAAGGAGTTTCTAACCCTCCTTTTGAAGTTTTTAATGCAGTAAATACTTCTGCTATTACTGGTTCCATTAATGCTACACAATTTCAAACAGAAACTTATTCCGTAACACAAAGCTCAGGTTCAACATATAATTGGTGGATGAATGGTGGAGTTATACAATCTGGATCAGGAACAAATACAGTGGATGTGCTTTGGAATACTCCAGGGCAAGGCAGTATTTATGTTTTAGAAACTAATACAAATGGTTGTATAGGAGATACGATAAGTTTGTCTGTTTCTATTATTATTGCTTCCTCAATTGAAGAGATAAATTCAACTCGTAAACTTAACAAAATTACTGATGTTCTTGGAAGGAAATCTAACCAAAAAAAGAATACGCCCCTTTTCTATAAATATGATGATGGAACAGTTGAAAAACGAATAGTTATAGAATAAAACAATAGATTAACAATTATAATTCTTATCTTTACCAAGCAGGGTAGAAAAGGACTTTATACTCTTGCTAAAAGATTCTAAAAAGGTGTCCTAATAGGTGCACCTCTCAGAATTAAAAAGGTATCTAATTGATAATAAGCGTTATACTGGAAAGGTTCATCTCTCGTCCAGACCGCCAACATAACACTTAACCCCTTGAAATTCAAGGGGTTTTGTTTTTACGGGGGTCAGAATGGGGGTCTGAATAAATACCTTAAATTGATATATTTGTTATATGAAAACATTAACAAAGAGTAAATACGATTTAGATATCTCATTTATCTATAAAGAAATATTAACTAGAATAAATGAATCTAGTTTAAATTCTAAAAGGAGAAAGGTGATGTTAGATGAAATTAAAGATAAATTTAATAAATTTTGCATTGAGCATTCTGTTTCAAAGGTTAAAGCTAAAAGCATAAAGAAAGAAAATAACTTTTATTTATATAATGAGAATTCTTGCGAAGGAACCTTTTTTATCCAATGGCTTTCTATATTTATTATTATATCTCCAATATACTTAATTACTCATATTCTTGATTATCATTATAATTCTACTAAAGATAAAGTTAGTTTTCTAAATAAAATTGAGGTTTTATTATTAGGTTTTTTATATAATTATTCTGAAGATTTTGATTTGGAGAATCATTTGTTAAAAGAAGATGAAAATCTAGTAAAAGCAGAAAACATCAATTTTGCTCGTGCTTACAGGCCATATGCTAAGCAGAGGATGGGTTGGAGCAGGATAAGTTTAAAAAAGGGCAAGCTACTTATATCGCACCGCTACAACCTAATACCCTTGCTACCTTCCGGTCCTGGGGGAGTTCATAGGGAGCTGGTCGTATAAGACTTGCCCTTAAGGGTGCAAAAATAAGATTATTCTTAAAAGGGCTATGGAATTTTATAAATCTATTTTTGTTTATCTTTGCCTGATTTAATTTTAAAATTTTTAAGAATGAATACTAGAAAATTTGCAATGAACTATGGGGCTGTTTTAGGACTGTGCTTAGTTGCTATTGCCTCTGTAATGTGGAGTTTTGGGGTAGATGAGAATAATTCACTACTGCCTACTATTTTAAATAATGGATTGATTATAGCTGGAATAACATATGCTATTATTCAGTTTCGAGATACTGAAAACAGTGGTTTTATCTCTTATGGTGAATCCTTAAAATTAGGAACATCAGTTGCTTTTTTCTCCTCTGTAATTTTAGCTTTTTATACTTTTATTTTCATCAACTATATTGATCCAAATACCCTAAATGAAATACTGGAAAAAGCGGAACAAGCTATTTTAGAGAGTAATCCAGAAATATCAGATGAAGAACTAGATTTAGCATTAGAGATGACAGGCAAATTTATACAACCTCACTGGATGCTAATATTAGGCGTACTTGGTGGTACTTTTATAGGTTTTATTTATTCTTTAATTATCTCCATATTTGTTAAAAAAGACAATCTAAACAAAATAGTATAATGATGAATATTAGTTTAGTAATCCCTTTATTTAATGAGGAAGAATCTTTGTCCGAATTATGCACTCAGATTGATAATGTAATGAGACAAAATAACTTTACTTATGAGGTTATTTTGATAGATGATGGAAGCAAGGATAAATCCTGGGAAGTAATTGAGCAAATTACCACTTCTAACCAAAATATAAAAGGCATAAAATTCAGAAGAAACTATGGTAAATCAGCAGCACTTAATGTTGGTTTTTCCAAAGTAAAAGGAAAAGTAGTTATTACTATGGATGCCGATTTGCAGGACAATCCTAATGAAATTCCAGAACTCTATAATATGATAACCAAAGAAGGTTATGATTTGGTTTCTGGCTGGAAGAAAAAACGATATGACCCAATAACAAAAACCATTCCTACCAAGTTATTTAATTGGGCAGCCCGAAAAGCTTCCGGCATTTATTTGCACGATTTTAATTGCGGATTAAAAGCGTATAAACATGCTGTTGTAAAGTGCATTGAAGTGCGTGGAGAGATGCACCGGTATATTCCGGTAATTGCCAACTGGGCAGGATTTTCAAATATTACCGAAAAAGTTGTGGAGCATCAAGCCCGAAAATATGGGGTAACCAAATTTGGAATGGAACGGTTTATTAATGGGTTTTTAGATTTAATGACCATTACTTTTGTCTCTCGTTTTGGTAAAAACCCAATGCACTTTTTTGGGGTATTTGGCACATTAATGTTCATTCTCGGTTTCGGACTTTTCACCTTCATTGGTGGCACTAAATTATATGCCATGTTTACTGGTTTTCCAGCTAAAAATATTGCCGAATTATCTGGCTTTTATATCGCCCTTACTTCCATGATTATTGGCGCACAACTTTTCCTTGCTGGCTTTATTGCCGAAATGATTTCAAGAAATTCTGCTGATAGAAATAATTATCAGATTGAACAAAAAATAGGAATCTAAAAATGAAGGTAACTATTTTAAGCACAGCATTTCCTTATCGTGGAGGAATTGCTGTTTTTACCGAGCGTTTAGCAAGGGCTTTTCAAGAAGCAGGCGATAGGGTAAATATCAGCACTTTTTATCTTCAATATCCTAATTTTTTGTTTCCAGGAAAATCACAATATTCTTCCAGTAAAAAACCAGATGATTTATCTATTTTACAAGAAGTAAATTCTATCAATCCTATCAATTGGATTCGCATTGGCTTAAAGCTAAGAAAACAAAAGCCAGACATTCTTATTTTGAAATATTGGATTCCTTTTATGTCGCCTTGTTTTGGTACAATCTCACGAATTGTCAGGAATAATAAACATACTAAAGTGATTGTTGTAATTGATAACCTAATTCCTCACGAAAAAAGATTTGGTGATTATTTACTGAATTCTTATTTTGTAAATAGTGTAGATGGTTTTGTGGCTATGTCCGAGAATGTGTATAATGATCTAAGTCAATTTGATGCGCATAAAAAAAAGGTTTTGGGTGTTCATCCTTTATATGACAATTTTGGGAAATCGAAAACTAAACGGAAGGCAAAAGAGAGTTTAGGATTAGATAAAAATTATAGATATATGCTGTTTTTTGGTATTATTAGAAAATATAAAGGACTCGATACTTTGTTAGAGGCATTTGCAGATAATCGCCTGCAAAATCAGAATTTGAAATTAATCATTGCAGGAGAGTTTTATGAAGATGCTAAACTATATTATGATTTAATAGAGAAACATAATTTAGCTGATTCGGTAGTTTTAGCTACAAAATTTATTCCAGATAATGAGGTGGTAGATTATTTTTGTTCAGCCGACATTATAGTACAGCCCTACAAAAATGCAACCCAAAGTGGCGTTACCCAAATTGCTTATCATTTCGAAAAACCAATGTTAGTCACCAATGTTGGTGGACTAAACGAAATTGTTCCTCACAATAAAGTAGGGTATGTGTGCAAGCCAAACGCTAATGATGTGGCTAACTGCTTAGTCGATTTCTTTTCTAATAATAAAGAAGCGCAATTTACCTGTGGTGTGAAAGAAGAAAAATCAAAATATTCTTGGGATAAAATGATTGAAAATATTAAATCTTTACATAGGCAGATGTCCTAATATTTACTGCCCTTTTTCTTTCTATATTTGCCAAAAAATAATTTCATGAAGAAACTACTTTTATTTTTATTACTTATTCCTTTTTTATCTGTTAGTCAAACAGTTAATGAGGTGGATGCTAGTGGAAAAAAACAAGGAGTTTGGGTAAAGAAATATGAAAGCGGAGAAAAACGATATGAGGGGAGTTTTAAGGATGATATTCCGCATGGTATTTTCAATTATTATTACAATAGTGGTGAGTTACAAGCAAGCAAAGAATTCTTTCATAAAGGTAAGGCGGCATCTACTCATTTTTATTATTTAAATGGCAAACTGAAAGCATCTGGGCTTTATGTAAACCAAAAAAAAGACAGCACATGGAATTATTATAATGAAGATGAAACCCTTATTTTAAGCGAGCAATATAAAGCTGGTAATTTGCACGGAACTACAAAAACATTTTATGAAGAAGGAGAATTGTATGAAGTTAAAAGTTGGGAAGAAGCAGTTGAGTACGGAAAATGGCAACAATATTATAAAACAGGACAATT
>Ga0208879_1002434_pt1 | contig 16429 bp, 14 predicted proteins | sample Knorr_S15_td_Bot_FD_185605 | JGI IMG/M metagenome (GOLD analysis project Ga0208879, IMG submission 185605) | Marine microbial communities from Southern Atlantic Ocean transect - Knorr_S15_td_Bottom_ad_5009_LV_A (SPAdes) (version 2) | ecosystem: Environmental > Aquatic > Marine > Oceanic | place... | reverse complement strand
AGCCAAGATAAGGCCCTGCGTGAGTTGCCTTTACCGCACCCCATCCTGATGTGCCACTATAGTCACCCTCGGCAAAAAGGTTGTCCAGATCTTGCACCTGCCGGTCCGGGTATGCAGTCAGCCACGGATTCTGATGCAGCTCTTCAAATTCTTTGAGACCGAGGCAGGCACCAATGCCACCTGGACCGTACCACTGAACGTCCTGCGTAAAATATTGCGCCACACCCATGCTTTGCAGTTCTGATTGATCGTATGAATTGAGGCTCTCAAAAAGAAACTCCCTGATGAGCGCCAGGCTTCGGGCGGATTCGATTTCATTCTGAGCATCCAACAAAATCGCGGGACCATCTTTAGGAGGTGGATAGTGATGATCTTTGCCAAGCGCTGGTGGCAGAACATAGATACCTGCCTGCTGCATCAAGTCAATCAGATCGAGCAGGAAGTAGACAGTGACGATCTTGCCATCTTCCAGCAGGCAAAACTCACCCCAACGAAGCCTTGCGTTTTTACCGCTGGCTGGAATTTCCAGCCAGTCGTTGGCAAAGGTGCCTGAGAGGTAGCCAGTGGCACCCACCCACATTTGGCCGTCATCTGTAGCATCGACTTTGCCATTTGATTGGCCGCCGATAAAGATATGAGTCTGCCGCTTCAGGTCAGGGAACGACTGGTTCAAGGGGCGCCAGTAGTCTTCAATATATGATTCGATATCAGCCAGTCTGTTGATAGGATCGGGTCCGAACCATTTGATGTCACCAGCGGTGGCTGCGGCGATGACTGCCGGTAGATCCTCTGCGCTGGCGGATTCCTGCGCCTGCCAGAATTCCCAGACCGCTTTCTTGTTAAGTTGATTTGAACTCATCTGATTTGAACTCAGCTAGCACTGCCGTTTCGAACTGGCAGTCGGGCGCTATCCAGGTTTTCCCAGCCAAGCCCATGGAATGGGTCTACACCGAGTTGTTGCATCACATGGGGGAAGTCGACCATCACCCAATTGTCGCTAATCCTGCCATCTTCCACCTTCCAGAAATCCATATAGCGTATCTCCACCCGTCGGTTGGTAGGCTCAATGCCCATAAAGGTACCAGTATGAACCGCTTCCTGACGTCCGAACGCTGCGCACCATTGCCCTTGCGTGATTCGGGCTTCGTCGATGCAAACCTTGTCAGAGAAGGCTTTCTGGAATGGCCTCTGCCAGTTTTTCTGGAACTCGGTCAGGCCATTCTTATAGCCACAACCCGCATTGCCCATCCAGCGGAATGTTTCACTGAAAAAACGCCCCATGCCCTCGATGTCATGGTCGTTCAAGCCATCCACCATAGCAGACACCGTGGCCTCGGTTTCTGAAGTTTTGTCCAGATTATTGTTGCGGGTGAGCTCACCCTGAATAAGTCTTGAAGTCTGCATCGTTGAGCTCCGAATGATAGGTTATCGAATACAAGCGTCTGGATGATCGCCGCGCAAGACCAGAGCTCATCAGTAGTTCTCTTATTGAGCCAGTCGGGCCGAGCCATGGTCAGACTGCCTTTGACTTATATCGGGCGACACGCAGATCGGCCTGCGCCTGGTGGCCTGCGAACCCTTCCAGCGCACACAGCCGCGAGCAGTATTCACCGATGGTTACTGTGGCTTCCGCTGTCACGCGCTGGTAGGTGCAGGTCTTGATGAACTTACCGACCCAGAGGCCGCCGGTATAGCGCGCAGCAAGTTTGGTCGGCAGAGTGTGGTTAGTACCGATGACCTTATCGCCATAAGCCACGTTGGTTTCAGGGCCGAGGAATAGGGCGCCGTAATTGGTCATGTTCTCGAGGAAATAATTCGGGTCGCGGGTCATGACCTGTACGTGCTCGCTGGCAATACGATCTGCCTCGGCGAGCATTTCTTCCTCGCTGTCACACAGAATGATCTGACCATAGTCACGCCACGCCGCACCTGCGATCTCTGCGGTCTCGAGTGTCTGCAACTGTTTGTCTATTTCTATTAGCGTATCGGCGACGATTTTCTGCGAGTTCGTGAGCAGAATTGCTGGCGAGGTCGGGCCGTGCTCGGCCTGGCCGAGCAGGTCAGTCGCCGCCATCTCCCCGTCGCAGGTGTCGTCGGCGATTATCAGCGTCTCGGTTGGTCCGGCCAACAGATCGATGCCGACGCGGCCAAAAAGCTGACGTTTCGCTTCTGCTACGAACACGTTTCCCGGGCCAACCAGCATATCCACCGAGTCGATTGTTTCTGTGCCCAGCGCCATCGCGCCTATGGCCTGAATGCCGCCGAGGCAATAGATTTCGTCAGCACCTGCGAGATGCATCGCGGTAACGATCGCATCGTTCGGTCCGCCACCGTACGGCGGTGCGCATGCCATGACACGCTGTACTCCAGCAACCTTTGCGGTCAGCACGCTCATGTGTGCGCTGGCGACCATCGGGTACTTGCCGCCCGGAACGTAACAGCCAGCGCTGTTGACCGGAATATTCTTGTGGCCGAGCACGACCCCAGGGAATGTCTCCTGTTCGACGTCCTGCAATGCCGCTTTCTGAATTTCGGCGAACTTACGAATTTGTGTTTGAGCGAACTTGATGTCGTCAATCGTCTGCTCGGGAAGACGAGCGACACAGGCCGCGATCTCGTCGTCGGAGAGTCGAAAGCTTTCCGGGGACCAGTTGTCGAATTTCTCTGACAGCTCGCGGATCGCAGCATCGCCGCGGGTTTCGATGTCTTTGAGCGTAGTTTCTACCGTCGCCTTCACTTGGGCGTCCATATCGGCAGCAGCCTCTGCACTGATGCCGGATTTGATGACCTTTATCACGTTGGTGTCCTCGCGTATGGTGATGATTCGTATGCTAGCTGAATACCGCTGGCGGCTGGTCCATGTATTCGAATTCCTGCCTAATTTGGGTAGCAGAGTGATCGTCGAATGTACTTCGAATGCAAAACGAATTCAAGAAAATCAGTAGTGGATTGGACATAAATGAGAGAGTTCTTCGCCAAAATAGGTTTCGTACTGCATTCGAAGTACAATTGCCGCAGCAATTAGCCCAGACATCCCGAAACCAAAGGAATCAGCAATGACCACCCGCCAATCAGGCGCCTATACAGCAGACAATACGCTGGTGGATTACATCCTCGGCATTACTTATGAAATATGGGAAGAGCGCAAAATCGAGTTGATCAACCAGTACTACGGGGCGGACACCATGGTATTCGCTCTGGACGGAATTACCCGCGGTGCCGCGGCGATGATCGACGGCACGCGAGCCATGCTTGAATCATTTCCAGACCGCCTGTTGCTTGCTGATGATGTGATCTGGTCGGGGAGCCACGAAGATGGATTCTACTCGTCACACCGTATCATTAGTCCAATGACCAACCTGGGCCCGACAATTTTCGGGCCGGCGACGGGCAGGCATGCAAGCATCATGAGCATCGCGGATTGCGTCGTCGAAAATGGCGTAATCACGCGCGAGTGGCTGCTACGGGACAACCATGCACTCGTCGTGCAGTTCGGTTACGATCCATCTGGCGCAGCCAAGATCGTGGCAAGGCGTCGGAATAGGGAAAGCCGCACTTGGATGGAGTCCGAAATCGAGCGCCTGACGGACGCCGGTATTCCTGAACAGGGGGGCGGGATTGCAGATCCTTCCACATCGGCCGACGAATTTGTGCTGCAAATGATTACCAACAATCTTGCAGGAGGTAATGATCGATTGGCGTCATTAGGCTACGCGCCTTACGCGGTAATGCAGCGCTCGCCGATCGAGCTTTACTCGGGTAGAGACGCAATAGGTGGTCACTACGCACTCCTGCGTGATGGGATCCAAGTCGCGGGAATTACTATTGATCACATTGCCATTCAGCCCACCGATTCTGAAGGAATCCGCATTGCCGTTCGATGGACAGCGGTGGGCACTCATAGCGGTGATTATCTCGGATTGCCAGCAAGCGATCGGCCCGTGTACCTGCTCGGATCTACCCATTGGCGAATCGAAAATAATCGTATCACCAGGGAATGGACGGTTTTCGATGGGCTCGGCGTTCTTAGCCAACTGATGGTGTATTAGCCGTGCCCGGGTCGGAAAAGCGCCACATCGTCGACGCACATCACCATCTATGGGATCTGCATGCCTGCAATTACCCCTGGCTTATGGCCCGCGGTGTGGTGCGATTCTTTGGTGACCCGACGCCGATTCAGAAGAATTATCTGCTCGGGCATCTGCGTGATGATGCCAGTGACTATGAGCTGGACGGGTCGGTTCATATTCAGGTCGGAGTAGGGCCCGGTGACGAGTTGCACGAGACAGCATGGCTGCAGCGGCTTGGCGATCAGCACGGCTTGCCGAGTGCGATCGTTGCTTTTTGCGAACTGGACAGGGCGGACGCGGTTGATCAGATCGCGGCACATCTGCAGCACTCGCGAGTCCGGGGCCTACGACAGATCGTCGGTCGCTCCGACGCCGAAGACGCGAAAACCGGTAGCGGGCGACTGATTGAGGACAGCGTCTGGCAGGAGAACCTGGCACGACTCGGCGAACTGGGGCTGACATTTGATCTGCAACTGACGCCCGGACAGACGCCACGGCTCGCCGAAATCCTCGCGAAGGCGCCGCATACACAAGTCGCGTTGTGTCATTGCGGCTCGCCGTGGGACCAGACAGAGTCGGGGCTCAACGCCTGGCGCGATGGGCTACGATTGCTCGCTTCGCTACCCAATGTGGTTTGCAAAATCTCCGGGCTCGGCATGTTTGATCACGATTGGACAGTCGATAGCATCCGGCCGATCGTCGAATCGTGTATTGAAATATTTGGGGCGGAGCGCTGCATGTTTGGTTCAAACTTCCCGGTTGATAAGCTGCACGGGAGTTACACGAAAGTGTGGAGCGCCTTCGAGGTGATAACTGCGAGCCTCAGCGAGGCCGATCAGGCCCGCCTTTTCGGCGACACCGCCCGCGAGTTTTACAGAATCTGAATTAGCCCCGAATCGATTTCGCCAATTGATTTGCAGCGGCCAGCATCATCGACTGATCCGAACTCAACAGAAACAGGCTGGCACCCGCTTCCAGCCAGTCGGGGAGCTCGTCGATGTTGGGAGTGAACATACCCACTGCGGGAGGCGCTTCCCTCGCGTCCCCACAGATCTTTCTGACTGCGTCCATGACAGCGACGTCGGAAACACCCTTTTGCATAGCAACGGCGAGGTCGGCGCGGCCGATAAACAGGCAATCAACGCCGTCAACCGCGGCAATCTCAGCGACATTCGTCAGCGCGGCTATATCTTCGATCTGCACGATGACAGTCGTTTGCTCACGGCTGTCGGCAATATGGTCCGTCATGCTCTTGTTCGTAAACTCGGCTGCGCGGGTAGATCCGGCGTAGCCGCGCCCGCCATCTCCGAAGTGGGCGGCTTTGACAATTGCTGCGGCCTGTTCGGCGGTGGTCACATGAGGCACGACAATTCCTGTCGCGCCGCTGTCCAAGGCATTGCGAATCTCTCGGGACGAGTCGTCAGCGATGCGAACCAGACTGGGCTTGTCCGCAGCCCGAAAGGCGCCAATGCACACATCGAGTTCCAGGCGTCCAAACGGCGCATGTTCTGTGTCGATGCAAAAAACGTCAAGATCCGAGTATCCGAGTACATCGGCAATGATCGAGGAAGGCGTCTTGACGAAAGTTCCAATCTGCGGCTCGCCACTGCGCAGTCGTTGCCGAAACTCGTCGATGTTTTTCCCCATCTGTTTTATCCCCAGAGTCTCTCGCTTGCGATCGCGGCGCCATCGGCCATGCTCTGCAATTTCGCGTAGACGATATCCGGATCGACGGCACCGAATCCTGCGAAAGTCGAAAACCCACAGTCGGTGCCCGCGATCACACGTTCGCGGCCGACGATGTCGGCGAAACGGCAGATTCGTTCGGCAACGAGTTGCGGATGCTCGATGAAATTGGTTGTCGAATCGAGAACACCCGGTATTAGAATCAAATCGTCAGGCAGCTTGGCGTTCGCAAAAACCTGCCATTCGTGTGCATGTCTTGGATTGGACGATTCGAAAAGCAGCGCGCCGACCTTGGCCTGCAGCGCGATCGGTAGCACTATCTCCATCGGTGCATCATGGTGATGCGGACCTTCGTAGTTTCCCCAGCACACATGCAGGCGCACCCGGTCTTTGGGAATTCCTTCGAGTGCCTGATTCAGCGCCGTGACATGTTCTGACGCCAGCGAGTGATACTCCTCATCGGACTTGTCCTTGAACAGCATATGACGCCCGAGACCGAGATCCGGTGAGTCGAGTTGAAGAATCAGACCGGCCTCGACGATCGCACGGTATTCGTGTGCCATGGCGTCAGCCACTGCCTCCAGATAATCTTTGTGCGATGGGTAGTGCCTGTTCGGCTGGAACAGTGCGATAACGCCGGGCGATGCCGCGTTCATGAACCCTTCGCTGGGGACATGCTTCGCCAGCGCCGCTCGCATGTTGTCGATGTCTTCGGTCACGGGCCCCATGTCCTTGACCGCAATAGCGCCGACACAACAGGGTCGACGATAGGTTGGCGTCCCACCCGATGACGCCTGTCGCTGCAGAAATACCGGAAATTCCTCCAGGTCGCTCGGCGGTTGCCGGTCACTGTCGCCGTCGAAACCCGTGATGCGATCCTTGATGTAAGTCGCGTAGCTGATCTTGCTCATCTCGCCGTCGCTGACGATGTCGATACCGACCTTCACCTGACGTGCAACGACATCGTCAACTGCGTTGCGAATGATCGTTGCCGCGTCGTCGACCTGTTCGCCACGCTCCTGTGCAAACACTGTGTCTGTTACAGCCTTCGATCTTGGCAAACTACCGACGTGGGTTGTCAGTATGCGATCAGTACTCGCTTTCATTTCCGGCTCCCGAGGTGTTTTTTCAATTCCCCTGTGACGGCAACGGACTGTTAGTCGAGAACGACAAGCCGCGCACCCGAAATCATCTCAGCGATCAATGCGTGATAGCCGATCGGGCAATCTCTGGCATCATCCGTGCCGAGCTGCCTCTAATACGCTCGCCCGAGAATACGCGTTTCTCTGGCGACAGTTCCGGATCGTCGATGCGGTCGATCAGCATCGAGACGGCGGCTTCGGTCATGCGGCCTATCGGCTGCTTGACCGTGCTGAGATCGTAAGCGGCAAATCGGGCGGGTCCGACACCATCGAATCCCACGATGGATATGTCCTCGGGGACCCTGAGTTTGAAAGTTTCTCTTGCCCCGTCGATGCAGCCGATTGCCATCGCGTCATTGGCGACGATGACCGCATCGGGCGCGCTGCCCAGCCTGTCCATAATCTCTGCGAATGCGTGACTACCACTCTCGAACCCAAAATCGCCATGCACGATCGTGACATCGTCGATCCCGAGCTCACGTAGTTTCTGCAGCGCGCCGGTAGTGCGCTCTGCGCTGACCGGCGAATCTTCGGGACCAGTGACAATTGCATAACTGCGATGGCCCGCTGCATACAGTTCTCCGACCAGCCAACGCTCACCTTCTTCCTGGTCGCAACGTACGGAATTGGCCAGCACCTCGGGCAGCGTGCGGTTAAAAAAGATCACCGGGATACTCGCGCCCTCGATCGTTTCAAGTTGCTTCGGCGACAGTAAGGCTGCCGTGACGACGCCATCGACGCGGTACTGGAGCATCTTTTCGAGCATTGAATCGATGTCGCGTTCATGCTCCAGCGTGAACAGCAATACTCGAATGCCTCGTTCCGAAAATCGGTGGGTAAGCTGAAACAGGACTTCCGGGTAATACAGATTGGTTTGCTCTGTGATGATTACTGCAACCATATTGGATCGCTGTGTAATCAGACCTCGTGCAATTGCGTTTGGTAGATAGCCTAATCTGCTCGCGGCTGCCATTACGCGATTGCGCATGGGCTGCGATGCGCTGGCACCGTCCTGAAACACCCGTGACACGGCAGACTGTGATACGCCCGCCATTTGGGCGACGTCATAGGATGTTGCGCGCCTGCGATTGTCTCTGGATTTTTTTTCGCTAGTTTTGGGTGGCTTATTCATTGGATGCTCACTTCGTCGCTTTGCCATTTGCTATGTTACAGCGATAGTAGATAGAATTGCATCCGTATGCAATACGAGATTCGAAACGTCAGCCCTACTTGACGGACAGCTCGCTCTCGTAACGGGTCAGAGTCTTAAAGTCGACTGCGGCTGGACAGCACATTAATAAAAAGCGAGGCACGTATTTCAAATTTCGGAACACTCAATTGGTCGATCCTGATCGGCTATGTGCTTTTGAACCTGTTGCTCGGTTGGGTATTGAGCAAGCGTGTCAGCACGGCCGAAGATTTCTACCTTGGACGCAGGACAACGCCGTGGTGGGCGATCGGTATATCCGTAATCGCGACCTACGTCAGTGCTTTGTCCTTTCTCGGCGGCCCGGCCTGGTCGTATTCCGAGAGCCTTGCCGTCATTGCGATCCATCTTAATTACCCGATTGTCGTATTTGTTGTTGTTACGCTGTTTCTGCCGTTTTTCTTCAACAGCGGCGTGGCATCTATTTACGACTACATGGAGCGGCGATTCGGGCCTACATCCCGCGTTGTAATTTCGAGTTTATTCCTCGTATCGCAAGCCTTGACATCGGCCGCAATACTGTACGCAACGTCGCTGGTAATCGAGTTCATTACCGGCATCGACGTCAAAACAGCGATTGTCATCGTGACCGTAATTGCGTTGACCTATACGATGATGGGGGGCATCACAGCCGTCATCTGGACCGACGTGATACAGGCCGGTGTGCTCTTCATCGGTACATTCATTATCCTCTTCGCTCTGCTCGATAGCATGCCGGTGCCGATCGCGGAGGTTCTGGCCGATCTGAAAGCACAGGGTAAGACGAATCCGCTGGATTTCTCATTCGATCTGACGCGCGAAGCCACCGTCTGGTCCGGCGTCATTGCCATGTCGCTCTTCCATATCACCGTCTATGGCGCCAACCAGATGATGGTGCAGCGGACGCTGGCTGCAAAGAGCATTGGTGACGCCAAGAAGTCGTTTCTGCTGATGGGCTTCGCCGCCTTCTTTATCTATTTCCTGTTCTTCTTTCTCGGCATTCTGTTTTACGGTTACTACGGCGGGCGGGAGTTCGAAAACGACAATACGATCATCCTGATTTTTGTGGCCGAGTACGGTATGCCAGGCCTGATGGGCATCATTACTGCCGCGATCGTCGCGGCCGCAATGTCGTCGCTGGACTCATCCTTCAACTCGCTGGCGACAATTTCGACGGTCGACTTTTACGAGAAGTATTTCAGGAAGGGAGAATCGCCCGAGCATTACCTCACGGTGACGCGGGGATTTACGATGTTTTGGGCAATCCTCATCATTGTACCGGCGATCATGTACTCGGAAATAGAGGGCTCGGTCCTGCAGACGCTCTCAGAGATCGGTGCCTATTTTGTGGGCGCCAAGCTCAGCATGTACGGTCTCGGTTTTTTCTCGAAACAGACGACGGAGAAAGGGCTTTTGGTCGGCGTTGTAGTGGGCTTCGTGATGATCTGGTATCTCGCGACGCAGACTGATATTGCCTGGCCCTGGTACTGCCTGTTCGGTGGCGGCGTCAATATCATCGTTTCACTGGTCGCGAGCCGCATCATTGACGGGGTACAAACCGAATGGCCCGAGTATTCGATCAAGGGTCAGCAAAGAAAGTTCAAGGAAGAAGGTCTGCCCGAAATGGAGGATGGCTGGTACCTGGTGCCAGGCAAGGTGGACAAAGTCAGCTACCTGCTGCTCGTGTTCTTCGCGCTGACGATCCTGTTTTTGTTCCTGTTCGAGGCGCTGATCTAAAGACAGAGGAGGCGGCCCGGATTCCGCATTTATTCAGCCACTTCGCCATCATCTTTCGTGTGATGCACAAGGATCAGTGAATTGAGTACTTGTTCTGGCTCGCTGCTATTGGAATCATAAGGGAAACTCAGCTTATCAATGTCTCTGCCCAATTCGTCCAATTGCAACTGAACGATGTTGGATATCATCGATTTCTGATCTGTGCAGATCTGATCTGTGCAAATAAGTCGAATCCCATCTGCAGCAACAGTTCAGGGATATCGATAAGCACCCAATTTTCCCGGAATCGATCGCCGTCACGGCGCCAGAAATCCATCACCCGCATTCCGATTTTCCGGTTACTGGCCTGTTGACCTAACCAACCATCTCCCGTGTGCGTCGCGTGGACACTAGGCCACCCGGTCGATGCCACGTAATTGCCATCGGCAGGTCTCGCGACATGATTGTCACCGCCACGGCGATCGGGGAAAGCTGCAAGGAAGTGCCGTTGGTAATTTTCAATGAAGCCTTCGATGCCGTAAGTCGTGCCGATGCCGGCCGGCCCGTACCACTTCATGTCTTCATGCCAACATCGTTCGTGGCGCATGACGGAGAAATCCTTGACGGCCGGATCGAATCGCATCAGATCGGCGATCATCTCATCTACAAGTTGCGCGCTTTTCTCGCTGTCCGCATCGGCTTGCTCGCTAAGCAGAATGCCGTCATTTGAATGCGGCCCCGGTACCTCCAAATCTGCACCAGTGCAGGGAGGCAGCAGATTCACGCCGGCTTGCTGCATCAGACCGATCATGTCCAGGATGACGAAGCAGTCGGTGATCAAGCCGTCCTCGACTTTGTAAAAATCACCAAATCGCAGCCGTATCGAATTGCCTGTCGCTGGGATATGCAACCAGTCTTTTTTGAAAGTGCCAACATAGTGCCCGGTGGCGCACACCCAGTCGCCGCCCCGCCACGGACCGGCCATGAACACATCGTCCTGGCGCTCAAGGTCGGAAAACGATGTAAACAATGGTTGGTAGAAATTACTGGCGAGCGCTTGGACGCCATTTATCTTGTTTATCGGATGAGGTCCCTGCCAGCTCACCTGCGGAGTCAGGTGCTGAGCAAGACGTTCTCCGAAATTGTCAGCGGCGATCCCGTGGAGGAAGTCCCACACCAGCTTCTTATTTCTTACTTTGATCGATATTGTGTTCATTGAGTCGCCTTGTTTAATAAAGAGCGGAAAAACTTGAAGTCACGAGTGACCGCAGGTTTGCAATTCGACCTGGAAGAAAAAGTACTTCGAATGCACTTTGAATACAAGCTACTTTGGTATAAGAAGATAGCAATATTCAATGCTGAGGTCTGGCCGGTGGAGCTGGCAAGCGAGAAAACCCGATACTGGCCGCAGGACTCGACAAAATGGTCATTCCGGGCAATATTCCGGCGATAATGATAGGCCGAACGCAATCGGTCCACAACCCCCTAATTTGCTAATAATCTTAACTCTCTAGCAAATTCGGTGAGCTTTTTATTGGCCCCTAGATTGTGTATAATTCGCTTTGTCTTGCAATAATTTTGCATTCGAAGTACAGTCCTTTTCCCAGAAATCTCGCTTGCTGGCAACATCCCATGGTCGCGACAGAATGGACACAAGAAAAAGTCTCTAGCCGACTGGTCAGATATTCGGACCTTCGACCTTGTACGACAGCATTCATCGATACCCATACACCCGGAAGCGAAAACAAAGAAAATTTTACCATCATCGGTCCGGGCGTTGCTGAAAATCCGGATCAATATGTGCACATCAATATTCCCCATGGGTTCAATATTGGTGCGGCCAGGCAACCGGCAGGTTGCATCAATTCTCAGCACAGCCATGACACCGCAGAAGTATTTGTCGTTCATACGGGACGATGGAAGTTCTCTTTGGGAGAGACTGCGACAGACGGAGATATTGAGCTCGGTCCGGGTGACACGATATCTATTCCCATTCACGTTTTTCGCGGCTTTACCAACGTGGGAGACGGCCCGGGGTTCTTGTTTGCGGTGTTGGGAGGAGATGATCCGGGGCAGGTAACCTGGGCACCCTACGTTTTTGAGGATGCGAAGCAACATGGATTGATATTGTTGGAAAATGGTCGCCTGGTTGATACAAGCAAGGGTGAAACGGTGCCAAGCGGTGAGAACCCAATGTCTCCCACTACCGCAGACGATGTCATGCGACTGCGGCGCATGACGGCCGACGAGATCATTCAGTGCGTCGTTCGCGAGGCGGAACTCGATAAGACTTCCACCGATGTGTTTGGCGACGACGGTTTGACCTCGAGCGCGATTGTAGGGGCCGCAAATGATGATGAACACATGCAGGCCGGAAAAATGGCCTGGCCCCATGGATTTCAATTGCGCCGGTGGAAGTTCAAACCGGCATATTCCACTCCCTGGCATCGGCGCAACGAAGCGGAAGTGATCATGATGCATGCTGGGCGCCTGAAGTACGTGTGGGAGGGTGGCGAGCTCGAGATGCAGGCCGGCGACGTGCTGACCGCTCCGATCGGTCTGGCACGGCAATATGTGAGCGGGGACGATGAAGCCGCCATTGCCTATGTTGTGCGCGGGGGCAATTCTCCTGCGGGACTCAGCCTAACGAGGGCAAGTGTATGATGCAGTAACCGGGGATTGATTGGTAGACATCCCTTAATCCAGGCGCAGCACTTTTTCTTATTTAAAATCGCTGGTAATTCAGACGAAATCCAGAGCCATGACTCTCACTCTTCAGGACATCGAATCTGCCGCGCAACGAATCGGTACTGCTATAGTCAACACACGATTCGAAAAGTCGAACACCTTGTCCGATATCCTGGCGGCGGAACTTTACCTCAAATTTGAGAACCTGCAGTTCACGGGGTCCTTCAAGGACCGTGGCGCTCTCAATAAACTTCTCCAGCTCGACGCGACCGAGAGAGCCTCTGGCGTGGTGGCGATGTCCGCAGGCAATCACGCGAAGGCGGTAGCCTATCATGCGCAGCGGTTAAAGATTCCCGCCACCATCGTAATGCCGCGAAATACTCCCAATGTAAAAGTCGAAGACACGCGCAACTTTTCAGCACGAGTCATCCTGGAAGGAGACACATTGGAGCAGTCCGAGAACCACGCCCGTGAGATTGCTGCAAAAAAAAATCTGGTGTTTGTCCACCCCTACAACGATGAACAGATCATGGCTGGACAGGGCACGGTGGCGCTGGAAATGCTAGCAGCCGAATCCGGACTCGAAGCGATCGTGGTACCCATAGGCGGTGGCGGTCTAATCGCTGGCATAGCAACCGCGGCCAAAGCCATACAGCCAAATATCAAAATCTTTGGAGTCGAGGTAGCTGGCTATAACGGTGTCTACGACGCAATACATGGTCATAAGCCTTCGGCCAGGATTGGCACCACCATCGCAGAAGGCATCGCCGTGAAACAACCCGGTTCTCTGACGCTGGAGGTAATTCGCAGACTGGTGGACGATATACTGATCGTCAGCGAAGCCGACATCGAGGCGGCGGTGGATCTCTATGTGAATATCGAGAAAACCATCACCGAGGGAGCAGGCGCTGCGACCTTGGCGGCGGTGATGACAAATCGCGACAGGTTTAAGGATCTAACAACGGCATTGATATTGTCGGGAGCAAATATTGATTCGAGGATCTTGGCATCGATTCTAATGCGCCAACTTGTGCGCAAGGGTCGCATCGTCCGCTTCCTGATCAAGATCGATGATTTACCCGGCAGTCTTTCCAAAGTCTCGGCTACCATAGGAGGATTGGGAGGCAATATTCTCGAGGTATCACATCAGCGCATGTCGGCAAGCGTGCCGGTGAAAGAAGCTGATTTGTATCTGACGGTAGAAACGCGCGACCGGCGTCAGTGCGATGAAATACTGGCCAGCCTACGTGCCGTGGGATATTCCGCTGAATTGATTCTGCAGTGACGCTCCGATCAGACAGTGAATTCTCCAATCGTCTTGCCGACAGCCTCCCAGCACTTGCAAGTCAACCAGCCCAGTTATTAAGGAGTTAACCATGTCGTTGATGAATGCATTAGTCAAAAAGGAGTCCAAGGCCGGTTTGTGGCTGGACCAGGTACGAATACCCGAGGTAGGTATCAATGACGTAAAAGTGCGCATCCTCAAAACCGCAATCTGCGGCACAGACCTGCACATTTACAATTGGGACGAATGGGCGCAGAAGACGATCCCGATTCCGATGGTAGTTGGTCACGAGTTCGTTGGCGAAATTGTTGAAGTCGGTAACAACGTCAATGACTTTACCCCGGGTGAGATTGTCTCCGGTGAAGGTCATGTAGTTTGCGGGCGCTGCCGAAACTGTATGGCTGGACGAAGACACCTCTGTGCGTCGACCAGCGGAATAGGTGTCGATAGACCCGGCGCGTTTGCAGAATACCTGGTCTTGCCCATGTCTAATGTTTGGGAGCATCGAGCCAATGTTGATCTGGACATCGCAGCAATGTTCGATCCATTCGGAAATGCTGTGCACGCGGCACTGCAATTTGATCTGCTCAGTGAAGACGTACTCATTACCGGCGCAGGTCCGATTGGCTGTATGGCGGCCGCCGTCTGCAGGCATGCGGGTGCACGCCATATTGTGATCACCGATATTAATCCGGCCCGTTTGGAGATGGCTCAAAAACTTGGTGTCACTCTTGCGGTGGACGTTACCCGGCAAACCATAGAAGAAGTCCAGCAAGAGTTGGGCATGAGCGAAGGATTCGACGTGGGACTTGAAATGTCCGGCAGCCCGCTGGCATTCAATGACATGATTAAGAACATGTGTCACGGCGGTAAGATTTCCCTGCTCGGGATTCCCAGTGAAGATATGTTAATTGACTGGAATATTGTTATCTTCAATATGCTAACCATAAAGGGTATCTACGGCAGAGAGATGTATGAAACCTGGTACAAGATGTCAGCCCTGATTGAGGCGGGTCTCGATATCAGTTCCATCATTACCCATCGACTTCACTATACCGATTTTCAGACAGGCTTCGATACCATGGTTGATGGACACGCCGGTAAAGTCATTTTAGATTGGAGCCATCAGCAATAAAGAGGCTCAGCAATAGAAAGCTTCAGCAGTAAAGAGTCTCAGCAATATCAGCAGTCCCCGGAGTAGTTTATGTATGGCGAATTCAAACAGCACATTCAAAATCAGTTAGACGAGATTCGAGAGGCGGGACTCTATAAGGCTGAAAGAGTCATTACCACGCCACAAGGTTCTCGAGTGAGTGTCTTGGATGGCAAGCAAGTATTAAACCTGTGTGCCAATAACTATTTGGGCCTGGCGCAGCACGCGCTGATCAAGGCGGCCGCTCGGCAGGGATTGGACGACTGGGGTTTTGGAATGGCTTCGGTAAGGTTTATATGTGGTACGCAGCAACTCCACAAACAGCTTGAAGACAAGCTAAGCCAATTCCTCGGCTTCGAAGACAGCATATTGTACTCCTCCTGTTTCGATGCCAACGGTGGCTTGTTCGAAACGCTTTTAGGACCTGACGACGCGGTCATTTCCGATGAACTTAACCACGCCAGTATTATCGACGGCATTCGTCTGTGCAAAGCTGAACGTTATCGATACAAAAATAATGATATGGCCGACTTGGAAGCCCAGCTTAGGGCGGCTGATGAAAAGGGCGTGCGTTATAAACTGATTAGCACCGATGGGGTGTTTTCCATGGATGGTTACTTCGCCCAGTTAGATAAAATCTGTGATCTGGCAGATAAATACAAGGCCCTGGTTCACTTTGACGATAGTCATGCCGTAGGTTTTATCGGAGCACGTGGTCGGGGTACGCATGAGTATTGTGATTGCATAGAACGGGTTGATATCACCACCGGAACTCTAGGCAAAGCACTGGGAGGCGCCAGTGGTGGTTATACCGCTGCGAGAAAAGAAATCGTTGAGCTATTAAGGCAGCGCTCCCGACCTTACTTGTTCTCTAATACCATCGCACCACCTGTCGTAGCGGGTGGCATCGCGGCGCTTGAGCTGCTGAGTTCTTCAACTGAATTAAGAGACACATTGGAGAGCAACACGCAGTATTTTAGACAAGGCATGAATCAACTCGGATTCGACCTCCTGGAAGGAAGTCATGCCATCGTGCCTGTTATGCTCTACGACGCACCGAAGGCAGTTGAATTTGCCGAGCGTATGCTGGAGAAAGGTGTTTACGTCGTGGCCTTTTCCTTTCCTGTTGTGCCAAGGGGCAAGGCGCGTATTCGAACGCAGATATCAGCTGCCCACAGTGAAGAGGATCTGGATTTTGCTCTACAGTGTTTTGCTGAAGTGAAAGCTGAGATGAATTTGACGACGTAATATTAGCAGGCAGCGCTCAACGCGCGAAACTATACAATCTTGTCATCATAAAAAGATCTAATATCAGATTCATAGAATCCCAATTCTTCCAGTATCAAGGTGTTGTGCTCACCAGTTGAATTCACAGCCGAAAGCGGACATTAGACATGTCCCACAAATTAATTGGGTTAAGGTAAGATTGTAACGTCCGCTTTCGGGTAGGAATGTCAGTGCCCGGGTAACTCGAACGATAAAACACCAAGTATTGATTGGATA
>Ga0208879_1002432_pt1 | contig 16431 bp, 16 predicted proteins | sample Knorr_S15_td_Bot_FD_185605 | JGI IMG/M metagenome (GOLD analysis project Ga0208879, IMG submission 185605) | Marine microbial communities from Southern Atlantic Ocean transect - Knorr_S15_td_Bottom_ad_5009_LV_A (SPAdes) (version 2) | ecosystem: Environmental > Aquatic > Marine > Oceanic | place... | reverse complement strand
GCCGACGTGCATCGGCTTGGCCACGTTGGGCGACGAGTAGTCGATGACGATCGTGCGCGGCTCGGCGGCGGTGCGGTAAAAAAGATGCTCGCCCTTGGCCGCGCCGACGAGGGCATCGGAGAGGGCGGCGGTCTTGAGCCGGAAATTGAGAAAACCCGGCCCGGCGATCTCGACCGGCTCGCAGCAATCGGCGACGTCGAGTTGCTCGATGACTTGTGCGGCGAGTTCGCGGGGGTTGAGTTGGTTGCGCTTGGCCAAGCCCATGAGGGCGTTGGATTGGTAGTCGCCGAACTTCGGATCGGGGCAGGGGCGGACGAGGATGCTTGAGACGTCGGCGTCGGGCATGAGCGCGGTGACGGCTTGCTGCAGTTTTTCCTGTAAGACGAGATGGATCACGGTTGGAGTCGCTTGGCCAAGCGGGATGCGGGCTTGGCCGAGGGGGAAAATGGGGCCGGTTCAGCCCTCCTGCGAGCTGCGGATGATCTGGTACATTTCCGCCGCGTCGCCGGCATCCTCGAGTGCCTTGCGGAATTCTTTCTTGTGCAGCACCTTCGCGATCTTGGCCAGCGTGTGGAGATGTTTTTGGAATTGACCCTGCGGCACGAGGAAAAGCATCACGAGATTGACCGGCTGGTTGTCGAGCGCGTCGAAGTTCACGCCGACCTTGCTGCGGCCGAACGCGCCGGTGACGTCGCCGATCAGGTCGGTCGAGGCATGCGGGATGCCGATGCCGAACCCGATGCCGGTGCTCATCGACGTCTCGCGTTTCTTGACGACGGAGACGATCGCGTCGCGGTGTTCGGACTTGATACGTCCTTTGTCGACCAGTAAATCGATCAGCTCCTCGATCGCTTCCCAGCGATCAGAGGCTTTCAAATTCGTGATAACCTGTTCCTTGGTGAGAAAATCAGCCAGCTCCATGATATGCGCCCAACACCGTAACTCGGCCCGGATTTGCTACACTTTATCGGGGCGGCATACAAGCGCGAACTTCATTGCCAAAACGATGGGCAAACTCCAGACTGCCGCCGCTCAAATGAATACCATGTTTAGGCGTTACACAGGAATGGCGGCCGGTTTGGCTGTTTTGGCCGGTGTCGGCATGACGGAGCAGCCAGCCAAGCTGCCGTCGGTGGACGACATTCTCAAGCGGAACATCGCCGCGCTCGGCGGCGAGAAGGCCATGCGCAAACTGAAAAACCGCGAGGCCCGGGGGAAGATTGAGTTGGCCGTATTCGGCACGGAACTCCCGGTCGTCATGCGGCAGGCGGCGCCCAACAAGGAGATGATGGAATTGACGATCGAGGGGTTGGGGACGATTCGCGACGTGTTCACCGGTCGCAAGGGCTGGACGGAAACGCCCGATGGCACGGTGACCAAAAAAAAGGAGCGCGAATTGGCCAACAAAAAAATCGACGCCGATTTTTACGCTTATCTGAATTTCAAAAAAAACTACTCCACGATCAAATTGCAGGGGGTGGAGCGGCTCGGCGGTAAAAAAGTTTACGCCATAAAAATGACGCCGAAGAAGGGGGACGCGGACACGTTTTATTTTGATGCCGCGACGGGGTTGGTCGTCGGCGTTTCCTCCACCGCTGAGATGCAGGGGCAGGAGGTGAAAACCAAGGTGCTTTTTCGGGGCTACAAAAAAGTGAACGGCGTGCAGATTCCGCACACGCTGGAACTGAAGGAACCGTCGTTTGCCGCGTTCACGATTCGGCTCGAGTCGGTGAGGCACAACGTCAAGGCCGACGCCAAGTGGTTCAAGAAAACGAAGTGAGCGAGCGGGAGAAGATTGTCTCGGGGATCGAGGCCGAGGGACTGGTGGCGATCGTGCGCGTGCCCCGGCCCGAGTTGACGCTGCCGTTGGCCAAGGCGCTCGTCGCGGGCGGCGTCCGGGCGGTGGAGTTGACGATGAGCATCCCCAACGCGCTCGAGGCCGTGCGCACGATCGACCGCGAGCTCGGCGACGAAATCCTGCTCGGCGTCGGCACGGTGATCGACGACGACACGTGCCGCGCGGCGATCGATGCCGGGGCGAAATACGTCATCAGCCCGATCACCAAGCCGTCGCTGGTCGCGGCGGCGCACGCGCTGGATCGGCCGGTGATGCTGGGCGCCTACACGCCGACCGAGGCGCAGACGGCGCACGAGGCCGGTGCGGATTTCGTCAAACTTTTCCCGGCAGACACGCTCGGCCCAAGCTACATCAAGTCGCTGCTCGCGCCGCTGCCGCACCTGAAAATTGTCCCCACTGGCGGGGTGAACCTCGACACGATGGAGGCATACCTTGCGGCCGGCTCGGCGGCAGTGGGCGCCGGCTCTGCCCTGTTGAAAAAGGAGATCATCGCCGGCGAAAACTGGGGGGAACTTGAGCGCTTGGCCAAGCGGTTCGCCGACAAGGTGGCCGAGTTGAAGGCCAAGCTGGGGCGGTGACGCATTTTGGAAGGGAGGGACGGGATCCAGCCCGTCCGAAATTTGGGGCGAGGTGGAACTCGCCCCTTCCGGGCCAATTTGGCTTTACGACAAGAGTGGTGTTTGATACCCAACACGCGTGACTGAGACACCCACCATCGGGTTCATTGGCGCTGGCAGAATGGCGGCGGCCTTGGCCAAGGGCTTCGTCAACGCCGACTTGGTTTCGCCGGACGACCTGATCGCCAGCGACCCGGCTCCGGCCGGCCGCGAGGCGTTTGGCCAAGCGGTGGGTTGCGAGATGACCGACTCGAATGCCGACGTGCTGGCGAGGGCCAAGGTTATTTTTTTGGCGTTCAAGCCGCATCAACTCGACGAGGCGACGGAGGCGGTGCGCGACCAGTTTGACGAGAGCCACCTCGTGATTTCAATCTTGGCCGGCGTGCGCTTGGCCAAGCTCGACGCGGCGTGCGGCGGTCGTGCGCGGGTCGTGCGCGTGATGCCCAACACGCCGGTGCTTGTCGGCGAGGGCGCCTGCGGCTTCGCGCTTGGCCAAGCGGCGACGGCCGAGGACGGTGAGTTGGTGAACCGACTGTTGTCCGCTGTCGGCGTGGCGTACGAGGTGAAGGAAAATTTGATCGACGCGGTGACCGGCCTGAGCGGCAGCGGGCCGGCTTACGGTTACTTGATGATTGAGGCGCTGAGCGACGGCGGCGTGGCGGCGGGATTGCCCCGGGACATCTCCACTCGGTTGGCGGCGCAGACGATGCTCGGCGCGGCGCAGATGGTGATCAAGACCGGCAAGCATCCCGGCGAACTCAAGGACATGGTTTGCAGCCCGGGCGGCACGACGATCGAGGGCGTACACGAGCTGGAGGAGGGCGGCGTGCGCGGCGCACTCATCAACGCCGTGCGAGCGGCGACGGAGCGGGCTGTCGAGCTTGGGTTGGAATAAAATTTTATGGCGTATCCCCCTCCAACCGAGAAGCAGGCCAAGATACTTTGGGCGTCGGTGACGGCGCTCGCGATTGGGGTGCTGGTCGGGTTGATGGGGATTTTGGCGCTTGGGCTGGCGAAGCTGGCCAGCATGGTTTCCTCGGTGTTGCTGCCGTTGGCCATCGCCGGGGTGATCGCCTATTTGCTCGATCCGGTGGTCGATTGGTTTCAGAAAAAACGCGGATTCAAGCGCCCGAACGCGATCATTTTGGTGTTCCTCATTGCGCTGCTGCTGGTGGGGGGGCTGGTGGCGTCGGTGGTGCCGCCGCTGATCGAGCAAACAACCAAGCTCACGAGCGAGTTCCCAAGAATCGTCAAGACGTTTCAGGACAAGGTTGGCTCCGGCACGGCTCCGGGCGAGACGGGCGATTCTCAAACGACTTCCACCAACGCGCCAGCCAAGCCGCCATGGTTTGTGACGTTGCGGGAGAGGGTGAAAAAAATCGGCTTCGTCAACGAAGAGTTGATCGAGAAGGCGTCCGAGTTCGCCGTCAGCACCGTGTCAGCGGTTTCCGCTTGGCTGCTGGAGCAGTTGAAAAAAATCACGTCGCTCTTTGGCTTCCTAGCCGGTATGGCGTTGGTGCCGGTGTATGTGTTTTATTTTCTGCTCGAGAAGCGGGGCATCAAGCGGAACTGGACGGACTACCTCCCGGTGCGCGACTCTCGGGTCAAGGAGGAGATCGTGTTTGTGCTGCGCTCGATTAACGACTGTCTGGTCGTCTTTTTCCGGAGCCAAGTGCTGGTGGCCATGTGCGTGGGTGGGTTGCTGACGGCCGGCTTTTTCGCGATTGGCCTGAAGTACGCGATCTTGCTGGGTGTCATCGCCGGGTTGTTGAGCATCATCCCGTACCTTGGCGTGGCGTTGAGCATCATCCCGGTGTTCGTGCTGGCGATGATCCAGTTCGTGCCGGAAGACGGCTGGCTCAAGCCGGTTCTTATTCTCGTTTGGTTTGCCGCCGTGCAGGCGATGGAGGGGCTGTTCATCTCGCCGAAAATTATCGGCGACAGGGTGGGTCTGCATCCGCTGACGATCATCGTCGCCGTGATGGTGGGCACCACGCTGTTGGGAGGGGTCATTGGCGGCGTGCTGGCCATTCCGCTGACCGCCGCTTTGCGCACGGTGATGTTCCGTTACGTCTGGAAGGATCGCGTGCATGCCACTGACACACCCGCTACAACGTGAGCGACGAACCACAACATACAGAGCCAAACCCGCCCGACAACGGGGAGCGGTTGCACATTTATTTCCTGCCCAACCTGATGACGGCGGGCAACCTGTTGTGCGGGTTTCTCGCGCTGACGTTCATCGTGCAGGTGGTACCCGATCCGACCGGGTCGGAGGGGCCGGTTTTCAGTGCCGCAGACATCGAGAAAATCAAGAACGCCCTCTGGCTGATCTTGGGGGCATTTGTGTTCGACGGACTGGATGGGCGGATCGCGCGATTGGTTGGCAAAGAAAGCCCGTTCGGGCTGCAGTTCGACTCGCTGGCGGACATCATCTCATTTGGGGTCGCGCCGGCGTTCCTAATGCAACGGGTCATTTTGCACAACTTTGACGTTGAACTCGAACGACTTGGTTTGGTGGTGGCATCGGTCTATCTGCTGTGTGGCGCACTGCGATTGGCCCGTTACAACTGCCTCTCGGCGATGCCCGACTCCGGGAACAGCCGGGAGTTCCTTGGGTTCCCGATCCCGGCTTCGGCGGCGATGGTGGCATCGTTGACGATGTTTCTGATCTGGCTGGAGGAGAAAAATTTACCCACTAGCTCGTGGCGATGGGTGTTGCTGGCGGTGCTGGTGTTCCTCTCGGTGATGATGGTCAGCGAGGTCAAATATCCGTCATTCAAAAAACTGGATTTTCGCTCACGCCGTCCCTTCACCAAGTTTGTCGTCGCGGTGGTGGTGATTGCATGTTTCGTTTTTTTGTGGAAACACCTCGTGCCGATCGTGCTGCCGCTAATTTTCACATCGTATCTGGTTTACGGTTTTGTGCGGCCCCGGTTGTCACGAAAATTGCGGAGGGAAATTGAGGAAGATTTTGACGATGAATAGGCCGGAAGGCGCCCGTAGATGATCCCGGTCGATTATGCGGTGGCAGTCGGCGCGGGGGCACTGACCGGTTTTGTGTGCGCGGTGCCGGTGGGGCCGATCAACGTCGCCATAATGGAGGAGGGCATCCACAGCGGCCGGACACGGGCGCTGATCATCGCGGTGGGTGCGCTACTGATGGAGATGATTTATTGCGTCATCGCCTTCGGCGGCTTGGCCAGTTTGTTTGACGATCCCACGCTCCGTGCGACGGTGGAGTTGATCAGTTTCTTGGCGGTGACCATTTTTGGAATCCGCTACCTCATGACCGACACCGTGACGGTGCAGGGCAAGCGAGCCCGGATGATCGAGCAGCGACTGCATCCCCACACGATGTTTTGGACTGGCTTCGTCCGCGTGCTGGTGAATCCCAACGTACTCCTGTTTTGGATCATGATTTCCGCCGTGCTATTGGCCAACGGGACGTTGCAGCCCGCTTGGCAAAGCCGGATGGCCTGTGCCGCCGGTGCCGGCTTGGGCATTGCCGCTTGGTTTCTGCTGCTCGTGTTTGGCAGTGCCCGGGTGCGGAACCAGTTTTCCGACAGGACACTCGTCCGGTTTTCCCACGTCTCAGGGCTTCTCATGCTGATTTTAGCAGTTGTGATCGCAGTGCGCCTGATCGGCACCGTGGCACAACACGGCAACTAAGCGCTTGGCCAAGCGCGGGCACATTTTCAAATAAAAAAATTAGCGTCCATTGGCGTCCATTCGCGGTTTAAAAAAAGAAAAATAACAACCGCGAATGGACGCGAATGAACGCGAATAAAACAAACCATCACCGATGCGGAAAAGGTAGGGACGGCTGTCCCCCCTTTCGGGGGGAGGCAAGTTTCAAGGAACAAGTTTCAAAGGGGGTGTACGGTGCGCTGTGCGCCGCTTTCGGGGGGAAGGAAATCCGCAGATGCCGCAGATTATCGCAGATGAAAAAACCGAGAGAACAGAAAACGAGCATCGATGAACATCGATGAACAGGATTTCGGGGTGGCCACTGGGCGCGCTTGGTTTAAACAAAAAAAGACCGGCGGTGGTTCGCCGGTCTTTGGGTTAAAGGGTTTGAGGTCGGGCTTAAGCCAGCGCCTTTTTGGTGGTTTTGATGATGACGGCCGCAATTTTGTACGGGTCACCGTTGGACGCTGGACGGCGGTCTTCCAAGCGGCCTTTCCAGCCGCCATCGATGGTGGCCACAGGGATGCGGATGGAGGCGCCGCGGTCGGAAATCCCGTAGGAGAACTGGTCGATCGCTTGGGTTTCGTGCAGCCCGGTCAGGCGTTGGTCGTTGTCGGCGCCGTACACTTCGATGTGCTCTTGGATGTTGTTGCCGAATTCCTCACAAATCTTGTTCATGAGTGCCTCGCCGCCCTCGTCGCGCATGGGGCCGTTGGAGAAGTTGGCGTGCATGCCTGAGCCGTTCCAGTCGCCTTTGATGGGTTTCGGTTTCAGGTTCACGGAGACGCCGTAACGCTCGCCAATGCGCTCGAGCAGGTATCGCGCAACCCACATTTCGTCGCCGGATCGGGCTGCGCCCTTGGCGAAAACCTGATACTCCCACTGGCCCATCATCACCTCGGCGTTGATGCCTTCGACGTTGATGCCGGCATCGAGGCAGATTTGCAAATGCTCATCGACGATTTCCCGACCGATTGCGTTGGCAGCACCGACGGAGGTGTAGAAAGGACCCTGCGGGCCGGGGAAACCGCCTTTTGGGAAACCAAGCGGGAGGTCGGTGTCGATGTCCCACAAGACGTATTCTTGCTCGAAGCCGAACCAGAAATCGTCGTCGTCGTCGTCGATGGTGGCGCGTCCGTTGGATTCATGCGCGGTGCCGTCGGCGTTGAGAACTTCGCACATGACCAGCCAGTTGTCGGTGCCGATCTTGTCGGGATCCGGAAACAGGGCAACCGGCTTGAGGAGGCAATCGGAGGCGTTGCCTTCAGCCTGTTCGGTCGATGAGCCGTCAAATGACCACACGGGGCAGTCTTCCAATGTTCCACCAAAATCGGTCTCGACCTTGGTCTTGCTTCGCAGGCTTTGAGTCGGCTTGTAGCCGTCCAGCCAGATGTATTCTAGTTTCGCTTTACTCATGTTATTAGGGATAAAAAATTACGCTGTGCCGCCAGAAACCGTGCCAAGCGACAAAACAAAGGCCTGTTAAGGCCTCTGCCCATTAGGGGTGCTTATGACATCGGTTTTCAAGTCTTTTTTCGTTGCCGTTGACTACGCAATCCGTTTGAGATTACGCTGAACGCGCTGTGCGGCTTGGCCGAGCTGGTCGGCTATCACTGGGCGTAGGCAATTACAATGCCAATAAGCGGAGGCATATTGGCCAAGCGCTTGGGTGAAGGCATATTTTCTCGGTAACCGTTGTTCGTCTAGTGCGAAAGAAGTCCGCCGGGTACCAAGCGTTTGTGTTGCGTTATTGTGGCCTGACTGAATAAAAAGAAACATTTTGCAAAAAATGGGTATCACGTTTGAGAGGAGACGCTTGCATGAAGGGTTCCTTTTTGATGCGCATAAGTCGTTGTGACGCTGTCCCTTATCAAGTTGAAATAATGTAACCAATCAATAATGGCATTTCGTTTTGATTTTAACCCGTTGGCTTTGAGTTAGTTAAGTTTTTTGGAGCATCTGTTCGTTGTAACAGGTGAACTTATTGGCTCGAAGGTAACAAACAACTGAAATAACAATGAAGAGAGTCGCTTGCATTCTATCGTTATTGGCAGGTTTTTGCCTGATCCCATCCACCGCTTTGGCCCAAGAGGCCGAGGCTGTCATCAATACGGCCAACACGGCTTGGATTCTTACGGCTACGGCGTTGGTGTTGTTTATGACAATCCCGGGGTTGTCATTATTTTACGCCGGGTTGGTGCGGCGCAAAAACGTCCTTTCGGTGTTGATGCACTGTTTCATTATCGTGGCGGTGATGTCGGTGTTGTGGTTGGTGTGCGGCTATTCATTGTCGTTTGGCGAGGCCAACCCTTACCACGGCGGCTTGGCCAAGGTGTTCGCAGGTGGAGTGGACGCCAGTTCGACGGTGGGTGGCTCGGGCGAGGCGATTCCGGAGTATCTCTTTATGGCATTTCAGATGACATTTTTCATCATCACACCGGCGTTAATGGTGGGGGCATTTGTCGAGCGAATGAAGTTTTCGGCGATGGTTTTGTTTACGACGCTCTGGGCGCTTTTGGTTTATGCGCCGGTCTGCCACTGGGTTTGGGGTGGCAACGGCTTCATGCTGGGGTGGGGCACGAAGGACTTGGCAGGTGGCATTGTGGTGCATATCACGGCCGGTATCGGTGCGTTGGTGACCTGCATCATGGTGGGGCCGCGCAAAGGGGCACAGGACGGCCCAGTTCCAGCCACACAATCTGCCTATGTGCGTGATGGGCACGGGCATGCTTTGGGTGGGATGGTTCGGTTTCAATGCCGGCAGTGGCTTGGCGGCCAACGGCGACGCAGCCCAGACTTTGTTCGTCACCCATATCTCCGCCGCGACGGCGACGATCGTGTGGTCGTTGGCCGAAAAGCTAAAACACGGCAAGGCCAGTGTGTTGGGCGCGGTGACGGGCTCCATCGCTGGCTTGGCGGCAATCACGCCGGCATCGGGGGATGTTGGCCCGATCGGCGGCTTGGCCATTGGCGCTGCGGCCGGGTTTATTTGCTGGGTGGCATCGACCACGGTGAAGTCGAAGTTCGGTTACGATGACTCGCTCGATGTTTTCGGGGTTCACGGCGTGGGTGGCTTGGTCGGCACATTGATGGTGGCGGTTTTTGCTTCAACAACGTTTGGCGGCAAGGGGGTCATTTCCATTCCGGATGCGGAGACGTACAGCGTGGGCGCACAATTCCTAGTTCAAATTAAAGCCTCGGCAGTCACCATCGTCTACACCTTGGTCGTGTCGGTGATCATCCTCTATCTCGTGAAGGCCATCTGTGGGGGGAGCCTTCGGGCTACTGAGAGCGAGGAAGATGAGGGCTTGGATCTCACCGCCCACGGCGAGTCGGGCTACAACAACTGAACTGGCGGCCGCTTGGCCAAGCGCGATTCGGCTTGATTGATTTGGCGGCGGCGCGGACAACAGTCCGCGCCGTTTCCGCTTGGCAACGGGCACTGACATGAAGCAACAAACCATCGTCACGCTGGATCTTGAGGGAGTGCTGGTTCCGGAGATTTGGATCGCTTTCGCTGATAAAACCGGGATCGAGCCGCTAAAGCTGACCACGCGCGACATCCCGGACTACGACGAGTTGATGGCTGGGCGACTGGCCATCCTCGCCGAGAATGAACTGAAGCTGGCGGACATTCAGGAGGTGATCGGTACACTCGCTCCGATGGAGGGGGCGAGGGCTTTCCTCGACGAGCTGCGGACGATCACGCAGGTGGTCATTCTGTCGGACACGTTCGAGGAGTTCGCCGGGCCGCTGATGCGGCAATTGGCTTGGCCGGCGATTTTGTGCCATCAACTCGAGATTGACGGCGAAGGGCGCGTGGCCAACTACCGGTTGCGGCAGCCGGACCAGAAACGCAAAGCCGTGGCGGCGTTTCGAGGGCTGAATTACAGGGTGATCGCCGCTGGCGACTCGTACAACGATACGACCATGCTGGGCGAGGCCGACGTTGGCTTTCTGTTCCGGGCACCGGACGGCGTAAAGGAGGAGTTCCCGCAATTCGATTCGGCTGAGGAGTACGGCGAGTTGATGGCTCTGATTCGGAACGAGCTGGGGGAGTGAGCTTGGCCAAGTTTGTGTTCCGGGTGTTCAGGATTGGCGGTGGGAATGATATTTTTTGCATTAGAGCGGATAATCGTTTGACACACCAAAAAAGATTGCTACCTTCGTGAACGCCGCTCCCGTTCCTTGGGAGTGGTTGGGCATAATTATTCAAATTTCTCGATGAGCGAGACAACTGTTTCGGAGGCCAACAATGGGAGCAATTCCCAAGCCTCCCATATATCCGAGGTGACAATTCGCCTCGCGGGCAACTCTCAGGACGGTATCCAGTCCATTGGCGGGTTTTTGGCGCGGTTGGCTGGGCGGAGCGAGCGGGAGGTCATGACTATGATGACGATCCCGTCGACCATCTCCGGTGGGGCGTCCATTTTTCAGGTACGCCTTGGCTCCGGTGAGGTACTCAGTCCGGGCGATAAAGCCGACGTACTGTTCGCGTTCTACCAGCATTCCTACGACGGCCACGTCAACAATCTGGCGAAGGGGGGCATGCTGATTTATGACAGCGACCATGTGGAACCGCAAGAGGAGTACTTGACCAAGTACCGGCACATCGGGATCGCCATTTCCAGCCTAACCGTCGAGGCGATCGGCGGCACGGCCCGTGACAAGGGCAAGAATCTTTATGCGCTTGGCTTGATTGGCCGGATGTTCAGCCTCGACACGACGAAACTCGAGCGGCTCATCAACGAACGGTTCGGCGGCAAGGGCGAAAGCATCGTGAAAACGGCGATGGACGCCTTTCAGGCTGGTTACCGTTATCATTCCAACGACATCTCCAATCTGTTCCGCTTGGCCAGAGGCGGTGCTGAGCGCTCAAACCAAGTGGTGATGTCTGGCAACGAGGCGATTGGCTACGGGCTGATCGCCGCCGGAGTTCGTTTTGGCGCCGGTTACCCAATCACACCGTGGTCGGATATCATGGAATTGCTCCGGCGCGAATTGCCCAAGTACGGCGGGTCGTTCATCCAGTGCGAGGACGAGATTGCCTCCATCTCGATGGCGATCGGCGCGAGCTACGGCGGGCATGTGGGGGTCACCGGCTCGAGCGGCCCGGGCATCTCGCTCAAGACCGAGGCTATCGGCTGGGCGGTCATGGCGGAGATACCGCTGGTGATCATCGACGTGCAGCGTGGCGGGCCGTCCACCGGGTTGCCGACCGATGTCGAGCAGTCCGACCTCAATATCGCCTTGTACGGTGGCCACGGCGACTCACCCCGAGTAGTGCTGGCTGCCTCCGACGTGGAGGATTGTTTTTACACCGCCATCGAGGCGGTGAATATTGCCCGCAAATACAGCGTCCCCGTGTTTTTGCTCAGCGATCAGGCCATAGCCACCCGCATCGAGGCGTTCAAAGAGCCGGATCTGAAATCAATTTGTAAGAACGTTGAACTGGACTTGAGTCCCGTGCAGTCGCACAAACCGTATGACTTGTCGTCCGGAGACGGGCTCAGCCGACACAGGGCTCCCGGCACGCGGATCGAGGATGGGCGTTATCCCGTGGTGACCGGCTTGGAGCATGACGAGTCGGGGCATCCCAGCGGGGATGCGGTGAACCACATCGCAATGACCAAAAAACGCCGCAACAAATTAAAGACACTTGCGGACGAACTGCCCACACCGGAGGTGTGCGGGGAGTACTCCGGCGATGTGTTGCTGGTGGGCTGGGGATCGACCAAAGGGCCGCTTCTCGAGGCGGTGGAACAACTCAGCAAAGATGGCTACATATTGTCCTCGCTGCACATCAAGCACATCAACCCGTTGCCAACCGGCTTGGAGGACATTTTTCCTCGGTTCAAGTCGGTCTACATCGTCGAGATGAACGACGGCGGCGTTTACGGCTACGGCCAGTTGGCCGGCGTTCTCCGCGCCCGGTATGCCGATGCGCGCATCAAGGGCATCAACAAGACCGCCGCCCGCCGTTGGAAAGTTTCGGAGATCATCGAGCGCGTAAAGGCGCGTTTGGAAGAAGAAGCCGCAGCAGCCTGATATAATTTAAACAAGATGAGTGACAGCTTGACAATGGAGCATCCCCCTCAGGACGCCGAGGAACGCCAACCGGTGACCAAAAAAGAGATCACCGCCGATAACCCGACATGGTGTCCGGGGTGCGGTGATTTTTCCGTACTCTCCATATACTATAAGCTGATCCAGAAGCGGAACATCCCCCACGAGAACGTGACCACCGTGGCCGGCATCGGCTGCTCCAGCCGGTTCCCGTACTTTGTGCAGGCACACGGCGTACACTACATTCACGGTCGCGCATTGTCCTTCGCCAGCGGGCTCTCCCTCTCGCGGCCCGATCTGCACGTGTTCACCTTCGGCGGCGACGGCGACGCCTTCTCCATCGGCGGCAACCACTTCATCCACACTGCACGCAAAAACGTCAAGTTGACCTACGTGGTCATGGATAATTTCGTTTACGGCCTGACCAAGAAACAAACCTCGCCCACCTCGCCGATTGGCTTCAAGAGCAAGACCGACAACTGGGGCGCATTCGACCAGCCGATCAACCCGATGAAGCTCGCCATCTCGGCCGGGGCGACGTTTGTGGCCCGCACATCGCACACCAATCCCAAGCACCTGCTCGAGATGATGGAAGCCGCGATGGATCATGACGGCTTCAGTTTCATCGAGTGCTTGAGCGAGTGCACCGAGTTTTTCGCGGGCGCATTTGACAGCTCCAATCCCCGCAAGGGAGGCGAGTTCAAGCTCATGCCAGAGGATCACGACCCCACCGACGAGGCAGCGGCGTACGCCTTGGCCAGCGAAGATTTCCCGGGCCGGTTCGGCATTTTCTACCAGATTCAGCGGCCGACCAAGAATGCGCTCGAGGCCGGCGTCATCGAGGCCGCCAAGGCCAAGTTCGAGGGCAAGCCAGACTCGGATGTTCTCCAAGCCACCTTCAACTTGATGAAGTAACACTTGGCCAAGCGCTTGGCCAAGCTTGCCCTTTCACGCGACTTGCCCCGATATTGGCGGGCCAAGGATGGAGATCGAACTCATCACCACCGGCACCGAGCTGCTGCTTGGCCGCGTACTCAACACCCACCAACAGTGGCTTGGCCAACGCCTCGCCGATAGCGGCTACACTCTCTCCCGGCAGGTCACCGTGCCGGACACCGGCCAAGCGATTCGCGAGGCGGTGCAAACCGCGCTTGGCCGCGCCCGGCTCGTTATCACCACCGGCGGACTTGGCCCGACGTCCGACGACATCACGCGGGAATTAATCTCCGACCTGCTGGCCCGGCCGCTTCGCCGGGACGACTCGGTCGCCTCGCGCATCGAGGGCTTCTTCGCCCGGCGCAACCGGCCCATGCCGGAGTCGGTGCTGGTGCAGGCACAGGTGCCGGAGGGCGCGGTGGTGTTTCCCAACGAACACGGCACCGCCCCCGGCTTGGCCATCGAGGTGTCGCCGAACACGTTTCACGAAAGCGGCAAACCGGCTTGGCTGCTCTTGCTGCCGGGGCCACCGCGCGAGTTGCGTCCGATGGTCGACGACCAGCTGCTGCCGTTCATTAAAAAACACCTGCCGCTTGGGCAGCCATTTCATTGCCGGACACTTCGCAGCCTCGGCATCGGTGAGTCGATGGTGGAGGAGATGCTGCTTGGGCAACTCAAGCCGTTGATGGAGCGCGGGCTTGACCTCGGCTTTTGCGCGCGCACCGGGCAGGTGGACATCCGGCTCAGTGGGAATGGCCCGGACGCGCCGGCCCTCATCGCCGAGGCGGAGGCAACGATCCGCGCAGAGATCGACAAGCAAATCTACGGCACCGACGACGAGACGATTGAGCAGGTGGTGGTCGGGCGCTTGATCGCCACCGGCGAGACCTTGGCCGTCGCCGAGTCATGCACCGGCGGTTTTCTCGGGCACCACATCACCAACGTGCCGGGTGCGTCCGCCATCTTCGCCGGCGGCATGCTGACGTACAGCAACGAGATGAAGCAACTACTGCTCGGCGTGAACGAGTCCACCCTCGCGCAGCACGGCGCGGTGAGCAAAGAGGTGGCCATCGAGATGGCCGAGGGCGCCCTCGCGGTGAGCGGGGCCGACCATGCCCTCTCCGTCACCGGCATCGCCGGGCCGGACGGCGGCACGCCGGACAAGCCGGTCGGCACGGTCTGGCTGGGCTTGGCCTCAAAGGACAGCCGGCCGCTGGCGATCCGGAAATTCCACCCGTACGACCGCGAGACATTCAAGCACGCCACGGTGCATCATGCGCTGGAGCTGCTGCGCCGCCGATTGCAAAAGACCGGCTGAAAAACGGACGGAAGAGTTAGTCAGGGCCGTTGTCGCCGATGGCTTCGACAGGGCAGCCCTCCATCGCCTCCCGGCACTGTTCTTCCTCCTCCTCGTTGACCGGTTGTTTGTGGACGAAGGAGTATCCTCCGTCGTCGTTGCGGGTGAAGCAGGATGGCGCGGTCTCGCGGCAGAGATCACAGTCGATGCACTGTTCATCCACAAAAAATTTGCCGTTGACGTTGTCCTCGTATTTCTCTTCGATTTCAGCCATGTCGCGATAAGTAACGCGCGCACTACTTACACGGTGCGCTGTCGGGGTTCAAGCGACTTCGCCCACTCCGCCGATAAATCACTGCGTCGGCGACATACTTCGCAACTTGGCAGTGACTTCCGCGAACAACTCGGTCGCCCGGTCGATCTCCGCCTCGGTGGTGTCGCGGCCGATGCCCCAAAGCGTCGTGCCCTTGGCCAAGTCGGCGTCGCGGCCGATGGCGCGCAGCGCCGGGGGCAGTCGCATCGATCGCGTCGTGCAAGCCGCCCCGGCGGCGATGGCGACGCCCCGCAAGTCGAGCATCAGCGCTTGGCCTTCGCCCTCGACGCCGCCCGTGCTGAGGCTGAGCTGATGCGGCAGCCGCCCGCCGCCCGGCTCGGGGCCGTTCAAGTGAACACCCTCGACGGCTTGGCGAATACCCGCAAGCAGCTGCACTTGCAGCTTGGCCGCGTGTTCCGCCGCTTGGCCAAGTGCGGCTGCTGCCACTCCGGCTCCGGCGATCGCGGCCACGTTTTCCGTCCCGGCGCGAAACTCGTTTTCCTGCACGCCGCCGTGGATGAGGTTCTGCACTCGCGTGCGCCGTTTTTTGTAAAGCACACCGACACCCTTCGGGCCGTAAAAGCGGTGCGATGCCAAGGCCAGCAAATCGGCGCCGAGTTGCTGGACGTCGATCGGCAGCCACCCGCCGCTTGCGGTGGCATCGACGAATAACGGGATGCCGCGCTCGCCGGTGAATTCGGCCACCTCGGCGACCGGCTGCACCGTGCCAAGGTCGTGGTTTGCATGGTGCAAACAGACAAGAATCGTCTCGTCGGTCATCGCGCGCCCAAGCGCATCGGGATCGACTCGGCCTTGGCCATCGACGCCGACTTGCGTGCTGCTGAAGCCTTGGCTCTCAAGCCAAGCGATCGAGCCGAGCACCGCCGGATGCTCGATCGCGGTCGTGACGATGTGGCTGCCGAACCGGCGGTTGGCCAAGGCGGCGCCCTTGACTGCGTGGTTGATCGCCTCGGTGCCGCTGGATGTGAAAATGATCTCCTCCGGCTCGGCGGCATTCACCAGCTTGGCCAAGCGCTCCCGCGCCGCGTCGATGGCGTCGCGCGCCTCAAGGCCAAGCTTGTGCAGCGAGCCCGGCGCGCCGAACTGCGCGCGCAACCAAGGCTGCATCGCATCGACCACCTCCGGCAGCGGCGGCGTGGTGGTGAGGTGGTCGAGGTAAATCATGTCTGGGAGTACGCCCCGACAAACCTACCAACCGGCCAAGCGCTTGGCTAGGCAAGCTGGAGGACGAGCCCCCGGTGGGCGTCGTGCCAGTCGCGGATGGCTTGGCGCAACTCCAGCACGGACTGCTCCAGTTGCTGCTGCAGTTCGTTCATTTGCTCCTTGGTGGTATCGATCTGCTGGCGCAGTGCGACGGCGTATTCTTTCCTGGATTTCTCCCAAGTCATCTGCGCTGCGGCGAGTTCCTCCTGCGCCTCGGTGAACAGGCGCTGGGCTTTCTCGCAGATGGTCTCCTTGTGCGCGGAAAGCCGCTCGTCGAGGCGCCGCTCGGTTTCCCGGATCTCGACAATTTCGATGGTTTCGCTGGGGACACGGCGAAGGTTCGAGGTGAGTCCAATCATCTCCAGCAGGCGGATGGCCCACTTGGTGGGGTCGAACTGCCACGGCTTCACGCCGTTGCGGTAGTCGTGCT
>Ga0208879_1002431_pt1 | contig 16432 bp, 15 predicted proteins | sample Knorr_S15_td_Bot_FD_185605 | JGI IMG/M metagenome (GOLD analysis project Ga0208879, IMG submission 185605) | Marine microbial communities from Southern Atlantic Ocean transect - Knorr_S15_td_Bottom_ad_5009_LV_A (SPAdes) (version 2) | ecosystem: Environmental > Aquatic > Marine > Oceanic | place... | reverse complement strand
GGCCCAGGCAGCCTCCGAAGAAGCCTACGAGGAAGCTGCCCGTCTCAGAGACCGCATCGCCGTGTTGGAAAAACCGCCCGTCATGGAGTGTCCAAGCCAAGAGCCGTCGGGCCAAGAGCCGTCGGGCCAAGAGCCGTCGGGGGAGGGGACGTGATGGCAGAGAAGAAGAATCCCGTGCGCCGATCTGCTCTGGTAGAAGTGAAGGTCGTCAAGGTTGCGCCTTATCTGCGCCCGGAAAAACCAATTCTCTGGCTGTGCGAAAAAGAACCCGCCATGCCTCGGTTGTTGCCTATCGCTATTGGCGAATTCGAAGCTGCCGCCATCCAGATGCAGCTGGGACGAGACGAACCTCTACGGCCCATTTCCTACGATCTGTTCGCGTCAATGCTCGACCATCTGGCCATGCCCGTGCTTCGCGCGGTCATTCACTCCTTTCACGCCATGGCATTTCGCGCCAACCTGGTGGTTGAAAAAAAGGGACAGCCACGGGAAATAGATGCACGCGCCAGTGATGCGGTTGCCCTCGCCCTGCGTGCCCAGGCCCCTATTTACGTGTCCGGCGAGTTGTTGGGCGAGGCGGGCATATCTACCAACCCGGAGAAGGGAGCCGTGGAGCAGACCATCGCTCGCTTCTACGAGCTCGACCTGCAAATTGTGGCGCAGGATGGCTCACATCAGCCGACCCTTTCTGGTGATGGCGTTAAGGTGACCATCGCCGAGACAGCCGATGCCGATATCTCCGCGGTGACCGAAAGAGTAGCTGGAACTGCCCAGATCGTCGAGAAGCCCCCGGATCCGGTGTCCGGGAAGAAAGACACCTTAAGCCAGCTGCAAGACCTGCTGGAGCGGGCCGTAATCTGTGAGGAATACGAGGAAGCCGCCCATCTTCGCGATCAGATAGAGCGTCTCGTCAAGGAGACTAGAACCTGACCCCCGCCCTGCGGCTGCGACGCAGCCGGTTCACCGCCCATCTAACCGTATTGCCCTTGTCGATCGCCTACGGCCTTGTAGAGGGCCGCTTTCGCGGCGTCGCCTGCCACCCCCCGTCGGTTGAATTTCACCGAAGCCACGCCCAGCTTGCCGAGCGCTCGCAGTATGGTGCGTGCGACCTGTTGGCTGGATCAAGTAGCGCATGAGCGTGGCCAACGCCGGATTGGCGCGGTTGATCTGCCTGGCCTTCCTCCTGCAATGTGGCAGTGGGGAAGAGAGCCGGGGCTATGTGTCCCCCGCCGTCACCTACAGGACCTATGTCACAGCCGTGAGCGCCGATGACCTGGAGGCCGTGTGGGAGTGTTTCAGCCTTAGCTATCGCCATGCCGAATACGGCGATGAGATTGCCCGCTGGGAAGATGAGTGGAACCGATCGCGGGGCGAACTCCAGGGACGGGCCTCAGAGCGCCAGATCGCCGACGAGCACATTATCAACAACCGTATCGCCTACGTCCTTTTCGACTCCTCCACGGTCGTGACCGGAGAATCTCCTTTCTACTACTTTATTCGCGACGATGCCGGATGGAAGATCACCAGCTATCTCGACAGTGCTTTCCACGCCGAGTTGGAACACGCCCTGGAGCGCGGCGAGTTTTCGCTCAGGGACTGGTAGCTGGCCGACCGGCCCCGGGGTGTGCTGTATCGCCTTGGGCATTCTGACTGGAGGAAACTGGGATTCTTCCGATAATGAGACGTAGTAGAAAAAGAGGTAGAACTCCGTGGACTCGCGCTTGCAAGATCATCCGTTCCACTTGTCGTGTAGCCGGCTGCGTTGGCTCATTCTCGTCGCCAGTATCTGTTTATTTGGAGGATGGACCGGTTGCGCCCTACGGACGGTACCGCCCGTGCGGTTTGTGCCCATTGTGGGGGCCCAAGAGAAGATCACCACCACCCGTGTGCTCATACAAGCCCTAAGAGACCGGGATGTAGGAGTCCGTGCCGAGGCAGTTGAGCTTCTTGGTGTACTGGGCCAAAGCGCAGACGGCAGGACTAAGGCAGAGATTGCGCGTGTTCTTGGAATCGCATTGAAGGACCAGGATCCGGGTCTGAGACTACAGGCTGTGGAGAAACTGGGTGGAATGGATGCCTCAGTGGCCAACAAGTACCTCATCTCCGCTTTGCGCGATCCAAATACCTTCGTGCGCACCAAGGTACTTTCGGTCATCGGCGCCAGGGAGCGGCTGGCGGCACAGCAACAGGCGGTCTCTACGCCCCCCCCGGGGGACACTGGCCGGCCAAGTGCCGTAAAGAGCATCCTCCTCCGCCCTGGGCCTGATTTTTTCGGGGCAACCCACCCCCGGCCTGACAGCATTTGACGCCCATCACGCGACCTCCCAAGTTGATCGCCTCGGATGTGTACACGGCCATTTGGATGCCGGTTCGCAGTCCCGTACTTCCCGGTTTTCTTGACATCTCCACGGCCGAAGTGTACCTTTCAGCCAGCGCTTGGAAGCGTGGTTGGCATGGCGGACCTATAGCTTCGTTTTACCACCATAAGTAACGTATTTACACTGGGTTACAGTCATTTCGAGTGTGGCGGTCTGCTGAGCGCAACTTAGCAGTCGCTATCAGGAAAGTTCGAATACCCCTATTCGGGTGCCGAGGTTGTTCCAAACTCCCCACGCCGCCTCGTTGGGAACCTTGGCGTTCCAGGCAGCGGTCGCACCCCAGGATCGCCACACTCGCTATCTTTTGAGGAGCAGTCCCCAGGGCTGCTCCTCTTTTTGTCCTGCGTCCACCGCTTTCCTCGGAGGCCGCTCTCCTCAGGGGCCGCGGCGCTGGTCGGTTCCCCGCAACACCTATTCCTGCCATGCACATATGCATGGTCGTCTTCGGCGATCTCAGCTTCGATTTTCGCGTCTACCGGGAAGCGATCGCCCTGCGCGAGGCCGGCCACAAGATCACAATAGTCGCCTCAGATCGGTCACCTGACCGTGGTCAGATGCTGCCCGAGGTGTGGGAGGTGTTTGATGTTCGCCTTATCTGGGTCAACCCCGCGACCTCGTTGCGCGTATCTTATCCTTTTTTCTGGCTGCGTGCCTACCGGGTGCTGAGGCAGGTAACGGCTGATGTCTTTCACGCCCACGATCTAGACTCGTTGTGGCCGGCAGCCATCGCCGCCCGGCAACGGCGGGTGCCGTTGGTGTACGACTCCCATGAATTGTGGACGGAGCAGGCCTCCCTAGTTGGGCGCCGCTTCATCCGGGCTTTCTGGTGCTGGCTCGAGAAACATCTGATTTCCCGCGCCGACCGCACGATCGCCGTCAGTCGCTCGATTGGGGACATTCTGATCAAACGCTACGGTTTGGGGGACGTTACCATTGTGCGAAACCTCCCACCGTCGCGCAATCCCGTGAAAAGCAACCGCATTCGCCGTGAGCTTCGGTTGGCGAAGGACCGCGTAATCCTCCTGTATCAGGGCGGGTTCCTGACCGATAACGGCCTCTCCGAGCAGATCTCCGCTATGGCGACGGTGGAGTCGGCGGCCCTGGTTCTGATCGGCAGCGGGCCCGTGGAGGAGCAACTCCGTAGACAGGTGACCGACTCCGGGCTGGCGGACAGGGTTTTCTTTCTTCCCAGGGTGCCATTCCCCGAACTCCACGAATACACCTGCTCGGCCGACATCGGGCTTTGCCTGATTAAACCTAGCGGCAACAGCTTCTATTTTTCGCTACCCAATAAGCTCTTTGAATACATGCAGGCAGGGCTTGCGGTGCTGGCGTGCACATCACCGGAAATCCGCGCCGTAGTGGAAGAAACAGAGGCGGGAGAAGTCGTCGACCCGGAAAATGTGGAGGCCATCGGACGACACCTGCGAGCCCTCATCGCCGATGCGGATTTGAGAGCGCGTTACAGCGCCGCAGCGCTGAAAGCGGCGCCATTCTACTCGTGGGAGAGGGAAGCGGAAAGGTTGCTCAGCGTATACTCTTCCCTCGCTGACAGTCACTCACTCACCCACTCACACACTCACACACACTCTCTCGACAGAGGGTGGCGTCCATGAGTGAGGGGCCCTATCTCAGTGTAGTCATCCCCACTCGCGATGCGCCAGATCTGCTGGCTGCTGCTCTGCGAAGCTTGGCGCTGCAGGACTTTCCCGCCACCAGCGCAGAGATCGTCGTCATCGATGACGGCTCGGTGGAATTCGATGCATCTACCTGGACCCAGCTGGCTGAGCCTTTTCATCTCGCCGTTATTCGGCGGGAGACCAACCAGGGTCGCGCCACGGCGCGCAACCACGGTATCCGCCAAGCGGCAGGGGAGATCATCGTCTTCCTCGATGGCGACATGACGGCCGCTCCAGGCTTCCTGCGCGCTCACGCCGACTTCCACCGCGCCCACCCGGGAGAGGTATGTGTAGGCGACATCCGCTTCGGCCCGGAGATTCCCAGTACCACCTTTACGCGCTATATGGAGAGCCGTGGCGCACAGGCCTACCAACCAGACGAAGAAATCCCCTTCAAATGCTTCGTAACGGGGAATTCATCCGCTGGTCGCGGCCTGCTAATTGACGCCGGGCTTTTCGATGAAGAGTTCCACGCCTACGGGGCCGAGGATCTGGAACTGGGCTATCGCCTTTACGGACAGGGAGCTACCTTTCGCTTCGCAGGGTCCGCCCTTTCCCTTCACCATCATCTTCGGCCACTGGGCCAGACTTGCGAGCTCATGCGCGCGTATGGCCGCCGCTCGTTGCCCATCCTTGTGGGCAAGCACCCGGAGCTGATCCCTTTGCTGAGATTGGATTTTCTCGATGCTCCCTGGCTATCCATCAGGAAACAACTCCTTCAGCTGGCTCTGGGTGATCTCGCGTTTCGCTGTGCTTTCTCGGTTAGTCGGCTTCTTGACAAGTGTGTGCCGAGTCTTCTGTACAGTTACATGTGGTGGCACTGTCGAACCCGCGGCTTCCTCGAGGCACGGCAAGACACTCAGGGTGGCAGCGCAGACACGCGGGAACAGACCTTGTGCTGAGGCGACTTGTAGAGTGCGGACAGCAAGCGGCAGAAGTGTCGTCTCCCCCCGGCCACGGGGATAGACCGTGCTACCCCTTGCCCGCATATGTGGCAACGCCCCGGTTGCCATGCTGGTCGATACCGGCGTATGTTTGATCTGGCGCTCGCAGATCACGCTACCTGTTTCTGTTCAAGGGCTGGTTTGCAGAGATCCGGCAAGTGCGCCGTGGCGACTCACCGCAGAGTCGAGCTGGACTTCGCCACCCACTCCGGCTACGCTCTGCCGCAGGGCGTCTGTCTGCAGGGGCCAACGAGCCGATAGCTGGTAAGATATCTTTGGATGTATATATTTCGAGACCGATCTGGGCTGTGATTGCGTGCGTAGGCACCGAAAGTCACGCGCGCTTTGACGGGATCATCACCGACTAGATAGGAGGTTGACTTGAGTCGCTATACATCGCTGGGAGCACGGACACTGTTTGCTGCATGCCTGGGTTTTGCACTTTCACTGCCGGTTTCCGCCGAGGAGGGAAAGACGATATTTGCCGATAATCGCAAAGGCACGTTGAAAGCGATGAAGAGCATTGTGAAGGCTATCGGGGTCGGTAAGAAAGGAAGCTGTCTGTTCTGCCACGTCAGAGAGGGCGGAAAGCCGGTCTTTGCCAAGGACACCCCCAACAAGCGCATCGTGCGCATGATGAAGGTCGGTTTTATCGATAGCCTGGTGATCAACGGCAGGGTTGAGCTCGAAGTAACCGAATCGGAGCACAAGACGCGAATCTTGGCGGAGTACCAGGCTGACGGTGAGGACGCCGGCATTCATCTCACCGCCACCTTGATGCACGAGCACGGAGAGACGGAGCACGAAAGTGGGGAGCACGAAAGTGGGGAGCATGGAGATACGGGGCACGGGAAGACGGGGCACGAAGAGATGGGGGGCGAAGGTGGGGAGCATGGGGAAAAGAAGGAAGCCGATAGCCATCAGCCGCGTACATTCTCAGCCAAGATACCTCTTCCCGCCAAAGGAGAGCCGATCACCTGTATGACCTGTCACAATGGGGAGCTGCACTTCCTTTCCAAGGCTGACTGATCCGCCCTTTAGCTGATGTGGTGGAGCACCGAGAGTCTCTGATGAGCCGGTATTACCCTTCGTGCCGATACGTCCTCCTGCTTTCGCTGTTATTTTTCCCCGCTGTTCAATTCGCCGTTTTTGCCTTGGTGGGAGGCTACTCGGAGCGGGTGGGGCTGGTGGCCGCGGAAATAACCATGGTCTGGGTGCTGTTCCTTTCGATTCGTATCAACAAGTGGATCGCGGAGGATTTACTCCTGGCCAACGCCACCCGACTCAGTGTGCTGATCGGGGCCGCCGTTGCAGGGGTAGGCGGCGCCCTCGTTATCTCCGACCTCGACTTGCTCTTCGCGCGGCTGATTTCTTCCTACGGACTCGGTCCACCGCTTTCCCTTCAGCGCAATTTACTGGAGCTCCAACTTGTTGGCGATCTAGCCGAAATACCCCTGGCTCTGGTTGCCATCGTGGTGGCGCCAGGCATATGCGAGGAGATTCTTTTTCGAGGCTTTCTCCTGACGACTCTGGTCGTCCGTCTGGGGCCGAAGCTCGGACTGGTGATCTCATCCTTGATATTCGCCGTGGTGCACTTCAACCCGTGGCAGTTTCCGGCCTTGCTGCTGTTTGGCCTCTTCCTCGCTCTGCTGACCTGGTGGACGCACAGCATATACCCAGCCATCGTCGCCCACGGAATCAATAACCTTCTGTCCCTCATTGGCACTAATGCCCGGACCTACACCGGAGTAGATGCTCTGGCTACAGACGATTTCCTGCCCGCACCCATCCTTGCCGCTGCGCTCGCGTGCTTCTGGTTGGGACTGACGCTGATTCGCCGAAGTGAGCCCCTGGTAGCCTTCGCCCCTCTTCTTCAGCGTCAAACCGCCATCATGCGACCCCAGGCTTGACCGATGCTGGTCTGGCCCAGGTCATCATTGCCTGTGCGACGACTCGAATTCGTGGTGGCAAGGTTGCCTGTCCGGCATGTCTGATTGCTGACCACACGACGGTGAAGAGTCGGGAGGTGAAGAGTCCGGCGGCGAGTTCTGGAAGCTTTGGAGGTAGAGGGGAAGGGGAGTAGAGGGAAGGGGGGAGCAGGGCGGGATCGGCGCTAGGGCGCCGCATCTGGAGCGGAGAGCAGGCTTTGTTCGATCCGCAGGGTCAGATGACGCTCTGCACCGCAGCGCCAATATCGGCGGGGCTCTCGCAAACGTGAATACCGGCGCTTTTCATAGCTTTCATTTTTTCCTCGGCAGTACCTTTTCCCCCCGCCACGATGGCTCCTGCATGCCCCATGCGTCGGCCCGGAGGAGCCGTGCGACCGGCAATAAAGCCCACCACGGGTTTGTCGCAAGAACGGTGGACGTAGTCGGCCGCCTCCTCTTCCGCAGTCCCGCCGATCTCTCCAATCATGACCACAGCTTCGGTCTCAGGGTCCTCGTTGAAAAGCCTGAGGGCATCGAGAAAGCGGGTGCCAATAATGGGATCTCCGCCGATACCGATACAGGTAGACTGTCCGATGCCACAGTCGCTGAGCTGGCCCACCGCCTCGTACGTCAGCGTACCGCTGCGCGAGACCACTCCCACCTTGCCGGGCTTGTGAATGAATCCGGGCATGATGCCGATCTTGCACTTTCCCGGAGAAATGACACCCGGGCAATTCGGTCCAATCAGTCGGGTGGGGCGGTGTCTCAAGTACTCGTGCGCCCTCACCATATCAGCTACGGGGATCCCCTCGGTTATGCAGACCACTAACTCGATCCCCGCATCCGCGGCTTCCATAACGGCATCTGCGGCGAAAGGTGGAGGTACGAAAATGGCGGTTGCATCGGCGTCGGTAGCCTCGACGGCGTCGCGCACGGTGTCAAAAACGGGAACTCCCTGAATCTTCTGGCCGCCTTTGCCCGGGGTCACGCCGGCCACGACGCGAGTTCCGTATTCCAGCATCTGCTCGGTATGGAAAGATCCCTCGCCGCCAGTAATTCCCTGAACGATGACTTTTGTCTTCTCGTCGACTAGAACGCTCATGCCCTCTTTCCCGATTCAGCTGGTGGTCCGATTGAGTCATCGATTGTCATGATCCGATAATCCTTCAAAACGAGCTCCGCTGCTTGGTCCAACCTACATGGCGACTGGAAGCCTGATGAAACCCCCAGAGCGATACAGGCGAACTCCGCGAGTTGTACGACTCGTGTCCTGCCCAACAGATACGCTGCATTCGGATCCCGATCCATCCCCGCCGGCTGGGTTAGCGCACCCTCGGTGGTACACGCCTGTTTATCGGACAGCGCTTTAGTTAGAGAGTTGCCACAACCTTTTCAGCGGCGTCTTTCAGACCGGTTGCCACGACGAAATCCAACGATGACTTCTCCAGCATAGCGGCGGCTACATCCGCGTTGGTGCCGGCCAGTCGCACGACTGTGGGAACCGTAGTCTCGAGATTCTGGCGAGCCTGAATCACACCTTCCGCCACCCGGTCACAGCGCACGATGCCGCCGAAAATATTGATGAGGATCGCCTTCACATTGGGATCGGACAACAGAATGCGGAAACCGTTCTGCACAGTCTCGGCACTGGCGCCACCACCTACGTCGAGGAAGTTGGCGGGTTCACCACCAGCCAACTTGATGATATCCATGGTCGCCATGGCGAGGCCGGCGCCATTGACGATGCAGCCGATATTTCCGTCCAGCTTGATGTAATTCAGATCGTACTCGGATGCCTCGACTTCCAGTTTGTCTTCCTCATCCACATCCCTCAGCTCAAGCTGTTCCTTGTGGCGATAGAGACCGCTGTCATCGAAGTTAATCTTGGCATCCAATGCAAGTACATCGCCGGCAGTGGTCAGCACCAGGGGATTGATCTCGGCCAGAGAGCAGTCGGCAGTACTATAAGCATCGTGCAGAGAAAGTATGAACCGGGCCGCTTGTCTGACAGAAGCCCCCTCCAGTCCCAATCCAAAGGCGAGACGCGTGGCCTGAAAAGGCAAGAGGCCGACCGACGGGTCGACGGTCTCCACCAGGATTTTTTCGGGGCTTCGCGCCGCTACTTCCTCGATCTCCACGCCCCCCTCCCGACTCGCCATGACTACCACCCGATTCTGGGTGCGATCGAGGGTGATGCCGAGATAGAACTCCCGGTCGATGTCGCTGGCCGCTTCTACCAGAACCTGCTTGACCTGTTGGCCGCCGGGCCCGGTTTGGTGAGTGACCAACAACATGCCGATGATATCTCGAGCCGCCGCCACGGCGGCGTCGACGTCCTCCACCACGCGGATACCCCCGCCCTTGCCGCGACCGCCTGCGTGTATCTGCGCTTTGACGACTACCCGTCCTCCTAGTCTCGCCGCCAGGTCACCAGCCTCCCGGGGTGTTCGGGCTACACCGCCCTCCGGTACGGCCACGTTGTAGCGCCGAAGCAGATCCTTTGCCTGAAATTCGTGAATCTTCAAGGTTAGTTCCCCTCCCTCCCGGGGATGCTCAACGGTACGCCAGGCTCAACACTGCGGCAAGCGGGGGCCCTCAAGGCCTGCGCCACTCTGAGATCCGCGCGACCCTCGGTGAAGGCGTGACGCGGTCCCGGGGTTTGTTTGCGGTGAGCGGCTCGGTGAAACGGGACAGTGATGGTAAACCTGGCGATCCTGAGAGCTACGAACTAAGTGGAATAGGATCGGTGACGAAGTACGGATGTGCGAGGACAGGGGAGCCGGCGGCGTGTGGTGACCTGGGACGAGCGGTTATACCCGGCCGCGCCCTGGGGGCTCAGGCCTGCACGTCAGGCTGCACGCCTAGGTCAGACGGTGGTGGTGGCGATTTCTATGCTGACGCGCTTTCGATGGCGGCCGATCGTTTCGAAGAGCACGCGACCGTTCGCGGTGGCAAACAGCGTATCGTCTCCACCCTTGCGAACATTGCGACCAGGGTGAATGCGGGTGCCGCGCTGGCGGACAATGATGGTGCCCGCCGTTACGGTTTGCCCCCCGAAGCGCTTGACCCCAAGGCGCTGGGCATTGCTGTCTCTGCCGTTTCTGGAACTGCCAACGCCTTTTTTGTGTGCCATCTTGTCTCTTCCCTGTCGAAATCATCGTCCAAGTCCCGCCCCTTGTGCGGGACGGAGCGGTACGGCGAACGACCTCAACTGATTGTATCAGTTGGGTCGGATAATCTCCTCTATCCGGATCTCGGTGTAGTCCTGACGGTGGCCGGATCGACGGCGATATTTCTTGCGGCGTTTCATTTTGAAAACTATGATCTTCTTCCCCCTGCCGTGTTCGAGGACTGTGGCCTCTACCGCAGCTCCCGTGACATGGGGAGTACCCACCTGCATCTCTCCGTCACCTGATAGTAGTAAGACATCGGTGAAGCGGTGTTTGCTACCCTCGTCCAGAGGGAGCTTTGGCACTTTTACACGTTGGCCTTCGATGACCACCACTTGCTTGCCGGCGATTTCGACTACTGCCTTCATCTTTCGCTCACCGTTCGGAGGGGGTGAAGTTCACCGGCGGTCAGAACCGGTGGGGAAGCCGGTGAATATAGTCCCCACAGGGAGCTTTGTCAATCAAGCGTCAGCAGTTCACCGGGCGGAATTGTGGGCACGGTCAGGCGCGAAACTCGGCGGTTACATCGAGATTGCGCTTCCTGGATATGAACCGGAAGTCCTGGGGAGAGAGGTCGTTGTCTTCGCTCACCTCCAGTCGTGCTTTGGTGGCGCGGCGAATCGACTTCAGGCGCGAAGAGCGATCCTCGGTGATGTAGGCGGCGACATCGGGATGAACTCTCAGCTCGAAACGACGGTCTCCATTGGCGGCGCTTGATCGCTGCAACCAGCGCTCGATCTTGGTCACGGTCGTGTCCGGCCCCATGACTCGACCCGTTCCCTGACAGGTGGGACACGGTTCGCTGTGGGTGTGCAGCAGATTGGGACGAACCCGCTGGCGTGTCATCTGAACCAACCCGAATTCGCTGACTTGGGGGCTGATAGAGACCCGCGCCCGATCCTTGTTGGTTTCCTCTACGAGCTGGTCGACTACCTTCTTCCGATTGCGCTCGTCGTGCATGTCGATGAAGTCGATGACGATAATGCCGCCGATATCGCGCAGCCGCAACTGACGGGCGATCTCCTGAGCGGCCTCCAGGTTCGTTCGCAGGTGGCTCTCCTCCTGGTCTCTGGGGCCTTTGGACCGAGCGGAGTTTACGTCGATGAAGGTGCCCGCCTCTGCGTGGTCGATCACCAGGGCCCCCCCTCTGCGCATCCACACCTCGCGATCGTTGGCCTTCTCCAACTCTTTTTCGACATCGAAGGCATCGAATATCGGGCGACTCTCACGAAAGAGCTCCACTCTGTTGCGCAACTCTGGAGAAACGGAGCGGAGATAGGCCTGGATCTCGCGGTACAGATCCTTGGAATCCACCACCAGGCGGTCTACTCTGTCGTTGAATAGATCGCGTATTACGCTGGTCGTCATTCCCAGTTCTTTGTGGATTAGACTGGGAGCACGAACTTTCTTGCTCTTCTTGATCATGCGTTCGTAGGTCTTGACCAGCTGCTTGAGATCCCGCTTAAAATCCTTCTCTATCTTGTTGCGCCCCTCGGTCCGAACGATGATGGAATAGCCGTTGGGCCGCAACTCGCGCACCAGATCTCGCAATCGGCGGCGCTCGGTGAAGCTGTTGATCTTGCGCGACACACCCACCCATGAGCCATTGGGCATGAGGACGCCGAATCGTCCTGCCAAAGCGAGCTGAGTGGTCACGCGAGCGCCTTTGGTGCTGATCGGCTCCTTGGCGATCTGCACCAGAACTTCCTCCCCCTTCTTGATCAACCCCTGGATCGGTGGAAAGTTTCGTGGCCTGCGGCCCCGTCGCCCGCCCTCCTCGTCGCCCTCCGAATTTTCGGCTTCGACCATATCCTTGACTTGCAGGAAAGCCGTGCGCTCAAGCCCCACCTCTATGAAGGCGGCCTGCAAACTCGGAAGAACCGCTGAGACCAAGCCCTTGTAGATATCGCCGACCATGCGCTCGCTTTCTGGGCGCTCCACCCACACTTCGGCCAACCTACTGTCTTCGAGAATGGCAATCCTCGACTCGTGGATCCCCTGATTGATAATAATTTCTGTGCGCATTCGATCTTCTCGCTTTTGGCCCCGAGCGAATCGCGTGGCAGCACACACAAGCCGCCCACCATTTCGAAACGGGGGCCCTGGGAGCCGCACGTGTAACCGGCCCTGGCCCTGTTCAATAGTAAAGACGGGGGGGAAGAAACCCGGGACAACAGAAAGTCGGGATTGCAGCGAAGGAATCAGCAGTCGCGCTGACGAGGTGCAGAGAGAGTGCGGATGGCGGTTCTGTGTGGCGTCGGCCGAGTCAGTCGATTAACAAGCGCGTCACCAGCGGGAAGGAAGCGGCCTGTAAAGGGCCCCAACTCCATACCCCTGTCATTCTGAGCCCAGAGACCCACCAAACTCAAGTGACAGGTCCTCTGGCCGCATGCGCACGGCACGATAGATCGCTTCCGACAAACCATGTCCCTACTTCTGGAAGGCCAACCCCGATCAATAGACACGGCTTCCGAAGCAGCCAGTCCCATCACCCACAACGCAACCCATCCCCGTTCCGTAAAGCTTCCCAACATGTTGGTGGCAAGCTCAGCATTCCTTCCATGCCATGGGCGCCCACCGTCATCTCGAACGGTGAACAACCCCAACTCCTGCAGTGGTCCCACGTCCGCCCACTGCGCTTTACCTGATTTCCTACCTGAAGGGGCCGACTCTTGAGTGCGCTTGACCACAAACGGCGAAGCTCGACCTACCAGCGACGGCTACTCGAACCGCAAGCAGCCAAGCTTCTGCCTATCAGTGATGAAGTCGGTTCTGTCTGCCCCACCTCATTGTCCGTTTCCCTTGCCTTATGATACCAATACGCCCTCGCCACGGCAAGGGATCCAAAGCGTCGGCTCAGCTCCCCCGCAGCAATCGCTCGTAGCGGTCCAGGTCGCCGATGATCGCCACCGCTTCCTCGACCTGGACATCGCTCTCCAGTTCCGCCAGCAAGCTGGCCTCTTTCCCCGACAGTCGCAGGACCAGCTGCTTGTTCAGTGCCGACCGTACAAATGTCTCTATACCGGGCGAGAAGCGGCCATTGTCTTGCTGGGCCTGGAGAATGGCTTCGAGGCTATCGATTACCGCTCTGGCTTCTGGAGCCCAATTGGTGGCCACCGCCAAGCTCCGCAGAGCCTCCACCTCTGCCTCGCCTTCACTCCTGGGTTGTGAGTCAGCTCGTCGTCTCGTGGGTATGAATTCCTTGAACGCGGACAACATACGGTCGTCGACACCATTGTCTTGAAGTGAGTCCGGCACGCTGCCGATGTAGTCTACAACAAAGTCGAAGAAAATCCGGCGGCGCTGCAGTTCACGCACGTAGGAGGGAGGTGTAATCACCTCGATGCGAACGTCCGGAACTATACCGCCTCCGCTGAGCAGACTCCTGCCGTTGCGGGTGGCGAACTCTCTCGAAAGCGCCAGTGGACCTGGCTCAGGCCCGCTTCCGGCAGCGCCAGACCGGCCTACCAACTGTCCCAGTGTTGTCGACAAGAGGCGTTCTACCTCTGCGTTTTCCACGCCAAATCTCGCCCGTAGCTGGGCAGATACAGCCTCATGGTTGTCAGCGGTGGCGATGATACCCAGTAGAATCCCCGCCGGGACGTCGGTGTTACCGAGGGGAAAATCAAGCAGACGGCCTCGGGGTAGAGTCAATCCCTGGCGGTGTATGCTGCGACCGCTTGGCGTGTAATACAGGGCAGTGGTCAGCTTTAGCGCCGCGCTCTCGCGCTCTCGGAGCTCGAAGATCGTCTGCACTGAACCCTTGCCGAATGAGGTCGTGCCGAGGATGAGACCACGATCATTGTCTTGTATCGCTCCCGCAACGATCTCAGCAGCGCTGGCGCTTCCACCGTCTATGAGGACTACCAACGGCAAGTCAGCGGCCAATGGCCGCCGTTGGGAATAGCGCGTCTCACTGCGGTCGTCCGTGCGGGCTCGATTGCGCTCACGAATAGATACGATCGGATCGCCGGTAGGGAGGAAAAGATCCGCTACCTGAGTGGCCTGGCTGAGAAGGCCACCTGGATTGCCGCGCAAATCTAGAATGAGGGACGCGGCATCCTCCGCCAGCAACCCCTTGAGAGCGGCCTCCACCTCAGTTGCTGTCTCCTCCGAGAATCGGGTCTGCCGCATGCTGATGTACCCTACCCCAGGAGCAATCTGTCCCCATACAGCCACGCTCTTTATCTTGATGGTCTGTCTCTCGATGACCACCTCCCACCTCGACGGTTCGCCTGTCCTGGCCAGTGTAATCCGGACCTCACTGCCGGGCTCGCCTCGCAAGGTGGTCACGATCTGCTCCAGCGAGGTGCCGTACGTGTCCTCCCCCTCTATGGCAACGATAAGATCACCCGGTAGCAGGCCGGCGCGATTAGCCGGTGTATCGTCAATTGGCGAGATAACTACAGGGTAGTGATCCTTGATCCCCACCGTGATGCCCAATCCCGCAAATTTGCCCGTAGTGTCTTGCCGCAGCTGTCGCAACCCCTCGGCGTCGAAGAATTGGCTGTAGGAATCCAACTCCTGCAGCATCCCCTCAATCGCGGCCCGCATCAGCTCGCCATGATCGATGCTCTGGTAATAGTGCTCGAGGACGCGCGAATAGACAGCGCCAAACCGATCCCAGGAGTCATTGACGCCATGGTAGTTACCGGCCGATACAGTTGTACCCCGGACCGCGCCGAAATTTAGCGCGCAAAGGACAATAGCGCACAAACTGCGCCGCATATGCGGTGCGATGCGCACTCCCTTTCTAGCCGCTTGAGTCCTGCCCTGCCCAAAAAAAGATAACCGTCTCAACGTTGCTCTCTGAATCATCTCAACCCTTGAAAGGAAAGGAGGGCCATCGCCGGTCGAGCTCGGAACGAATCAGATCTGACTGCTGTTGTGCGCTCATAGTGGCGTCTACCAGCAGCGACCGGGGATGCTCTTGTGATATCTTTCGATAGCCCCGTTGGACTCGTTGCTGTAATTCCTCACCTGCTTCCTCCATTCGGTCGGTGTCGCCCGCTCTGCTGGTCCTCCGGGCGGTCGCCTCATCCACGGGCAAGTCGAGATAGACGGTCATATCGGGTAAACAACCAGCCGTAACCAGCCTATTGATCATGCTGACTACACCGAGATCGAGACCTCGACCGTATCCCTGGTAGGCGAGCGACGAATCGGCGTATCGATCGCCGATGACGGGCGTCCCAATAGCCAGGGCCGGCCTGATACTCTGCTGAACAAGCTGACTCCGACTGGCCGCATAGAGCAGCAACTCGGTCACATCAGCCATCTGCTCCTCCCTCGGGTCGAGCACCAGGTCGCGAATGCGCTCGCCAATAGAGGTGCCTCCCGGCTCCCGGGCGAGGAGCGCATGGTGTCCCATCTCGCGGATATGCTCGAATAGCAGCTGGCTCTGGGTGGTAGTGCCAGAGCCGTCCACCCCCTCAAAAACTATAAAGAGCGCACTATCCACAAGGATACCAACGCTGGGGCCGGGCTCGAGGCAAAGCGGCCAAGGGGCGGCAAATAAGCGGTAACCTATTGAGAAGACTCAAGACCCTTGGATGCCTCAAAACCCTTGGATGCCTCAAGACCCTTGGATAGTAGACGGCGGGTTTCCTGATTTCAGCTTGTTGCGGATATGGGCCAGCCGCTCGATGACCGTATAGTTAGTCGTTACCGCCAGAACCACAAGGACAAGCACCAGGCCCTCGTGACCATACAAACCCCCAAATGCAAGCGCGACGAGCCGTTCGGGCCGCTGCATGAAGCCAACCTTGCAGTCTTCTCCCAACCCCTCGGCGCGTGCGCGAACATAGCTGACCATGAGAGAACCTGACAGAGCGAAGAAAAGAATGCTGGTTATCAGCCACTCGCCCTGCTGCACAAGGTAGGCGCCGATGCCGAAATAGAGGACAATCTCCGAATAGCGATCCGTCGTGGAGTCCAGGAGTGCCCCAAACTTGGTTTCGGTTCGTCCCTGTCTGGCAACCTGGCCATCAAGAATATCGCACAGCCCCGCCAGGAGCATAATCGCCGCCCCCAACCGCAGGTTCGCCGTGGCAAATCCGGCGGCGGCGACCAGATTCAGAAGAAAACCGACGGCCGTCAGCCAGTCAGGCCGAAAGCCCATGCGAATGAAAACCTGCGCCACCGGCCGAAGTACAGCTGGCACCCAAACTCTTAGACGTTTTATTATCACAAACGATCGACCGTTGTAGGAGGGGCGTACCAGGCCAGAGCTGAGGCAGCTGACAGCCAGGATGGTCCGCAATAATGCGTCCCGCCGGTGTTCGTCGACGTAGGCACTCTAAGCGCCGCTACCCAGAGCCTAAGCGCCCATGC
>Ga0208879_1002430_pt1 | contig 16433 bp, 8 predicted proteins | sample Knorr_S15_td_Bot_FD_185605 | JGI IMG/M metagenome (GOLD analysis project Ga0208879, IMG submission 185605) | Marine microbial communities from Southern Atlantic Ocean transect - Knorr_S15_td_Bottom_ad_5009_LV_A (SPAdes) (version 2) | ecosystem: Environmental > Aquatic > Marine > Oceanic | place... | reverse complement strand
AGGCATGTTCATTAGTTCAATTGCCTTGCTGGGCAGTATGTGTATTTTGCGGTATCGTCGGTGCGGTAGCCTTCACGAGAGTCACCGCGGTGTCGCGTACCTTAATCTGATTGGCAGCGGTATGTTGTGGTATTTTGCAACCGCAATTTTCACGGTAAGCCATCTTTATCTCTCCGAGGGAGTGTATCAAACATCTTTGGTGCATTCTCTAATTCTAACCATCGGTATTGTCGTCATCGCTTTGTGTTACGTCACGGATTGGACTTGGATGTTCGTGCAAATCCAAGGCATGCTGACCATTGCCATGGCGGTTACCGTCGCAATGTTCATTCGGCAAGAAGAATTTATATTGGGCTCGATGGATCATCTCCGCGCACAGTTAATTGCGATTTCGATGGGCATGATTTTTTGGGTCATCATCCGCAAACATTGCCAGCAATCTTCCCTGCTCAAGAAGATTGTCTTGACGGACATGATGTACGTCGATTTTGTAGTGCAAGTATTTGCTTCTGTTGTGATGTATTTGTTCTGGCTGAGTTCGTTGATTGAACCGCTGCACATGACATATGTCAATTCAGCCATTCTCGATTCGCTGTCAGCGAACTTTGGTCACATCATCAACCGTTGGGACTGGGTTCTGTGGTTTACCACGCTGATTGCCTGGGCGATTGTTATCCCGGATCGACACCGCCGCATATCAAGTATCTGTGGACTATTGGTTTTCAGCGCTCTGCCAATTTTAGTGGGTGATGATTTAATACGCCGATATGTTGTCAATGCGGGTGAGAGCGCTCAAGCGTTGCATCATTTTCTGAGATGGGGCTATGGTATCTTCGGATTGATTATTGCTTTGATTGTATGTACTGATTTCGTTTGGTGGCGCCGACTACAAGCGATGTTCCCGCGGTTTATGGATAATCAGGATGACAGATCGAGCGGTGAGCAGGCAAAGACAACGTGGAACATGCTGCGAATGCTGGCTTTGTTATCAGCAGCGTTACCTGTGGTCTTTCTGACGATTTTGCATTACCTCCACGTCGTAGACCTCCGTTTGTCGAGAGTAGATCTGGAATCCATTTCAAACCAGATATTGATGTCGGGTGGGTTCGCGATTTTTGAGAGTTTCCCAGAATGGGCATTTGCCGGTCCACTGTTGTTGTTGATGGTAACGGCTTGGATCTATGCGATGCGGGCTCGCCGTGACGCCTTCATCCTCTTAGGATTTCTGTTTTGGCAGTTCGCCTGGATGTTCTTTGGCCTGATCGGTGTCTGGACAGATGATCATCCAGCGAATTTCAGTGAAGTGGTGGACGGTGCCCAATGGCTACTCGTCGGCATCGCTCTCTATGGAATTGTATGGAGTGGTTTGCGACGTTGGGTAACTAGTCAACAGCAAGCGGATGATGTTGTACGGCTTGATTGGCGAACGGGGTTATTTAAGAGCGGCAATGCGAGTCGCTGGTTGTTTGTGTTTTCCTGGGTGTCGTTGGCACTTTACATGGTCGTCGCTGTTCTCGATGGATTTGTGCTACAACATCAAATCTCGGGAGCTTTTTGGTTAGAGCGGCAGACTGCGTTCGCCTCGATGGGATCCTACTTTAGCTTGGCTTTAATTGGTACATCGTTGCTATTTTCGCCAGCGTCCTCAGGCACAGATAAATCCGATTCTGACACGGCGTGGTGTTTGATCGTGATGACTTTCAACGCTCTGGTAGCACATAGTTTAGTGTCAACGGCGCAATTCAAATCAGATTACGTTGTCGTAAGTGATGTGCTGTTGTTTCAGATGCTCGGTTGGCTGTTCTTGGCGGTGGGGTTAACTGCAGCGATCTGGCGGCTCGTTCCACGTTGGCAAAGTGGACTGACGCCCTCACAAGAGGACCATCGAGAAGCGGATGTTAGGGTAAATCGTTTCTTTATTCCGCTAAACATTCTTAGCGTGCTCGTACTTATCGCTGCGTCGATGTTGTTGTTTGTTGAGCAAAATTCGGATTGGTTGCTGATTGGAATGTTTGCCTGCATTACCATTTTGTTTGTCATGACACTGGCAGTTCTGCAGAATGTACATTCCATCGTCTGGGTCACGTCGCTGACGCTAATAACGGTGGCAATATGTTATCTGAAGTTATTAAACCCGGATGGCCAGTTAGTCAACAGCTTCTTTAACGACCCGTCACAAGTTTTCATACTTGGTCGTATAGAAATTGTTACCTTGGCGGTAATTGCGTTGATAATTTGGGTTTCGGCTGGGCCTCTAAGAAAGCTAGCTGGTGCCCTGTTACGTCCTGCATCGACCCTCCCGGAAACGGGGCGTTCGTATATCTCACTTGCTGTTATTCTGTTGGCACTAAGTTCGATCTTCATCTTAATGACCGGTAATTTGATATCTAGCAGCCAATCTTTACTTGTCGGTCAGTGGGAGTGGATCATTTTCTTGATTCCTCTTAGCAGTTTGTTCATATATGGTCGCGATGCAGATTACGCAAGTTGGTTTCGTAGCGTCTACATCTTAGGGTTTGCTTTAGTGGCAACGCTGTTAGCAATGTGGTTTGGGTCGAGTAGTAATCTAGGACAGCAACTGCAAGGATTAATTGTGTTGTATGCGATTGCAGGTTATTTGGCTGCCTGGGGCTTGGTCTATCGATACCAAGATGTGGTACGAACCGCGGTTGCAAGAATGGGTGTCGTCAATGTTCAACAACGATTGCTCCAGCACCGTCCATTAGCCTCACATGTGCAGTTGGTCGTCGGTGTTATTGTGTGTAGTTGTGCCTGTTTGAGCACATTCATTCTAGATCCAGCTGTACACATGGTTCATCGTTATTTTGCGATGACAATTCCTTTACTATTGGCCGTTGGCATGGAAGTGTTGCTAGATCGTACAGCGACCCATCGCCGAGATTTGTTTAGTGCCTTATGTTTAGCATCCTTGTTAATCGTGCTCTGGGCAGATGTTGGATCACTCAGTTCCAATTTAGCGTGGCTGCGACGTATCAGCCGTGTCTTTATTGTCGGGTCGTTCATGGGTGTGTTCCTGGCTGTATTTTCACAGCAACTCACCCAACGATTTGAACATTGGTCAGCACAAATCAATCGGCTACAGCTGCAAGCAATTGTGGCAGCGGGTATTTCATTAGTTGTCATGTTGTGTGTTAATTTTATTCTTCGCAGCGATGCGCAGGGCCTGTCGCATATTGAAGTCTGGTTGACAGCGGCGTCGATCGTCATGTTAGGTGTTGCCTTAATCATTATTGCGATCAAACCCGATCATGATCCATTGGCACTAGCGGATGATGCTCGCCAGGTTTACGTCTATTGCGCGGAGCTGATGGCGCTGTTATTAGCTGCTCATTTGTGGACAACACGCCCGGTATTGTTTGGGAACTTCACCGATTGGTGGCCGTTTATCTTGATGGGACTAGCGTTTGTCGGTGCGATTGCATCTGAGGTGCTGCGGCAGTCCAAAATTCGAGTGTTGTCCGAGCCAATCTACAATACGTCGTTTCTGTTACCCGCCGTGCCATTGCTTGGCTTAGTCTTATTCCAAGGTGACGGTCAGGACTTATTTAGTGACTACAAGCTGTTGTTTTTGGGTGCGGCGTTAATGAACGTTATGCTAGCCTTCTTTCGGCGATCATTTATGCATGCATTATTGGCGGCCCTAGCAGGCAACGCAAGTCTGTGGATGATGTTTGTGGGACTGGATTTTGCGTTGCTTGAACATGTTCAAATCTGGCTTATTCCACCGGCGGTTTCGGTATTAATTGTTTCGCAAATATTCCAACGCGACTTGAAAAAAGAGAGTTTGTCAACAATTCGTTACGTGACAGTTTCGGCAATCTATCTTGCTTCCACCAGTGAAATGTTGTTGAAGTGGGCAAGTGGTACCGAAGGTGTACTGATGCTCGCCGCCCTGGCAATACTGTCACTGTTTGGTATCGCCATGGGTATGCTGACTCGTATTCGCCAGTTCGTTTATTTGGGAATCGGATTTTTGCTTTTGTCGTTGTGTGGCATGTTGACCAAGGTAGCGATTCTAGGAACTGTCTGGGTGTTTGGCGTGATTATCGTTGTTGGAGCGGCCATGATGATAGCGATGATGACGCGTGAAAAATATGCTCCTTGGATTAAACAAAAACTAGATGAAATCGAAGGCTGGGAAGACGATTGAAAAACCTGAGTTTTCGTTTGAGAATGGGCGTGAATGAGACCACAGGGGCTCTATCAAACGCCATCAATCTGTGAGATTATAAAGGGTCGATTAGCACTCTGATTAACCACACAGAATTGAGACTATGAATAAAAAACCAACTGGCTTATTACCCGCCGTTCACACTCCTTTTGACGCAGAGGGCGATATCAACCTGAGTGTTGTATCTCAGCAAGCGGATCGTTTAATTGAAATGCAATGTGGCGGTGTCTACGTTGGTGGAACGACGGGTGAATGTTACAGTTTGACTTGTGACGAACGCATTGCACTGGCGGATGCTTGGTTCGATGCAGCCGGTGATACAGATTTGTCGCTAGTTGTGCATGTCGGCGATAATTGCATCCGCAATGCTCAGACCCTGGCAGCACAGGCGGAATCACGTGGAGCGGATGCGATTGCCGCGATGGCTCCCTGTTTCTTTAGACCACAGACGCTTGACGTCTTGATCGCATACCTTAAGGAGATATCCTCAGCTGCTCCCAACACGCCCTTTTACTTTTATGATATCCCCGTCATGACGCATGTGGAATTGTCGATGGTCGAATTCCTAGAACGCTGCCAAACGGAGTTTCCCAATCTCGCTGGACTAAAATTCACCAATGATAGCCTGTTTGATTTACAGGATATACTGCGAATTGCTCCAGAACGCTACAACATTCTATTTGGTTTTGATGAGATTATGTCATCGGCTTGGGCCTACGGTGTCCGCGGTGCGGTTGGGTCCACCTACAATCAGTTCGCGAAACTGTACACGGCAATTATTGCTGCGTTTGAAACTGGAGATCAGAGCCGAGTAGTCGAATTACAGAATCTGAGTGTTGATATAATCCGAGTGTTCCGAAAATATGGATTTTTGGCCGCATCGAAGGAAGTTATGAAACTGGTTGGTATCGATTGTGGCACGGTACGTAGTCCGGTGTTACCGTTACAGGTGGGCGAACTTGACGAAATTGCTTGCTCTCTAGAATCACTCGGCGCGATGCAATGGACCTAGCTCGTCGTCGGGGCAAACGTTTTACGAACTTGCAGTAATTTGGAGTTAAAGGATGACATTGTTTCACGGTGAGGGATCCGCGGAGACTTCTATTTCCGCTGAGGAAATGCGAACGGCGTTGTATCAAGTGTTTCAGACGCTGGGCGCTCGTAATAAGGTCATCGCAATACCACCAGATTTCACTCGCTTTCATAGTCGCGCTGGCGCTCTAACGAGTATGACCTATGAATATTATCAAGACAAACTAGTTGATATTATGCCGGCACTGGGAACACATGTCCCGATGCCTGCTTGGCAATTGGACAAGATGTTTGTGGGTGTCCCTCATGAACTCTTTCGCGAACACCGCTGGCGTGATGACGTGTTGACGATTGGACAGGTTCCCGCAGAATTTGTGAGTCAAGTCACCGCGGGCATTTGGGAAAAACCGTGGCCCGCTCAAATGAACAAACTCGTGTTTGAGGGCGGTCATGACTTGATTCTGTCGATTGGACAAGTGGTGCCACATGAAGTTATCGGGATGGCAAACTACAACAAGAATATTTTTGTCGGCACCGGAGGTGTTCAAGGGATTAATGAGAGCCACTTTATTGGAGCGGCTTATGGGATGGAGCGGATGATGGGGCGAGCAGACACACCGCTGCGAAAAATATTGAAATATGCTGAGGATAAGTTTTGCCAACATCTTCCGCTGGTATATGTGTTGACTGTCATCGGATCCGATCTGGACGGCAATCTGGTAACCCGCGGATTGTTTATTGGGGACGACGTAGAGTGTTTTGAGAAAGCTTGCGAGTTGTCCGTGGAGGTCAATTTCCAACAGCTTGATGAAGAATTTGATAAAGTCGTTGTGTATTTGGATCCGCAGGAGTTTCATAGCACTTGGTTAGGCAATAAAGCAATCTACCGCACGCGAATGGCGATCGCCGATGGCGGGGAATTGATTGTGCTAGCCCCTAAAGTTAAGACGTTTGGTGAGGACTCACAAATTGATGCGCTGATCAGAAAATACGGTTATCGTACAACTCCGGAAATCATGAAGTTCATGGATGACAATGAAGATCTCCAGAACAATCTTTCCGCAGTAGCCCATCTGATGCACGGATCTTCCGAAAACCGCTTCAAAATTACTTATTGCCCAGGTGAGTTGACGAAAGAAGAAATTGAGGGAGTTGGCTACGCTTACGGTGAGTTAGATGAGATGCTAGAACGGTACAAAATCGATGAGCGGCAGAACGGTTGGCAGGAAACGGATGCGGGCGAACGCTTTTATTATGTGAGCAATCCGGCATTAGGGTTGTGGGCACATAAAAGTCGCATTTAAAAACACGGGTATGGATACGTAAAATGTCAAACGCAGTGTATAAAAAGTACTCCGCCTGTAACACAACACCGATTGCAGCGTTTCTAATAAACAAATAATCGTAACCGAGTTCTTTCCCGTACCATTGTCCCTCCAGAAAAAATATTGATTAGGTCTTAACTATGAAACGTCAGGTTTTGTTTTCGCTTTGTATATTGTTTACGTTTTCGACCATTGCAACTGCGCAGACAGTTGACTTACTTGAAGATGGAAAACTTGACCACTGGGTTACCGCTGCAGGAAAGAGCGTAACGACGGGTTGGAGTTTTGAAGATGGAGCCCTCAAGTGCGAAGGTCGCGGGTCGGGTTTATTATTAACGAAGGAAACGTATCGCGATTTCGATTTAGTGTGGCAGTGGAAAATTGCCGCTGCCGGCAACAGCGGGATTAAATATCGCGTGCGAAATTACGGTAACTCGGCATTGGGTTGCGAATATCAAATGTTAGATGATCCGCAGAATAAGTATGGTAAGCACTCTAAGAATGCGACCGGTTCACTGTATGCGATTTGGGAACCGACAGGTGAGTTCGTGCAGAATCCTGCGGAGCAATGGAATGAAAGCCGAATTGTAGTCAAAGGGAACCATGTGCAACATTTTTTGAACGGTGTATTGGTAGTTGATGGTCGTATTGGGTCAAGAGACTGGCAGACGCGAGTCGATGAGAGTAAATTTAGCAAGCACCGTAAGTTTAGTGAAAACCGGAGTGGTTTGATTATGCTTACCGAACACGGCAATCCAACGTGGTTTCGGAGCATGACAATCACAAATCTTGGAGCAAAACAGCGGCGCAATCGCTCCCAAGCCAATTAGAACATTTGGTTTGAACCACATAGCATAGAATTGTTGGCAGCACTGCGAAGATGAATCAACCGTTACCTGTATTTACGATTTCCAGCGGCGACCCGTCCGGTATTGGACCCGAGGTTGCTGTTAAAGCATGTGCCGATGAGTCGCTACATGCACTTGCTCGCTGGGTCATTGTGGGTGAAGCATGGCAAGTCGCTGAACTTGCCGAACAATTCGGTTTGACCGTTGATCAGGTGATCACCGACATTGATGAATTGGCAAATGACAGTCGCGTGGCCGTGCTGGATGCGGAGCAAATCTCCAAGGCTGAAGTCACGGTAGCTCAAGTAAGTGCCGTGTGTGGTGCAGCGGCGGTTCACTATGTGCGGATTGCCACTCAGTTGTGTATCGACGGAAAATCGAATGCTATTGTGACCGCTCCGATTAATAAGGAAGCGGTTGTGGCTTCTGGCCGCGTAGGATTTTGCGGGCATACCGAGTTTATTGCAGAGATGTGTGGTCGTGACACTTCGCGAATGCTGCTAGTCAATGATCAGTTGTGCGTAGTCCATGTCACGACGCATTGCAGTCTATTTGACGCGGCGACGAAAATTGATATCGAACGGATTCGCGAGACGATTGAAATTGGACATCAGGCCATGCTGCACTTAGGGTTTGAAAGTCCACGGTTATGCATCTGTGGCTTAAATCCACACGCCGGTGAAAACGGCATGTTTGGGGATGAGGAATCTAGGTTGATCGCGCCGGCCGTGGCGCTAGCCCGCGAGCAGGGAATTGATATCACCGGTCCGTTCCCGGCGGACACGTTGTTCATGCAAGGCGTCCGCGGCAAATGTGATATGATTGTAGCGATGTACCACGATCAAGGTCATGTGCCGATGAAGTTGTTAGATTTCGAGCATACGGTGAATGTGACTTTGGGATTACCGATTATTCGTACATCGGTCGACCATGGTACGGCGTTTGATATTGCTGGCCAGGGAGTGGCCGACCCAGAGGACATGAAGACGGCGATGAGGTTGGCCGTGAAGATGTCAAAATAGTATTTTTAGGAATGTACCATGGATACTCATTTTTCAATTTAGCTGACCATTTTTGGATTTACGAAGAAGCAATTATGAAAATAGTACGATTTATTAACGATGCCGATGAAACTCGATATGGTGTTTTACAGGCAGATGAAACGGTCACTTACCTAACGGGTTGTCCGTTTGATGACCCGACCGATACTGGCGAGCGAGCAACTGTGGTTAAGACACTGGCACCGCTTAAACCAAAGTCGATTGTCTGTATCGGATTGAATTATCGGAAACATGCGGAAGAGGGTGGGGCTGATATGCCTGAGCATCCTATCGTTTTTATGAAGATGCCCAGCACAGTACAGAATCCCGGTGATCCGATTGAGATTCCCGTCAAGCTGGCCAGTACAATGGTTGACTATGAATGTGAGTTAGCAGTTGTCATTGGTAAGACAGCGAAGAATGTATCGCGAGAGAACGCGTTAGATTACGTGCTGGGCTATACGTGTGCTAATGATGTGAGTGCGCGGGATTGGCAAAGTAAATGGGGTGGTAGCCAATGGTGCCGCGGTAAAACGTTTGATACGTTTTGTCCCTTGGGCCCCGTGTTGGTTACCGCCGATGAAATTCCCGATCCAAATCAGCTGTCTATTAAAACCATTCTCAATGGCGAGACGATGCAGGATTGGAATACTAACGATATGATTTTCGACGTGCCAACTTTAATTGAGTTTTTGAGCGGTAGCAGTTGTTTAGAAGCCGGAACGGTTATCCTAACGGGCACACCACATGGTGTTGGATTTGCTCAGGATCCGCCGCGGTTCCTTGGCGCTGGTGACGAAGTGACGATCGAAATCGAAAATATTGGTGCACTGACCAATCCCGTGATCGACGAACCGGTTTAGCCGCGACCCTACAGCGCCTCAGAGGTCACGGTATCTTCTTCCGTGGTTTTGACAGTGTGTCGTTTACGCTGAACATCGCCTGAGGCAATTTCGTCTTTGTCCACCTCAGCATCTGCCGTGAGGTGAACGATATGTGGCGGGACTTCTTTGAGATCCCAGACGATACCTACCCACGAAAGAATCTTCAGCGCCCAGAAGGTAGGATCGAATTCCCACCAGCGAAAGCCGTTGCGAGCAGAAGATTGAAAATGGTGATGATTGTTATGCCAGCCTTCGCCGAAGACAATGATCGAGATTAAAGCATTGTTACGGCTGGTGTCGGCGGTTTTGTAAGGTCGGGTGCCCCACAAGTGTAATAGTGAATTTACACAAAACGTTGCATGGTATAAAACCACCGTGGATGCAAAAAACGAATAGGCGATCATTTGTCCAACGGTCATCGCCCACACTCCCTCTGCGGCAGGAACCAAGAATTGCCAACTCCAGCCAATCGCCAAACACAAGGCCAAGAACAGAGCGGGCACGACCGTATCGTATTTTGTAATGAACATTAACTCGGGGTACTTGCTGAAGTCGCGAATCCGGTCTTCCTTTAAGTCGAAATGTTCCTTGGTCATAAACCAGCCCATATGACTAAACCAAAAACCTGAAATTGTCGGGCTATGCACATCGCTTTCCGTGTCGGAATGTAAATGGTGGTGGCGGTGATGAGCGGCCCACCACAGCGGCCCCCGTTGGACCGACGCGGCACCGACGCAGGCACCTACGAATTGAAACCAACGCGACGTTTTGAAAGCACGGTGGGCGAAATAGCGGTGGTAAAATCCGGTGATTGCCAACATGCGGATGCAATAGAACCCAATGCCGAACAATAGGGCAGTCAAACTGAAGTCTACGAAACACAAAGAGATGATGCCGACATGCATTCCAATAAATGGAATACTGCGCGGCCAATCCATGTGAAATTGTTTATTGTCAGTCATGATTCAAAAACAAAAAGGGTATGTTGCAAGAAGTAAAAAGGATAACAGAGGCAACGGTTTTACGTAAGGGCGACCCGTGGTGTAGTCACAGCAGGAAAGCGATGACCACGCAGGCAACGGGTGGGGTTAGGTCAACAGTTCAGGAATGATTTTGCCGGCTTGGCCATCTAACAGTGATTGTTCGCGACCATTCTGTTTGTAGGTCACCGTCTCGGCATCGAGCCCAAATAGGTGGAACAGCGTTGCATGGTAATCATAATGATTGACGATATTTTCAATCGCTCGATGCCCAAATTCATCGGTCACGCCATACGTTCCGCCTTGTTTGAATCCGCCACCAGCAACCCACATGCTGAAACCATATGTGTTGTGGTCGCGACCAAAGTTCTTTGTTCCTGAATCGTTTTGAATCACGGGCAATCGCCCCATTTCACCTCCCCAATGGACTACGGTTGAATCGAGCATGCCTCGTTGCTTAAGATCCTTGACCAATGCTGCAGCGGGGATATCAATTTTCTGACATGAAGCTGGTAGTCGAGTTTGAATACTACCATGGTGATCCCAATATTGATTCTTGGTAAACAGTTGTACAAACCGTACACCCCGTTCCACTAATCGCCGTGCGATCAAACAACGCTTGCCGAATTCTTCAGTCGTCGGATTGTTGATGCCATACATCTCATGAGTTGCTTTGGTTTCTTTGGATATATCGAGTGCAGCGGCGGCGGCTGATTGCATGCGAGTGGCCAATTCTAGATTAGTTCGTCTAGCAGCTAACTCAAGTTCACGATGGCGGCGTTGATGATGTTGGTCGTTGAGTTGTTTTAACAACGACAAAAAGTTCTCTTGCGTTTTTCCCCGCAGCGCAGCGGGGGGATTGAGGTTCAGGATCCGCGGTTCCACGGGGCGGATGACGGTTCCTTGGTAAAGCGAAGGCAACCAACCATTGGACCAATTCAATACGCCTAACACTGGTAGTCCCTGCGGGTCAGTCATGGCGACATAGGCTGGTAGTTGCCGAGTTTCTGATCCGAGTGCATACGTCATCCAGCTGCCGAGGGCCGGTCGGCCTTCTTGAATCCGTCCACTGTTCATCGCATGAATTGATTGACCATGATTGTTGACGCCAGTGTGCATCGAGCGAATGACGAGAACGTCATCTACAATCTCTGAAAGTCCAGGTAGCAACTCGGATATCGCCGTACCGGATTGGCCGTACTGTTTAAACTTCCACGGTGTACCAAAAATACGCGAACTGGCTTCAGCAGCGTTGTCGTATTTGATTTTTTCCGGAAACTTTTGCAGGTGCATCTTATTCAACAGAGGCTTGGGGTCCATCAAGTCGACTTGGCTTGGACCACCTTGCATAAACATAGATATCATCGCTGTGGCAGTTCCCGCTTGATGGGAATTTTTTGCCGCCAGGTCAAAATTCCGCGGACCTAAATCGGGTTTGACTGGTTTGGCCGATAATGGCTGCTCGTTGGCAAACGCTAAGGCCAGGGGAATCGTGCTCAACGACACCCGCGATAAAAATCTACGGCGTGTTGTATGCGACTCGGTGGAAGTATTATCAGGTGTTGATTTTGATTGCATGATAATGGTGGATCGGAAAGGGTAGCGCTGTTTAATCGATGTATAGAAACTGGTTCGACCCTAATAACGTTTGGCACAGGACCTCGAATGCCTTACGCTGGGCTGCTTGATCATCAAGTTTTGCGTCCTCTGATTTGAACTGTTCTATTTGTGTGTCCATGAAGTTCAGCAGTGCTTGCAAGTTTTCTGTTGTGGGTAGTTCGGCGTAGGTAGTTTTCCATGCCAGTTGCATTTGATCTTCGAGGGAGTCGTTTGAATGCTTGATAATGTGAGCGGCAAATGCTTGTGAGTATTCGACCATGAAATTGCTGTTCATGACCAACAGGGATTGGGTCGCGACGTTTGATGAGGCTCGTTTGGTACAGTTCGGGGCGTTGGTGGCAATGTCAAACGTTGCTAGTACCGCTAGTGGTCGAGTGCGGCGAACTTCGATGTAGACGCTGCGGCGATGTTCTTCACCACCGAGGTCCCCCGTTGCTTTGTTGATTCTTTCGCCATCTAATTTTTCGATTCCCAGCACGATTTGTCCGACGCCATCTTCCATAACAGGAACGCCGGGGCCATGCATTTTGTTATTGAGCAACCCCGAAACAGCCAGCACGGCATCGCGAAACGCTTCGGCTTCCAGTCGACGAATAGATTGCCGCGCGAGTAGCTTATTGTCCGGATCTACCTCATCCAACGCTTCGGTTCGTTGAGATATCTGCCTATACGTACTGGAAGTTACGATTAGCCGATGCAATCGTTTGATGTCCCAGTCGTTGTCCATGAACTCACTGGCAAGATAATCGAGCAGTTCGGGGTGTGTCGGCATTTGTCCAAGTACGCCAAAATCTCCCGCTGAATCAACAATACCTCTGCCAAAATGGTGTTTCCAAACTGAGTTCACAAACACACGGGCTGTCAGCGGATGCTTGCCATTGGTTAAATGTTGAGCGTAGGTCAAACGTCGATTGGTGGTTTGTTGAGCTACGCCTTTGAGTGGAATGTCTGTCGAGACAAATTGTGCGAAGATATCCAACTCGCTGGGGTTTACTTTATCTCCGGGCGTGTCGTGATTGCCGCGGATAAACAAAACAGTATCTGGGGCATGATCCACGGGTTCAGTTAACGCCCGTATGAAATGTTCCTGAGGGATTTCTGCTCGAATTTCATCAACTTGTTTCTGCATGGCTTCCAGCTGTGCCGTTGCATCCGTGGTTCGGCAAATTTCGATGATTTGCCGATTGGCTTTAATCGTGGCGGCAGCAGTGGGATTAAATTGGGTCAATGTTGCATAATCTACGAGCATTACGGGAGCTACTTTGAGCAGTTCATTTTGTTCTGCGGTCCGCTGCTCAGGTTTAGTTTGTTGTGCGGCGATCAAGACCGTGCGCTGCTCTTGCGGGAGATTGTTGAGAAATTCCTCGCGGACTTGTGCCAGTATTGTTTGTTCGCGCGCGTCTACAATCTTGTTGAGTTCAACGGCGCGAGCTGCCCGTTTGCGGCTGTAAAGATAAAGCGAACCGGAGGTGATTTTTCCGATCGCAGGATATTCTTCGAGCAACGCTGTCTGCTTGTCCGTTCGTTGGTCCGATTTAGTTTTGTAGGCTGTTTGTAATGCAGCGCGGACCTGATCCGGCACTCGGATTAGTTCCTCTGTTAATGTTCTATCAAGATGCTGGTCAACTTGTTTTTGACGTTTGGCGGTCGCGACGGCAGCTCGTGATTCAACTTCTGTTTTCTGCTGGCGATCCTCGTCGGTGTACAGAGAGATGCGGCGAGTCGATGGAGCTTGCCACTTCTTCCAATCCAGTGCCGGCGCGAGAATTGCGCGCAGTTCATAATAATCTTCTTGGCTGATTGGATCATAGCGGTGGTCATGACATTGGGCGCAGCCAACGGTTAAGCCGAGAATCGAAGTGGTCATGATGTTGATCGTATCGGCAATCATTTGATTCCGCGCGACCATTTGATCAACACCTGCCTGCCCCGTTCCGTCAGGGGCCATTCGTAGAAACCCGGTTGCTTGTAGTAGCGTAACGTCAGCGGGTTGTAGATCGCTTAGTGGCGACTGAATTAATTCATCACCGGCTAATTGTTCGACTAGGAATTGATCATATGGTTTGTTTTGATTAAAGGCATTTACGACATAATCGCGGTAATAGTATGCCCATTCACGCTTGATGTCTTTGTCGGTGTACCCCTCTGAGTCGGCATAGCCCGCGACGTCCAGCCAGTGGCGACCCCATCGTTCGCCGTAGCGAGGAGACATTAACAATTCATCGACCAATTGCTCGTAGGCATCGGGTGATTGATTTGCTAAGAAACGATTCATTTGTCGCAGCGTAGGTGGTAGTCCCAGTAGGTCATAAGTTAAACGTCTCAACAGTGTCGTCTTATCGGCAGAAGTCGACGGGGACAAGTTGGCGTCTTGCAGGCGTTGTTGGATAAAATAGTCAACGGGAGAGCGCGCGAGTGTTGCCTCGTTGATTCTCGGTAAGGTCGGTCTCTGGATGGGTTGAAAGGCCCAAAACTCGAGTTCTGCTTGTGTGAAATACGTGTTGTTGTCGAGCGATTCAGGTTCGCTGTTGAGGTTCTTTGCGCCCAGTTGAATCCACTGCTCAATGATGCGTATTTCTTGTGGACTAAGATTGTTGTCCTCGGGAGGCATGGCGCCACTGGAGACGCGTTGCCAAATAAGTGATTTTTTGTGGTCGCCAGCAATTGTTGCTGGGCCGTTATCGCCTCCCTTTTGAATGAAGCGGTTTAACCGTAAATCAAGTCCACCTTCAATAACGTTGCTTTCACCATGGCATTGAAAACAGTGCGTTTTGAAGATTGGACGTACATCCTGTTCGTAGGATACGTTAGCAGTTTTCGCAGCCTTCGAAGTTTGGGCAACCAACCGTACAGACTGACTTGGGAACAAAAATCCGAGCAATAGCGTGCAATAGAGGACTCTTCTCATGGCTTGGCATCATGGGTGGGATTGAGTGTGATGGTGGGGTTTTGTTTCCATTTGAAACACTTACATTATACTAGAGTTTTGCCTATCGTGGCTATTTCAACCTTTTGATTTACAAACCGACCTATTGGTATGCATCTATTTTCCCCCAATCGAGCTATTTGTTGCATTGTCTTCTTGCACGGGTGGATCTTTTTCCTGACTGGTGTTGCTGCCATCAGTGATGTTATTCCAGTGATGGGTTGGCTGTTGTTGTTAACCGTAGAATTCACATTGGCTAATATTTGGCTATGGTTTCGCCGCGACATAGCACTGTGGGAACGAATCACTGGATTTCTTACTGCGACGAGTTTGATTCTGATAAGCATCCAAGTGTTGGCGTGCTTGATGGGTATGGACCGTCGTAGTTCTGAAGCAAGATTTTATTTGATGATTGTTGTCTTGCTGGTATTGATTGCCATAGCCTGCTTGCTCGCCCGTTTTGTTGTCCGCACAGATCTGGCATTGACCAGTCACTCAGCGGCGCGTCTGCAGAGTGATGCTACCAAACGGAAAGTTCATCGGATTGTGAATTCTGCTGTAGTGGGGCTGCTGGTATGGGTAGTGTTTCATATTGAAGCTGGCCAGGGGCTTGTTGATTATTGCATTGAACGATTAGGGCGGTTGGATTCCTTTGGAGATGCGTTTCCACTTCCCAACCTAGTGATGATGTTCGTGGTGTTGGTGGTTGGATCGTTCTTGACATTTGCGCTACTTAACATGCACCGCTGGGTTTTTACCGGTAGCTGGGTTGTCAGCTTAATTGCAGCCTTGGCCGTGTGCCAACCGCTCTGGCGATTTGAGCGGATGGTGTTCCGCTCTTCCGCTGGTCCATTCAACCGCGAGAGTTGTCTATTTGCAATCTTGTGCATCTGGTTGATGATTTTAGCAATTCGGCTAAGCGGTAATCGATTGCGACGCATGGAATTTGGTAGTCTCCCAGGGCAGTTTGATCATGCCGAGGAGACGTTGCCCAATCGTACTGAAAAGAAGCGGCGGTGGTGGCAGCGATTCAATGCGCATTTACGACCCGCAGGAAATCTAATTGCGGTTTTACTGGTTATGCTGCCGGTTTATATGTCTCAGACCTATCCCGTCTTCAAGGTAATGTGGCTTGGCGGACAACAACAAAACGTGGATGTTCGAGTTTATCAAGGCGGTGTGGCAACGATGCGAGACATTGCAGGCGTTGTCATGACAAATGCTGATATTGATCCATTTATATCGATGGATGTGTTCCGGGAAATTCGCTTTAAAGATTGTAGCCAATTATCAGCGGATGTTTTAAAGATGGTGACGTGGCAATCGCACTTGGAATCCTTGGTGATGCTTGATGTACCGAGTGGTTTGCAGGATGTTGCCTTAGGGAAAATAAGTGCGATTCAAGCGATTGATGTTCAAGGCCCAGGCGTGACCAGTTCTTTTTTGTCGGCACTTGGTGACCATAAGCTCAAGGTTGTGTTTAACGCACAGCAGGGGGAAATCAGTTACGACAAGCGGATGTCTTGGTGGTCCGGCCGACGTGACACAAGAGCCTTCGCTCCGTTGGAGATAGCGTTATCCTTCTT
>Ga0208879_1002429_pt1 | contig 16437 bp, 11 predicted proteins | sample Knorr_S15_td_Bot_FD_185605 | JGI IMG/M metagenome (GOLD analysis project Ga0208879, IMG submission 185605) | Marine microbial communities from Southern Atlantic Ocean transect - Knorr_S15_td_Bottom_ad_5009_LV_A (SPAdes) (version 2) | ecosystem: Environmental > Aquatic > Marine > Oceanic | place... | reverse complement strand
AAGTTGAGAATTGTATCACAAAATTAAAAAAAGCATGGAGAAATGAAACCCTGAAACGTATAAAAGGTTTTAATTAAAAATTAGAAAAACTGCAAACTGCAAACTACAAACTACAAACTACAAACTGCCACTGCTTAGTGATGACTTTTTTCTATTCTTCAACCTCAACAATGCTTTCAATAGCTTCGGCGAGTTTAAAATCTTTTTCGGTTACACCATTGGCATCATGAGTTGACAACGAAATGTTTAAGGTATTGTAAACGTTTGTCCAATCCGGATGATGATTTAATGCTTCACATTCAAAGGCAATTCGGCTCATAGCACTAAAGCAATCTTTAAAATTATCGAATTCAAATTCGGTATGAATAGCATTGTCATAATATTCCCAATCCGGAAATCGTAAAAGGCGTTTTTCTATATCTTCTTCTGAAAGTTTTTTCATAATCTTGGTTTTTTAAGTTTAGATATCTAATTATTTTTGTTCGTTTAAAAATTTCGAAACTTCACTTTCGCCAATAAAATCAACTAATTCAAGAGTTTTTATTTTAGAAAACTTGTTTTCATAAATTTAACTTTTTATTTTTGATTATTGCAATTTTACTTTTTTTATAATTTGTATTCAACTGTTTAATAATTATCTAAAAACAAGTCTTTTATCTTTTTTCTTTCAGCAAAGCGGTCTTATATCTATACCTGACAACAATGGTCTTTAATATACAATTATAGTTCTAAATCTGATAAAATTTCTAAACTATAAAGCTGTAAATGTTTTGGTAATGGATTAGTTTTTGGCAATACTGCCAAGTATCGGTCTTCGTTAGTTGTATAAACGTGTTTAAAAATAGGTTGGTAATCTCCAAGTTTATTTATAATTTCTATTATAAAATCGTCATGATGCACCAAATCTTTGCTTCCCAAATGAAAAACCCCTGATTTATTTCTATTTATAATGTAATGAATTTGTTGTGAGAGTCTTTTATCTGTTGTAACATTCATTACTAATTTCGGAAACACTTCAATAGATTTGTTTTCTTTAAGTTGCTTTTTTATTTCTTCAATTCTTGGTGACGTTACACCAAATACCATTGGTAATCTTAGAATTGCATATTTGCGTTTTGGTAACCGCGACAGCATATTTTCAATCTTAATTTTTAAACGACCGAAAATACTTTCGCTTAGAGTTTTATCGTTTTCATAACTTGGATACTTGCTGTAGGCATCAAAAACATTAGCAGACGATATAAAAATAAGTTTACATTTATGATGAGCTAAATATTCTATAATGCGAAGATGTGCAGTTATTTGTGCCGAAAAATCGCCACGTAGTGAAGAAATAATAATCGTTGGTTTAACGGCTTCGAGAATATCTAAAATATCATCTTCTTCTATGTTATACTGAAAAAAATGATGGTTGCCATTGAATGAAATATCGTTGGTAAAATACGTACCAAAGGTGTTAAAATAGGAGCATAGCTCTTTATAAATGGCATTGCCAATAAATCCGCTTGCTCCTAAAATTAAAATTTTATGTTTACTGATAATCTTCTTCATTACATCATTTCAAAATAAAGTAAACTTTTTGTTATCCCTTATAAAATGGAAGTTTAATTATAGTTGCAGAAATCGCATTTTTACGAATCTGAATATTAATTTTGCCATCTAAACTTGCAAAAGCAAAAGTCACATAACCTAAACCAATACCTTTTCTAAGCGAAGGCGACATCGTGCCTGAAGTAACCACGCCAATTTTATTTCCGCTATTGTCAATTATATCGTAACCATGACGTGGAATGCCACGTTCGTTCAATTCAAAAGCAACCAATTTGCGTTTAGTTCCGTTTTCTTTTTCTGCTTTAAGAGCTTTGCAGTTTGTAAATTTTTTAGTGAATTTTGTAATCCATCCCAAACCTGCTTCAATAGGTGAAGTGGTTTCGTCAATATCATTTCCATATAAGCAATACCCCATTTCTAAACGCAAGGTATCACGAGCAGCCAAACCAACGGGTTTAATTCCATAAGAAGCACCTGCTTCAAACACTTTATCCCAAACTTGCTGTACTTCGTTATTCTTGCAATAGATTTCAAATCCACCGCTTCCTGTGTAACCAGTTGCCGAGATAATGACGTTTTCTATTCCTGCGAAATCGCCAACTATAAAATTATAGAATTTTATTTCAGAAAGGTCATGACTGCTTAATGGCTGCATAGCTTCAATGGCTTTCGGACCTTGAATTGCCAGCAAGGAGTAACCTTCCGAAACATTTCTCATCGTTGCACCAACATCGTTTTTAGATTGAATCCAATTCCAATCCTTTTCAATATTATTTGCATTAACAACTAAAAGGTAGGTTTCTTCTTTTATTTTATACACAATAAGGTCGTCCACAATACCACCATCATCATTTGGAAAATAACTGTATTGCGCTTTTCCAACTGTTAATTTTGAAGCGTCATTACTGCAAACTTTTTGTATTAAAGCCAAAGCATTTTTGCCTTCAATTAAAAATTCGCCCATGTGCGAAACGTCAAACACACCAACTGTATTTCTAACGGTTTGGTGCTCAATATTTACGCCTTCGTATTGCACAGGCATATTGTAACCGGCAAAAGGCACCATTTTTGCACCAAGATTTACGTGCGTAGAGTGTAAGGCTATATTTTTCATGCATATTTTCCGCGTAGGCGGAAATCTTATTTAAATAAACATTATTTTTAAAACAGCTTGGTAAAGATACTTTCGCTGTTTGAAACACAAAAGTATTGAAAATTATGAATAGTCTTGAATATAAAATCGATTAAAGATATCATTGTTGTTCGAGTAAAAAATTAAATAAGTCGCTAATGCAGTGTGTTTGTTTTAGTTTAAGGATTTCAGAAAATTGACACCTTGCTTTTAGTCATAAGCAAAAAAAAACGAGTTATTGAGTTTGTGATTTTTAACTAATTTGTTGTCAATTAGTTACAATGCAGTCTTGATTCTTTGTTCTTGCAGCGAAGCAGTCTTACGTCTTTAGTCTGACACTAATGTGAAGATATGTTAATTTTGAATTTCCTTGAAGGTTGTATTCATTATAATTTGTAATTTTAAGTTTCTATAAAAACCTTTGTATATGAAGATTTTTTCAACACTTTTTTTACTTTTTAGCGTTACTATTCTGCTAACAGCACAAGAAAGCCTTCCACAAGATTACTTGTCTTCCAAATTTCATAAAAGTAGGAGAGAAGCGCTGCGAGACAAAATGTCTACAAATACTGTAGCTGTATTTTTCGCAAATCCCGTTAGAAATCGTGCCAACGATGTGGAATATGTGTATCACCAAGACCCAAATTTTTATTATTTAACGGGTTATAAAGAACCTCATGCTGTTTTGGTTATTTTTTCTGAAATGCAGACTAATTCTGAAGACAAAACTTATAATGAAATATTATATGTACAAGAACGAAATGCACTTTGGGAAATGTGGACAGGACGTCGTTTAGGAACTGAAGGTGCCAAAAATGAATTGGGTTTTGAAATGGCTTTTAATGGGAAAGAATTTTTAAATTCTGAAATAGATTTCACTAAATATGATGAAGTTTTATTCAATGAGTTTAAAGACGATTATAGAGACGATAAGCGTAATAAAGCAGATATGTATGATTTGGTTGCATCTTTTAAAACTCAAATTGGTTATTATTTAGAAGAAACTAAAGCTGAAACAAATGATTTGTTAAGAGTTGAAATGAATAAGGAAACAAGTATTGCGATTCAAAAAGCTACTACCAACACTAGTTCGTTAAGAACGTTTATGGCTGGATTACGAGAAACCAAAACACCAGAAGAAATGGTTTTATTAACTAAAGCTATTCGTATTTCTGCTCAAGGGCAAATTGAAGTCATGAAAGCCATGCATTCTGGAATGTCTGAAACCGAATTACAAGGTATCCATGAATTCGTTTATAAAAAATACGGTAGCGAATACGAAGGTTACCCATCTATAGTTGGCGCTGGTAATAATGGTTGTGTGTTACATTATGTTGAAAACAATAAGATGAAAATTGAGGGTGAATTGGTGTTAATGGATTTAGGCGCAGAGTATCATGGTTATACAGCAGATGTTACCAGAACCATTCCTGCAAGTGGAAAATTTAGCCCTGAACAAAAAGCTATTTACGATATTGTTTATGAGGCACAAGAAGCAGGAATTGCATCAGCTATAATTGGCAATAATGGAAGTTCAACACACAATGCTGCCAAAAAGGTGATAAATGAAGGATTATTAAAATTAAGAATTATAGATTCCATTAATCAAAGACATAGTTATTTTCCTCATGGCACCTCTCATCATATTGGTTTAGATGTGCATGATCTAAATTTACGTGGAAATTATGGTCCCAATATGGTTATTACTGTAGAACCAGGAATTTATATTCCTGACGGAAGTGATTGTGATAAAAAATGGTGGGGAATTGCTGTACGTATTGAAGACGATATTTTAATTACCAAAGACGGGCCAGTAAATTTATCGGCTGAAGCACCTCGTAAATCTGAAGACATTGAAGCCTTAATGAAACAGTCTAGTATTTTTGGTTCTTATAAATTACCTAAGTTGGATTAGTTTTTTTGGCGTTTTTTGGCGTTACGCTTATCGTTTTGAATAAGGGGCGTTTTAATGCCTTTTATTTATTGTTGTTGACAGTTTGATAAATCGCTCTACTATTAAATAACAAAATGATTATCTAGGAATAAAACCAATTTCATTATGAGCATAATCAAATACTATTATTTGTGATTGAATTACTTTTCCTCCAAGAAATCCACTAGTAAATAAATCAGCCTCACCATCATCTCCACGTAAAAAAATTGAAGTGATATTATTGGTTCTATGTCCACCTACTTGAATCCACTCAAGCATTCCAATTTCAACGTCTGCTTCCCCTCCAGCTCCTATCACTTTACCACTTTTAGTTTTACGATTGTTGAGTAAGTCTAATCGATCTACAGCCATAGAATGGAAAATGGGTCCTTTATTGCCAGCGCCACTATCAATAAGAAAATAACCTTTTTTATTCCCTTCAAAGGTCGCCATTACATAAGGCACATTCCAATGTAGAAACAATTTTTCGACATACTTCTTGTCCAGTTCATAATTGGCTGGATTATTAATAGTTATTGTACCATTGTGCATATCCATTTCTACAATGGACCGAAGTAAAATGTCCCAGCCAAGGACACCCATCACAGGTTCTCCTAAAATTTTGCTTGCCTTACTATTACGTATTTCATCCAATGTTTTTTCGGATTTAATAAAATTTAGTTTATCAATTGTAAGTGAACCTAAACTTATATTATCCACTGTAATTACCTCTTTTTCCATTAACCGCCCTCCAATACCTCCAATAATTTGCTTGCCAACGACAGGAAAATTGAAACCCTTAATAGCTTCTTCTTCTATCAATGAAATCCCGGCACCGGTATCAAATAAAAACCAGCCAACCTCATGCCCATTTATCCTTGGTTTAATAAAAAGGTTGCCTGAGGCTGTTTTTCGAACTTCAATTTTTGGTGGTATTTCGCTATTGTAGGAAACACCTACCGCCCGATAATCCGGTTTTTCAAACCAATTATCTGATTTTATATTTTTTTCAACAGATTTGAAAGAGTAAGAACTTAATGGGAATGCTATATCAAATTTTATTTCTTGAGGAATTTCAATGGAACCATTCCGTAAATTTCCAATAAAGCTTATGGTTTCTTTATAATACGAATTAACTGCTGTCAACTCTTTTAACGTCCCCTCGTGGTACTTAGACATCATTTTCAATAATCCATTGTCTAGTTGCAAAGTGTCATTATAAATGTTCATCATTTTAATCTCTCTCCAATTTTTAATTAATGATAAATGAGCAAATAACATTAATTCTTTTTCAGAAAAATCTATATCAAATGGTCCCACGCCATTATCGATTCTCCATAAACTTTCTCCATCAAATCCAGTAATTTGATTAACCCAACCGCCTATTTTAGCTATAAACATACCTTTTTTATCAATAAACAACTCCAAGGGTAATTCTGCTCCAGAGTATATTGCGGTTCCTTTAATCAGCAGTATTTCAGATTTTTTGAGAGTAATTGATTTATTATTGTTTTGTTCACACCCAAATAGTAATATCATGCATAAACAAGCAAAATACAGTTTTAACATAGTTAATATATTGTTTAAAGTTTAAAGTAAAATTGTCTACAATGTTATAATATTATTCGATTTAATGGTTTATATCGTTCGATAGGCGAAATTACATTTCTAAAGTTTTAAAATCAAGCGAAACTCAAAGCACCAAAAGTGAGTAGATAAATAATTATTTTAATAGGTATGTTTTCAATCCTTTATAATTATTAATTTTAATCGAAACTTTCTTTTTATCAATCACAGATTTTATTTGCTTAGGTAATTTCATTTTTACATCAATTACATTCTCTACAATATCTAAAAATTTTGTTGGATGTGCCGTTTCTAAAAACACGCAATGCGTATCGGGATTCTCTTTTAAGTATGCTTTAGCACCAAGATAACCAACTGCGCCATGAGGGTCTGCAACGTAATTGTAATTGGTGTAAATTTCTTGTATAGCAGTTTTAGTTTCAGCATCTGTAAAACTGTAAGATGATAAGTTCGCTTTTAGTGTTTCAAAATTGTTTTTATATATTTCTTGCATACGCACAAAATTACTTGGGTTACCAACATCCATAGCATTGCTAATAGTTTGTACAGATGGTTTTGGTCGATAAAATTGAGATTGTAAATATTTAGTAACCACATTATTTTCGTTATTTGAGGCGATAAAATGCTGAATTGGTAATCCCAATTGCTGCGCCATCATACCTGCACAAATATTTCCAAAATTACCGCTTGGGATAGAAAATACAATATTTTTATGTTTGTTGTGTAATTGTTTGTAGGCAAAAAAGAAGTAAAATAGTTGTGGTAACCAACGTGCTACGTTTATAGAGTTTGCAGAAGTAAGTTGCATTTTACGTGTTAGTTCTTCATCTAAAAAAGCACGTTTTACCATATCCTGACAATCGTCAAAAGTGCCATTTACTTCTAAAGCTGTGATGTTTTTTCTAAGTGTTGTGAGTTGTTTTTCTTGAATATCACTTACTTTTCCACTCGGATACAAAATTACAACGTTAACATTTTTAACTCCGAGAAACCCATTAGCTACCGCGCTTCCAGTATCACCAGATGTTGCTACAAGAACTGTAACTTCCTCTTTATTGTTTTTATTGAAATACTCTAAACAACGTGCCATAAATCGTGCACCAACATCTTTAAATGCCATTGTTGGACCATGAAATAATTCTAAAGTAGATATGTGATCGTTTAGTTTCACAACAGGAAAATCAAACGATAAAGTGTCTTCGATAATTGTTTTTAAAACGTCTTCAGGAATATCTGGCTCTACAAATTGTTTAATGGTTTCGAATGCAATTTCTGAATAAGATAAGTCATTAATATTCTCAAAAAACGTTTTGGGTAAAGCACTAATATTTTTAGGAAAATACAGTCCTTTATCTGGTGCTAACCCTTTTATAACAGCATCTTTAAAGGATGTATTTGGTGCTTTTTTATTTAAACTGTAGTATTGCATATATCCTGACGGAAGACTGATGACAAGTGACCGAAAATTTTTAGTTTATATTGTTACGAAATGCTATCATCATATTCATTAAGTGAAAAGTTTTTTTTAAAACGAATCAAAAATTTCTTCTGAAATATAATTTCTCCTTTTTGCTTTAAATAAACAAGTAACCACTTCTGCTAAAGAGCGAATAGAATAGCCTACAAATTTTATTTGTTCTGGATTTGATTGACCAATTGACCCTTCAGATATATTTAATGCAATAGAATCTGACGCACGTCTTATTTGTGATGATAGATTGAACATTTCCTTTTTTGGAAAACTATCAGAAATTTCATCAATATCTTCACCAAAATCCATTGCCTTTTGCCATATTTTGAGTTTTTCAAATTTAAATTTGTACATAAATATTGGTTTAATGTTTAGTTTTTTTACAAATTGAAGTCATCAGTCATCAGTCATCAGTCATCAGTCATCTATTCAAAATCCGTATTCCTTCAACATTAATCTTCGACACATAGGTTTCAAATCCAATATTAGTTTCTGAATATACATTTATCATTGCTGAAGCTACTTTTTTGGCAGTTTCAATTCCTTTGCTCAACGCAAAAACTGAAGGTCCAGAACCTGAAATGCCACAACCTAATGCTCCGGAATTTATAGATTGATTTTTCACCTCATTATAAAACGGAATGAGTTTACTTCTGTATGGTTCTACAATTACATCTTGAAGTGACCTGCTTATAAGCTCATAATCACTTGTATGCAAGGCATGAATTAAACTGCCAACATTTGCCCATTGTTTAATGGCATCTTGCATGGGAATTTCTTTAGGTAACATTGCTCTCGATTCGGATGTTTTGATTTCAATTTGTGGATGAATTATGGTTGCATACAAATCGTTGGGTGTAGGTATTTCTAATATTTCTAAAGGCTGAAGGCTTTTAACTAATGTAAATCCGCCAAAAATTCCTGGAGCTACATTGTCGGCATGTTCACTTTGACTTGCCAATTTTTCGCCTTGCATGGCAAAGTAGGTAAGTTGCGTTTTATTAAACGGTTTTCCTAATAATTCATTTATAGCAAAAACACTTCCAGAAGCACTTGCCGAACTGCTTCCAATGCCACTTCCTGGTTTAATATGCTTGTAAATTTCTATTTCAAAACCACAGTCTGGATTAGCCTCTTTAAGTAGTGCTAAAGCGGAAACTCCTGCTACATTTTTATCGGCTTCAAAAGGAAGGTCATAACCTTCAATTTTTGAAATATAAATTCCTTTTTTATCGATTTTTCTTACAATCATTTCGTCTCCAATGCCATCTAAACAAAAGCCCAAAACATCGAATCCGCAGGATACATTTGCTACTGTTGCTGGTGAGAATATTTTAATTTCTTTCATCATAAGCCCTTTTGTCCTTCGGACATTTTCCCTAAAGGAAAATTATTAAGTGATTTTTTCTTTTTTTACTTCTTACTGAATACTGTAAACTGCATACTTATTTAATTATTTCCAATTCTAATTATATCTGCGAACAAACCGGAGGCCGTAACATCTGCTCCAGCGCCAGCGCCTTTAATAATCATAGGTTGTTCCGGATAACGTTCAGTATAAAACATTACGATATTGTCTTTTCCTTCTAAATTATAGAATGGATGTCCTTCAGGAATTTCCTGTAAACCAACTTTTGCTTTGCCCTTATTAAATTCTGCTACATATTTCAACTGACAGTTCTTTGTTTTAGCCGAAGCAAGCAGTTTCTGAAAATGTGCTTCGTCTTTAATTAAAGTTGCATAAAAATCCACAACCGAATTGCTTTCCAAATTTGATTTGGTTAAAAATGAAATATTTTCGATGTCTTTTAAATTCATTTCAGTACCACTTTCACGTGCAAGTATCAATATTTTTCTAGCCACATCAACACCACTTAAATCTATTCTTGGATCAGGTTCAGTATAACCTTCTTCTTGCGCTTTCTTAACAATGTCGTGAAAGTGTTTTGTATCATCAAAATTATTGAAAACAAAATTTAAACTTCCAGATAAGACAGCTTTAATTGAGGTAATCTTATCTCCAGAAGCTATCAAATTATTTAGCGTATCGATTACAGGCAATCCTGCGCCAACATTGGTTTCGAATAAAAAAGGAGCGTTGTATTTAAGCGATAGATTTTTAAGACGTTTATAATCTTTAAAATCATTTGAGCATGCAATTTTATTACAAGCTACTACTGCAATACTTTGTTTAAGATATTCGGGATACAGATTCGCTACATCTGAATTTGATGTGACATCTACAAAAATACTATTACGCAAGTTGAGTTGTTTTACAGAATTAAGAAAACTTTGTAACGATGCTTTTTCTCCTTGCTGCAATTGTTTTTTCCATGAGTCCAATGTTATACCTTCTTCGTTAAAAACCATTGTTCTTGAATTGGATATTCCTACGACTCTTAAATTAATTTTGAGTTTATCTTTTAGGTATTGTTCTTGCTGTTTTATTTGTTCTACTAATTTTTCGCCTACGTTTCCGACTCCTGTAATAAATACATTGAGTCGTTTTATGTTGCCTTCAAAAAATACTTCGTGCAAAGAGTTTAATGCTTTTTTAACGTCCTTCTCGGAAATAACTGCTGAAATATTTTTTTCGGAAGCACCTTGTGCAATAGCTCTTACATTAATATTGTTTTTACCTAAAGTGCTAAACATTTTGCCACTAATGCCTTGATGATTTTTCATATTATCACCAATAAGAGCAATAATTGTCAAGTCTTTTTCTACAATAATTGGATCTATTTTATGAAGTGAAATTTCGTTTTCGAAAGTAATATCAATTGTGGTCTTAGCTATAACTGCATCTTTAACATCAATTCCGAAGCAAATAGAATGCTCAGAAGAAGCTTGGGTTATAAGAATAACATTAATTTTTTCATGAGCTAAAGTTTCGAATAAACGTTTAGAAAACCCTGGAATACCGACCATTCCATTACCTTGTAGTGTAAAAAGAGCAATATTGTTTATATTACTAATTCCTTTTACTGGAGTATTACCATTTATAGAAGTTTTACCGTTTGTAATTCGGCTAGAAATAAGTGTCCCGCTTGCATTTGGCTCTAGAGTATTTTTTATTAAAATAGGAATGTTTAAATCCAAGACAGGCTGCAATGTTGGTGGATATATCACTTTAGCACCAAAATGTGATAACTCCATAGCTTCTTGATACGATATGGATTTAATAGGAAATGCCTGCTTAACTATTTTTGGATTTGCAGTGTACATACCACTTACGTCTGTCCATATTTCAAGTTGTTCTACTTTTAAAGCCGAAGCAATAACTGCAGCTGTAAAGTCCGATCCACCACGACCAAGTGTTGTTATTTCTCCACTTTTAGATTTTGAAATAAATCCAGGAAGTATTGTAATTTTAGAATGATTAGTTTTAAAATAATCTTGAATTTTAGTATTTGTAATAGTATAATATATTTCAGCTTTAGTGAAATTGGAATTGGTTATAATAAGCTCTTGTGCGTTTTTTAATTCTGAATTAATAGATCTGCTTTTTAAAGTTTCAGAAATAATATACGAAGATAATAACTCTCCAAAACTTAATAATTTATCTGTAGTTTTAGGCGAAATTTCATTTATTAAATAGATGCCATCAAGCAAGTTTTTTAGTTCTTTCAACCTTTCTTCAACTTGAATTATGACACTTTTGTCCCGATAGTTATCGGGATGACTTGGGATTAATTCAGAAATAATATCTGTATGAATTTGTTTTATTTCATTAAAAGCATCTGTATAATTTTCATTTTTATTTTTTGCCAATTCACCAACTGCAATGAGTTTGTCAGTAATACCACCAACGGCAGAAACCACACAAATAACAGTGTCTTTTTCAGCATAATTTTTTAAAATGCTAATAACTTTATTGATGTTTTTTGCTGATCCTACTGAAGTTCCTCCAAATTTTAAAACTTTCATTTTATACGGTATACATTGAACATGTTTAAAACCAAATGTATTACTTTTACTCTGATAAAAAAATTAAAGATATTTTTTTGCACATAATTTTTAAATGAATGTTTTTTATAGACAATTCTAATATTCGTGAAAAAATAATATCAAATTGACAATTGGATTTTAAAAGATGAAAATACTTTCAAAAGAACAAATCTATCAAGGAGATAAAATAACTATTGAAAAGCAAAATATTTCGTCTGCTGATTTAATGGAGCGAGCTGGAATCCAAATTTTTAATTGGTTACACAAGCGTATGCAAGGAGCACAAGTGCCAATTCGTGTGTTCTGTGGGATTGGAAATAATGGAGGAGATGGTTTGGTTTTAGCACGACATTTAATAACTCATGGTTATAATGTATTGACTTATGTCGTGAATTGCAGCGATAAACGGTCTAAAGATTTTCTAATTAATTACGATAAGATTAAAAATGTTACACACGATTGGCCACTATTATTAAGTTGTAAAGAAGAATTTCCGACGATTGATAAAGACGATATTATAGTTGATGCTGTTTTTGGTATTGGATTAAACCGACCAGCCGACGATTGGGTTAAAGCACTGTTTCAGCATTTTAATACGTCGAAAGCATTTACGGTATCTATCGATATGCCTTCAGGATTATATACTGATAAAATTCCTGAAGATGAAAATGCAGTAGTTTGGTCGGATTATACATTGAGTTTTGTATCTCCAAAATTAGTCTTCTTTTTACCTGAAACAGCAAAATTTGTGACTCAATGGAGCGTCTTAGATATTAGTATTGACGAAGAATATTTATCTGAAATTGAAACAGAAGTAGAGTTCATTGAGAAATATGAAGTGCTTTCAATTTATAAACCTCGAGATAAGTTTTCGCATAAAGGACATTTTGGTCATAGCTTGATTATTGGAGGCAGTTATGGCAAAATTGGAGCAGTTACTCTAACAAGCAGAGCTGCATTAAGTACAGGAGCAGGATTAATTACAGCTTATATTCCAAAATGTGGTTATACTATTTTACAAGCTTCGTTTCCAGAAGCAATGGTTATTACAGATAAAAATGAAGATTATATTTCAAAAATAGATTTTAATATTAAGCCAACTGTTATTGGTATTGGAGTAGGGCTTGGCACACATACTAAAACCATTGATGCTTTTGAAGTGTTTTTGAAACAAAATAAAATGCCATTAGTTATTGATGCAGACGGATTAAATATTCTTTCCAAAAAGAAATCACTTTTAAAACACTTGCCAAAGAATACTGTACTAACTCCACATCCTAAAGAATTGGAACGCTTAATTGGAAAATGGAAAGATGATTTTGATAAACTTAATAAAGTAAAAACATTTTCTAAAAAGCACAAAGTTATAGTAGTTATTAAAGGAGCAAATACTATCACTGTTTTTAAAGATAAATTATATATCAATTCAACAGGAAATCCAGGAATGGCAACTGCTGGAAGTGGTGATGTTTTAACAGGAATTATTACAGGATTGATATCTCAAAAATATACATCCCTTGAAGCCACTATTTTCGGAGTGTATTTACATGGTAAAGCTGCCGATATTGCTGTTGAAGATATTGGTAATGAATCGTTAATTTCAAGCCATATTATAGAATATTTAGGCGAAGCGTATTTAGATTTGTTTGAACAAGATGAAGAACTACCAAAAGAAGAAAACATTAACACTCCCAAATGATGAGATTTTTAAGTATTTTTTAATTATGATTATTTAATTCCTAACTCTTCAAAAAGATCGACTAGTTTAGGGTCAGAAGGTCTTGGTGCATCAGCTGTTACAATATTTCCTTCTGGATCTATCAAGATAAATCTTGGAATACCTTCAATAGCATAATCTTGTACAAATTTAGATTTCCAATCACTATCAGCAAATAACTGAATACCACCTAAAGCTTTATCATTTACCATATTAACCCAAGCTTCATGATCTTTCGCTCTATCTATAGATGTACTAACAAACTCAATATTTTTACCATGATAACTAGCCTCAACTTCTTTTAAAAAAGGGATTTCTCTTTTACAAGGTCCACACCAGGTTGCCCAAACATCTACATATACATATTTACCTTTTAAATCTTCAAGAGAAGTTTCTCCACCTTTATGATTTTCATAATTCATAAATACTGGAGACGGCTTGCCTTTAGCTAAAAGTTTTACTTTTTTGTATTTAGTTGTAAGTTTGGTTTTAAACTCTTCATCTGTAGATAATGCCATGATTCCATTGTATAGTTCTTCATTCTTTTCGTTAGTAGGTCTAATATTATAATTAAGCATTTTTACTAAGTCTTCTTTTAAAGCAGGAGCATCAATACTTTTTAGTTCTTCAAAAATAACAGAGGCATCGTCGCTATCTTTAATAGCAGCAGAATAATGATTCTGCACTAGACTTTTATAAGATGCGAAGCTTTTGTAGTTTGCATCGTTTCCATAATCAAATCCTTTAAATGGTTTGGTGAAGTCTTCAGACACTTCAACATTTTCTTTTTTAGCAAAATATTCGTGATAGTTTTTATATTGCTGTAAATTCAATAAATAATCAAAGCTGTTGCTTTCTTTTTCTAATGCAATAAAATCCGTATCTAAAATTTCAGCATTACTTAAAAACTCATTATTAGACCTTGATAATACTTTAATGGCTTCTAAAAATTCAGGCTGTTCCATAGCATATAGAACAGGCACATCAGCAGAATTCTCTTCATTGTATAGATATTTGGAAGCTAAATAGTTATTGTTTTCTGAACCTTCACCATTATAAGTAATTGTTTCATCAAATTCTTTTGTATCCAAAGTTAAATTTAGATTATAACCTGAAGTCAAATAAAATGTAGAGCTTTCTCTACCATGAGAAAAGGAGTAGTAGCCAGGTGTTATTTTCAAGGTGTCAGCAAAAACACCTTCTTTATTTACAGTAATCTTTTGATTAAAATCAGTTCCACTTACAGTTATTTCTTCTCCAACAGGATTTGTTATTGTTCCAGAGAATAATGCATAATCAATTTTAGGTTCATTTTTGCAGGAAACTATTATAATTGAAACTGTAAAGAGCAATAATAATTTCTTCATTTTAAAAGATGGTTTGATTTTTAAAATTCAAAAATAGAATAATAGATGTCAAATGCATTATAATTAACATTTATTTGGATATAAATTAATTGATATCCAATATTATATTCATAATATAATTGTAAAAGAAAAGCGTTAAAATAATCTAAAAAGTGATTATTTTAACGCTTTATATTAAAGGGTGAAGCTTTAAGATTAATAGTTAATAACTATCTTTTTTGTCGCCTTTTTGTTTCCTTGAGTAATCTCTAATAAATATATTCCGTTTGCTATACTATTTAAATCAATAGTTTTAACAAATGTATTAGAACTAGTTTTATATGAAACTGTTTTAATTATTCTTCCTTGTATATCATATAAATTGACATTTACATTTGCTGAAGATGAAATATTATTAAGTTTAATGTTTATAGATTCTTTAGCAGGATTAGGCCAAACAGAAAGATTTCCTAACTCAAAATCAGTAGCACCTAAAAGACCATCTAAAGTAATAATTTGATTTGCTAACCAACCATTTGCTGCATTTTGTATATCTACTTTAAATTGATCTGCGTAAGCACTATTTTCAGTATTTACATATGTGATTTTACCTGTATTAACATCGTCTTGAGTAAAAGTATCACCAACAGCCATAATCACAGCATTATTTTCTAGAGTTCCAACAGTTGGCATTATTACCACAGTATAAACTTGCTGCGCAGCAGTTTCGGCTGTAGTAGTTGCTTCTATATCGGAAGAAAGAAAAGTATATGTTGAGTTTAAAGGCGCATCAAAACCATTGTTTACAAAATTTGGAGTAATACCGCTTTGGATATATTCACATATTTCCAGTGTCCATTCATTAACTGTTCCTACATCAGCTGGTCCCTCATCAGATATTTCTAGAGTCCATATTCCATTTGATGTTTCACCGTTAAAAGCTGATAGAGTAGAAACTGGCTTATAGTTCTTTAATGTTGGATAATCCGAATTTCCTATTGTGCAATCAATAGCATTTGTTGCCTCATCGTCAAAATTAAAATTAAAATTATCTTCATCTGTACATGTTAAAACTTCTATTAATGTTACTCTTGTTCCTAAAGGAGAAATTAAAGTTAAAGAAACATCACCAATCCAAGTATGACTATAATCAACAATAATATTAACATCTTGGATGGTAAAAGAGCTAGGGTAATTTATAGTTGATTTTACAATTGACAAATCTTCAATAGTAGTAGGAGTTAATTGTGCTACAGAAGTACAAACTTCCATACCAGTTTGAAAACTATATATTTCGGAATACTTTCCAGTATTACAATTATTACTTGGTCTAACTCTCCAGTAATAAACAGTTTCGCTCAATAAATCATTTAATTCAAAACTTAAATCGGTTTCAGTGGCAGAATATGCTATTGAAGAAAAAGAAGGATTTGTAGAAACCTCAACCAAATAACTTTCAGCATTTAAATTTTCTGACCAAGTTAAAGATAAAGCGAATGGTATTTCTAGAGCTCCATTTACAGGAGTTGTTAAACTTTGAGGATAGGCTGTAAAGTCAGAGTGTAAAACTCTTAATTTTATTATTCTAGTTTCTGTTTCATTAGTATCATCACCAATTACATTAATGTTGTATGTATTTGCTGCAACATTTGTTAAATTACTAAAAGTAACATCAAAAGTACCATCAGCGTTCAATGAAGTAGGAGAAATATTTGAAGTAACACCAACCGGAACACCTGTTAAAGTGAAGTT
>Ga0208879_1002423_pt1 | contig 16453 bp, 11 predicted proteins | sample Knorr_S15_td_Bot_FD_185605 | JGI IMG/M metagenome (GOLD analysis project Ga0208879, IMG submission 185605) | Marine microbial communities from Southern Atlantic Ocean transect - Knorr_S15_td_Bottom_ad_5009_LV_A (SPAdes) (version 2) | ecosystem: Environmental > Aquatic > Marine > Oceanic | place... | reverse complement strand
GGGGAGAGTGAACTGGTGAACCATGTGTCGAAAACATCAGGCTCTCCGGCGAATCCGCCGGGCTGCCCGCGTTGCGACTCTTCAAAGCCCGGCGCCACGGAGGACATCGGGTCCATCGGCAGCATTCCTCGCGTTGCCAGAATCGGATCCGAGTAGATCGGATTTGCCCCTGCATCCAGCCGGTACCAGACCGGAAACTGGACACCGAAATATCGCTGGCGACTGATCGCCCAGTCCAGTCCAAGGTTTGCCGTCCAGTCTTCGTAGCGCTTGCCCATGTAGGCGGGGTGCCATTTGATCTGTCGGCCCTTCTCGGTGAGCTGATCCTTCTTGTCCATCAGGCGCACAAACCACTGCCGGCTGGTCAGGTATTCGAGAGGGCTGTCGCCCTTCTCAAAGAAGCGCACTGCGTGTTTGATCCGGCGCGGCTCGCCCTGGAGCGGCGCCCCACCACCAGCGACCGCCGCGTTGGCAGGATCTTGCAGTTGCTCTACGACTATTCGGCGAGCCTGGTTGACGCGCTTGCCAATGATTTCGGCGTAGTTGGCGTTGGCGAGATCCGGGTCGTTGCTCTCCCAGCCCTCGTCTCCGTAGTGGCGGTCGACGATGAGCCCGTTGCGGCCAAGCACCTGGCGTAGCGGCAACGACTGCTCACGCCACCACTGCACGTCGGTCTGGTCTCCGAAGGTGCAGACCATCAGCACGCCGGTACCCTTTTCGGGGTCGGCCAGCTCTGTCGGGAAGATCGGTACCGGCACGCGGTAGACCGGGGAGATCGCCATCTTGCCGAATAGCGGCTTGTAGCGCTCATCATCCGGGTGTGCTGCGATTCCGACGCACGCCGCCAATAGCTCCGGTCTGGTGGTGGCGATTACGAAGTTGCCCCCGTCCTCGGTCCCGAATTCGATGTCGTGGAACGCGCCGTCGCGCTCACGGTCCTCGACCTCCGCCTGCGCGACCGCCGTCGCAAAATCCACGTCCCACATCGTCGGCGCATCGACCTGGTAGATGTGACCTTTTTCGTACAGGTCCAGGAAACTAAGCTGTGCGATGCTACGCGATCGGTCGTCGATCGTGGCGTACTCCTCGTTCCAGTCGACCGAAAGACCGAGCATTTTCCACAAATCTTTAAAGGCAACCTCATCTTCCGCCGTGACGATGTGACACAACTCGATGAAGTTGCGGCGGGAGATCACCGTCGGGCGCGGGAGGTCCCGGGGTTTCGTTTTCGGGTCCACACGTCCGACCTTGAGGTCCGCGTCGTACGCCATGAAAGGGTCGGATCGGACATTGAACACGTTCTGCACCCGTCGTTCAGTAGGAAGACCATTGTCATCCCAGCCCATCGGATAAAAGATGTTCCGGCCCTTCATCCGCTGGTAGCGAACAATCAGGTCCTGGTGCGTGTACGAGAACACGTGGCCCACATGCAGAGATCCGCTGGCGGTGGGTGGCGGCGTATCGACGACGAAGGTCTCTTCCCGAGGGCGCGAAGGGTCGAAGTTGTGGATTCCCCACTCATCCCACAGTGCACGCCAGCGCGGCTCCGCCTCTGCAGGCTCGAAGCGCCGGGGCAGTGCCGACACGTCGACCGGTTTCACCCATTTTCGTTCCGTCGTTGCCATTACTCGTCCTGTATCTGAACTCGGTACTGCCATCAAATGGCGGAAAATAAAAAACCCCGTCCCTCAAAGGACGGGGCGTTTCGCCTCGCGGTACCACCTTCGTTGCCTGGACCGGATTTCCGATCAAGACCGCTCGATGCTGTTAACGGTAGCCGCCGTTCAGCCCTCACTCATTATTCGAGTTGAGGCCGACCGCTCCGGGATGACTTCTCGCCTGGCATATGGCGCCGGGATTACAGCATCCCCGGCTCTCTCTGGCCCGCCACGGCGGTACTACTTCCCATCGCTGCGTTACGTTTGACGCTAGCACGAGGCACAGTAAGCGGTCAATCTGCTGAAGCTCTGACGGATATGCTCTCGCGACTTGCTTTTAAGTACGAACCGGGCGACGGCGCACTCGTCTTGCATAGCGTGGAGGCGACTCGTACGTGTGGAGATCGCCAAGATCGATGAACGGCCTGGCGACGGTTTCCTCGCTATTCTTCCTCGCCTGCGCTATTCGCATACGTTCCAGAAGCTCCAATCCCTTGCGAGTGTCGCTGGCAATGCGAGCCGGGTCTGCGTTCTTGAACCGCCGCTGGAACAGCCAGTACGTAAAATGATCGACGTTGCTCAAATTACCGGCTGCACGTTCTGGTCCACGCGATTGTCGACGCACCCGGCTACCCGTCTCTACCCCGAATTCAGTTATTAACTCGTCGCGCGTCGCACCGTAAAGGATCTCATAGGCTACGTCGGCTCCGACATCGTCCGGCGCAAATCCGCTGGCATATCGTCGTTTTCGGACCTCTTCTTCCACAGCCAGCAAGATCGCTTGTTCAACGGTGACCCCGTAGAAGTAGTTGAGGAACCCGGCGCCCTTTGCGAATCCGATTAGCCGGCGAAACTCCTCTTCCTTAAGGCCCGCGGGAAGCGTCCAGTCAAGTAACAGCTCCTCTCGATCTTCCTCAGGGATGAAGATGTCCCTGGCGCCGAGAATTCGCTCAGCAAGGGAGCGCCAGTCGAACGCCTCACCGGCGAGCAGATATTCAAAATTCCGGCCCTCGATCTCCTCGGAGGCCAGGGGCCACAACGCCATCGTCTCGATGAGCGAAAGACGCCAGTCCGTATCGGGGTCGCTGACAGCCATTCGGAACCTCTCCAGGAGTTCCTCAGGATCTGTGGCGGCTGCCTCAGCCGTGATCGCTTCACCGGATTCAATCTGCTGAAGTTCGTCCGGTTCCAGCGGTTCACCGGGTCCCGATATCGGCGTCATCCGGCCACGACCTGCTCGGCGATGAAAGATGCGCGCTCCGGTTTCGGCGTGGCGAGGAAGCGTTCGAACTCGGCCACGGGTAGTGTGTTCAGCACGTCTCGTCTCTCGGCCCAGCCACGTCGTGCGTTACCTACGCCGTATCGCAATTGATCCAGGTTGCCCGGTTCATGCGCGTCTGTGTTGATAAGGAATCGCACGCCAAGTTCCCGGGCCTGCCGGATATGGGAATCCTTCAGATCCATGCGCTTGGGTGACGCGTTGATCTCCATCAGCGTCCCGTTGGCGGCAGCGGCACGGAAGATGGCGTCAAAATCGGCCTCAACGGGCGTCCTATCCAGCACAAATCGTGTGGTTAGATGGCCTATGGCGGTCACTTGTGAGTTCTCGATGGCCTTGATGATTCTTGCCGTCATGACATCTGATGGTTGTGACATTCCGGAGTGGATCGATGCAATAACGATATCCAGCTCTGCCAGCACTTCATCGGTGTAATCCAGCGTGCCGTCAGCGCGAATGTCCACCTCCGTGCCATTGAAGACACGGATACCACCTACGGCTTGTTCAACCTCGACCACCTCTTCGTTATGTGCGGCGAGGCGTTCCAACGACAGGCCGTTGGCGATACCTCGGCCGGACGAGTGGTCTGTCATAGCAACGTACTCGAGGCCGCGTGAAGCGGCTTCACGCACCATCTGCTCCATCGACACACGGCCATCGGACCAGTCGCTATGCACATGGAGATCGCCACGTATTTGCGATAGCTCCACGAGGTCCGGGAGATCGCCCGATTCTGCCACGACGATCTCGCCAAGGTCCTCACGTATCTCGGGCGGGATATACGGCAGATTCAGCGCTTCATATACACCGGCCTCGGTGTCGTACGGGGTCAGTTCGCCGCTCTCTTTGTCCGTTAACCCGTACTCGTTGAGCGACAAACCCATCTTCTGGGCACGGGCACGGAGACTGATGCCGTGCTGCTTGCTCCCGGAGAAGTACAACAACAGTGCGCCGAAGTGCCGTTCATCGGACACCCTGAGGTCTATCTGGGCGCCGCCGGTGACGATAACGCTGGCTTTCGTGCCGCCTTGCCCGAGTATGTCCACGACCATGGGCAGAGCGGCGAACGCGGCCGTCACCGATTCCGGATCGTCAGCCACGCCCAGGATGTCTATATCGCCGGCCGTATCTCGCCAGCGGCGGACGCTCCCGGCGATGGTGAGTCTGCGTACTTCGGGCGCCGCTTCATATAACGCGACGATAGCCTGCTCGGCGATCGGCAACGCCTTTCCGATGGGCATCCGATCCGCTTGGCTGAACCGGGCTTCCAGGTGCTTCAGGATGCTCTGCGCCTTCTTCTCACCCACACGCGGGAGGGTGGCGAATGAGCCGTCTCTTATCGCCGCCTCCAGATCTTCTATCGACTCGACACCGAGGTCCTCGGCGGCACGCATCGCCGTTTTCGGGCCGACCTCCGGCACGGTCATGATGTCTAGCAATCCGGGGGCGAATTCACCGCGCAGTTTCTCGAAATACTCCATCTTCCCCGTCGTGACGAGTTCGTGGGTCTTCGACGCGATGGCGTCGCCAATCCCAGGGATCTCCTTGAGTTGATCTTCGTCCCGGGCAAGGAGGGCGACCTGGCCGGGAAGATGCTCAAACACCTCCGCGGCGCGCGTGTATGCGCGGATTTTGAATATGGACTCGCCTTTGAGCTTGAGCAGAGTCGCTATATCAGCGAAGACGCGGGCGACGTCCTGGTTGTCCAGGGAACGGCCCGTAGAGTTTCCTGAAGTCTTGTGTCCTGATTCCGGCATTACCGAGCATTTTACCGGAATTCCTGTTCATTTCAGGCGCTTAGCTCAGGCGGCCCTGCCGTGACAGCGCTTGTACTTCTTGCCGCTGCCGCACGGGCAAGCTTCATTGCGGCCAATCTTTCGATTGAACGCGGAGTCGTCTCCATGCCCCGTATTTACGGCGGACATGACACTTCGCCTGTCCAGAACAGCGGACGCTGATCGACTAGCGCGACCGTTGCCGGAAGGGGCTGTAGCCTCTGCCGAGGCGTCCGCGTCCGGACCACTCAGGGTCAACTTGCCCCGTGCGACCGGCTGCACGGTGGGCGTCTCCTGAACGACTGCGTTGAAGAAGGTGTGCGTGATTTGGCGATCTATTTTTACGTTCAATTCCTGGAACATCTCGTACGAGCGATGGCGGTACTGCACAAGCGGATCACGTTGACCGACCGCTTGCAGACCAATGCCCTGCCGCATGTTGTCCATCTCGGTCAGGTGCTCGACCCACTGGGAGTCGATGGCACGCAATATGACCGCCTGCGCAAGCTTGTCGGTCACCTCTTCGCCGAGGGTCTCTATACGTTGATCCCACAGCGTCTCGATGTGGTTGATCAGCAGGTCTTCGATCTCTTCGGTGTCGAAATCAAAAAAATCGTCTGGCTCGACTAACTGCTGTGGAAGTTCAAACAACCCCCTTAGTTCACCGGCCACCACGTCCACGTCCCAGTCCGCCGAATCCCCGGCAAGTCCCATCAAAACTGTCGCCTGGACCTCGTTTGCGACTCGGATAAGAATGGCTTCCTTCAGGCCTTCAGCCTCCAGCGCGTTCTTCCGCATGCGATAAATCTCGTTGCGCTGAGAGTTGACCACGTCGTCGTAGTCCACGAGGTTCTTCCGGACCTCGAAGTGATAGCCCTCAACCTTGCTCTGGGCGCCGCTCATGGCCTTCGTGATCATGCGATTTTCGATCGGCACATCGTCGTCGAGGCCAACCAGGTTCATGATCCCCTTGATGCGGTCTCCGCCGAAACGCTTCACCATATCGTCTTCTGTAGACGTGTAGAAACGTGTCTCACCCGGGTCGCCCTGCCGACCGGCACGACCACGGAGCTGGTTGTCGATCCGACGTGACTCGTGGCGGGATGTGCCTATGACGTAGAGACCGCCGAGTTCGATCACACGATCGTGGTCCCGCTGCCACTCCTCATCGGAAATATTTAGCTGCACCTGGTTCCCGCCAAGAATGATGTCAGTGCCACGTCCTGCCATGTTGGTTGACACCGTGACGGCTCCCGGACGGCCCGCCTGGGCGATGATCGTCGCTTCACGGGCGTGGTTCTTGGCGTTGAGGACCTCTACTTCCACCCCGCGCTTCGTGAGCATGTCCGTGAGAGTTTCTGAGCGTTCCACACTTGTCGTACCCACAAGGATTGGTCGATCGTTCTCGGATTCCGCTGCGATCTCTTCGACGACGGCCCGCATCTTGCCGATCTCGGTTTTGTACACGAAATCGGACTTGTCTTTACGCATGGATGGCATGTTTGTCGGGATGGCGACGACATCCAGTTTGTAGATCTTGCTCAGCTCTTCCGCTTCGGTGGCTGCCGTACCGGTCATACCGGACAGCTTCTCGTACATACGGAAGTAGTTCTGGAGCGTAATGGTGGCGTAGGTGATGCTCTCCCGCTGCACGCGGACGCCCTCCTTCGCCTCGATCGCCTGGTGAAGTCCGTCTGAGTACCGACGTCCGATCATCAGTCGCCCGGTGTTCTCGTCGACGATCAAAACCTCGCCATCTCGGACGACGTACTGCTTATCCCTCAGATACACGAACTCGGAACGGATAGCGTTCTCTACGAAGTGCGTGAGTTCGTAGTTGGCGGGGTCGTACAGGTTATCGACGTTGAGTTGGCGCTCTACCAGCTCGATCCCATCTTCGCTCAGGCTGATCGCCTGGGATCGATCGTCGATCGTGAAATGTTCGTCTTGCGATAGCCGTCGAGCGAGCTGGGCGAAGCGCTGGTACTCCTGCGACGAGTCGCGTGCAGGACCGCTGATGATCAGAGGCGTGCGTGCCTCGTCGATCAGGATGTTGTCCACCTCGTCAACGATGGCGTACTTCAATGGACGCTGAACGAGCGACTCCGCCTTGTCGACCATGTTGTCCCGGAGATAGTCGAAGCCAAACTCGTTGTTGGTGCCGTAAACGACATCCGCACCGTAAGCGTCCTGCTTGGTCGCGGATATGAACGGGTCATCTTCTTCGGCACGACCATCACGATCCGGTTCGAAACGCCATGAGAACTGGTTCTGGAGACAACCCACCGTGAGGCCGAGGAAGTGATGGACCTGTCCCATCCAACCGGCGTCACGTTTTGCCAGGTAGTCGTTCACCGTGATGACATGAACCGGGCCGCTCAACGCGTTCAGATATGACGGGAGGGTTGCGACAAGGGTCTTGCCCTCCCCGGTACCCATCTCGGCCACTTTGCCCTCGTAGAGGACGATTCCGCCGATTATCTGGACGTCAAAGTGGCGCATCGAGAGAACGCGTTTGGCAGCCTCCCGGACGACGGCGAACGCCTCCGGAAGAAGGTCGTCCGTGCTCTCGCCGTCCTGGAGACGAGAGCGGAATTCGTCCGTCATGCCCCTGAGCTCCTCGTCTGTGAGCTCGGTCACTTCGGCCTCTAGTCCGTTGACCTCAATGAGGCGGCTGTCGAATTCCTTCAGCGCCTTGTCGTTGGAGTCGCCGAGGAAGGATGTAAGTATCTTTAGAAAGGGCATGTGCTTCCCGGCGCCAGCTTTCGTGCCGGGCGCGGGCTTTCGGGTCTAGTAGGTGAACATCTCGCCGACCGAGTGGCCGTTATGGATCCTGTATATAGCTTCGCCCAGAAGGTCGCACGATTGAAGAATTGTCAACTTCGGGTGGCTCTTCTCTTCGCTGATCGGAACCGTATCTGTCACGACCAGTTCTTCCAGATCATCGAACCTACAAATTCTGTCGGTTGCGCCGTTGGAAAAGACTCCGTGGCTCGCGGTGGCGTACAACTGAGTCGCTCCCGCAGCCTTAAGAGCACCAAAAGCTGATACGAGCGATCCGCCGGTGTCGATCTCGTCATCAAAGGTCAGAACAGGTCGGCCTTTCACGTCCCCGATCAGGGAAAGGACTTCTGTGCTGTCGTCGTTACCGACGCGTCGCTTCTCTACGATAGCAAGCGGTGCGTTCAGACGTTGCGCGACGTTCCTAGCCGCTTTTGATATGCCGACATCGGTTGCGGCGACCACCAGATCTGGAATTTTCTTCTTGAGGAAATAGTCGACGAGAAGCGGGACGACGGTCAACTCATCGACCGGTATGTTGAAGAAACCTTGGATCTGTCCGGCGTGCAGGTCCACCGTGACAACCCGGTCCGCGCCCGCCGTCGTTAGCAGGTCCGCCACGAGACGTGCCGTGATGGGCACACGCGGCTGATCTTTCTTGTCTGTACGTCCATAGCCGTAGTACGGCATTACTACCGTTATCCGTCCGGCGGACGCCCGCCTGGCGGCATCGAGTGTGATCAACAACTCCATGATGTTGTCGTTGACCGGTGCGGCCGTTGGCTGGACGAAAAATACGTCGCGTGAACGAACGTTTTCCAGGATCCGGACGAAGGTGTTCTCGTTATTGAACTTTTTGACTTCCATCCGCCCCAGCGGAATGTGGAGATACTCACAGATGGCTGACGAAAGTTCCGGGTGCGCCCCGACCGAAAATACGGCCAGGTCGCCGAGTTGATAGGAAGGGTTCAAGTTGCGATCTGTCCCGATGCGACGCTGTATGCGAGATCAGTCGGACACGATGACATGGCGCGGTTTCTATGTCCTCACAATGATGCGCCCGGGCATCAGACGGGTTTCCCCCTAGGGATACTTGAGTAGTTAACCCGGACCTTGCGGGAGCGACCAGAGATCAGCGCCACACGTTCGTGCCGCCGTCGCTTGACGGCTAGCTGAATTGTAGCACCGGGAAGTGGAGAATCTTCGCTTTGAGGTAATCGCTGGCGCCCAGTATCTAAGTACCAGGTTCCTGAGATCCGATCGGTTAGCTAGCTGGCCCTCGGCAACCGGGCTATCTGATCAGTGACCCTTTTGGCTCGGGGAGCTTCCGGCATGTACCGGGAAAACCCGCACATCAGGCACTTTACGTAGTCTCCGTCCGTTCCAGACGCCAGTTCCACGTCGCCTTTGCATTTGGGACATGCCTTGAATAACAACATCGCGTTGCTCCTTTAGAGATTGCTCGCACCGCCAGATACGTGCGTCCCGCGAAAATTGTCAGGTCCAGGCTAGGTGTTTGATACCCGGTGAACACGAATATTGGCATACGTGCAGGCACTCACAACAAGTTCGTAATCATCGTGATTTACGATGCTCGCCGTTTTCTTAATCGAGGGCGATAGATTCCAGGTCCGCCTTCTTGCCACCCAGCACGTGCCGGCTGGTGTCATCCATCCGTATCGCGATCGGTCGTCGGATCAATCGCGGTTCTTCCATCATCAGATCGATCAGTTCTGATTCACTCAGATCGGCCTTTTTGTCCCTGTACTGTTTCGCGCTAGGGCTGCGCCAGGAAAACAGCTCATCCATCGTAACGATAGAGGCCAGTTCCTGAAGTTCTTCCCGGGAAAGCGGATCCCTGAAGAAGTCTCGTTGATCCAACTCAACACCTGCTTGCGAGAGCGCCGCCCCCGCTTTTTTGCAGGTGCTTCACCGTGTCCAGTGATAGAACCGCACTTTTACTGCCATAGAACCGTCCTTAATTCTTCGAATTCTGCGCCGGCCAACCGGGCCAATGGCCTTGCCTCGTAGATTCGACTAGCATCGCATAGTGTCCCGCCCGATGATTTTGATCGCCACAACCCCTCAGCTATTAGGCAAAATCAGACGTTTTCCACGATCTGTACGTGACGAGCTCGGGCGCGGTCCAGATAGCTTCACCAATTTAAGCGTCTACGCGTTCGGCCTGTCAGCAATCTGGATTCCGGTCAACACTGTCCTCCTCCAGTTCCGCGTGCTGGACATCGCGGATGAAGATCAAAAAAACGGGATGCTGGGGGCTATCGCTCTCGTCGGACTCGTTGTTGCGGCGTTTTCGCAGCCACTTATGGGTGCGATCAGCGACAGAACGAATTCACGCTGGGGCAAGCGCGTTCCGTACATTGTCCTAGGCAACCTGGGTCTAATAGCCGTGGTGCCGCTGCTTGGTATGGCAGATTCCTTCCTGGCGTTAATGCTGGTCATTGCCGCTATCCAGCTATTCATTCATGTGTCTCAGGGTCCGGCGAACGCCTTGCTTATCGACCATATTCCGTCCGATAAACGTGGCGCAGGGGCCGGGGCGTTGAACCTGGCGCGCGTGGTCGGCGGAGGTTTCATCACGGTCGTGGTGATGCTTCTTATGAGCAGGTCCGGGACCGGGGACGGCCCGTCTGGATGGTACTGGGCATCGATAGGCCTCGTGATCGCCGTACTCGCGTTTACAACGTTCTGGACGTTTGGTTCGTTGCGGCCGCGTAATGGGCGTACCGATCTCAGCGAGCCGAAGAACGCGGAGCCGGTTCCACGGGTTGTGGATGCGCCAGGTGAATCTCAGGCCGCTTCGCACGATATGAAGGGCTACTACTGGTTCCTGGCAGCGATGGCGATGATCGTCGGGGCGTTGACCGCCATGCAGATATTCGCCCTGTTCTTCATAAGGGACAAAGTTGGCCTCGACAACCCTGCCGCGGGCGCCGCCGCTCTCGCATTAATGATCGCTCTCGGGGCGGCCATCGCTGTCTACCCTGCCGGCAAGATTTCGGACCGATTTGGCCGTATGCCCGTGCTGTACGGATCATCGATCGTGATAGCCGTCGCGGCCGGGCTACTGCTGTTCGTAAGCGCCATTGTTCCCCTCGTGGTTCTCGGCCTCTTCATCGGGATCGGTGCCGCCATGTTCTTGAGCGGTGGATGGGCCCTGATCACCGAGCTGGTACCGCGGAAAAACGCCGGCCGATCGCTCGGGTTGACGGCCTTTTCTACCCTGGCCGGTACCGGACTCGCACGGCTATCCGGGTTTGGCATCGATGCCCTGAACAGACAATCCGAGAACCTCGGGTATGACGCCCTGATAATCGGCATCGTGGCGATGCTCGTACTCTCCATCTATCCGCTACGCCAGGCCGGCATCGGTCTAACTCGGGCGAGAGCGGGATTGAGTTAAAACAAGCGTAGATGGACTATTCCTACGTATAATTCACCACACCGACCACCAGACCGGCTGGTTCCGCACTGATCTGAGCATGCCGGGCAACTCTCTCAAGAAACCCCGAGTAGACGGTCCAATACAGGGGCAAAGTAATTTGCCAGGGACGGAGTAATTTGAAGGTATTTCTGGCCGCGCCACGAGGCTTTTGCGCAGGAGTCGTACGGGCAGTAGACATAGTGGAGATTGCGCTCCAACGTTACGGAAAACCCGTTTACGTGAAGCATGAAATCGTACACAACCCGCATGTCGTCGCCGATCTTGAAGCCCAGGGCGCAATCACGGTCGAAACAGTCGATCAGATTCCTGAAGGCTCGATCGTCGTGTTCTCCGCACACGGGTCGCCGCCATCCGATTTCGAGGCTGCCGAGAAACGCTCTCTGCGTGTAGTTGACGCCACATGTCCGCTGGTAACTCGTGTCCACAACGAGGCCAAAAAATACTTGGGCGAGGGCAAAAAGATCATCCTCGTCGGACATCGTGGACACCAGGAGGTCAAAGGGACCACCGGCCAGGGTGAAATGGAGCTGATGGACGATCAGGAGGACCCGCAGCCGCCCGACTGGGATGCCGACACGGAAGTCGCAGTATTGACCCAGACAACCCTATCGGTGGACGACACGGCCGCGATGGTAGATCGCATCAGTTCCAAATTCAGAAACGTGACGATTCGGAACGATATTTGCTACGCCACGACCAATCGCCAGTCCGCCGTCAAAGAACTGGCGACGATGGTCGAGGTTGTCCTCGTTGTAGGCTCCCAGACGAGTTCGAACTGCCGAAGACTCAGGGAAGTCGCCGAGCGCGCCGGCGTCCCGGCATATCTAATCAACGGCCCAGATGAACTGGATATGGCCTGGTTTGACGGTGTTTCGCGGGTCGGCGTCAGCAGCGGCGCATCGACGCCCGAGTCGCTCGTCCAGGCCGTCTGCGATGCTCTTGAGCCTGACGAAGTAAAACACCTTGGCCTTGCAAGCGAGGATATTGAGTTCACGTTGCCGGTGGAGATGCGCGACGCCGTTCCGCCCAGGCAGTCAAGCTCGTGGGCCACGAGCAACGAACAGGACGAATAACCAGCGCGGACGAAGCCCGCCCGGAGAGTCACGGTTGAAGATCACTGATGTTGAGTGCCTGGTATTGGACGGCGATTACCCGTTCGTGATCGTTAGCACCGATGAGGGGATCACAGGGTACGGGGAGTGTTTCCGGCGTTCACCAGAGGTGTCACGTGCGGCGATCGATACGGTATTCCGCCCGTTGGTGATCGGCAAAGATCCTTTTCAGACGGAAGCGATCTTTGATTTGATGCTGAAAGCGGGTTCGGTAAGCGGCCCTCCCGGCGCCCTTCTGACGGCGGCTTCCGGCATCGACATCGCACTGTGGGATATCAAGGGCAAGGCGCTTGGTGTGCCGATATATGAACTACTTGGCGGCATGAGGCCCGGGCGGGAGAAGATCCGGGTGTACGCAAGTTCACTGGTGCGTGATCTTCCTCCGGTCGACGAGGCAAAGCGGGCGGCTGGATTTCAGGAACGCGGATTTACCGGGTACAAGATGCACTCCGCAGTGCCCGGAGCGATTGACCATCCGGATGATCAAACCGTGGAATCGGTGCGGGAGATGCGTGCAGCGACCGGGGACGACTTTGACATTCTTGTCGATGTGAACAGCGCTTACTCGGTGCATCAAGCTATCGAGATCGGCAAGCAGCTCGAAGACTATGGCGTGTTCCACTTCGAAGAACCTGTGGCGCTGCATGACCTCGCTGGTCTGGCAAAGGTGGCGGACGCCTTGACCATCCCGATCGCCTCAGGTGAGAACGCCTACAACCGCTGGATGATGCGCGATCTGATCCTGAACGGAAGGCCGGATATCTTGCAGCCGGACGTGGTCAAGATCGGTGGGATATCGGAGCTGATCAAAGTTGGGAATCTGGCGAACGCTTTTGGCGTGCCCATGACTGTCCACAACACCCAGCCCATCATCTCAACGGCGGCGCACCTTCACTGGATCGCGACCCGAAACGATGTCCCGTACGCCCAGGAGTACAACATCGAACCTGTGTCGATCCGTGACGACCGGCCGATCCTCAAGACGCCGCTCGAGGTTGTGGACGGCCACATCTCTGTCCCCACGGGTCCGGGTCTGGGGTTGGAGTTCGATGAGGACGAGATTCGCCGCTGGGCGGAGAAATCAGGCCGGGCTTCCCTTTAGGGGGCTACTGATCCCGGAGGGGCGGATCCCGATCTTCCCACTCGTCGCCCGCTGCGTCTTCGGGTTCGTATCCCAGAATTTCCCGGGCGCGATCTATAGAAAAGATCTTCCACTTGTTGTCCGAAGTGACGTATGTGACCGAGTAACGCAACGATTCCGGGGCGTCGATCGCCTTCGCTACCGCCTGTGCCGTGTCCCGGTGACTCAGCCAGAGTGATAGCGCGAACGGCGAAAAACTCGGATCATCGTCAGATATTACCCAGCCGATGCGCAGGTGGATTGAGCTCAGGCCGTGATAGTCGTTGTAATAACTGCCAAGTGCTTCACCAAACGCCTTTGAAACGCCGTAGTAGCCGTCCGGTCGGATACGATCATCCTCGTCGACCATTCGATATCCCGGTTCAAGCTCATCGAAGCGGCCTTCTGCGATCTGCTTCCATGGATCGTCCAGATAGAAGCCACCCTGGGAGTGATTGGAGCTAGCGAACACGACCCGTTTTACGCCGGCACGGTTCGCCGCCTCAAAGACGTTGTACGTAGCAACAATGTTGTTTTGCAGCGTGGACGACCAGTCGGTGTAGGACCGGCGGTCGGCGGCGAGGTGGACGACGGTGTGCTGGCCCTCGAACGCAGGGATGATGGCGTCCAGGTCAGATAGATCCCCGACAAACGACGGAATTCCTTCCGCCTCTTTCAGGTCAAGCGAAGATAAGCTGTAGCGATCCGAGAGACGCTCACGTAGGACCTCACCTATGAGACCGGCGCCGCCGGTGATCAGGACCTTTTTTAGTTCGACCATGTCGTCTCCATCAATAAATCACCCAAAAGATCGAATTTCCGGGCGGCACGGCGTCAGCACGTTCGCCGCATCGCAAAGGTGGGCGCACAAATGTAGCACCGAGGCACTTCGATGAGGCGGGTTTCCCTCTTTGTCCTGTTGACCATTGCCGCGTGTTCAGCTGGCGGGATTGACGGTTTTGTGAACAATCCGGGATGCGAATCCATCGCCAAACGCCTGACCGAAGAGCCGCTCAGGAAAGCAAGAGTTGGCCTTGTAAGTGGCGGCATCACGACGATGGTCGACGTCGAGGTCGCCGACGAGTCCGGATCTCAAACTCGCGGTCTGATGTGCCGGACGGATGTGCCGGACGGCACCGGGATGCTATTCGAGTTCAATGGACTCGTTGCTGGGCCGTTCTGGATGTTCAACACCTATGTCCCGTTGGACATCATCTATTTCGATCGGTCCGGTGGTGTCGCCGGTACCGCAGTGATGCTCCCCTGCCCCAACGAAGGCGGTGAATCCGAGAGCGCCTGGCGTGACCGATGCCTTGAAGTGGCGGTCGAATACGATCCGGGTAGTCCTTATGCCAACGCCCTGGAACTACCCGGGGGCTGGCTGCTGTCAGCGGAATTAGCTATCGATTCGTTGCCAGATGACCTGCGGCTGCAAAAGTTCGTCGCAGCTACTCCGTAAGACGCTGTTCCAGCCAGGATTCTGTGTACGAATGATCTGCATGCCCGCGGCCGGTATGCAGATACAACTCCCCTGAACCACCGAGCCTCGAGATAAGCGGCGAAGCGATATCTCGATCCGATTCCGGGCATGCCACCAACACTTCACCGCTGTATTCCGGTACGAAACTGAGCGGGTCGAAGAATATAAGCGTCTCCGACACCTTCGCCAAACTATCGGGATGCAATCGGGCGAAGTCGTTCAACTCCTCAAGCGGATAGTAGTCCGGCCACGAGTTTCTTCCGTTAGCGCCACGCAGGATCAGCGGGGCGGAAAGTAATACCGCCTTCACTGCATCCGACCGCATTGACGCCGCAATCAGACCGGATTCACTACCGGCGATACCGAGCTTCCCGGCGTCTACTTCCGGCCGGCCGGTAAGCCAGTCCAGCCCCGTAAGCACGTCCGCGATGATGTCCCTGTATCGGTAGGAGGAACTGTCCTCGATACCATCTGTAAGTAGTCCCGGATACTCCGCCGAGTACTCTTCATCAGCCAGCCGTTGGCCTCGGTGCACAAGAGTCAGGACTGCGTATCGCTGCCTTCGCTCATGGGGCGAGATATGTACAACGCTCCCGTAGCCTGGCGCCTCCAACAATCCCGGGAATGGTCCTTCACCCAACGGTACCGAGAAGTAGCCGAACACCCCGCCATCACCGATGGATGGCAAGCGGAGTGTGTACGTCGTCGACCCTTCTGTGGAACGCAACGGCAACGGTTCAAGTGTCACGTCGTCGAAAGATAGTCCCCTGACCTCGCCGTCCACTTCGCTCCAGAAGTTTGAAAAATCCTCGTCCGTCACGGCAGCCGAATCAGGCACGATTTTGGGCGCGTCGTTTGAGACGGCTACGGGCTTCAACTGCAGCGCCAGAAAGTCCTCAACAACTCGGTTGTGACCGGCGGTAGCGCCTGCATCGTGGCCACATTTGTCGTACGGATACAACTTTTTGTCAGGGCTACCGATCTGTCCGAACACGGCGAAACCGGTTTCGGGCGGGCACACATCATCCTGCAGGCCGATATTCACGACGATAGGGGCCCGTATTGCAGACGCGAAGTGGTGGATGTCGTAGTAGTTCAGGACCTCCCGGACATCTGCCTCCCGTTCGGGGTTAATCCTCAGATACTCATTAATTTCCTGGTATGGATATGAATGAGTAAGGGAGGCAGCATCCATGTACGAGCAGAGATACGGTGCGCCTGCTGCGGCCGCCGCAACCGAATTCACTCGCAAAGCGGATATCAGAAGGGTCAACGCGCCACCCTGGCTGGAGCCGGTCACGCCGACCCGGCGTTGATCCACCTCCGGGAGTGCCGCAAGAATGTCAAAGGCGCGCAAGGCGTCCATGTAGAACCCGCGATATGCATAGCTGTCTCGGTCGGTGATGTTGTGCGTCAAAAGACCCGGGTAACCGGGGTCGAAATCTGAATTTGAGCGCAACTTTCCGCGCGGAGCGGCGCTGAACACCGCGTATCCAAGACGAGCCCAGTCCTTCGGGACTTTCGGTTCGCTAACGTAACCGGGGACGGTCAGCAACCCCGGCATCTGTGTATCGCGATCTGCTGGCCGTGCGTACCAGCCGGCGATGCGCATTCCGCCGTAGCTGTCATACCGGACATCAAATACGTCAACGGCGTCGTCGGACCGTAATTCGTCTTTCGTGAACGTCGCGTTGGGTGGCACGGAGGCCAGGTCTGCGAGGGTGTTAAACCAGAAACTGTCAAAGTCCGCAGGACGTTTCGCAGTACTGGTGAACGCGCTTG
>Ga0208879_1002420_pt1 | contig 16477 bp, 21 predicted proteins | sample Knorr_S15_td_Bot_FD_185605 | JGI IMG/M metagenome (GOLD analysis project Ga0208879, IMG submission 185605) | Marine microbial communities from Southern Atlantic Ocean transect - Knorr_S15_td_Bottom_ad_5009_LV_A (SPAdes) (version 2) | ecosystem: Environmental > Aquatic > Marine > Oceanic | place... | reverse complement strand
ACGATTTCATCCGGATGATCCTTGTGGATGACTGCTATCGTAAAAATTCCGTGGATATCATCCAGTGTCTTGTTCACGGCTTCAACTAAATTGCCCGAATAGTACTTCGATATCAATAAAGGAAGGATTTCTGAGTCAGAATCACTCCTGAAATTGTGACCTTCAGCCTCCAAGGACTCCCTTATTTCCCGGTAATTATCAATTGTACCGTTGTGAACCACTGCAACTGAAACTTCTTCATCGGAATGAGGATGGGCGTTTGCGTCTGAAGGAACACCGTGTGTCGCCCATCTAGTATGAGCGATCGCCAGAGTTGATTTGGATTCGGTTAATTCGGCTTCCATGTTCGCAATAGGGCCTTCCTTCTTGCAGATAACCAGTTTACCCTCATGCATTGCAATACCTGAGGAGTCATATCCCCGATACTCCAATTTTTTCAATGATTCCAATACAATTTCCTGAGCTGGCTGACCCCCAGTATAACCTACAATACCGCACATCAGATGTTATCTCCCTGAAAATCGGCGTTATAAAATTCTCCTTCACCTATAGTTGCCCCACTAAGAAGAATTGAACCTCCCTGAAGAATGGCCCTGCTACCTATAATACAATCATCCCCTATCATTGCACCTCTGTCACTTACAGAGAACTCCTTGTCAAAGTACATTATGTTCCTGGTACTGGGTATTGCAATACTGTGTGAACCAAAAGAAACACAGCTCCCCAGAACACTGCCTTTAATACTAGTGTAACTACCCAAGTCACAATTGGACATCACCACACTATCAACAATCTCCGAGAATGGTCCAACAATCACATTATTCCCAATCGAAACTGCAGAACCAATAACTAAATTGGGACCAATGTCACATCCCTCTCCAATCGAAACGGGACCTAATATGTAGGACCCTGAACGAATAACCGTACCTTTTCCAATAGAAACTTCACCTTTAATGACAACGTTCTTCTCTATTTTAGCTGAGCGAAAAAGTAGATTATCACGAAGGGCCATTCTATTACCGGAAATCAGATCCCAGGGATAAACAATGTTATGCCAGTATTCAGCCTTTAGAACTTCAAAACTAGTTTGAGAAGATATTTCCTGAAGTGACTCCCCGATATGTCTACCTGAAGAGAGAAGCATCTTTTCAGCCGTCTGTTTCTTGAGTTTCATTATTCCCGTGAAGTGGATTCTACCATATGCATCCGGATTGTCAAAGGTTATGCTTGGATTGCCTTTTCTAATCTCGATTTCTCCCCACTTCGACCATCTTTCTGCCTGACCAGATAAAAGGGCCTCACCATCATAATTTTTCATAGAATGGAATGAGCTGGCTGAAACATAGTTGTCTCCAGGCACTAGAATGAATTCACCCTCAATATCAGACATCCCTATTTTCATCGCGTCCAATGTCCCTGTTGGTTTATCCTGAAAACAATAATTTATTTTCCCGCCAAAAGAGGAACCATCTCCAAAGTAGGACATTACACTATTACGAGCGTACCCCACGACCATGTTAATCTCAGTTATTCCTGCACTGATCAGACCTCTGATTAAATGATCCAGGATCGGCCTATTTCCCAAGGGGATCATGCCCTTGGGCCTATTGGTGGTCCAACTACCTAGACGTGCACCTTCCCCTGCGGTCAAAACGATTGCTTTCACATCTGTGTTCAGCCAGAGGTGTTTATGATACTTATTATTCAACCAAACTCTATTTTTAGAGAAGCTATTGAGAATCATGGAATATGACTGGGATGCCATCATAATAGGTGGAGGACCTGCAGGAAGTACCGTCGCCAGATACGCAGCTGACGGTGGAGCAAAAGTCTTGGTCATAGACCGAAGAAGGGTTATCGGAACACCCCTGCAATGCAGGGAATTGGTACCTAGTAATCTTCAATTGAAGAATCTCTGCCCGGACGTCCCGAATATAGATGAACTATTCCGTACACCAGATGAATCCATATCCAGAGAACAAAAACCATGGGGCTCGTTGCACCTTCTGGGAAAAAAATTGGTCTACCCCTTTGAAGGACAAATCCTGCACAGACCAATCCACGATCAGAAACTAGTGGAAATGGCCAAGACCAAAGGTGCCGAGTTTTACCGAAGCCAGAGTAAATGATATAGATGGGCATAATATAATTCTGAAAAATAGAGAAAGAATCTCGTCTAGGGTGATTGTAGGCTGTGGGGGACCTCATGATCCTCTGCGTAAAAAATTCTGGAAAGAGAAATCGCTCAATATAGCCGTAAATTTCGTACTTATGGATGGTGATTTTGATGATGGGGTAGACCTCTACTTTGGTTCCACTGCACCAGGGGATTATGCCTGGATGATACCTAAAGATGGTGGAGCAAATATTGGAATCGGAATTCAGACCCAATTTTCCAGAGGTAAGAGTCTGACAATGGCCGATGATTTCTTTGACCAATTTGAAGGAGAGGTCACATCTATGTCAGGAAGCATTAGCAATTTCACGAAAGAACACTACCTATTGGTAGGGGATGCAGCGGGCATGGTCCTCCCATCTAATGGAGCGGGAATAACCACAGCAATGATAGGAGGGCGAATCGCAGGACAGGTTATTGCTGAACATATCAGGAATGGAAAGTCACTTGGTCAATATCAGGTGCACTGGAACAAGAAAATGGGAAAAGTGATGAAGTATTCGAAAAGAGGCATGTCCTGGGGAAACCTGATGTTCAGATCTCCGGATTGGCTAGTCAATACCGGATTCAACAGTATGACCAAACCACTGATCTGGAGAGCCATAACCTGTAGACCTATGTTCGGATTATTTTAATCAGTCCCATTCAAACTCCATGCAAAGAAAATCAAACCGTAAAGGTATTATCCACTCTAGACTATCCTCGAGGCTGGTATCTGTTAATAAGATTTTAGTGCTTTCTTAGAAAACCCTAAAAGCATGGTGACTCTGCGACCATAATGAGATTCTTTCTGCTGCTGCTTATATGCCTCACGCTGGTGCTGATGGCGGGGCTAAGACCAGGAATGTTCTAGTGGCCAGCAGCTCCAAACATCTGCTTCGGTCCCTGCCGTTCAATCTGACGTTGCTCGCTGGGACCGGTGGGATTGCCTGGGTCACCATGCAGGCCGACGAATGGCTGGGACTACCATCCTTGATACACATTGTCGGTCACATCATTGGTTTCCTATCTATCGCGGCCGGCCTATGGCTGCGAATATCTGCGACCGCCGTCTACTATCGCCACGAGATGGCTGTCGTCCGCTTGCTACCACAACATAGTCTGGTGACCGTCTCACCCTTTGCCCATGTACGCAACCCCCTGCTCCAGGGATGGTGGTTGCTACAGTTGGGCTGGGCGGTGGCCCTCGGCACACCGATGGGGCTGCTGCTGACGCTGGTACTGGGATTGATACTAAACGCCTGGGTAGGCTGGGAGGAACTAACACTGACGACCGAGTTCGGTGAGGATTACGTTGACTACCACGCACGAGCACCGCGCTGGGGATGGCGACGCTGACAATCCTGAATCAGGGGCAAGGATCGGGATCAATCGCCCGGTGTTATAACATCGGCCGCGGCACCGAGGATGGAGACGACAATGACCCCGCCAATGGCACCCAGCGTCGCCAGCCGGCGACGCTCCCTGTCGACCGTGCTGCGCGTAGCGACAATCGAAGCGGAGTAGACCAGAAGCAGCAGCAGGTGCTTGGTCACCAGCATGGTTACCCAGCGATTATGCATGAAGTCCAGGATGCTGGGGTGGCCTGGCTCAAACAGTCGCATCAACCCACCAGTCAGGTTCATGCAGATGCCTGCTACCACCAGCCGGCCCGCCGCCAGCGTGTTCGGCTCCAGCTCGAGCGACGGCTGCCGCAGCATCACCAGTAGCACCACCAGCCCGGTTGTAAGCAGGATAGCCCCCACTGAATGTAGGAAGGCTGTCGCTGTGCGAGTCTTGTTCGATGCCAAAAAAATTTCCAGCGCAGTGGCGTCCTCGTCCGCTTCGCCGTGTGCTAGTGCGCCAGGGCTCAGTAGGACTGGAAGCAGGAACAGCAGCAGAGGGAAAAGCGACGTGCAGCGAGCGGAATATTGTAGCATGGTAGTGGTAGCAGGAAGGGATTAATAGTATCAACTTATTTACCGAGCATGAAACGATTGCTCCCCCTGCTTGTCACAGTGCTGCTGTCGCTAGCGCTGCTGGCCCCCACGACGCTGGCGCACGACCCGCCGCCCGAAACTTCGGGGCTGCTAATGTGGCTTTCCGACGACCAGGACCCGGGGCGGCTGCTGCGAGAGGGCGTCACCGAGGCGCAAGAAGGCAGCGTGCTGGTCACCGGTAGCGGCGAGCAGCGCGTCGGTAGCTGGCTGACACCTCCGCTGGCGAGCAACCTCGCCATCAGCGACACTATGCTAACGGTCGTAATGTACACTGGACCCACCAGCGTCGGCGACATCTCGATTCGCGTAAATTTCATGGTCGATGGAGTGACGATCATCGGCGGGGAGAGTGAGTCGGTGCAGCTCTATGAGCCGGCTGCCACGAACATCCCCTTCCAATCGGACCGCTTCGAACTCAACGCTACCCTTGGCTCAACGCTGGAGCTGGAGGTCTTCGCAACATTTACGGGCATCGGCGCGGCTGAGGTCATCTGGGGCCGCAGCGACGCCGATGCTCACATGGCATTTGAGGACTGGATGCCAATCGCAGAACCAGGCCTGGTGGACGGCAGCCTGTCGCTCGCGCTCACAACGCCCTGGGCATGCGACGACGTCGCATCGGTGACGCTGCTGCTGCACGGCCCCGTCACTGACCATGACACGGAATGGCCTGAGGTACCGTCACCAGGACCAGTTGTGTCCAGTGGAGCAGGCTGCGACTGGCGCATGCAAACCGAACCGGAATTCGGCACCTTCCAGTATCGCTGGCAGGTGACCATGGTTGACGGGGAACAATTTAACGTCAGTGGCTACTACGAGCTCCAGCCGGAAACAGTCGCACTGCAGGCGCCGGTCTTTGAAGCCACTGGCGCGTTGGCAGGCGCCGCCAGCTTCCCCGCGCTGGCCGCCCTCCTAGGGCTCGCGACCACTGCCCGCGCGCTGGCACTGAAACAAGAGCAATTGCTGGTACTGTCGGCGCTGCTGGGGCTGCTGCTCGGGAGCTTGCTGGGGCTGGAACTGCTAGCGGTCATGCTGGCCGGCGTGGCGCTGGTGGCGTGGACCATCAGACCGCTACGACCATGATAAGATCCTAGGTTTGTTTCTTATCGTGGCCAATTATGAGTGACTGTGTACATTCTTGATACCTGTGCCTTCCTGACGCAGAACCATCCTGATGGAGAAATAGCAACTATATCTGAGATTGAATCTGAGTTGAACAACCGGCAAAGCAAGCAATATTTCACTAACATGAGAGAAATAGGACTGAAGATTCGAGAGCCGAATGTGGATTCCATTGAAAATATCAGAAAAAAATCAGTGGAAACCGGAGACCTAGGTGTACTTTCCAGTATTGACCTTAAGATCCTGGCTTTAGCCTATGAAATGCGCGGGACAATAGTCTCAGATGATTTTGCAATCCAGAATGTAGCATTTTACACTGGAATTGAATTCACTTCGTGTAGTGGTAATGAAATAAAGGAGCTGAGAAAATGGAAATACCGATGTTCGGCCTGTAAATCTGAAGCTCTGGAAAAAGTGGATTCCTGTTCAGTCTGCGGTAGTGAAAAAATTTTCCGCTTTAAAGTAAAATGAATGCTTCACCATCAAAAACCGGAACCAAAGAATGGGAATCAAAGGACATACATTTCTCAAAATCCCCTTCCATGCCAGCATTTGACAACATATCATAACTGGGAGAAACCAAGCATTCCTCCTCTATTTCCTCTTTGGATAAACGGAAAGGTTTTGAAGGAGATACAAGAAGATGTTTGATAAATTCACCACACAGATTGTCCTCGATGACCTGCTCACCCAGCCTTCCCGAACAAATTATGGATATGTCCATATTTTTGCCTTTCAACAATTCTGCGACCGAACTTGCGTTACAGAATCCTCCCATAACCACCAGAGGGGAATCACGGCAAGCAACGACCATGCGTGAACCATTGGTTGTACTGGACAGCAGAACTTTACCTGTCAGATCCCTATTAGACATCTCAACAGGAGATGAACCTAAATCATAACCCTCTATTTTCTTGCACAACCTTTCACCACATTTGAGTGAATTGGGATAGTCCTCGTATTTCTCAGCTAGATGCTTGCGACTGGAACATGGGATAATCCTGTCAGCACCGCTTGCAAAAGCTATCACATATGTTGTTGATGCTCGGATGGCATCTACAATAACAACGGCATCTCCTCTGGATACGGCTATCTCAGCACCACTTATGCCATGTTCAATTCTAACTTCCATTCTACTCTACTTACGGCCCTGTTTCTTCAGGTGGCGATCCCCAATCACGAAGTAAAAATCATTGATCGTATCACCCCTGAGACCCCTTCTCAAGGTCTCAACCGAGATCACATCGGTCGGATGAACATTCCCCAGGTTGGCCTCCGGTCCAAACTGGCGGAGGAAAAAGATCTGTTGAGACTTTCGAGGTGCCTCAAAAATCACATTATTGGGATCTATTCCTTCCAGAACGTCACTCATCTTTGCTTCCCGGGGTTTTCCCTGGTCATCCATTATTCCAACACTTACCCCTGATTCACGAGCTTCCAGTATCACCTTGTCTGCCCCAGCTCCAATAAATTTTTCCAGAAGGCGATTGTATTCCTTGCCCTCATAATCATCCTCTGGTAATTTCTTGCCAACTTCACAGAATACCCTCAGTCCCATTTTATTGGCAAGGGATATCAATTCAGCAATTCGGTCTGAATCGATATCAAGACTACCACTGGAAATTTCTGTGGAATCGCAACCCAAATCCAACAACTCGGAAAATAACTGTTCAGCTTTTCCTTGATGCTCAGATAATTCAAACAGGGTGCCTCCATTACAAACAGATATGTCATGATTTCGAATAAGTTCCACTTTCTTACTTACTATTTCCTTGGGTTGCAACTGTGCCGTAGCCCAACCCAGTTTCCAGACATCTACGTACTCCGAACATATGGATAACAGGTCCTCAGTATATGTCAAACCCATACCCTGATCCAGACACATGGTCAAACCATTTTTTCGAGGTTTGCTTGAACGTTCAGGCATAGGCAAGAATGAGAATGCTTTTTCACTCATTATATTTCCAAATCAGGTGCGTCAACTAACATTGCACTCAGGCCTCCCAATATATCACTAACATTTACACCTTTGGTGATCATGAAAGAAGCTGCTGCCATTGATTTGTGACCATTGGCACAGTAGAGAACATCGCCGTCAGAGATTATACCTGGATTGTCAACAATATCTAGTAATGGCTTACTCGAAACACCTTTGACATGCAAGACCTCCCAGTCTTCAGCATTACTGACATCCTTCATCTTTTCCAGATGATCAGTGGCGTCCTTGGCTGAGTAACGAACTATGCTTGATGTACGATTGTCAGATGCTTTCCATTTCTCAAAATCAAAAAACGATAGATTTGTGAAACCATCTATATCCAACCTTAGAATAGCCTCACTTTCCCTTCCAGACTCGGCAATTAAGATAAGCGGTTTCTTCTTGTCAAAAAGGCAGGTCGCCATATATTCATAGAATCCATTAATACTGGCGCTTATCGAATTCGGCACGTGTGAAAACGCGAAATCATTGGTTGGTCGGCAATCCAAGATTGAAGCGCCTGACTCCAAGGCCTCTTCTAATTTATCGATTGAAATGCTCTGCATTGTGGTGTGGCCCGAGCGCTGATATATTTAAAATATACTAAAAGTCACCTAAAGTCAGCTGCCTTGCGGTTGGCTTCTCCTGTACATATTTATCTAAGGCCTTCTCAACCCTGGGTCTGTTGAAAGAATAATTCTCGCAAAGGAAGGATATAGTTGATTCAACAACAGGAGATTTCCATTCCGGGGTAAAGTCCTCAACCGGATGATTCAGAAACAATGAGCGTATTTCTTCCAGATTATCTATTCTCTTTCCAATTTTCTCAAGAGCTTTTTCAGCATTTCCGCATTCTTGCAGAAGCTTGAGTCCCTTCTTAGGGCCTATACCATCTATACCTTGATTAAAATCAGTACCCATAAGAATCGCAACATCCACAAGCTGTTCTCTATTAAGATTCAAGGTTTCAAGAGACTTTTCGACATCGATGATCTCGGGCGTGACCTCTACCCATTTCTGCTGCTTGGGAAGTTTTCGTCTACCAGACAGTGTCAAGTTACGAACCAACTTGGAAGCACCGAATAAGACCGTATCAAAATCCTGTGAGGCACCGTAATCCACCTTTCCTGTACTAAGAAGATGAGCAACCTGGGCCTCACCTTCACTTGGTGCCTGCACCCAGGGAATACCAAGAAGATCCAGAAGCTCTTTGGATTCCTGAACCATGTTAGAGTCAAGCCTTGTTGTCTGCTGCGCCTTGGTCCTAGCTGTCTCCATATCTCCAGCCTCAAGTGCTGCCTCCCATTCCACTTGGGCCCTGAGCTTTCTCTGTCGGCGCACCTCTAGGACATCCATCTTAAGAGCTGGAGGCTTGCCATCAAAAACAAGGCATAACTTCAAACCATTCTCAACCAAATTAGAAAATCTGAATAATATGCCACTCAGATGACTGGTTACTCTTCCCTCTGAGTCTGACAAAAGAGTCCCGTCTGCCTGTCTTATGCTGGTCAGAAACTGGTATAACACATTGTAACCATCGATAGCAACTCTTTGCCCATTTAGCTCCTCCAATTTGATCTGACGTGTTTCGAGTAAGGGGCCCAGCTGTATTCCCATCTACCCCTTCACTACACCCATAGGCTTCAATCTTACAACTTTATTAGCTATTCCTGAGGCATGACATACGTCAACAACATCGGACACGTTCTTGTAAGCTCCAGGAGCTTCCTCGGAAACTACACGTGGAGATCTGGCCCTGACATAGATACGTTCTTTTTCCCATAGTCTTTTGACCAGATCCTTGGAATCGAACTTCTTGAATGCAGCCTTGCGACCCATTGCTCTTCCAGCTCCATGACAGGTCGAACCAAAAGTCTTGGCCATAGCACCTGAAGTCCCGGAGAGAACATAACTTGAGGTTCCCATATCCCCAGGTACAATCACCGGTTGCCCAAAACTACGATACTTGGATGGTATATCCAATGAACCGGGTCCAAACGCCCTTGTTGCTCCTTTGCGATGAACACAAAGGTCCTCACCAGAATGTTTTTCGATTTTAGCTATATTATGAGAAACGTCATAGACAGTGTCCATTCCCAGACTTTTACCATCTCCTCCAAATACGTTGGAAAAGGCTCTTCGGGTAGCATAGGATATCAATGATCGGTTAGCCCATGCAAAATTAGCTGCAGATGACATTGCACCTAGGTATTCCTGGGCCTCTTTGGTATCCAGAGGCGCTGCAGCCAATTGCTTGTCCGGTAGGTCAATTCCCTCTCTCTTACTGGCCCTGAGAACACAATCCAAGTGATCCTGACAGACCTGATGACCACAACCACGTGAACCGGTGTGCATCATAACTACGGCCTGACCCTCAAAAAGTCCAAAGGCCTTGGCAGCTTCTTCGTCAAAAACCTCATCTACTTTCTGAACTTCCAGAAAATGGTTACCACTTCCCAGAGAACCAACTTGCTTCCGACCACGTTTTCTAGCATAATGTGAGACGTTCTCGGGCGAAGAGTTCTCAATGCAACCATTCTCCTCCAGTACATCCAGATCACTTTCCCAGAGGTACCCCTCATCAACAGCCCATTTAGCTCCTATAGACAAAACAGAATCTATTTCTCTATCTGAAAGAGTTATTTTTCCCTTGGACCCCAACCCTGCAGGAACTTCATTGTACAACTCATCAATCAATTCCTTCTGTTTACTTCGAATATCCTGTTCAACCAGATCGGTCCTTAGCAAACGTACTCCACAATTTATGTCAAAACCGACACCTCCAGGGGAAATTACACCCATTCCGTTACCATTGGATTCCGTCCTGAAAGCAGCGACGCCTCCAATCGGAAATCCGTAACCCCAATGAATATCTGGCATTGCCATGCTGAAATCAACTATTCCCGGTAATGTAGCTACGTTAGCTACCTGCTGTATGGCTGAATCCATTCCGGGATGTTCCAGTAGAGATTGTGAAGAGTAGATTCGACCCGGAACCCGCATTCGACCTTCCTTGGGTAACTCATATACGTGTTCCTCCTTGAGTACTAACTTATCTTTCATAAGGTCTACTCTTCCGCTGGTTCATACTTAGAAGGACAGCCCATTTGTACTTTTAGGGCCTCCAGATACATTTCTCCATCAACAACACGCAGAATCCCTGTAAATGTCGCTCCCTTATTCTCTGCAAAAGTGTCCGGGAGAATAATCGATGAAATGTCGACTCTAAGCGAATAGTTACCATCGACCATGATGCAATCGTTGATCTTAATATCTGTAATAGTACCATGAACCTGCAAATTGGCCCCATTCTGATAATCACCAGAAACTACTTCCTCTACAGAAACATACATCGATTGTTCATCTACCGTGGTGAAAACCACAATTCCTGTGGCAATCAGAACCGAAAAGGCAAGCAATCCCTTCGACCAGGAAGACCAGGGAACTTTGGTACGTCTATCGGATTCCATCACTTTTCAATTCTCTCCACCTTTTTGTTCAATTCCCTGAATTGGCTTGAAAGATACAGAACATAGGCGCCTATCGCAACCCAGAATACAGTCATGCCTCCCCACAAATAGAACATATCATCATCTGAGGGTTTGTTTATGTCTATCTTAAAGGTACTATTCGCAACAACCTCCCCACTTTGGGACTGGGTTATGGTCAAGTATAAATTAAAATCAAACTTTTCGGACGCAAAAGTAGAACCAGGGAAACTGACAGAATCTGTGTAATTAGAACTACCTCCCGGTAAAGTCAGACTCTTGGAATTACCATCTTCAAAAGAGAGGTCTACATCGTAGTCATTGTCTGTACCAGTAACATGAAATACGACGAACCAATTTTCCCCAATCGTAAATAATGAATTATAATATACGTACAAATCCTCTTCATTCAGATGGATGTAACCCCTATTTGTGAAACAATTATCTTCATGACAATATTGCCCTGCTGATGAAAACGGAGTCAGGGACAGCAAGATAACTAGAATTAAACCGATTCTCATAGGTTCCCCATTTTCCTGGAAAATATCACTTTATCCATCTCCTCAATTTGCATTCTGATATTCAGCAAAAAAGAATACAGAAGAATAAATGCCAGAATGCCCATATACAACCCTACCCTGAGAGATGGATCCAGACTGTCTTGATCCGCCGTGCCCACAATAACGGGATGATGGGATCTAAGAAAACGTGACGACAGGTATGACAAAGGTACCATAATCAAACCAGACATTCCCAGAACTGCTGCATTATTCTTGACAATCGAGGTCTCAGGTTGCCTTCGATAGACAAAATAGGCTATGTACAGAATCCACATTGCAAGAGTTGTGGCCAGCCTCATATCTGTCAAAAAACGGGAAGCTATGTCTCCACCCCATTCCGCTTTCATCCAGAAAGTTCCAGATGCCAGAGACATAAAACCAAAAACTATCCCTAATTCAGCTGAACACTTGGCAACCCTATCAGCATAATGAGATTGATTATAGAGATAGAGAGCACTGCCTCCAACTACCATCAGGAAGGCCAGATAAGTGACCAGACCAGAGGGAACATGGAAATAGAATATTTTCTGGGCATTAGGAGCTGTGAAAAATTTGGCAGGGCCTGTAGATATCAGGCCAAAGTACAAGGTTGCAAGTACCAAAAGAAATCCGAGGAGACCCACCGCTTCCCTCAATTCCCATTTATATTTCATTTAGACCTCCACTCTCTGGGATAGGTCCCTCTTTTCATAATAACCCGTTCCAAGCGCGCAACTTTACCCTTGGATTTTGGATTATGAGCTATTTCATCGGCATTCACTGTTGCTCTTGCTAACGCAATAGCCTCACCTCTGGTGGTCCTTATTGACACCAATTGCCCTCTCTTCATGCTTTTAGATACGGAAACAACTCCGGGTGATCCCAAGTCCGCACCGTGGCACAACGCATCTACAGCAGAATCCTTGACATCAATCAGAGGCAAATCCACCAGCATCGATTCCAATGGTTTCAAGATAGATAAGATGTGAGAGGAATCGCCTGAATCCTTCCATTTCTTGTATTTATCATGGGCATCGATCAACGAAACCGAATCTTCCAGGGTAAACGGACCTGATTTGGTCCTTATTAATTGCTCCATACGAGCACCGCTTCCCAAGGCTGAACCTATATCTGAACACAAATTCCGGATATAAGTCCCTCCCTCACATTCAACCCTGAAAAGAGTAGATTGTGATTTATGCTCAAGCATTTCAATTTCATAAACTCTTCTTATTCTCAATTCTCTCTTTACTGCTGCCTGTAGAGGCGGGATCTGATATAATGGTCCTGTGAATTTAGTGAACATCTCAGCTATCCGATCCTTGCCGGGGTCCTTTCCATGTTTCATCAGACATACATATTCCTTGGAGGACTCCTGCATTACCTTGATGACTTTGGAAGCTCTACCAATTGAAATTGGCAAGACTCCTGTGACCTTGGGATCCAATGTACCTCCATGTCCTGATTGCTTCAATTCAAAGGAATCCCTCAACCAGGCCGCGACCTGATGGGAAGAAGGACCGGCTTGCTTGTTGATCACAATGACTGATGACTCCATGAGTTGTTCTACCGAACGTTCATTGGGTGGAGTTCCATAAGCGACGCTTACAGTATCACAGATCTTGTACAAATTATCTCCCAAAGAGCCAACTGAATAAACCACTGGAAGAAACGGACTGATCAGCATCATACAACTCAGCCAGTTTTTCGGGTGACAATACTTTCATCGAGGCTGAATCTATCTCTCTCAACGAATCCAATTCATTCTTGTCCAACCAGACACCATTACATTGTAAACAAACATCAATCTCCACACCCTCGGCATGCTCATCATCCATTAATGAGCCGCAGCTTGGACAAAGCAATTCGGAATCTGAATCTATACCCAGATGTTTGGTTGTCAAATGATGTAACGGGCGATTGCCTGTCAAAGTCATTAATTCACCTTTATCCAGAAAAATCCCAAAACAAGATTCACACTTGTCAATTTCAACTTTCCAGATACCTTTCCGTATAATCTCCGATCTGAGTGCTGAGAAGCATCTAGGGCAGTCTCTTTTCATTAATCCGGGGCTTGCTGTGTCTTAGAACAGTCTCTACATATGACCCGGGTTGAATTCCACCCGGGGCCGGTTGGTACCGTTATCTCTTTTTCGCAAAAATAGCACTTTTCCACAAGCGCTGATTCTCTTCCTGTGAACTTAGGCAGACCTCATCACCAGCTAATGATTTAGGGAGGGTCCATAAAAGTTGCTCTGTATAGTTAATTGTTTTATGGGGCCACATAATGAAACCATCAGCCGCTGTAGCTCAGTTGGGAGAGCGCGGGACTGAAGATCCCGAGGTCGCCGGTTCGATCCCGGCCGGCGGCACCACTCCCTCGGGGAAAACAGACGCAAACATGTCCATCGAAAAATATCAGAACGCCCGGAATAGTGCATTGAAGATGATGATAGGGGGACTTGTATTTCTCATCTTTTTGCCAGTGGGGATTCCGGTTTCACTAATTATAATTCCATTTCTTGCAGGAAGAGCCGGAGCCAAAGAATTGCCCAGTAATTGGCATTTGACATACATACTGACTGTAGGGGGAGGATGGGCTATTGGGCTGGTTGTAAGTTTATTCGTGATATTATCTTTGGCACTAGGTCCTTCTCTGAAGATAAATGTTGCAGAACCACTTATATTTGGAATGATGATAGTCTTCACCTTGGGGTCCTTCACAATAGGAGTTAGAAGCACTAGAGGATTGCCAGACAACATAGACTTGGACGAAGAGAAATGGGCCAATGAAGGAACTAAAACCAGTGATGAGGAACGAAGTTCAATGGCGGTCCCTGATGAACCCAAGGAATCAGCTACCGATAAACTGAAATCATTCTTTGGTAGTCCAAAGAAAAAGGTAGAAAAATCTAAGAAAGAAAAAGGAAAAACCAAAAAACCGAAAAAGAAGAAAAACACTCCCAAAGGTAAACCTAGCAGAGTATCAGCATTGGCAAGGCGCCGTCGTAAATAGTTAAATAGACGGATTTGTGGATTGATTTATGGGCAAGAAAGGAAAAATTAGAATCCTGATTGCTAAACCCGGTCTCGATGGACATGACCGGGGTGCGAAGGTCATCGCCAGGGCCCTCCGGGACGCCGGCATGGAAGTTATTTACACCGGATTAAGACAAAGCCCTGAAGATATAGTGGAAGCGGCTATACAGGAGGATGTACAGTTTATTGGTCTGAGCATACTTTCTGGGGCCCATAGTCACATTTTTCCTAAAGTAGTAGAACTTCTGAAAGAAAGAGGAGTTGACGATATTCGAATAATTGCTGGGGGGATCATTCCAGATAAAGAGATTCCAAAGTGGAAGAAAATGGGCATTGAGGCAATCTTTGGACCTGGATCCTCAACAACAGAGATAATAGACTACATCAACGGAATCGCAAATTGAACCAAACTGAACTAATTAGAAATCTTAAAAATGGCGATGTGCGGGCCGTAGCTAGATTGTTAACCTTAATTGAAGACGAAGACGAAAAAGCCGAACAGATACTGAAGGAAATCTGGGAATTGACCGGAAAATCGTATATTATAGGAATCACAGGACCACCTGGTTCCGGAAAATCAACAATCGTTGATGTTTTGGCAAGAACGGCAATAGACCATGGACATATGGTCGCGGTCCTGGCCGTCGATCCAACCAGTCCCTTCTCAGGAGGGGCCGTATTAGGGGACCGATTGCGAATGTCTAGCGCCCACGAATCGGGAATCTTCATTCGTTCAGTGGCCAGTAGAGGGCATTTGGGAGGTCTGGCAGCAACGACTAGGTTCATGGTAAATGCACTAGAATTATTGCAGAATGATATCACTCTGGTAGAAACAGTTGGTGCTGGACAAGGAGACGTAGAGATTGTGCAACTTGCAGATACAACCGTAGTTGTTGAAGTTCCTGGATTGGGAGATGAAGTACAAGCCCAAAAAGCAGGAATTCTAGAAATTGGAGATATTCTGGTTGTGAACAAAAGCGATAGACCTGGTGCAGAAAGACTTTTCAAGGAACTACAAATGATGCTGAGTCTAGGTGAACATGGAGAATGGTTACCCCCGATAATAACGACCACAGCTACAAGCAATGAAGGAATAGATAAGCTGTGGAATGAGATTGAGAATCATCGGAATCATCTGGGAAATGAGAAACTTCGGCAACAACGCCTTAGAAAACTGAAATATGATCTGGAAAATCAGGTCAGCCAGAAATTATTCAATAGGAAAATAATCGAAGTTGGCAGCGATAAGATTGAAAGAATGGCAACTAGCATAATGAAGCGGGAAATCGATCCATTCAGTGCCATAGAAAAGATAATTAAGGAATAGGTGGTGTTAGGATAAGAACTGGAAATTAATGATGGAAACGGAAGATGACAAACTGAGGAAATTTGCCAGAAAGAATGAATTCGAATCTGAAATAGATTCAAAAAAGATCGGTTTTGAGACATTGACCAATCTTGAAGCTTTCCAGCAAGGTAAATTCCCAGAAAATCTGGTAGAAGAATTCAAACCTCCTCCTGATAGTCTACCGAACAATATCCTATTTAGTGAAATCGAGTCAAAGCACAAAGAAATATTAGAGGGACGGCCTTTGCCTGAGCTTTTGGAAAATTCACAACTTATAAAGAATCTAGAAGATGAACTTAAACCTCCAGCAATGGGAAAGATCTATGAAGAAAAGAAGGAATATAAGATTTCATCAGAAGATAAAAGGGCCACTGAATAACATTCTATCAGTGGGCACGTGGCCTAGCCAGGAATGGCGGCTGCCTCCTAAGCAGCAGGTCGAGGGTTCGAATCCCTCCGTGCCCGCCAAACATCCATTGCAAAGGTTAATATTATAAATCCCCACTGAGAGGCTGATGCTCACATGACCTATGGTAAGAAATCAAGGATATCCAAAGGATTCACCAACGGTAACGGACTTACAAACGGTAACGGGCTTACAAACGGTAACGGGTTGACCAACGGCAATGGACTGACCAACGGCAATGGACTGACCAACGGCAATGGACTGACCAACGGTAACGGGCTTACAAACGGTAACGGACTTACAAACGGTAACGGGTTGACCAACGGCAATGGACTGACCAACGGCAATGGACTGACCAACGGTAACGGGCTTACAAACGGTAACGGACTTACAAACGGTAAC